>Ga0315290_10000409_pt1 | contig 27743 bp, 8 predicted proteins | sample YL17G12_0_MG_FD_203627 | JGI IMG/M metagenome (GOLD analysis project Ga0315290, IMG submission 203627) | Sediment microbial communities from Yellowstone Lake, YNP, Wyoming, USA - YL17G12_0 | ecosystem: Environmental > Aquatic > Freshwater > Lake > Sediment | place: USA: Wyoming | collected... | reverse complement strand
CTCGTTTGGCAAAAAAGTCAAGGGCTGGCCGCAAGTGCTTGCCACCAAAAGACTTGCAACTCCCGGAGGAAGGAATTTTGGTGGACACGGGAATGGCCGCGCAAGTTATTTGCTGGCAACGACTTGCGATGACGCCCCTCCCATTCGAGGGGGTCACGCGGGTTTGACAAGGTCCTTGGGGGCAACGAAGCGCCAGGCGCAACGTCGCGGACCGGGAGAGCGCAGCGGACTAGAGGGATCGCCTTAGGGGGGCCGATTCCATCCGGAACCGACCCGGCAATGAGGAAGGGGCTTGTCTTGCGGGCTGCGCTCACGCGATCGTGTCGCGCAGGACCGCGCGGGTGTCCGCGGCGCATGTCGCACGGTGTTCGAGCATCGGACTACGCGCGCCCGTGTCTTCGCGCGCGTGATCCGTGGCCCCGGGGTGGGGTCCCCCATGGCGTCGCGGGGATGATCATCTACCCGTCCGGGGGTTTTTACAGAAAAGGGCATTCCCCCTCCATTGGGTTATCCGAGAAGGTGGCCACGGGATCGAAGGGTGATTTGCGGCCCGAGGCAATCGCTGCGCGACTGGCGCCGTTCGGCCACCACCCGCCCCGCCGGTTAGATCTGGCCAGCATCACGCTATGCTGGCAGGCTCGCCTGAACTTCCTACGGTCGAGGGCGACCGCATGGCCCCAGGCGGCTCCAGCGGAGGGCGTTCCTCTTCGCGCCGCAGAAGCTGGCCGTTGTGACGAGGTCCCCTGAGTACATCAGCACCTTGTCACGGTTCCTTCTCGCGCACCTTCAATCGGAACGTCTGCTGGAGGATCGACTGGTCCACGGTCCCGTACACATCGTCGCCGCCCACGTGCCCGACGCAGAGGATCTTGCCGCTGGCCAGTTGCACCGCGCGTGGGTAGTATGCGGTGCCCGGGATCGGCAGCTTGGTCCAGGTTCGCCCTAGGTCGGCTGTCCAATAGACGCCGTCCGTCGCCAGATGGAGGATCACCCCCTCCCGGGTTAGAAGCACCTCGGGGAAGCCACTGTGGGAAAACGGGGCTAGGGTTGCGGGCCCGGGCCTCCAGCCTTCTGCCTGCCTCGCGACGATACTCTGCATCCGGTCGCTGTAGCCGTTGGGGAAGGGATCGCCCATCCGCGCCCCGCCCGGCGTGATCTCGGTCCGAGTGGCCGGGAAGTGTTCCACGCGGTGGACCCAAAACAGATCGCCGCTGGGCAGCTCACAGAAGTCGCTCTCCTCGCACACCCCTTGCTCCACGGGCATCAGCGTGATCGGCGGGCCCCATGACCTTCCTTGATTCTTGGAAACGAAGATCATCTTGGTCATGCGAGGGTTGGGGATCGTGCCGTCGCCGCGTTTCCACACCCCGGCCATGAGCACCAGGCGGCCGTCACGCAGCGGCCGGACGATCGTGGGCCAGACCCGGTAATCCTTCGCCGGCAGCAGATCGATGCGCTGACCCCATGTTCTTCCGGCATCCGTGGAACGTTCCACGTAGCCCGCGTCGTTGGGGTCGGTCGCCCATCGAGGGCGGACCAGAGTTCCATCCTTGAGGACGGCCATGCCGCGGCCGCCGCCGCGAGGAATGTCGCCTTCCACTCGCGTCCATGTCCCGCCCTCATCCCTGGATTGGAGCACCGGCACGCCGGCCACCGGCCTGTCTCTCGGCCCAGTCTGTTGATTGAACGAGCATTGCAGCGGGCCATCCGGCGTGAGCCATAGGCCGACCCAAGACGTCCAACCGGGCGTTTCAGGGGAATGATAGATCGTGCGCGCCGTGTAATCGACTGCCTCCACGGTCCGCGCGACGGATACCTTGTCTGCTGAAGGCGAGTCCGACGCCACGAGAACTGGCCAGGCAATTGCGACAAGAACTGCGAACACCGGAGACCTCCTTGAGACAACGCAAGACCACGGTAACGTCCACAACGATTCTACACGACTTGGCAACTCTGTGGCACGGGCGTTTCGCCCGTGTGTCGCTGCCAGCAGTCGATGCAGATGCCGTCCACCTCGTACAGACGGCTCATCTCGTTGATCCGGTAGCGGATGTATCGCGGGCCTTACCCCTGCCGGAGGAACGACAGCAGCTTTGGACGGCTTGCGGGCGCGGCTTCCCGATACGCCAGAAGTCCGGCGTCGGTGGACACCATCCTCCCCAAGATGTCAGCCTCAAGCTCCGGTCGAAACGGACCCGCTGGTCCCCGCTTTGGCGGTCACCCATTGGGTTTCCCTGTCAACGGGGCGCGGGATGAACTCGGGCACGTCGGCCGCCGGGAAGCGGCCGAAAGGCTGATCCCCAGCAGCGTCAACCGCCCGTAGCCCGCGTCGCGATTCCGCCACTATGGTTGCCGAGGCCCACCCAATGTGGTAGGCTACTGTTCGCCGGGTGCCCAGCGTGCAAGCTACACGCCGGGCTGATCCGGACTAGGGGTAACCGCGTTTCCACCTACCTTCTTGCGGTTCCCCCTAGCTCGGCCCGGCGCAAAGGTAGGTTCCGATGCCCCGCAATCGCCCCGGCTGCGGGAAGATAACGGGTGTACGCAGCGACCCATGAACAACTTCGGCGAGAAGGTCAGTTTCATTTGGAGCGTGGCAGACCTGCTCCGCGGGCCATACCGCCCGCCGGAATACGGCAAGGTGATGCTGCCCCTGACCGTGCTGCGGCGGCTGGATTGCGTGCTGGAGCCGACCAAGGCGAAGGTCCTGGCCAAGGTCGAGCAGCTCAAGGGCGGTGCGGTCAAAAACACCGAGCCGATCCTCAACCGGGTCGCCGGCCAGGCGTTCCACAACACCAGCCGGCTCGACTTCCAGAAGCTCAGGGGCGAGCCCGACAAGATCGCCGCCAACCTCACCCGCTACATCAAGGGCTTTTCCACCCGGGCCCGCGAGATCATCGACCATTTCGGCTTCGAGGACCACATCGCCCGGCTCGACAAGGCCAACCGGCTCTACCTGGTCGTCTCGAAGTTCTGCGAGATCGACCTCCACCCCGGCGTGGTGCCCAACATTGAGATGGGCTACATCTTCGAGGAGCTGATCCGGAAGTTCAGTGAGCAGGCCAACGAGGAGGCGGGCGACCACTTCACGCCCCGCGAGGCGATCCGTCTGATGGTCAACCTGCTGTTCGAGCCCGACGCCGACGTCCTCACCAAGAAGGGCATCGTCCGCACGATGCTCGACCCGGCCTGTGGCACCGGCGGGATGCTCTCGGTGGCCGACGAGTACCTGGAGGAGTTGAACTCCGACGCCCGCCTGGAGATGTTCGGCCAGGACTACAACGCCGAGTCGTTCGCGATCTGTTGCTCCGACATGATGATCAAGGGCCAGAACCCGGACAACATCCGTTTCGACGACAGTTTCACGGCCGACGGCTTCCCGTCGGACAGGTTCGACTACATGCTGGCCAACCCGCCGTTCGGCGTGGAGTGGAAGCCGGAGGAGGAGGCGATCCGCAAGGAGCACGAGACGCAGGGGTTCAGCGGCCGGTTCGGGGCCGGCCTGCCGCGGATCAACGACGGCTCGTTCCTCTTCCTCCAGCACATGATTTCCAAGATGAGGCCGCCGCAGAAGGGGGGCAGCCGGATCGGGATCGTGTTCAACGGCTCCCCGCTCTTCACGGGCGACGCCGGCTCCGGCGAGAGCGAGATCCGCCGCTGGATCATCGAGAACGACTGGCTGGACGCCATCATCGCCATGCCCGACCAGCTCTTCTACAACACGGGCATCTTCACCTACCTCTGGATCGTGACCAACCGCAAGGCGCCCAGGCGGCGGGGCAAGGTCCAGTTGATCAACGCCGTCGGCTTCTACCAGAAGATGCGGAAGAGCCTGGGCAACAAGCGGAACGAGCTTTCCGACGAGCACATCGCGGAGATCACGCGGATCTACGGCCGGTTCAAGCACAACGAGACCACGAGGGTTCTGATTGACGGCAAGGAGGACGAGATCGTGGTCAGCAAGGTCTTCGACAACGACGACTTCGGCTTCCGCAAGGTCCGGGTGGAGCGGCCGTTGCGGCTGAGCTTCCAGGCCACACCCGAGCGGATCGAGTCGCTTTGCCAGCAGTCGGCTTTCGAGAACCTCGCCAAGACCCGCAGGAAGGGGAAGGAAGGTCAGGCCGAGATTGCGGCCGGGCAAGCGACCCAGGCGGCTATCGTCCGGGCCCTGGGCACGCTGGAGGCCGGCAAGGTCTACAAGAGCCGCAAGGTGTTCCTGGCCGACCTGGACGCCGCCTGCCAATCGGCCGACCTGAAATTGCCGGCCCCGGTCAAGAAGGCCGTGCTGACGGCCCTATCCCAGCGGGACGAGACGGCCGAAATCTGCCGCGACGCCGACGGCAAGCCCGAGCCGGACCCCGAGCTACGCGACTACGAGCAGGTCCCGCTCAAAGAGGACATCCGCGCATACTTCGACCGCGAGGTCAAGCCGCACGTGCCCGACGCCTGGATCGACGAAGAGGCCACCAAGATCGGTTACGAGATCCCGCTCAACCGCCACTTCTACAAGTACGTCCCGCCCCGGCCACTGGACCAGATTGAGGCCGACATCAAGGCGATCGAGAAGGACATCATGAAGATGCTGGCGGAGGTGACGGGATGAACCGCACAACCCACAACGGTGGCACGTCATGCCGTCGCGATTCGGATCGCGGGCGGTTTGAACATTATCGGGAATATAGGCAGTCGGGGGATGAGTGCTTAGGAGAGATTCCAGACCACTGGTCTGCAAGACGGCTGAAACACCTGCTAGCAGAACCGTTGAAGTACGGGGCAAACGAATCCGCTGAACTGGACGACCCCGACCTACCCCGATTCATTCGCATCACGGATATTGACGACAACGGCTCGCTTCGCCCAAGCACGTTCAAGTCTCTCCCTGAGGAAGTCGCCCGACCCTACTTGCTGCAGGACGGTGACCTGCTCTATGCAAGAAGCGGAGCAACCGTGGGAAAGACCTTCCTTTACCGCAGCACATTGGGCCTTGCAGCGTACGCGGGTTACCTTATCAGAGCACGATTCCGGGCCGATGCCATATTGCCCAGGTTCGTTTACTACTTCAACCAGTCCGATCAGTATTGGAACTGGCTTAACAGCATCTTCATACAGGCCACTATCCAGAACGTCAGTGCAGAGAAATACGCCGGTCTCGTCGTGCCGTTTCCCCCGTTACCCGAGCAGCGAGGTATCGTAGACTTCCTCGACCGGGAGACGGCCCGGATCGACGCGTTGGTGACGAAGAAGCGGCGGCTGATCGAGCTGCTGGAGGAGAAACGCACCGCCCTGATCAGCCACGCCGTCACCAAGGGTCTCGATCCGAACGCCCCCACGAAACCATCCGGGGTAGAGTGGTTCGATGACATCCCTCGGCACTGGACTGTCAAGCCACTCAAGCACGTGGTCCCCAAGATCACGGTCGGGATAGTCATAACACCGGCCAAGTTCTACGAGCAAGAAGGCGTGCCGTGCCTCCGATCGCTCAACATCAGCAGCCAGAGAATCGACAAGCTGGGCGAGCTGGTTTTTATCAGCTCCGAGGCCAACGTACTTCATAGAAAGTCGATCATCCGGGAAGGTGACATTGTGATCGTTCGCACAGGGCGAACCGGCGCGGCTGCTCTGGTGACCCAGGATTTTGACGGGGCGAATTGCGTGGATCTCGTGATTGTCCGTCGCTCTGAGCAAGGTAGCCCGCCGTATCTGCACTACTACATCAATTCCCTCCCAGCCACGCGCCAGGTCGAGGCTCTGTCCGTGGGCTCGTTGCAGGCGCATTACAACACGCGCACCGTGGGCGATCTCGTGGTGCCTTTGCCGCCCAAGGAAGAACAGCATAGAATCCTCGATTATCTCAAGCGAACGACTGGGCATTTGGAGCGACTGGCGGGCCATGTGCAAGCGGCGATCGACCAATTGCAGGAGTACCGCACCGCCCTGATCTCTGCGGCCGTCACCGGCAAGATCGACGTGCGGGGCCACACGAAGGAGGCGGCGTCATGCCCGTAGACCACCGCGAAATCGCCTTCGAGGCCGCGATCGAGGACTACCTCCTGCAAAGGGGTGGCTACGCCAAGGCCGACCCGGCCAACTTCGACCGCGAGCGCGCCGTTGACCCGGCCGTGCTGATCCCTTTCATCCAGGAGACCCAACCCGAGGCATGGGCCGCCCTGGAGGCCATCCACGGCACCGACACGACGACCGTGCTGCTGGACGACCTGGCCAAGGCGATGGATTCCCACGGCAGCCTCAGCGTGATCCGCCACGGGTTCAAGTGCTTTGGGAAGCTGTTCCGCGTGGCCTACTTCGCCCCGGCCCACGGCATGAACCCCGACACCCAGCGGCTCTACGCGGCCAACCGGCTGACCCTCACCCGGCAGGTCCACTACAGCACGGCCCACGAGAAATCGCTCGACCTGGTGCTGAGCGTGAACGGCCTGCCCGTGGCCACGGCCGAGCTGAAGAACCGGATGACGGGCCAGGACGTCGAGCACGCCAGGCACCAGTACATGGACGACCGGGACCCGCGGGAGAAGGTCTTCGAGTTCAAGAAGCGGACGCTGGTCCACTTTGCCGTGGACCCGGACCTGGTCTACATGACCACGCGTCTGGCCGGCCGCTCGACCCACTTCCTGCCCTTCAACTTGGGCGACGGCACCGGGGCCGGCAATCCCGAGAACCCCGGCGGCTACAAGACGGCCTACCTCTGGGAGCAGGTCTGGGCCCGGGACAGCCTTCTGGACATCCTGGCCCGGTTCCTGCACCTGGAAGCGACCAGCAAGCAGGTGGGCGGGCGGACGGTCAAGAAGGAGACGATGATCTTCCCCCGCTTTCACCAGTTGGACGTGGTGCGAAGGCTGGAGGCCGACGCCCGGCAGGCCGGCACGGGCAAGAACTACCTGGTGCAGCACTCGGCCGGCAGCGGGAAGAGCAACTCGATCGGCTGGCTGGCCCATCGGCTGGCCAGCCTGCACAACGACCGGGACGAGAAGGTCTTTGACAGCGTGGTGGTGGTGACCGACCGCACGGTGCTCGACCAACAGCTCCAGGACACGATCTACCAGTTCGAGCACAAGCAGGGGGTGGTGGCCAAGATCGACGCCCAGACCAAGTCCACCGAGTTGGCCAAAGCCTTGAGCCACGGCACGCCGATCATCATCGTGACCCTGCAAACCTTCCCGTTCGTGACTGCGAAACTCAGTGACCTCCCCGACCGGAAGTACGCGGTCATCGTGGACGAGGCCCACAGCTCGCAGTCGGGCGAGGCGGCCACGGAGCTCAAGGGCGTGCTGGCCGGGGAGCGGATCAAGGAGGAGGCCCGGCAGAAGGCCGAGGCCGAAGGCTTGCCCGACTACGAGGAGGAGATCCTCCGCACCATGGCCAGGCGGGGGCGGCAGCCGAACATCACCTTCTTCGCCTTCACGGCCACGCCGAAGTACAAGACGCTGGAGGTCTTCGGCCGGCCGGGGGCGGACGGCAAACCGGCGCCCTTCCACCTCTACAGTATGCGGCAGGCGATCGAGGAGGGGTTCATCCTGGACGTGCTGGCCCACTACACGACCTACAAGGCGTACTATGGGCTCATCAAGTCGATTGAGGATGACCCCAAAGTCCAGCGGAAGAAGGCGGCCCGGGCCCTGGCCCGCTTTATGAGCCTGCACCCGCACAACATTGCCCAGAAGACCGAGGTGATGGTGGAGCACTTCCGCACGTTCACCCGGCACAAGATCGGCGGCCGGGCGAAGGCGATGGTGGTGACCAGCTCGCGGCTGCACGCCGTGCGGTACAAGCAGGCGTTCGACAAGTACATTGCCGAGCAAGCGTACACCGGCATCAAGACGTTGGTGGCCTTTTCCGGCGAAGTGGAAGACCCGGACGTGCCGGGCGTGAAGTACACCGAGGTGCAGATGAACGGCGGCATCCGCGAGAAGGAGCTGCCCGAGCGGTTCGGCAGCGACGAGTACCAGGTGCTGCTGGTGGCCGAGAAGTACCAGACCGGGTTCGACCAGCCGCACCTGCACACGATGTACGTGGACAAGCGGCTCTCGGGCGTGCAGGCCGTGCAGACCCTCTCGCGGCTCAACCGCAAGTGCCCGGGTAAGGGCGACACCTTCGTGCTGGATTTCGTGAACGATCCCGAGGAAATCTACGAGTCGTTCCAGCCGTACTACGAGGCCACGGGCGTTGGGGAGCGGGCCGAACCGAGGCAGCTCTACGAGCTTCAGGCCAAGCTCGACGAGCAGCACGTCTACTACCGCCAGGAAGTGGAGGCGTTCTGCAAGGTGTTCTTCAAGCCGAAGGCCCGGCAGACGCCGACCGACCATGCCCAGACGAACATGGTCGTCGACCAGGCGGTGGCCCGGTTCAAGGCCCTGCGGGACGAGCTGCGGGCCGAGTTGCCGGAGACAGAATGGCAGGCCAAGAAGGAAGAGGCCCAGGAGGAGTTTCGCGGCCTGTTGGTGACCTACCGCAACCTCTACGGATTCCTATCTCAGGTGATCCCCTACCAGGACTCCGACCTGGAGAAGCTGTATACCTACGGCCGGTTCCTGCTTTTGAAGCTGCCCAGGCGTTCCACGGGCCCGCAGTACCGCTTCGACGACGAAGTGGCATTGAAGTTCTATCGGCTGGAGAAGATCAGCGACGGGGCAATCCCGCTGGAGGCGGGCCAGGGCGGTGAAGTGAAGGGCCCTACGGCGGTGGGCACCGGCACAAGCCAAGATGAGATGATCGAGCTTTCCCAGCTCATCGACATCCTCAACGACCGATTCGGCACCAACTTCAAGCCGGTGGACCAGTTGTTCCTCGACCAGGTGCGGGAAGAAGCGGTCGCCGACGAGACGCTCCGCCAAGCCGCTGTGGCCAACACGATCGAGAACTTCAAGTTCGTCTTCGCGAAGGCATTGGAGGACATCTTCATTGACCGCATGGAGCAGAACGAGGCGATCTTCGCCCGTTTCATGAACGACCTGGAGTTCCAGAAGCTGGTCGAGAAACACCTCCGCCAGCAAGTCTATGAGCAGATCCGTGAGGGACTGGCCCCGCAGCCGGAGACTGGGGCGGCGTAGAGGGGCTGCCTAGTTTAGGGTGGCCATGGAACGCGGTTTGGCTGCAATGCGGGCGAATGGTCACTGCCGAGGGGCAGATGGCCTATCGTCCAGCACCGGAGAGCACAAATCCGGCCCACGCCTTGGTGGGATCTGTCTTCCCGGTGCTCCGGGATTGGCGGCCGTCGATCAGTTTGACCACGCCGGCCAACTCCGGCCCGCGGGTGGTTGCCAAGTCGCCGATCTTGTCTGGGTTGCGGTACAGGGCCAACTGGGACTCCCTCAGGGCGACGAGGGGAGGTTTCTTCTCAACCCACAGCTTGTGATAGAAGAGCCCCATCAGGGCCGCGGTCGCCTGGTCGTCCACTTTCCACAAGCTGGCTATCACGTTGCGTGCGCCGCCCATGTGGAAGGCCCGCTGGAGGCCGAATATCCCCTCGCCGCCAGCTACCTGCCCCAGGCCCGTATCGCAAGCCGAGAGCACCGCCAGTTCCAAGCCCTGAAGCGGCAACCCCGCAATGGCTTCCGCGGTGAGGATTCCGCCGTCACCTTCGGTGATCCCAAAGCGGTCTCGCTTTCGGGGGAGGTTGGCGCCGGCTAGCACCAGCCCGGAAAGAACCAGCGGACTGCGTGCCGCAACGCTCGTGCGTTCACCGAAGAGCATAAACCTCCTGAGCTCGAAAGACGACTCATCGAGGCGCATCGCCGAACGAATCCCCGGCTCGGCGAAGAAGCCGTGCGTCGCAAAATGGGCCCACCGTGCCTTGGGCAGTGCGTTGAGGACCCCGGAGGTATTGGCATCCGGCCCGGTAAGGGTAACCGCCGGGCTTCCTGGGGCCAGATGTGTCACGGCACGCAGTTCCTCAACCGTTCCCGCCAGGAGCGGCCACCGCGGCAAGTCTCTGTCCACCGCTGCCTCCCGGCTGACGATTCGGACTTCTGCCCGATGATCTCCGAGCGCCATCGTTTCACCGCGTCGTCGATGGACGCGGCGGGCCCCAATTCGATCCAGCTCACCGACCCATCCGGCTTCACCACAAAGGCAGCATAGCTCGGCGTGGAACGCTGACCTAAAAGCATTTGAACGGGTCCAACTCGCCAATCGGGGTAAAGCACGAAATCCACGAATATGCCCTCGACACCCATGGCCGCCGGCAGACCCTCGAAACGTGTCTCATCTCCTTTGACTCGGTGGTCAGCCTGTCGCACGGTCGTCGCGAGGGTGCGCTCCAGTTGCTCCTTTCGCTCGCTGAGCTTCGCGAGCCGCACTTTGAGGTCTTCCGAAGTCTCGTTTGTCCGCGGGATTCCAGGGGCCAGCAACTGCGACAGACTGGCCCGGACGAGAAGATACTCCTCATACAACGCCTTGTCCTCCGGGGAAAGGCTGCGCCGGATCGCCTTCTGACGGCTCGCGACGAGCTGGGCAACGATCGCCTTCCGGACCCAGACGTGCCGGTAGACCTGCTCCCCAGGCGTCTTGGTTTGCCGCCAAACGGGCAGAAAGAGTTTTGAGACTGGCAGTCGATAAGACACCAGGTTCAAGGCTTCCGCCTCGGAGAGCCCCCAGAGCAGATCGCGCGTGGCCTTTTCTTCGATCGACGCGCCCAAGACCAACAGCCGCGCCTCGGCCATGGTCTGGTCGTCCTTCGCAAGCGCCCGCTCCTCCTTGTTCCACAGGGCAACGGCCTGGTCATACGCGGCGTTGCGCAGGGCCTTGATCCGGGCCAGCTCGGCGGTGAGCGTCTGGTACGCCGCATTCGCCTCGGCCTGGGCCACCGCCAGGGCTTGCATCGCCTCGGAGCGCACCTGGGCCAGGAACACCGCCGCCTCCTGCCAGGCCTTTCCGAGGCCGTTGGCCGCGTCGGCCTTGTTCTTGGCGTTGGCCGCCTTGACCTCGGCAATCACCTCGCTCCGGTCGTTAAACGCCCGGGCCCGGTCCGCGGCGATCGCCGCCAGGGCCTCCTCGATGTCCGTCCCCACCTCGGCTCGCGCCGCAAGCACTTCCCCATACACCGTTGCCGCTTCGGCCAGGACCGCGTCCTTGATCGACTCCGGCGTCGAGGGATACGGGTGGCTCGTGCGGAGCGAGGCGTCGTCTTCGATGACCGAGCCGATCTGGGGGGCCACGATCGTGGCCGTGATCTCGTCCCCCGCGTGGACCGTGCCGATCGACGTCGCTGCCCGGACCTGCCCGGCGATCTCGTACCACGCCCCCACGCCGCCGATCTTCCCCCCCGACGTGTTGGGCGCCACGATCACCGCGTCGATCGAGCCGTAGCTGAACACGTCGTAGTCGTACGGATCGTAGTAGTAATTGCCCTCGAAGCGGCCGATGTTCCGCCCGGCCGAGATCACGCCGGTCAGGTTGCCCCGGGCCCAGACGTAGCCCACGTCGCGTCCGGCGGCCACCTTCGCGTCCACCGACCCGTAGGCGACCACGGCAATGTCCTGCCCGGCCTGGTAGGAGCCGAGCACGTTGCCGAGGGTCCAGACGTAGGCATCGCGGCCCGCGCTCAAGGAGGCCGTGAGGTTGCCCTCGCCGAGGAGGAAGCCGTCGAGGCCGGCGGATACGGAGCCGCGGAAGTTGCCCAGGACCACGGCCCCGGCGTAGTCCGAGGCGGTGACGCTGCCGACAAAGTTGCCCACGACCCAGGCCGCGGCATCGTCACCGGCGCTCAGGTTCCCGAAGGGGCTGCCGTAAACGATGAACGGGCCTGCGCCCGTGCGCTCAGGCTAGCAGGTGGCGAGCCGGCGACACCCGCTAATCACAAATCACGGCCTGACCGCAGAGTTCCCCCACCAGAGTTCCCCGGCCTGACCCCAGAGTTCCCCCAGCACGTGCCGAGCGGCGGCACCCGCTAGTCACAGATCACGGCCTGACCCCAAGCCTCCCCTCGTTCCCGAAGGCCGTGCCGTAAACGATGAACGGGCCGGCGGCCGTGCCCTGGTGACCAGGCCGGCGACACCCGCCAATCACAAATCACGGCCTGACCCAAAGCCTCGCAAGCGTGTCGCCTCAAAAGTTAAATGTCAAGACCTGACCCCGAGCCCTTGCCCGAGCCCTTGCCCCAAGAGCCCTTGCCCCAAGGGTCCCGGCTCAAAAGTTAAATTAGACCTGACCCCGAGCCGCCCGAGCCAGAGCCAGCCGCCCGAGCCACAGAACGCAGGTGCTTCAGCGCCACAATCACGTCCTCGTCGTCAGATTCGGGGGCAGACGAATCCAAGAGCGTTCCTAGAACACACGCGGCAACAGGGTTGTTTACCCAGAAGTCTCTGGGGAGCCCGGCAAGTGCGACCAGCAGTTCGCCTTCATACATATCCCCTGCCAGCAGGTCGGACTCAAGCCGGGTAAGCAGAACGGGCACCACGAACTCACCATACAGTCGCTGCCGGCACGCGATGCCAAAATCCTTGTTCGAGAACTCACCAAGTGGTTTATCTCGCACGGACTGATACCAATCGCCCAACCCCGAATCGGCACCTTCCTCACTCACCGCGACTCCCTTGCAGCGCTCAATGCGGCGGAAAGTCAGTCTAAGCATCATAAGCCAGCTCCCCTCATCATCTCTTCGGCCCTGCTTATCGCGTCGAGCGCCCTTTGCCTTGCTGCTTGCGCAGCGGGGTCCGCCAGCCCCTCCAAGGTCTTCGCACGCTTTCTCAACCCCCCAATCGCCTCATTGACTTCCCTGACGTGATCCCAATACCCACCTCCCGGCTTCGGAACGGGATTTCCCACCATATCCCGCAGAGCTCCTCGGAGGTCCTTCGGGCTCAAGTGATCCCTAATGGTGTTTTCAATCTTCGTAATAGCGCGTTCCTCGGCCTTCGTCAGCGCCCGAGCTGCGCTTGCGGCCGACGGGTGAAGTTTCCCTTGCCGCGCCAAGTTCGGCAGGAAGTCATTGTACATCGAGGGGTGCGCGGCTGGAACTCGTCCCGGCGCGAGTTGTCTGGCCCGGTTTGCCATGCCCAGCTCTTCGGCAAGGGCTGCCTCCCGGGCAAGCAATTGCGCTGCGCGTCCCTCGGCAGCCCCCATTCTACCCGCTCGGCTGGCCGCTTTCAACAGTGAGGGCAACTTCCCCGCCACCGTGGTCACCGCTCCAAGCGCGTCCAACGCTGCCGTCCAGCGGTCCCCAACCTCCCAGGAGATATACGCCGAAACGCCAAGAAACGCCGCCCCGACCCACTGCGCGCCGGGAACAGGAGTGAACATCAACGCGGTACCCGCCCACGAAAGCCCGTCGCGAATGTCCCGCAACGCCACGTCCCGGATCGCCTTCTTCACCTCCCGCACCCGCTCGTCCAGGGTCTCTTCCCACTTCTGACGATCCTTGGTCGAGCCATCCAAGACCTTCTGCCGCAGCGACGCCATCAGGCCGTCGGCCACGTTCAGCGCCTCGTCCTCCTCGTTCCACAGCGCAACGGCCTGATCGTAGGCGGCGTTGCGGGCCGCCTTGATCTGGTCCAGCATTTGGCTGAGGGTCTGGTACGCCGCGTTGGCCTGACCCTGCGCCGCCGCCACGGCCTGCATCGCTTCGGACAGCAGGCGCCACACCAACGCCTCGGCCTCCTGCCGGGCCTTTTCCAGGCCCGCGGCCGCGTCGGCCTTGTTCCGGGCGTTGGCCGCCTTCACCTCCGCAATCAACTCGCTCCGCTCGTTAAACGCCCGGACACGCTCCGCGGCGATCGCCGCCAGGGCCTCCTCGATGTCCGTCCCCACCTCGGCTCGCGCCGCAACCACTTCCCCATACACCGTTGCCGCTTCGGCCAGGACCGCGTCCTTGATCGACTCCGGCGTCGAGGGATACGGGTGGCTCGTGCGGAGCGAGGCGTCGTCTTCGATGACCGAGCCGATCTGCGGGGCCACGATCGTCGCCGTGATCTCGTCCCCCGCGTGGACCGTGCCGATCGACGTTGCCGCCCGGACCTGCCCGTCGATCTCGTACCACGCCCCCACGCCGCCGATCTTCCCCCCCGACGTGTTGGGCGCCACGATCACGGCGTCGATCGAGCCGTAGCTGAACACGTCGTAGTCGTAGGGATGGTAGTAGTAATTGCCGTCGAAGCGGCCGATGTTCCGCCCGGCCGAGATCACGCCGGTAAGATTGCCCCGGGCCCAGACGTAGCCCACGTCGCGTCCGGCCGCGACCTTGGCGTCCATTGACCCGTAGGCGACCACGGCGATGTCCTGCCCGGCCTGGTAGGAGCCCAGGACGTTGCCGAGGGTCCAGACGAAGGCGTCCCGGCCCGCGCTTAAGGAGCCGGTGAGGTTGCCCTCGCCGAGGATGAAGCCATCGAGGCCCGCGCTTACCGAGCCGCGGAAGTTGCCCAGGACCACGGCCCCGGCGTACTCGGAGGCGGTGACGCTGCCGACGAAGTTGCCCACGACCCAGGCCGCGGCGTCCTCCCCGCCGGTGACGTTGCCGAAGGCCGTACCGAAGGTGCACAGGAAGGCGCTGCCGTTGGCGCTACGCACCTCGCCGTTGAAGTCGCGGTAGACAAAGGCAAAGGCGCCCTCCCCGCCGTCGACGATGAACGGGCCCGCGGCCGTGCCCCAGGTGACCAGGCCGGCGTAGCGCTCGGCCAGGACGGTGCCGATGGAGTAGTCGATCGACCAGACCGCGGCGTCGCGTCCGGCGATGACCCCGCCCGCGGTCGAGCCAAAGGAGACCACCAGCGCGTCCTGCCCCGCGTAGACGTTGCCCTGGTAGCGGGTGTAGACGAGCACGAAGGCGTCGCGGTCGGCGATGACGCCGGCCTGGGAGGAGCCGCAGGAGACGACCATGGCATCGCGTCCGGCGTCGACGAGGCCGTCGGAGTTGCCGCCCGTCCAGAGGTAGGCGTCGCGTCCGGCGGTGAGGAAGGTGGTGTGGGCCCACCCGACGGCCAGGACGGCCACGTCGTTCGTGGCCGTGAACGAGCCGGAGACCCCCTCGCCGGCCCAGACAAAGGCGGAATCGCCGGCGTGAACCCCACCCGAGATGGACCCCCAGGTGAGGACGACGGCATCTCCGGTGGTGGCATTCACGCCGCCCGAGACGGCCCCATAGGAGATGACGATGGCGTGGCGCTGGGCATCGACCGCGCCGCCGACGGCGGTGGCGGCGATAACTACCGCATCGCGGCCCGCGGTGACGGTGCCGACGGCGGTGTCGAGGGTGGCCACCAGGGCGTCGGTCCCGGCCAGGACCGGCCCGGTGACGCAGCCGAAGGCAATGGCCGCAGCCCCGAGCGCGGCAGTGACGTGTCCGGAGACCTGTCCGCCCTGGGCGATGGCGGTGGCGTAGCCGGTGTTGGCGGTGACGTTGCCGCTGACGCTTACCAGGGAAGCGCTCAGGGCGTTGACCTGCCCGTGGACCACGCCGGTGACCGGGCCGCCGCCGACGGCCACGGCGTCGGCCACCTGGGCGGTGACGCTGCCGGAGATGGGCCCGGTGGCGGTCCAGGCCACGGCGTTGACGTGCCCGGTGACGTCTCCGGAGATCTGCTGCCCGGCAAGGACGGTCGCATTCCCGGCCTTGGCGGTGACGGTGCCCTCGACGCTGCCAAAGGCAATGACGCGGGCATCGGCCTCGGCCGAGATCGTCGCGCCTTGGGTGACCGAGGACAAGGTCCAGACGCGAGCGTCGCGGCCGGCGCTGATCTTCGCAGAGACGTTGGAGTAGGCCGAGGCCGTGGCGTTGCCGGCCTGCGCGGTGACGCTGCCGCCGATGCCGCCGGTGAGAGCGACTGCGACGACGTTGCGGTAGGCTTCGAGGGAAGCATCCAGGGAGCCGGAGAGGCTCGCGGCAAAGACGTCGCCATCCTCGGATAGGACGGAGCCCTTGAGATCGTTGCCGGCTTGGACGCTGGCCGTCTTGGTCGCGATGACGCCGGCGTCGAAGTCGCCGGCGGCGAAGAGGCTGGCGGTGCCAAAGGAGGAGAAGTAGCCCTGGACGTCGGCCATGCTGCTGGCGGTGAGCTGCGTGGCGGCAGTGACACTGACGCTCTCGGCGATCGACCCGCGGGCGAAGACGGAGGCCGAGCCCATGCGGGCCCTCACGGTGAGATCGGAGAGTCCGCCGAAAGCGGCGACGAAGGCGTCGGTGGCGGCGGTTGCGGACCCCTCGACGTCGCCGAGCGCCACGATCTCGACGCTGCCGGTGCGGGAGGTTGCGGTCGCCTTCGCGTCCTTGCCGGCGAAGACGCGGACGGTGCCGGTCGCCGTGATGTTTGACGAATCGAGGGAATCGAGGGCGGAGACGGCGGCCGCGCCTTTGGCCGTGACCGTGCCGTTGAAGGTGGTGTCGGCCATGACGGTGGCGTTGGCGCCGGCGTTGCACGTGAAGTCCGCGATGTACTCGTGGGCGACGACCCGGGCCGAGCCGTTGGTGGCCTCCACGTTGCCGACGACCTCCGCGCCGGAGAAGACCATGGCGTCGGTGGCGGCCTTGGCGTTGCCGTCGTAGCCGGTCAGTGCCGAGACCAGGACGTTGCCGGTCGTGGCGGTCACGTTGCCGATGATCTGCCCCAGGGAGTCGGCGGTAGCCGAAGCCGCACCGGAAACGTTGCCGTAGATGTTGCGGTGGGCGATGGCGGTTGCCGCGGCGCTGGGGTCCTGAGTGCCGGCGTTGGCGGTCACGTCGGCGAGAATGTCTGCGCCGCTGATGACCGTAGCGCTCTTGTCGGCCTTGACCGGCTTGGCAACGTCCTGCCGCGCCACGACGTCGGCGTTTCCCTTCGCGGTCACGTCCGCGTTCATTTGATTCCAGGTCGAGACCCAGGCGTTGTTGCCGGCGTTGATCTTCCCGGTGAGCGGGCCGTAGGAGAATACGGCGGCGTCGGATTGCGCGGAGGATATTTCAGAGCAGTTGACGTTGCCCCACGACACGACGCTCACCTTGCCTGAGCCGCCGGCTTTCACGTTGCCGGAGACGTTGCCGTCGGCCACGACGCGAATGTAGCCACTTTCAGTCGTGAAGGGGCCTTGGGCGTTGCCGCGGGCCCTAAGCGCGATTCCGCTCTTGGCCTCCACCTTGCCCGAGTGGCTTCCGTAGATGTTCAATCCGACGTAGCCGGCGGGTGCAAAGATGCCCGGCGACGTGACGCTGGCGGCCTCGATGTAGGCGCTTCCCTGCTCGGCCGTAATCTTCGAGGTGAGTGCCCCGCCGGCAAGCGCCACGATGTTCTTGCGGGAGGTCATGTCGGCCTTGAGATCCTCCTTGGACCAGCATTCGACGTTGCGGAGATTCGAGAGCACCGACCCTCCGATCGCCTTCAGCGAGATGGCGACGGCATCGAATTCGCCTCGGACGTTGGCCTGGAATTTGTCGAACGCCGCCGCGACGGCGGACCCGTTGTGGCAGATCAAGGAGCCGGTGAATTGCCTTCCGGCAAGCAAGGCGGCGCTGGTAGTGGCGGTGATCTGCGATCGCACGCTGCCGAACGAGAGGACCGACGCGTACCCGGTGCCTCCGTCGATGGTCGGCGAGAGGACGTCGCTGTAGGCCAACACACCGGCGCCTTGGTGGCCCGACACGGGTCCGACGAGCTGGGAGGCGGTTCGGACGGAGGCTGCGCCCTCCTGGGCCGTGATGGGGCCGGTGATCGTCCCGGGGGCGCTCACCACGGCGTGGTAGGCGGCCGTCACGGCGCCGACGATGGCGTCCCCCGCCGACACCGCCATCGAGCCAAGCCCGCAGGACAACTGTTGAAGGATGCTGCCCTTGGCCGACGCGCTGGGCAGCTCGCCGTACGCGACGACGCTCGACTGGATGTTGCCGTCTGCCTCGACGCGCCCGATGTTGCCGCCGGCCTCGACCGAACCGGCGATGTTTCCTTTCTCGAGCTTCGGCTTCGAGGGAGCCGGAAAGCTGGGCATGCCGCCCGCATCGCCGTCGTTGATCCACTGGATCAAGAGGGCCAGGTACTCCAGCAGACTGCCCGGATCGGCCCATTGGTACTCCCCGGTGGCGCGGCCTTTGGCCCGGACCGCCGCGATGTTCTGCTCGGCGTAGATGCTGCCCAGGACGTCGCCGGGCAGGTAGTTGCCGGCGAGGACGGTGCCGAGGCTCCCCTGGTCGGAGCGGATGCTGCCGGTGACATCGGTGCCCGCCGTGACGTTGGCAACCCCCATCTGGCCGGAGACGCCGGCGACGGAGCCGGTTTGCGCGAAGACGGAGACCACGTAGCCCTCGGCCTCGACGTTGCCGGAGATCGAGTCGCGGGCCCAGACGGGGCCGACGTCGGTGTGAGCCGAGATCCCCGCGGAGATGCTCCCCTTGTTGGCCGTCACCGCCTTGACGAAGCTGTTGGTCGATTCGATCGAGCCGGCAATGCCCCCTTCGTTGGTGACCCCGGATTGCACGGTGCCGATCCATCGGCTGGCGCTGATGTCGGCGTTGATCAATGCGTGGGCGGTGACGTCGCCGATGTAGCCGTTGCCCGCCGAGATCGATGCCGCGAGGATCTCGCCGCCGCAGCCTGCGCTGGCCCGGGAGGTGATCAGGCCGATGTTCTCCGTGGCGCTGATCGAAGAGACGTCGATTTTGCCGTAGTACTTGTCGTCGTCTTGCTGCTCCGCGCCGGCGTAGACGACGATAATGGAGCCGTCCTGGGCGGTGACGCTGTCTTTGAGGTGTTTCCCGGCGGTCACGCCGCCGATCGACTTCCCGGCCAGGATCGCTCCCAGGATATCGTGCCCGGCCCGCACCTTGCCGATGTTACCACCGGTGGCCGTCACCGCTTTGGAAACGTCTTCTTCGGCATCGACGAGGCCGACGTGGCGCCCGGCGGTGATCGCCTTGGTGATCGAGCCCTCCTCGGCGCGAACGAAGTAGATCGACTTGCCGGCGGTGACCGTGCCCTTGACGTTCTGGCCGGCATGGACCACGGCGATGGCCCCGGAGGTGGCCGAGACGCTGAAGTCGCTGGTGTCGTCGCCGATCTCGTTGCCGGCGAAGACGCCGCCGATGGCGGGGTAATCGTACGCCGGCGCAGAGTAGGTGTAAAACGCGAAGAAGTCGTCGGCCCCGAGGCGGAAGAAGCCGACGTCGCCGCTGCCGGCCGTGACGCTCCCTTGGACGTCGTGCACCGCGTGGACTTTGCCGACCGAGCCCCCCGAGGCGCTCACCGAGGCGACGTCGTGGCCGGCGATCACCGAGCCGACGTTGGCGGACGACGATACGACCGGGCCGACGTTGTGGGCGGCCCAGACCCTGTGGACGTTGCCCGAGGCGGTCACCGAGGCGACGTCTCCCTGGCCGGTGTAGTAGTTGCCGGCCCAGACCGAGAAGACGCGATCGCTGGCCGAGACGGCGCCCACGTTCCCGCCGGCGGAGACGTGGACCGTTCCTGCGGACACCGCGGGAACGTTCCCGCTGGCGGAGAGCACCAGGCGTCCGACCCCACTGATGTTGCTGGCCACGTTGCCATCAACGCTCAGGTTGAGGTAGTCGGCTGCCCCGGACCAGTAGACCTGCGCCTGGTTGTCAGGCGAGGTGTCGACGCTCAGGAGGAAACTGGGGCCGCTCTCCGCCTTCAGGTGCACCGCGGTGCCGGCGATCCACACGTACACGGAGCCGAGCCCATTGACGTAGGGGACGCCGTTGGTAACCGAGATCGACGTGGACCCGGAGGAGGCGCCCAGCGTCTCGCCCGGCTTGAGAAGCCTTGGCTTGATCGTCACGGTGGCCGAGGCGGAATGCCCATGGGCATCCTGGGCCGTATACGTGAACTCATCCTTGGCGCCGGCGCTGGCAAAGGCGTCTTCCTGGCCGGCACTAACGGTGTAGGTGAAGATGCCGTTGCTGGATAGCGAGAAGGAGCCGTAGGCTCCCGCCTGCGACGTGGGAATCGCCGTGACTGTCCCGTAGTCGTGCGCCCCGTCGTTTCCCAGTACGTTGTCGGTTACCTGCGGGCCGTACCAGGAGGCCTGGTCGTTTCCGGCCACGACGGACGTATCTGGCGGGAAACTCTGCACAATGATGAGCGTGATCGTCCCCGTTGCCGTTGCTCCGGCTCCGTCGGTGACCTTGTAGTCGAAACTGGTTTGTCCGGTCCATGGCGGGGCGGGCGGAACGAACCAGAAGTACGGGGTCGTGTGCAGAGTGCCTACGTTCGGCCATCGCGTAACCTCGTAACTCAGTGCTTCGCCGTCGGGATCGGTGGCCGGGATCGGGACGTCGCATGCGGCCCCCAGGAGATACCTGTAGGTCGCGTTCTTTGCGATCGGGGCTTGGTTGGTGAGTTCGATATACGCCGTCGCTTGCACCGGGGGGTCGGGGCTGTTGACGCCGTCGGTCACCACGTAGACGAAACTGTCCGTGCCCACGTAATCGTACCCGCCCACTTGTGTCGGCGTATAGGTGAAATGCCCGTTGGTTTGGAGTTGCAGGGTTCCGTGAGCGGGCTCGTACCACTGCTTGACGCTCACCGAAAGCGTGTCGTTGTCGGGATCGTAATCGTTCAGCAGCACGCCGGGAGCGCCGCCGCCCGACGACGTGGTGATCGTCGTGCCGTGGCGGTAGCGGTAGAGGCCGTCATTGGCGGCGGCGGGGGGGGTGTTCGTCGACGGCACGCCTCCCGCCGGGGGCGTGTATTGGAAGTCCTGGGGCGGATTGCCGGGTATGCCGCCGTACCCCTCCTCGTACGCGAACGACCCGTATTTCGCCTGCTCCTCGTCGACCGTGAACTCCTCGTCCTCGACGGCCTCGATGGTGATGGTCACGGTGCCGCTCTCCAGCAGCCCGTCGGACACCTTGTAGATGACCGTGTAGGTGCCCTGCGTCGTGGGGTGGAAGCTGAAGGAGCCATTGTCTTCGAAGTCGTCGGCGGTAATGGCGTTGGAGCTGACCAGCGAGGCCGAGAACGAGGTCTCGTTGTCCCACGCGGCGCCGCGAGTGGTCAAGGCAGCGACGTCCAGGGTGTGCCCGACGCGAACCTGAAAACTCCCGGCAACGGTCCACGGCGCGGTGTTGCGCACGTCGATCGACACCGTGGCCGGCGCGCTGGTCTGGGCCCCGTCGCTTACCTGGTACGTCATGGTCGCGGTGCCGACAAAGTTTCCCGGGGAGTACGTGTATCCTCCGGTCTGAGAATTGGGCGTGAGGGTACCTTGGCCGGGGCTGGGATTGGACAGGCTGACGATCGTTAACGTGTCGCCGTCCGCGTCGAGGTCGTTCTGCAGGAGGTCCGCCGCCGTGAACTCCGCCACGCCGCCGGTACGGATGGCGAAGAAGTCGTCCGACGGCTCCGGGGCCGCGTTGTCAACCAGCACCGTGACGGTCGCGGGCGTGCTGTCGGCAATCCCATCCGTGGCCTTGTAGGTGAACGTGAGCGATCCGACGAACGTCTTGGCTATCGTCAGGGTGGCCTGTCCTTGGAGAGTGAGGTCGAGCGTGCCTTGTCCCGGGTCGGAGGCTTTCGATACGGTCGTGGGATCCTGATCCGGGTCGAAGACCGCGCCCGAGCTCGTCAGACTGAAGGAGTAGACCCTGTCGTCTCCCACGACAGTCCCGCTGTTCTGCTGGAAGCGGAAAGCCTGATCCTGGGCCTGCGGGGCCTCGTTCAGCACGTAGATGGTGACCGTCGCCGGGTCGCTTTCTTCGGCGCCGTCGAAGACCTGGTACGTGAACGAATCCACGCCGGCGGAAGTGCCGATGGGCACATAGGTCCATTGCCCGCTGGAGTAGACGTTCAGAATGCCGTGGTTAAGGAGGACGTCAGTCCGCAGGCTGCCGGCGGTAAGCGTCAGCGCGTCTGCGTCATTGTCCCACGAGCGTTCGAGGAGCGAGGGCGTGTCCGCTTCTCCGCCCTGCTGGACCCGTGCCGGGGTGGTGTAGATCACGTCGCCGGCCACGGGTCGGCTGTTCGTGACTTCGATGGTGATCGTGGCCTCGTTGCTGTCGGCGATTCCGTCGTTGACCCGCAGCTTGAACGTGTCCGTGCCCACGTAGCCGGCCGTCGGCGTGTAGATGAACTCGCCCATCGAGTTGGGCAGTAGCGTTCCGCGGTCGACCTCCTTGGTCACGGTGCGCGTGAGCGTGTCGCCGTCGGCGTCCCAGGCCTCGTAGGCCCGCACGAGCGTTTGGCCTTGATGCACGCTGTCAGTCAGGTCGGCCACTTGGGGGACGACGTTGAGCACTTCCAAGGTAACGAGGATCAGGGGGCTGGTCTTTGCCCCGTCCTTGACAAGGAACGTGAAGCTGTCCGTACCGGCGAACCCGCTCTGCGCCATATAGCTGAACGTGCCGTCGGGACTGAGGCTGACGATGCCGTGCGAGGCTCCGCCCTGTGGAACTCCGGAGGGAAGCTCGGCGGTAATCGGGTCGCCGTCCGGGTCGCTTGCCGTGGCGAGCACGTTGCCGGTCAGGGCGGCTCCGTGTCTTCCGGAGAAATATCCCGGTCGGCCCGTGGGGGCCGTGTCGGTAACGCTCACCGTCACCGTGGCGGCGTTGCTGTCCGCCGCTCCGTCGTTGACCTTGTAAGTGAACGAATCCAGACCCGTGAAGCCTGCGCAGGGTGTGTACGTGACCGTGCCGTCGTAATTGTCCAGGAGCGTTCCATGGGTGGGAAGGCCGGGGGGATACTGCGGCAAGGCAACGGTCAGCGTGTCCTCGTCGGCGTCAGAGCACGCCAAAGCCAGTTCCGACTTGTCGAGAACCAGCGACGTGCCCTGGTGCACCTCGAAGGCCCGGGCTACTGCCGCCGGCACGCTGTTGACGATCTCGATGGTGACCGTGGCTGCGGCGCTCTCGTGGGTGCCGTCGGTCGCTTTGTAGGTGAACGTGTCCGATCCGGTGTAGCCGGCGCTGTTCGGCACGTAGGTGAAGGAGCCATCGTCGGAAAACGTCAACGCGCCATGGACCGGCCAGGTGACCCGTACGGCGTGCAGCGGAGCGCCGGTGGGATGGAAATCGTTGGCCAGCAGGCCGCCGGCTTCGACTTCCAGCGTCCGTGAGCGATCCGATAGACGTCGTTGCCGGCAACGGGCGTGCTCCCCGAAAGGGTATTGGTGCCCGTCACCTCGATCCAGGCCTTGGCAAAGCCCACGTCCGGCCCGTCGGACACGCGATAGATGAAACTGTCGAATCCGGCGAATCCGGTGGTCGGCGTGTAGGTGAAAGAGCCGTCGGCATTCAACGTCAGTGCCCCGCGGTGCGTTCCGTCGACGAGGGTCACCGTGAGGAGGTCGCCATCCAAATCCTGGTCGTTGTGCAACACGCCGTTGGCGGCGTTCACCACGAGCTGCTCGTTCTTTGCCGTGACGTAGGCGTCATCCAGCGGAGCCGGCGTGGTGTTGGTGACCAGAATCTGCACCTCCACCGCAGAACTCGACTCCAATCCGTCGGAAAGCTGGTACACGAAGCTGTCGGCTCCCACGAAGTCCGGATCCGCATCCGGCTCATAGCTGAACGAGCCGTCGGCTTCCAGCGTGAGGTCGCCGTGCGAAGTGCTGGTGAGTTCGATGATGGTCAGGGAGTCGCCTTCTGCGTCTCGAGCCGCCGCCAGAAGCCCCGACGCCGCGTCGACCTCGAGGACCTGCCCGTGGAGCACGCGGTACACCTGCTTGCTGCCTTGCGGCGGCGTGTTGTAGACCTCGAGAGAAACGACCGCCGGCTCGGAATAGTCCACCCCGTCGAAAAGGCGATAGCTGAACTGGTCGAAGCCGACATAGCCGCCGTCGGGCTCGTAGGTGAAAGAGCCGTCCGACTCCAAGTCCACGGTTCCGTGGGTCGCGGTCGGGGCTGAGAACAGATGGAAACTGACGGCGTCCCCGTCCGGGTCATAGTCATTCGCCCCGAGCACGGTTGCCGTCGCGGAAAACGTCCGGTCGTGCGGGACCCGGACCGCGTCGTCACCCGCTCTTGGCGCCTGGTTCACGGTGCTCAGAGTCACGGTGACGACGTCGCTCTGGCTCCCGGTAACCCCATCCGTAATGAAGTAGGAGAACGAGTCGGGGCCGACGTAGCCGAGCGTGGGCGTATACGTGAAGGAGCCGTCGCCGTTGAGCGCGAGAGCCCCCTGGGAGACGTCCGTCCCCAACGTGACGGTCAGCGTGTCGTTGTCCAGGTCGGCGTCGTTGCCCAGCACGCCCGGCGCCGAAACCGTCAGCGTGCCGTTCCGGTTGACCGTGTAGCTATCCGCCTGGCCCGCGGGAACATGGTTCACCACGCTGATCGGGACCGTGATCACGGTGCTGAAGCTCCCCAGCACGCCGTCGCCGGCCTTGTAGGCGAAGCTGTCCGGGCCGGCGTAGTGATCGGCAGGGTGGTAGATGAACGAGCCGTCGGACTCGAGTTCGACCGTGCCGTGAACCGCGGGGGTCACGAGGGTCGCCGTGAGGGTGTCTCCGTCGGCGTCCAGGTCGTTGGCCAGCACCCCGGACGCCGCGGTGATGGTAAGCGTCTGGTCGTGGGTCACCTCGTAGGACTCGTCCAGCGCGACCGGCGACGTATTGAGCACGCTAAGAGTCACGGTGGTGACCTCGCCCTCGTCCAACCCGTCGCTGGCACGGTACGTGAAGCTGTCGCTTCCGACGTAGCCGCCGGCCGGAGCGTACGTGAAGGTCCCGTCCGTATCGAGCGCCAAGATTCCATGGGACACGTCGTTCACCAGGGAGACGGTGAGGCTGTCGCCCTCCATGTCCCAGTCGTTGGCCAGCACGCCGTCGACGTCCACGGCCAGCGCCGCGTCATGACGCGTCGAATAGGCGTCACTTCGGCTCATCGGCGCCGTGTTCGTCACCTCCAGGCTTACGGTCGCCGTGTTGCCGTAGGCCAGCCCGTCGTGCACCCTGTAGGTGAAACTGTCCTCGCCCGTATAGCCGGCGGTCGGGACGTAGGTGAACGAGCCGTCGGAAGCGAGGGTCATCACGCCGTGGGCAACTTGGGTCACCAGGCTTGGCACAAGGGTATCGCCGTCGGCGTCGGTGACGTATTCGAGCAGGCCGGGCGCGGCCACGCTCAGCGTCCTGTCGTGGCTCGTGCTGAAGGCCGCGGGCGCCGCCACGGGGATCGCGTTCGCAACGTCGATCGTCACGGTCGCCGTGTTGCTCGGCTGGGCACCGCCCGTCAAGTGATAGGTGAAACTGTCGGTGCCGACGAACCCCGCGCTGGGGGTGTACGTGAACGTGCCGTCGCTGTTAGGCACCAGCGTTCCGTGAGCCACGCCGCTCTGGACCGAGGCGCTCAGCGCGACCTGATTCCAGTTAAAGTCGTTCGACATCACGTTGCCGTTGAGCGTTCGGTCGTGCCCGACCTGGAAGGTGTCTGCTTCGGCGACGATCGGGTCGCTGTACACGGTGATCGTTGCCCGGACCGTGTTTCCAATCCCCTCGTCCCTGCCATCGGTGGCCGCATAGGTGAAGCTATCGGTCCCCGTGAAGTCGTCGACGGGATCATAGGTGAACGAGCCGTCGTCTTCCAGATCGAGCATCCCGTGGGTCACGTCGTCGATCACTGGCAGGACGGTCATCGCGTCGCCGTCGGGGTCCACGTCGTTGGCCAGCACGCCTTGGCCGGCTCCGATGCTGAGTGTCTGGTTGAGCAACACCCCAAACCGGTCGTCCGCAGAGGCCGGCACGCAGTTGACGACGTCGAGCGTCACGGTCGCCAGGGTCTCGGTCACGCCGTCCCTGGCCCAGTACGTGAAACTGTCGGGCCCGACGTACCTATCGGACGGCGTGTAGACGAACGAGCCATCGAGCTCAACCGCGACCGCGCCGTGAACCGGGGGGTCCCACCGGAACGCCGAGAGCGTGTCCCCATCGGCGTCCAGGTCGTTGGCCAGCACGCCTTCTGCTGCAAGGACCGTCAGAACGCGGTCGTGGGAGACGCAATAGTAGTCGTTTCCGGGCATCGGAGCGCTGTTGGTTACGTTCAGCGTGACGGTCGCGATGGCGCTGTCCAGGTGGCCGTCATTCACCTTGTAGGTGAAGCTCACGGTGCCATACGTTCCGGAGGCGTGCTCGTAGGTGAAGGCGCCGCCTTCGCCGAGCTCCAGAGTCCCCGTCGGGAGACTGATGCCGGTGACGATGCTCACCGTGAGCGGTTCGCCGTCAGCGTCGCCAGCGGCGCCGAGCAGGCCGGGCGCGGGCACTTCCAGAATCGTGTCGTGCACCAGGTCGTAGCTCAAGTCGATCGCCCACGGTCTGGCGTCGGTCACCTCGATCGTGACCACGGTCTCCTGGCTGTCCGCCAGCCCGTCGTTGGCCTTGTAGGTGAAACTGTACGTGCCGACGAAGCCGTTGGGGGGAGAGAAGGTGAACGAGCCGTCCGCATTGAGTTCAACGAACTCCTCCAACGGTTGGGCGACCAGGCTCGCCGTGAGAGCGTTGCCATCGAAATCGACGTCGTTGGCGAGCACGCCCGAGCCCGTCACCACCAGCGGCGTTCCGGCATGAACGCGGTAGGCATCCGCGAGGGCTTCCGGGGAACGGTTCGAGACGGTCAACGTGGCGGTCACCGGCGAACTCTCGAGGACCCCGTCGCTCACCTTGTAGGTGAAGCTGTCGGTCCCCACAAACGAGTTGGCGGGCACGTAGCTGAACGATCCGTCGAGGTGGAAGTCCAGCGTCCCGTGGGACACGTTGTCGACGCGCACCGCGACGAGCGCATCCTGCTCGGCATCGGTGTCATTTGCGAGCACGCCCTCCGCGGCGCCAATCGTCAGCGTAGCGCCGTGCTGCGCGGCGTATTGGTCGGGCGAGGCCTCGGGCCCGTTCTCCACCACGTCGATCGTTACCAGAACCTCCTGGCTGGCGCCGAAGGCGTCCGTGGCCTGGTAGCTGAAGCTGTCGCTACCCCAGAAGTGCTCGTCGGGGGTATAGCTGAAGGATCCGTTGGCGTTCCAGGTCAGCTCACCGTGGCTCGGCCCTTCAACGTCATCGAAGACCGCCTCCAGCAAGTCCTGCTCCAAGTCGAAATCGTTCTCCAAAACCCCGGGCGCCCCCACCTCCAGCACCGTGTCGTGGTTGATCGTGTAGTAGTCGGCCACGGCCGCGGGAGCGTCATTCTTGACCGAAATCGTCACCGTCGCCGACGCGCTCGTGGCCTCACCATCGCTGACGTGGTAGGTGAAGCTATCGTCCCCGAGATAGTCCTCCGCGGGCTCGTAGACGAACGAGCCGTCGCTGTTGGGCCTCAGCGTGCCATGCGTGGGTCCTTCGACGACGGTCGCCGCGAGGGAATCCGCGTCCAGGTCGAAGTCGTTCGCCAGGAGCCCCTCCTCCACGGGGATCGTCAAGGCCGTGTTGGTCCGCGTGCTGTAGGCGTCGTCGTTGGCCGATGGCGCCTCGTTGGTGACGTCGATCGTCACCGTCGCGGCGACCGACCCTGAAGTCCCGCTCGTGGCGCTGTAGGTGAAACTGTCGGTGCCGACAAACCCGGCAACGGGCGCATACGTCAAGGAGCCGTCCGCGTTCAAGGTCAACGTGCCGGAGCTCGGATCGGTAAGCTTCAACGCGCTGAGCGTTCCGCCATTGAGGTCAAAGTCGTTGGCCAGGACGCCCGTCGAAGCCCCCACCGTGAGCTCGTCGTCGTGGGGCACCTGGTACCGATCCTGTACCGACCGATACCGGGCGGAGTCCAGGGAAAGGGCCGTGATCTGAAGATTCGTGTTCGTGGTGCCGCCGTCGTCGTCCGTGACGGTGATCGTCACCGTGTAGACCCCCGACTGGCTGTACGTGTGGGTGCCGTTGAACGAGCCTTCGGTCAGCCGCGC
>Ga0315290_10000408_pt1 | contig 27753 bp, 22 predicted proteins | sample YL17G12_0_MG_FD_203627 | JGI IMG/M metagenome (GOLD analysis project Ga0315290, IMG submission 203627) | Sediment microbial communities from Yellowstone Lake, YNP, Wyoming, USA - YL17G12_0 | ecosystem: Environmental > Aquatic > Freshwater > Lake > Sediment | place: USA: Wyoming | collected... | reverse complement strand
CGGGGGCCGGCGCCCAGGCATTATGGCACCGCCGTGCCCCCAGGGCGAGCGGCGGCTGACGCGGCGCTCAGCGGGCAGCCGGCGCGGCCGGGCGCAGCAGGGCGGCCAGAGCGGCGAGCGAGGTCAGGGTGAGCCAGGAATGGGCGAGCGCCAGGCCGCCCAGCGCCCGCGAGAAGGCCGGCGGCAGGATCGCCGCGGCGAGCAGCACCACGGCGGCGGCGGCCGGCCGGCTGCCGCGTTGTGAGCGCGCGATGAGGACCACCAGCGGCAGGTAGAGCACCGCGAAGTGGACGGTCCAGGAGCCCGGCGAGGTGAGGAGCAGGGCGAGGGCCGCACCGGCCCACAGGTCGGCCCAGGCGGCGCGGCCTGAGCCCTCTGCGTCCCCCGCCGCCCGCGCCCTTCGCGCCAAGAGCCAGACCGCGCCGAGGACGAGCAGATCGAGGACCACCTCGACGCTGCGCGCCGCCGATGCGCCGAGCGCCAAGGTGGGCACGGCCCGCACGCTGGCGGTGTGGACCTCGGCGCCGCCGACGTAGCGGTCCACCAGGCCGCGCAGCGACTGGTTGTCCGCCCGGCCCAGGGAGAGATCGCCCGGGCGCGGCGCCGCCTCGCGCAGGAATCCCAGTCCAGCGCCCGGCGCGAGGCGCTCGAGTGTGGCCGCCGAGGCCAGCGTGAGTGCGGCCGCGGCCGCCAGCGCCGGCAGCGCCCAGCGCACGCGGCCGGCGAGCAGGGCGGCCACCGGGGCCCAGACCGGGGTGGCCTTGACCGCGATCCCGCCCACCGCGGCGGCTCCGGCCGGCCCGCCGCGGCCGGCGGCCACCGCCGCGGCCACCGCGAGCAGCAAGACGAGCACGAGCGTGTTCGTGTTGCCGTACTGCAGGTCCATCGCGACGAGGCGGCCGGCCACCAACAGGGCGAGCCACTCGGGGTGCGCCCACCAGGGACGCGAGCGCCCGGCGGTCGTGGCGGCCGCGACGCGCGGCGACAGCCCCCGCCGGGCCAGCGGCACGCACCACGCCGCCGCCGCCGCCTTGAGTCCGAACCACGCGAAGGCGGCCACGCCGAGCGGCACCCACGGCAGGAGCCCGCACGCCAGGACGAAGGGCGGCGGGTTGAGGACGCGCTCGGGGGTCAGGGCGTAGGGGCTCACCCCGGCCCACAGCGCCAGGCCGGCGGTGTCGTAGACCTTGAAATCGCTGCGCGGGCCGAGGGTCACCACGGCGAAGCGCACGCCGAGCAGCGCCAGCGGCAGCGTCCACGCAGTCCACGCGCGGCGGCGCACCAGGGCGCTCCAGGCGCCGGCGCAGACCGCCGCCCCTGCCAGCGGGAGCAGGGCGAGTCCGAGCGCCGAGAGACCCAGCGGGGCCTCCCAGCGCCAGCCGCTACGCCCGGGCATGAGCGTCCACAGCGGGCCGATCCCCTGCGCATCGGGGGTCCACGACATGGCCGCGTCGAGGCACCACAGGGCGCCGCCGGCCAGGGCGTAGGCGGCCAGCCCCGCCGCCGTCGAGGAGGCGGGACCGCGGGGTGCGGCCGGCCCGCCGCGCCGCTCCCGGGCTCGGGCCCAGGCGGCGGCCGCGGCTCCGGCCGCCGCGCACGCGGCGAGGGCGAGGCCGAGGCGCGCGAGGAAAGCCCAGAACCGACCTGCGTACGGCCAGGCGCGCGCCGCGGCGTCCCACACGGCCCATTCGCTCGCCACCTCGACGCGCGCGAGCCGCAGCGCCGAGCCGCTCGCCCCGTCTTTCCAGACCACGCGCCGTGTCTCAGCCTCGCGGGCACGGAAGGTCAACTGGTAGGTGCGCTCGCCGCTCCGCGCCAGATCGAGCGGCCGCAGCGCGAGGGCCTCGGGGTGCCACGGCCGCCCCTGCGGCACGATGCCGAACCACGCCGCGGCGGCGGCGGCGGGCCCGCGCGCAACCCCGCCGCGCGCCACGGTCAGACGGCAGCGGAGCCGCTCCCCCGGCCGCACCTCGATCGCCGGCCCCCAGCGCAAGCCGGCGGAATCGGGGGTTGAAAGGAACGGCGAGCCGATGACCCGCGGGGACTCGAGCCGCATGCCGGCCACCGCCAACGCCAGGGCGGCGACGGCGGCGCCGGTCAGGATCCAGCGACGACGGGACTTCGATTCACGGGGTTCGGTCATGCCGCGGCGACATTACTTCCGGCGGCGCTCGGCGGGAAGGCGCAACGCCCCTCATGCGCAACGCCCCTCAAGCGCAGCGCCCCTCAGCAGCAGGCGCTCGGGGAGCCGGGCGCGGGCCGCGCCGCAGCGCCCCCCGTCACGCACACGTCCGGCACCACCGGCCGCCGGCCGGAGAGCACCTGCCACCAGCGCACGCCGGCCTCCACCAGGACCAGGGCCATGCAGGTCATCATGATCGCAGTGAGGGTCGCGTTGAGGCCGCCCTGGAAGGCCTGGCCCGGATCTCCAGCAGTGAGCCTGGGCAAGTAGTTGTCGCGGATGGACAGGAAACCGGCGGTCTGCGTGATGGCCGTCACGCCGACCAGCGGCACCGCGGTCACCCACGCGTAGCGCACGCGCCCCGAGTTGATCAGGATCGTGGTGCCGACGGTGAGCGCCACGCCCGCCAGCAGCTGGTTGGCGATGCCGAACATCGGCCAGATGGTGCTGATCGAGCCGGTGAGGATGAAGTACGTCCAGCCGCCGCATACCAGCAGGCTGGCGACCGCCGCGCCCGGAAGCCAGTCGGTGCGCCCGAGCGGCTTGTGCACGCGCCCGGCCACCTCCTGCAGGATGAAGCGCGCCACTCGCGTGCCGGCGTCGATGGTCGTGAGGATGAAGAGCGCCTCGAACATGATGGCGAAGTGGTACCAGTAGCCCATCAGGCCGCGCATGCCGGGGATGCCCGAGAAGATCTGCGCCATGCCCACGGCCAGCGACACCGCCCCGCCGGTGCGCCCGGCCAGCGTCTCCCCCACCTCGGCCTGCAGCTCCGCCAGGTTCACCGGCACGAGCCCCAGGGCGGCGAACTTCTCCGGCGTCACGTTGATGGCGAAGTAGTCGGCCGGGTGCAGCGAGGTGGCGGCGATGAGCGCCATGACGCCGACCACGCCCTCGCACAGCATGGCGCCGAAGCCGATCGGCCGCGCGTCGCTCTCGCGGTCCAGCATCTTGGGCGTGGTGCCCGAGCCGACCAGCGAGTGGAAGCCCGAGATGGCCCCGCAGGCGATGGTGATGAAGAGGAAGGGGAAGAGCGGCCCCGGGACGATCGGCCCGCCGCCGGCGGCGTACTCGGTCACCGCCGGCATCTTGAGTACGGGGTTCACCAGGCAGACGCCGAGCGCCAGCAAGGCGATGGTGCCGAGCTTCATGTAGGTCGAGAGGTAGTCGCGCGGGGCCAGCAGCAGCCACACCGGCAGCACCGAGGCCACGAAACCGTAGGCCGCCATGGCCAGGGTGAGCTGCGTCTTGCCGAGGGTGAAGACGGCGCCGAGCGGCGTCTGCGGGATCCAGCGGCCGAGGATCACGCAGGCCATCATCGCGAGCACCCCGGCGACCGTGGCCTCGGCGACGCGGCCGGGCCGCAGGCGGTACATCCACAGCCCCATCGCCACCGCGATGGGGATCGACATGGCGATGGTGAACGTGCCCCACGAGGACTCGCGCAGGGCGTTGACCACCGCCAGCCCGAGGCCGGCCAGGGCGATGACCACGATGAACAGGATGGCGACGGCGGCGAGGACGTAGGCGCGCGGCGAGATCTCGCTGCGCGCGAGCTCGGCCAGGGAGCGGCCGTCGCGCCGCGTGCTGGCCACCAGGATGGTGAAGTCGTGCACGGCGCCGGCCACCACCACGCCGACGACCAGCCAGGCGAGGCCGGGGAAGTAGCCGAACTGCGCCGCCAGCACCGGCCCGATGAGCGGGCCGGCCCCGGTGATGGCCGCGAAGTGGTGCCCGAAGAGCACCCAGCGGCCGGTCGGGTAGTAGTTCTGGCCGTCGTAGAGGCGGTGCGCCGGGGTGCGGCGCGCGTCGTCGAGCACGAGCACCCGGGCCGCCAGGAAGGCGCTGTAATAGCGGTAGGCCAGGGTGAGGACTGCGGCCACCACGAGGACCACGAAGAGACCGCTCACGCGCCGGTTCCTCCGCTCGGCCTCTGCCCTGCTTCAGAAGTTACACGAAGCCCCAGAAGCCGCCGTCAGTTGCTGCGCGCCCCGGTGGTCGGCGGCGGCGCCAGCTCCTCGTTGGCGTAGCCGCGCTGCAGCCAGCGGTTGTCGACCCCGATCACCCCGGCGTGCGAGGTGCCCGTGCCGGGGGTCCAGTACTTCGGGTTGGGGATCAGGTCGAGCCGCTTCTCCACCTGCTGGAGGAGCGCCGGCAGCACGCGGGCGCGCACCTTGCCGCAGCGCTCGCAGCGCTCGCGCTGGAAGCCGCTGGTGGCGGCCACGGGGCGGTACTTGTGACGGAGCGTGAGCAGACAGATGAGACGCATCGGGATTCCTCTCCGGCGCAGACGCGGGGACGCCGCGCCGCCGCTCGCCGGGCGGCGCCAAGGGTTCGCTGTCGCGCGCAGTATACGGCATGCCGGCCCCAGGAGGGGCAGGATGCGGGGGCTTCGCGGGAGAATTCGAGTGCCGCGGGAAGCGCCGCCCGGGCGGCCGGGGGTCAGCGGAGCAGCAGGATACGGCGGGCCGCGGCCGTGCCGCCGGCCGTCAGGCGGACGACGTAGACGCCCGGGGCCGCCCGCGCCCCCGAGGCCTCCCGGCCGTCCCACACCGCCGCGTGGGCCCCGGCCGCTCGGCGCCCGCGCGCCAGGTCGGCGACGCGCCGGCCGGAGACGTCGTAGACCGACAACGCGACGTCGGCGGCCGCCGGCAGCTCGTAGCGCACGGCGGTGGCGGCCGTGAAGGGATTGGGCACGTTCGCCAGCAGGCGCCCCCGCGCCGCGCCGTCGGGCTGGTCCACGGCGATGCCGGGCGCGGACGCCGGATCGAACACCACGACGTCGTAGGCGAAGGTCCGCGGCGCGCCGCCCACGCGCACGTTGCTGAGCGCGACGTGGTAGCGCACGTCGCGCGCCGGCTTGCTGCCCGTGTGGTCGAGGACGGTCCAGCAGAGCGTGTTGTCCCCGTAACCGTTGGCGACGGTCTCGAGGCGCACGGGGGCCGCCACGCCGTCCCGGGTGAGCGCCACGGCGGCGGCCGAGAAGTCCGCACCGGGGTACGAGAACGACCACAGCGCGCCGGCCGTCTGGTACGGGACGTAGCCGGCGGGCGGCCAGGCCACCCACTCGGGCGCCGGCGGCCGCGCGCCGGCCCCGCCGATGACCCACAGGTCGTACGCCGGGTAGCTGTTCCCGAAGGTCGCCCCCACCCCCATCGTCTGCTGCGGCGGGTAGAGGATCCAGCGCCGGTGGCCGGCCGAGGGCACGCCGCCGTCGAGGATCCAGCCCGTCACGGCGGCCGGCAGCGTGGCGTAGCCGCCGGCCAGATTCGACTTGCCCGCCGCCTCGGCGCCGCCCGCCGTGTAGCAGGTCCAGGAAGCCGGCGGCGAGTGCGAGAGCTGCCGGTTGGCGGTCATCATCAGGGCGGCGTCCTGGCACTTGGCGTTCCAGTCGGCGCGCAGCGCCACGTCCGACGGCAGACCCGCCATGGCGCGGAAGTAGGCGAGGCGCCGCAGTCCGGCGTCCCGGTACGCGGCGGAGACGTCACCCGCCGCGCACGCCGCGTAGTTGCCGCTGAAACCCGAGGGCACGCCCTCGGAGGCCAGGTAGACGCTGTCGAAGAGCGCCGCCACGGCGCCGCGGTCCTGCGTGTCCACGGTGAGGGCGCGCGCGGGAGCGGCGAGGAGGAGAAGGACGGCGGCGGCGGTGAGGTGTCGCACGACGGCCCTACGCCGCCAGCCGCGAGCTGCGGTTGGGCTCCGGCTCGAGGTCCGCCCGCGGTGCGCGCTCGGCCACCCGCCGCGCCTGCTGCGCGTCGGGGTGCAGGTCGCCGTAGCCGCGGAACAGGTGCATGGCCGCGTCGGTCACCTCGGGGTCGAACTGCGTGCCGCGGTTGGTGAGCAGCTCCTCCTCGATGCGCGCGTAGGGCATCGCCTTGCGGTACGGGCGCTGCACCGACATGGCGTCGAGGGCGTCGGCCACCGCCACGATGCGCGCCGCGCGCGGCAGCTGCTCGCCGTGCAGGCCGAGCGGGTAGCCGAGCCCGTCGTAGCGCTCGTGGTGGCCGACGATGCACTCGGCGGCGGTGCGCAGGAAGGGCAGGTCGCGCACGATGCCGAAGCCGACCCGCGGGTGGCTGCGCATCACCCGCCACTCCTCGGTGTCGAGCGGCCCGGGCTTGAGCAGCACCGAGTCGGGGATGCCGATCTTGCCGAGGTCGTGGAGCAGGGCGCCGTGGAAGATCTTCTGCTTGTGACGCTCGGGCAGGCCCATCACCTCGGCCAGGCGCAGCGAGTACTCGGCGACGCGCTTGGAGTGGCGCTGCGTCTCGCCCTCGCGGGCGTCGAGCGCGGCCACCAGCGACTCGAGCGCCAGCCGGTAGGCGCGCCCGGCGCGCCGCAGCGAGCGGCGCAGTTCGCGGGCCCGCTCGCGCATCTCGCGCTCGAGGGCGGCGCGCAGCTCGCCGTTCTCGTGGCGCAGGCGGCGCCGCTCCAGCGCCCGGCGCACGGTGACGTGCAGGTCTTCGGGGCAGCGGTCGCGGCGCAAGCAATCGTCGGCGGCGTCGGGCACGGCGGCCAGCGCCAACTCCGCGTCCTCCGGCGACGCCAGGAGCACCAGACCGGGCTCCGGCCACCCCTCCCGGATGCGCGGCGCCAGGGGCTCACCGCCGAGGTCGAGCAGGCGCAGGTCGCAGAGCACGGCGTCGTACGGCGTGCCGGCGAGCGCGGCGAGCGCCTCCCCGGAATCGCCCGTGCCGCGCGCTTCGAAGCCCTCGATGGTGAGCAGGGTCACCACGCGGTCGCGGAGCGGGGTCTCGCGGTCGGCGACCAGGATCCGACGGTTGTGGAAGCTGGCGAAGTGCACGGTGTCCCCCGATGCCGGACGCCCCCCCGGGGAACCGTGCCCCGCGGGGTCCTCCGAGCCACCCATCGTTATCGTCGGAGGGCCGGGGGAACCTGAGTCAACTCTACGCCACGGTCCGGGCCGCGAAGGCCGTTGGGGCCGGCCAGCGCCGGCCGGGCAAGCGTCTGGCCCGCAGGACCTTACCTGGCGCCGCCCGTCCCGCGGGCGCGTCCTTCCCGGCAGAGCGCCGAGTAGAGGCCGGGCACGCGGTCGCGCAGCAGGTGGTTGGTCTCGGTGACCCGCTTGCGGCGCGCTTGCCCCAGGTCGAGGTCCACCACCATCGCCTCGGCCCGCCGCTCGCCGGCGCGAGCCAGCACGCGGCCGGAGGGATCCACGACCTGGCTTGCGCCGGTGAAGACCACCGTCCGGCCCCGACGCCGGTCGGCCCCCACGCGGTTGGCCGTGGCGCAGAAGACGCGGCTCTCCAGGGCCCGCGTGCGCATCGCCTCCTGACAGTGGGGCTGCACCAGATTCGAGGGGTGGGCGATCACGTCGGCGCCGGCCAGCGCCAGGCAGCGGGCCACCTCCGGAAAGCGCCAGTCGAAGCAGATCATGAGACCGACGCGGGCCGGCCCGACGCGGAACACCGGCCACGGCTCCCGGCCGCGCGCGAACCACCGCTTCTCCTGCGCGAACAGATGCACCTTGCGGTAGACGCCGCGCGCCCCGCGCGGCCCGACCCACACGGCGCTGTTGAACAGCTCGCTCCCGCGGCGCTCGCACAGCCCGCCCACCGCCACCGTGGCATGCTCCCGGCAAAAGGCGGCCAGGGCGCGCGCCGTCGGCCCGCGCCCCGCGTCCTCGGCCAGCGCCAGCGCCTCGCGACGCGAGCCGAAGACGTAGCCGGTGTTGAACAGCTCGGGGAAGATCACGAGGTCGGCGGCGCCCGCCGCGGCGAGCGCGTGCGAGGCCAGCGTCAGGGCCTCGGTGACGTTCTCCTCCACCTCGCCGAAGACCGGCTGCGTCTGCACCACGGCCACCCGGAATCGCGCGCGCTTCACGAATCCTCCCTTCCGAGACGCAGCGCCGCGGCCATCGCGGGCTCGTCGAGCAGGTCCTGCACCGCGGCGCGCAGCTGCGGCAGACGGCCGTCGAAGAAGTGCCCGGCGCCGGCCACCAGGCGCGCCGCCTTGGGCTCGGCCCAGGCGGCATAGCTCGCCTGCAGCGCCGGCAGCGGGCACAGCTCGTCGGCGGTGCCCTGCACCACGCCTTTGGGCTTCGGGCTCGCCGCCAGGGGCGCCAGATCCCGCGCGCCGACCGCCGGCGCGACCGCCAGCACGGCCGCTACCCGCGCGTCGCGCGCCCCCAGAGCCAACGCGATCCCGCCGCCGAACGAGAAACCGCCGAGCAGCACGGGCAGCCCCGGATACATCCGCTCGAGGAAGGTGATCGCCGCGGTGGCGTCCTCCTCCTCCCCGTCGCCGCCGCCCCACACCCCGGCGCTGCGGCCCACCCCGCGGAAGTTGAACCGCAAGGTCGGCAGCCCGCGCTCGAAGACCGCCTCGCTCGCGCGGTACGCCACCTTGTTGTGCATGCTGCCGCCGTGCTGGGGGTGCGGGTGGCAGAAGACCGCGACGGCCCGCGGCCGCCCGTCCACGCGGCAGAAGAGCACGCCCTCGACCTGGCCGGCGCTCGAGCGGAAGTCAAGCTGGCGCACGCGCCGCCCCCCCGCGAGGATGCGGTCGTGCGGTTGCCGAGCGGCCAACGCCAGCCTCCTGTGTGAGCGCCGATTGACGCAGCGATGGGGAACACCTACCGTTATAGCACGGTTCACGGCTTGGGATACGGCCTCTTCCGGCGGCCGCAGCGCCGCGACCGGCGCGCCGGTCGCGGCGCTCCCAGCTTGGACGACCCCCGGAGATACGAGAATGGCACCTGCGCGCCGCTCGGCCCTGCTGCCGCGCCTGCTTCTGGTTCTCGGCTTCGCCCTCCCCGGCGCTGCCCTGCTCCCCGCCGTCGCCGCGTGCGCCGACGAGCCGGGGGAGGCGTTGCGCGTCACCTCGCCCGGCCCCGCCCAGGACCGCCCGGACGCCTGGAGGTGGCAGCAGTTCCAGTCGCGCCTCACCGGCCGGCCGGCCTCCTCCACGCTGATTCCCGCCGAGGGCACCGACGAGGAACCCGCCGCCGGATTCCCGATCAGCGGCGGCCCCACCACCGACGGCCAATGGTTCGAGATCCCGCCGCCGGCGCTCTGGCTGCACACGATGATCTACGACCCGCTGCGCGACCGGCTGCTGGTCTTCGGCGGCGTGAGCTACCGCGGTCCGAGTTCCGAGGTTTGGCAGCTCAACCTCTCCGCCGGCCCCCACTGGCAGCCGCTCACCGTCGGTGGCGCCGGCCCCGCGCCGCGCTCGCGCCACACGGCGGTCTACGACCGTCTCCGCGACCGCGTGATCGTCTTCGGAGGCTACGACGGAGCGGAGTACAAGAACGACGTGTGGGCGCTCGACCTCGACGGGCCTCCGACCTGGAGCCGCCTCGAGCCGGCGGCCGGCCCCAGCCCGCGCGGCTGGCATGCGGCCGTGTTCGACGCGACCCGCGGCCGCATGGTGGTCTACGGCGGCGCCGACGGCGGCTCGACCTTCGGAGACGTCTGGGCGCTCTCCCTCGACGACAGCCCGACGTGGACGCAGCTGGCGCCGGCCGGCACGGGCCCGGGCCCGCGCTTCTCCTCGCCCGCCGTCTACGACGCGCCCCGGGACCGCATCGTCTTCTACGGCGGCATCGACGGCTCGAACACGACGCGCACCGACGTGTGGGCCCTGTCGCTCGCCGGTCCGCCGGCCTGGTCGGAGATCCTGCCCGCGGGCACTCCGCCCTCGCTGCGCAACGGGGCCAGCGCCATCTTCGATCCGATCCGCCAGCGGCTCGTCCTGTTCGCGGGCGGCACCGGCAGGCCGAACCTCAACGAGACCTGGGCGCTGGCCCTCGGGGCCGCGCCCGCCTGGACGCAGCTCGTCCCGGCGAGTCCGCCGGGCGGCCGCCAGTTCCACGCCGCCGCCTACGACCCCATCGGCGACCGCCTGCTGGTCTTCGGCGGCAGCGACGGCCCCATCCTGAGCGGCACCTGGGCGCTGTCGTTGTCGGCGACCGAAGCCTGGATCCCGTTCTCGAGCACGCGGCGGCGCGGCCACCTGGCGGCCTACGACGAGCCGCGCCGGCGCCTGCTGGTCTTCGGCGGGGACGACGGCGGCGTCCTCGACGACGTCTGGGAGCTCGGGCTGGACGCGCAGGCCGCGTGGCTGCGGCTCACGCCGGCCGGGACGCCGCCGGCCGCCCGCGCCTTCCACGCCGGCGTCTACGACCCCCAGCGCGACCGCCTGATCATCTTCGGGGGACGCGACAGCGCGCCGCGCAACGACACCTGGGAGCTCTCTCTCTCCGGAGCACTCGCCTGGCGGCGACTTCTCCCCGGGGGGGGCGCGCCGTCGGCCCGCATCGACCACGCCGCCGTCTACGACCCGGTGCGCCGCCGCATGATCGTGTTCGGCGGCGCGGGGGACGGCGCCGTCTACAACGACGTCTGGGCGCTGTCGCTGAGCGGCAGTCCGACCTGGACGCAGCTCTCCCCGCTCGGCGCGGCACCGGTCGCGCGCGGCGGCGCGATGGCGATCTACGACCCGGGGCGCGACCGCGTCGTGATCTTCGGCGGCTACAGCAAGAGCCTGGTCTGCCTCGACGACACGTGGGAACTCCGGCTCGCCGGCACGCCGACGTGGAGCCGCCTGTACCCGGCCGGCGCCGTGCCCGACGCGCGCCTGGCCGCGGCGGCGGTCTATGACCCGCAGCGCGACCGCGAGATCCTGCTCGGCGGCACCGACCTCATCTCCTATTTCTCCGACGCCTGGCAGCTCTCGCTCTCGGACACGCTGGCCTGGACGCGGCTCACCCCGGTCGGCACCGGGCCGCTGTCGCGTTCCGACCACAAGGCCGTCTACGACGCGCCCGCCGACCGCGTCGTGCTGTTCGGCGGCGGCGGCCTGGGGGGCGGCCTGCTCAACGACACCTGGGCGCTGCACTTCTTCGGCACGATCGACGTGCCCGCCGCCGCGGCGGCCGTGCAACCGCGCATCTGGCCCGCCTGGCCGAACCCCGCCCGCGGCAGCGTCCGCCTCGAGTTCGAGTCGCCGACACCGGCCGCGGCGCGCATCGCGGTGTACGCCGTCAGCGGCCGGCTCGTGCGGGAGCTCGTGGCCGGCCCGGTGCCCGCCGGCCGGCACGCCGCCACCTGGGACGGCACCGACACCGGCGGCAGCCGCGTCCCCGCGGGCGTCTACTTCTACCGGGTGAGCCTCGGCGCCGCGCGCCGCGACGGCAAGATCGTGCTGCTCGACTGACGCCGCCGTGCAGAACGTCCACCCACTCGTCGTCCACTTCCCCATCGCCTTCCTGGTGGCCGCCGCCGCCGCCGAGCTGGCCTGCGTGGTGGCGCGTCGACCGCCGGCCGAGGCCCTGGCGCGCTGGCTGCTCTACCTCGGCGCGCTCACGGCCGTCGCCGCCTCGGCCACCGGCTGGCTGGCCGCCGGCAGCGCCGCTCCCGTGGCCGCGGCGCGCGCCGCCCTCGACGAGCACCGCCTGCTCACCTTCCTCACCACGGGCGCGGCTGCCGGGCTCGCCTTCTGGCGCCTGAGTGCGGCCCGCCGCGGCGGCCCACGGCCCCGCCCGCTCTTCACCGCCGCCATGGTGGGACTCGCGGTGCTGCTCTTCGCCGCCGCCCGCGAGGGCGGCGAGTTGGTGCACGAGCACGGGGTGGGCACGCGCCTGACCGCCCCCGGCGGGCCGCTGGCCGAGCCCGACTCGGCCACGGCGGTGCGCGGCGCGCCGGCCGACCGCCGTCCCGTCCCCGACCGCGGCGACTTCCGCTGAGTTCGCCCAGCGCCCCGCACCCGGCCCGGCTTTCGCCGCGCTGCCGGCCGGATTCGGTGCTACAGTCTCCGCGACCGCGCCGACCGGGCGTGATCGGCATCGGCGTGCGCCCACCCGGGTGACACGCCACGGCGGCAACCGAGGGGGGGCGCACATGCGGGTGGATGCGATTCAGCAAGCCCTCGAAGAGGCGGGGCTCGACGGCTGGCTGCTCTACGACTTCCGCCACTCCAATCCCATCGCCCAGAGCCTCGCCGGCTTCCCGCCGGACGCGCACCACACGCGGCGCTGGTTCTGCCTCATCCCCGCCGCCGGCGAACCGCAGTGGCTGCACCACGCCATCGAGGCGCACCACTTCGCCGCGAAGCCCGGCGCGCGGACGGCCTACTCCGGCTGGCGCGACCTCGAGGAGAACCTGCGCCGCCTGCTCGCCGGGCGGCGCCGGGTGGCGATGGAGTACTCGCCCCGCAACGCCGTGCCCTACGTGTCGCGCGTCGACGCCGGCACCCTCGAGCTGGTGCGCGACTGCGGCGTCGAGGTGGTCTCGAGCGGCGACCTGGTGTCGCGCTTCGAGGCCTCGTGGGACGCCGAGGGGCTGGCCGGCCACCGGCGCGCCGCCCAGATCCTCGGCGACGGCGCCCGGCGCACGCACGCCTACCTCGTCGAGTGCGCGCGGCGGGGCGAGGCGCCGAGCGAGTACGAGGTGCAGCAGAAGCTGGCCGGGATGCTGCGCGCCGGCGGCCTGCGCCTCGACGACGAGCCGATCGTCGCCGTCGGGCCCCACGCCGCCAACCCGCACTATTCGCCGGGCCCAGACGGCTCGCTGCCGGTCAAGGAGGGCGAGGTGGTGCTCCTCGACCTGTGGGGCCGCGAGGACCGGCCGGGCAGCATCCACGCCGACATCACCTGGATGGCTTTCCTCGGCCGGCGCGTGCCGGACGAGGTGCAGCGCGTGTGGGACGCCGTCGCCGGGGCGCGCGATGCGGCGGTGGCGTTCCTGCGCGAGCGGGCCGCGGACCGCATCCCGACGCGCGGCTACGAGGCCGACGACGTGGCCCGCGGCTACCTCGCCGAGCGCGGGCTGGACCGCTACTTCATCCACCGCCTGGGCCACTCGATCAGCGTGGAGGTCCACGGCAACGGCGCCAACCTCGACCACCTGGAGACCGTGGACGACCGCCTGCTGCTGCCCTACACGGGCTTCTCGATCGAGCCCGGGGTCTATCTACCGGGGCGCTTCGGCGTGCGCAGCGAGATCGACATGTACTGGGGTCCGGACGGGGCGGAGATCACCACCCCGATGCAGGAGGCGATGCCGGCGCTGCTCGCCTGACGGGCCGCCCGCGGCGCGCCGCGCGGCCGCTGGAAACGCCACGGGAGATGCCGCTGCGATCGGCATCTCCCGTCTTGCCATCCGCCGCCGCGCCGCCGGCTTACCGCGGCGGGATCACGCTCTGCACCTTGAAGACCAGCTCGTACTGCTTCGGCTGGCCGTCGATCTCGAGCACGAAGTTGGCCGAGAAGGTCTTGCCGAGGTAGCCCTCGGCCATGCCGTTGGTCGGGAACAGCCGGCGCATGCCGCCGCCCTGCGCCGCCGTCGGGTCTTCCAGCAGGTCGACGGGCGCGAACCAGTCGCTGTAGCGCTGGTTGCCCGCCACCAGCGTGTAGTCGAGGGGATCGTTGCGGCGCTCGTACTGGATCCCTTCGTGCACCACCTTGAAGACCCGGTTGTCGGTGTCGCGGAAGCGGAACTCGTTCCACAGGATCTTGATGGGCGCGCCCACGCGATTCTGCAGCTGGAACCAGACGCGCGTCGTGTCGGGCCAGAAGTAGAGATCGACGGCGCGCTCGCGGATGGCGTTGCGCTCGTTGGCCGGCGACACCATGTCGAAGCGGTAGCGCCAGCCGGTGGTCAGCGCCCCCTCGCCCGCGGCTGAGGCCAAGCGCGGATCGGCGGGCACGGCCCCGCCCGGGCCGGCCGGCGGCACGCCGGGCTGGGACACGCCCGACGGCGGCACGGGACCCGCGTGCCCCGGCGGCGGCACGCTCTCCGGCGGCGGCGCCGCACTGCCCCCGCAGCCCGCCAACGCCGCGCCGAAAAGCAGGGTCACAACCACCAGGCCCACCCACCGCCGACGCTCGTGCCTCACGACGCACCTCCTTCGCGTATCCGTCCCCACCGCTCGGCAGACCATCCGCCCAGACTCTATCGGGCGCGGTGAACGCCGGTCAAGCGAGCCCGCGGCGCCCGGCGCGGCTCCCAGCCGTCCCCGAGACGCCCCCTAGCCTACGGCCACCCGCTCCGCCGCCAGCGCCTCCTCCAGGGCTTCCAGGTACTTGAGCCCGCTGCCCGTGTTGAAGAGCACCACATCCTCGTCGGGCGCTACCCACCCGTCTGCCGCCAGCTGCCGCAGGGCGGCCAGGGCGGCGCCGCCCTCCGGGCATGCCACCACGCCCTCGCGGCGCGACAGGCGGAGGGTGTCGGCGAGCAGCGACGCCTCCGGGACGGCCACCGCCGTTCCGCGGCTGTCGCGCAGGACGCGCAGGATCCAGAAGTCCGCCACCGCCGCCGGCACGCGCAGGCCCGACGCCGCCGTCTGCGCGTCCTGCCACGGCGCCGCGCTCGGCTCGCCGGCATGGAAGGCCCGCACCAGGGGCGCGCACCCCGCAGCCTGCACGCAGACCATGCGCGGGCGGCGTCCGGGCTCGATCCACCCGAGGGCCTCCAACTCCTCGAAGGCCTTCCACATCCCGAGGAGGCCCGTGCCGCCGCCGGTGGGATAGACGATCACGTCGGGCAGCCGCCAGCCGAGCGCCTCGGCGATCTCGTAGCCGAGGGTCTTCTTGCCCTCCAGCCGGTAGGGCTCGCGCAGGGTCGACAGATCGGTCCAGTCACCGGCGGCCCCCTCCCGCAGCGCGCGGGCGGCGTCGGTGATGAGGCCGTCGACCAGCGTGACGCGCGCGCCGAGCAGCCGGCAGTCGGCCAGGAAGGCGCGGGGCGTGTCGCGCGGCATGAAGACGTGCGCCGCCGCACCCGCCGCCGCCGCGTAGGCGGCGAGCGCCGAGCCGGCGTTGCCGGCCGAGGGCACGGCGAGGACGGTGCGCCCGAGGGCCACGGCCACGTTCACGGCCACGGCCATCCCGCGCGCCTTGAAGGAGGCGGTGGGATTGCCCGACTCGTCCTTGATCCACAGGCGCGCCAGCCCCAGCTCGCGCCCCAGCCGCATCGCCGGGAGCAGCGGCGTGCCGCCCTCCCCGAGATCGGTGACCGGCACGCCGGCGGCCAGCGGCAGCACCTCGCGGAAGCGCCACAGGCCGCCGCGGCGCCGCGCCAGCGAGCCCCGCCGCCAGCGCCGCGCCAGGCGCGGCAGGTCGTAGCGGACCGCCAGCGGCGAGCCGCAGTCGCACAGGCCGCGCCACGGCCGCACCGCGTGCTCGTGCCCGGCGCGCGCGCACGCCAGCCCGAGCACCGCGCGCGAGAACGGCGAGCCGCGCCTCACGCCTCCCCCTCCTGTTCCAGCTCCTCGCGCAGCCGCGCGTACGACTCGTAGCGCTCGCGGGAGGCGCGCCCCGCCTCGACCGCGGCGCGCACCGCGCAACCCGGCTCGGCCACGTGGCCACAGTCGCGGAAGCGGCAGCCGGCCGCCAGCCCGCGCAGGTCGCGGAAGGTGTGGAAGAGCTCCTCGCGGCTCAGGCCCCAGGGGGCGAAGGCGCGGAAGCCCGGCGAGTCCACCACCTCGGTGCCGTCCGCCAGGCGCACGAGTACGGCGGCCGCGGTCGTCTGCCGGCCCCGCCCGGTCACCGCGTTCACCTCGCCGACGCGCAGGCCGAGCGACGGCTCGAAGGCGTTCAGGAGCGTGCTCTTGCCCACCCCGGAGTGGCCGACCACCAGGCTGCGGCGGCCGCGGATCCCGGCGTACAGCTCGGCGACGCCGTGGCCTTCGAGAGCGCTCACCACATGCACCGGATAGCCTATGGCGCGATACAGGTCGGCCGGCCGCGCGCTCTCCTCCGCCGTCGCCAGGTCGACCTTGGAGAGCACGATGCGCAGCGGCAGTCCGGCGCCCTCGGCGGCCACCGCGACGCGGTCCAGCAGTCCCTCGCGCAGGCTCGGCCGCGCCAGCGACGCGACCACGACCACCTCGTCGAGGTTGGCGGCCAGCACCTGCTCGCGGCCCGGAAAGCCGGCGGCGCGCCGCGTGAAGGCGTTGCGCCGCGGCAGGACCTCCTCGACCACCGCGGTGCCCTGCTCGTCGGTGTCCCACTCCACTTCGTCGCCTGCCACCAGGGCGCCGCGCAGCCGCTTGGCGCGGTCCATGAGCCGGGCCCGGATGCGGCACGCGACCTCCCCGCCCCCGCTCGCCAGGATGACGGCCTGGCGCAGGTCCACGCGCGCGACGAGCCCGAGGTTCACGGCGAGTTCGGGGGCGCGGGGCGTTCCGCGCCCGGCGGGCCGCCCCAGGCCCGGCGCACCAGCGTCTGGGCCACGGCGGCGGCCGGCAGGGCCAGCAGCGCGCCCCCCGGCCCGCCGAGGCTGGCGCCCGCCAATGCGGCGAGGATCACGTAGAAGGGATGGAGATCGAGCTCCTTGGACATGAAGCGCGGTGTGATCGCGTAGTTGACGACCTGGTTGCCGACCAGGTAGCCCGCCAGACCGCGCAGGGCCACGGGCAGGCCGCTCGCCAGCCCGGTCACGCCGATGATGGTGGCCGCCAGCAGCGAGCCGAGGAAGGGCACCGCCTCCGCCAGGCCCGCGAGCACCCCCAGCGCCACGCCGTACGGCAGGCCGAGCAGCGAGAACAGGATGGAGTACAGGACCGCGGCGGTGGCGCAGACCGCCGACTGGCCGCGCACGTAGGCAGATAGCGCCCGCGCGCTGTCATCCAGGAAGACCCGCGCCCACGGACGCCAGGCGGGAGGCACGGCGGCGAGCCCATCGAGCCGCAGTCGCGCCCTGTCGGCGAGGATGTAGAAAGCCCCCAGCGGGATCACCGCGTAGCCGAGGATCTGGAGCAGATTGGCCGCAAAGGAGACCGCCCAGCCGGCCGCCTGGCGCCCGCCCTCGGCCAGGAGCCGGTTGATCTCGGCCTGCACGTTGTCGCCCGCGCCCGGCGGCAGGAGCCGCGGGTCGTTGAGCAGACCGAGGAGCTTCTGGCGCGCCACCCCCACGTAGCCGGGCAGGTCGCGCGCCAGGCGCGTGCCCTCCTCCCAGATCGCGGGGGCCACGAGCACGAAGGCGGTGCCGAGGACGCCCACACCGAGGATGACGACGACCGCCGCCGCGCCCCGCCGGCCGAGCAGCCGCCGGCCCACCCGCAACCGGCTCAGGCGCGCCACCGCCGGGTCGAGGAGCGCGGCCAGCAGCACCGAGCCGATGAGCACCACGAACACGGCCTGCACCTGGAGCAGAATCCAGACGGCCGCGGCGGCGAGCGCCAGCGTGCCGATGCTCCAGGCGGCCCCGGGCAGCGGCGGCAAAGCCGGCCCCGCGCCGGGGTCCGGGCCGCCGCCCGCGGCGCGGGCCGCGGGGGGAGCGCCGGCGGCGGGCTCGAGCGGCGCGGGCACTAGCCGGCCTGCAGCTGCCCGACGGGGAGCACCACCCGGAAGGTGGCGCCCCGCCCCGACTCGCTCTCGGCGACGATGGTGCCGCCGTGCAGGGTGATGATGCGGTAGCTCGTCGACAGTCCGAAGCCGTGGCCGCTGGGCTTGGTGGTGAAGGCGGGCTCGAAGACGCGGCGCAGGACGTCGTGCTTCATGCCCGGGCCGGTGTCCGAGACCACGATCTCCACGGAGTTCGCGCCGTCCTTCTTCTTCGCCACCACCTTGATGCGCTTGCGCGGCGAGCCCTTATCGTTCATCGCGTCGGCGGCGTTGTTGAAGAGGTTGAGGAAGACCTGCTGGATCTGCCCGGGGTCGGCGGCGATGGCCGGCAGGCCCTCGGCCTGATCGAGCTCGAACTCGACGCCGTCGAACTTGTTCTGCGGGCGCACGAACTCCACCGTCCGCTTGATGAGGTCGGCGAGGTCGATGCGCTGGATCTTGATCTCCTTGTAGGAGAAGTCCATGAGTCCGCGGGTCAGGATGGCCATGTTGGCGGCCTGCTCGTGGATGACGCGCGCGTTGCGCTCCAGCTTCTGGTTCTCCGACTGCGCGGCCTCGAGCAGCAGGATCTGCGCCCGGCCGCTGATCGCCGCCAGGTAGTTGGAGAGCTCGTGGCCGATCTCGGCGGCCATCTCGCCCTTGGCGGCCATGCGCTCGCTGTGCACCAGCGCGTCCTGGGTGCGCCGCAGCTCGACGTAGCGCCGGTGCGAGTCGCGGATGACCAGCAGCGGCGCGTAGAACAGCAGCACGCCGACGTAGTCGAGGGCCAGGTAGGAGACCACCATCAGCGGGCTCATGAACACCAGCGCCAGGTCCGACAGCAACTGCTCGCCGTAGAAGAAGTCCTGGGGCAGGACCTGCGCCAGCTTGCGCTCCGTCGACCAGGCCACGGGAATGGCGGTGAGCACGATGTTGACGGCGCGGTAGCTGAGGCTGAGGCCGACGAAGGGCACGATCAACCCGAGGTGGTCGCTCCACGCCTGATAACCGCCGGCGGCCCGGGCCGTCACCAGCCCCTCGGCAGGACCGCCGAGCAGCCGGAACACGACGCCGGCCGCCCCGGTGACCAGCACCATGGCCAGGGAGTTGTAGATCACCCGCACCCAGGGCCGCCGCTGGTAGAGGTTCTGGGCCAGCGTGGAGAGCGGCACGATGTAGAGCGCGGGGACGAGCCCCCACAGCATGAGGACCGCGAAGTCGGCGGCCGAGGCCATGCTGTCGGTGGCCTCGCCCGAGACCGTGGGCAGCCAGAGGGCTCCGGCCAGCACACAGATCAGCGTCCACAGGGCGTACTGCACGAGGAACCCGGAGAACAGCGTCGGCGGGTTCAGCACCCACACGACGGCCGCGGCCACGCAGATGACGGTGACGAAGACCGCGAGTCTCTGGCTCAAACCGCGCCTCCCGCGCGCTGGTCGCTGGGGGGCCCGCCGGACCCCAGCCGGGGCCTCACCCCGAGCCCGGGAGCGGTGGGCAGGATCAGGCGCCCGGCGCCTCCCCCCACTCCCTCGAACGGGTCCTCGGCCAGCAGCCAGTGGCCGTCGAGGTCCAGGTGGTCCACGAGCGGAGCCAGATGGGCCGCCGAAGTGATTCCGAGGCTCGTCTCTATCATGCAACCGATCATCACGGCAAGGCCGCAGGCCCGCGCCGTCGCGATGACGCGCAGAGCTTCCCCCAGCCCCCCCGTCTTGGCCAGCTTCAAGTTGACCCCGTCGACCCCGCCCAGGAAGGGCAGCAGGTCACGGCTCACCGCCACGCTCTCGTCCAAGTAGAGCGGCAGGGGTGAGCGCCCGTGGAGCCAGCGGAACCCTTCGGGGTCGTCCATGGCCAGGGGCTGCTCGACGAATTCCACCCCCAGGTCGGCCAGCGCCGGCAGCATGGCCGCGGCCTGCTCGCGTGTCCAGGCCGAGTTGGCGTCCACCGTCAGGCGCTGGTTCGAGCGCGCGCGGATGCGGCGCAGGGTCTCGAGGTCGTCGTTGCCCCCGACCTTGATCTTGAGGATGGGGAAATCGCGCCCCTCGTCGAGCTTGCGCTCCATGGTCGGCCAGTCGGCCAGCCCCAGGCTCAGCGAGGAGATGGGCATGCGCGACGGATCGAGGCCGAGCAGTCGCCACACGGGCTGCGCCGCCTCCTGGCCGCACAGGTCCCACAGTGCGCACTCGAGCCCCGAGAGGGCCGCCCGGTTGCCGGGCAGCGCCGCCTGGCAGCGCGCCACGACGGCCTCCCGCGCCCACGGGTCGTCCCCCACGAGCGGAGCCCACGCCGCCAGCGCCCGCTCGGCGCTCTGGCGCGTCTCGCCGTGGTAGCGGGCCGCCGACACCTCGCCGCGCCCCACCCGGCCTCCGTGCTCGATCTCCACGAGCAGGTTCTCGAAGAGCCCGGCCCCGCCTCGGCTGATGCGGAACTCGTGCTTGGTGCGCAGGTCGAGCGGCGTCCAGCGGAGCTTCATGCCGCGTCCCCTCCCGCCGGCGCGCGGCCGCGCGCCGCCATCAGAGCGTCCACGAGGGCACCCGCGCCGCCGGCGAAGACGTCGCCGGCGGGCAATCCCGTCTCGGCGCCCGCCTCGGCCAGCGCCCGCCGCGCCGCAGCCCGCTCCAGCCCGTAGGTGTTGAGCGCCACCGCCTCGACGCGGGCCGGCCGCACCCAGCCGGCCGCCTCCTCGTTGAGCGCCACGAGCCGCAGCAGCGGCGGCACGGGCAGCCCGTCGGTGTGCCGCAGCGTCGCGCGCCCCGCGTGGTGGCAGAGCACGAGGCCCGCGGGAACGCTGCCGTGCAGCAGGCCCAGGGCCACGCCCGAGAAGCCGGGGTGGACGAGCGAGCCCTGCCCCTCGACGATCACCCAGTCGGCGTCGCGCGCCCCCTCGAGCACCAGTGCTTCCGCCGCCCCGGCGATGAAGTCGGCCGCACAGCGGTCGACGGCGATGCCCCAGCCCGCGATGAGGATCCCGGTCTGCCCGGTGGCCGCGAAGGCGGCGCGCTCGCCGCGGCGCGCCAGCTCGGCGGCGATCTCCCAGGCCGCGGTCATCTTGCCGACGTTGCAGTCCGAGCCCACCGTGAGAACCACGCGCGCGCGCACCCGCGCCGCCCGCGCCGCCGCCACCGGGATGCCCTCGGGCACGCGCCGCAGGTCTACCAGCGCCGCCCCCGAGGCCCGCGCGGCGGCGACCATCTCGGGGTCGTCGGCGAGCAGCTCGTGCATGCCGCTCCAGGCTTCCCAGCCCCGCGCCAGGGCCGCGAGCAGGAGCGGCCGCCAGGCTTCGGGCACCCGCCCCCCGGCCGGTGCGACGCCCACCAGGACCGCGTTCGCCCCCGCGGCCCGCGCGCCCTCGAGATCGGCCACCACGGGCGCGTCCCCGCCGGCGCCCAGCAGTTCGCCGCTCGTCGCGCCCGCCCGCCCGGTGTGCACGAGCGCCGCCAGGCACTCGGGGCGATAGCGGGCCAGCGCGGTCGCCGTCTTGGCCTCCATCGGCCCGCGTGCGCCCTCGACGAGCACGGCGAAGCGCCGGCCGGCGGTGGGCACGCGCAGGACCGGACTCATCCGACGACGCTGCGGTAGACCTGCTCGTAATGATCCACGCCTGCCTCGGCGCCGAAGCGCGCCATCGCCAGGCGCCGACCGGCGCGGCCCATGCGGGAGCGCAGCCCGTCGTCTTCGAGCAGGCGCAGCACGGCGGCCGCCATCCCCGCCTCGTCGTCGGGATCGCGCAAGAACCCGGTCTTCCCGTCGGCCACGACCTCCGGCAGCCCGCCGACGTTCGAGGCCACCACCGCAACCCCGGCGCTCATCGCCTCGAGGGCCACCAGCCCGAACGACTCCTGGCGGCTGGGCAGCAGGAAGACGTCGGCCAGCGGCAGCAGCTCCTCCATGATGTCCTGGTTGCCGAGGAAGAGGGCATGGCGCGTCAGCCCCAGCTCGCGGCAGAGGTCCTCGGAGCGCGCCTTCTCGGGACCGTCGCCGATGAGCACCAGACGGCACGGCCGCCGCTCGCGCACCCGCGCGAAGACGCGCACCAGCGTGTCGAGGTTCTTGACCGGGCGGAAGTTCGAGGCGTGCATGAGCACCGGCACGTCGGCCGGCGCCAGCACCCCGCCGCGCCGCGCGCGCGGCGCGAAGCGCCGGGTGTCCACGAAGTTGTAGATCACCTCGATGGGCCGCGTGATCCCCAGGCTCTCGATCGTGCGCTCGCGCAGGAAGCGGCTCACCGCGGTGACCGCGTCCGAGGACTCGATGCTGAACTTCGTGAGCCGGTGGAAGGCGGGCTGCTGCCCGACCACCGTGATGTCGGTGCCGTGCAGCGTGGTGACCACCGGCAGGCGGCGCGGCTTGACCAGCTCGCGCGCCAGGAAGGCGCTGGCCGCGAAGGGCATCGCGTAGTGGACGTGCAGCAGGTCGAGCCCGTGGTGCTCGGCCACCTCGCTCATCTTGGCGGCCAGCGCCAGCGACAGCGGCGAGTAGCTCTGGAAGAGCGGGTACGGCTCGATCACCACCTCGTGGAAGAAGACGTGTTGCGAGAAGCGGCTCTTGTGGTAGGGCAGGGCCAGCGAGATGAAGTGGACCTCGTAGCCCCGCTCGGCCAGCCGCGAGCCGATCTCGGTGGCCACGATGCCCGAGCCGCCGAAGGTGGGGTAGCAGGCGATGCCGATCTTGAGCGGCCCGCGCCCCGCGCCCCGCAGCGGCCGGCGCCGCTTGGCCGGCGCCCGAGTCATCGCCGGTCTCCGCCGGCCGGGCCCAGCCACGCCGCCAGCCCCCCGCCCCAGCGCAGCGCGCCCCGCCAGGTGAAACCCTCCCCGTAGCGCGCCTCGACGGCCGCGCCGGCCACCCGCGCGCGCGCCTCGACGAGATCGAGGAAACCCTCGCGCGACAGCCGCGTCTCGGGGCCCGGCCCGCTGCCGAATTGCGACTCGTAACACGCCAGCGCCGAGCGCTTGGCGGCGAACGTCGCGCTCACGTCCACGACCAGCCCGCCGCCCAGCCGGCCGCCCCCGCCGGCCCCCCCGCCCTGCTCCGCCCCGGCCGCCGGCCAGGCAAAGAGCAGCTGCTCGACCAGGTGCCGCTCCCCCGCCGCGTCGGCGCGCCACAACCGCGCTTCGAGGCAGGCGCGCTCGATGAGCCCGGAGCCGATGCGATGGTCGGGATGCCCCTCCTCGGGGTGCGGCGCGAGCACCAGGGCGGGACGCAACCGGCGCAGCGCCTCGGCGATGGTGCGCGTCTGCGTCGGGTCGTCGGAGCACAGGCCGAGATCGGGCAGCCCGAGGCACTCCCGCCCCGCCGCGCCCAGCTCGTGAGCCGCCGCGGCGGCCTCGCGCGCGCGCCGCTCGGGGTCGCCACGGCTGCCGCGCTCGCCCGCGGTCAGGTCCACGATGACCACCCGCGCCCCGGCGCCGGCCAGCCGCGCGACGGTGGCCCCGAAGGACAGCTCGGCGTCGTCGGGGTGGGCGCCGAAGGCCGCGACGTCGGCGGTCATGGCCGTGCCGCGCCGCTCATCCGGCCTCCCCCTCGGGCACCGTCACCAGCCCGTGGCTGACGTGCCCCGAGAGCGCGTTCTCCACGTGGTACTCGGCGAGCTTGCGGGCCTGCGCCAGCGCCGCCGTGCCGCCGCGCGCCACCAGGTCGAGCCACGCCAGCCGGCGCTCCTGCGGCCGGCCGCCGGGCGAGAGCGCGTGGCGCAGGCGCGGCGCCTGCGGGTGGGCCCGCTCGAGGCGGGTGCGGCTCTTGGCCACCAGCGCCTCCAGGATGCGCGCGTACTGATAGTCCACCTTGCCGCGGGCCGATTCCACGACCTGCGGCAGCGAGGCGTCCACCGCCGCGGCCGACTCCGCGAAGCCCCGCAGCTGCGCGTTGCCCTCGACGCGCAGCCGCTCGAATGCGGCCCGCACGGGCGCGGGCAGGGCGCGGTCGGCCAGCCCGCGCACGGCGGCGTCGGTGTCGCGCACCAGCTCCCAGGGCTCGACCTCGAGCTCGCGCACCAGCGCGGCGGCGGCGGCCGGCAGCCAGGTCGCGGTCAGCCGGGGAAAGACCGGGCTCATGGGCACGTCGAGTTCCTGGTACACCTCGCGCAGCTGCGAGAGGTAGGCGATCTCGCCCGGCCCCGCCACCAGGAACACGGTCGGCAGCAGGGCATCCTGGACCAGCGGGCGCAGCACCACGTTGGGCGACAGGTCCCGTCCCGCCGCGAGCGCGGCGGCCGCCCGCGGCCCGTCGAGCTTCAGGCGCGCGCCGCCCTCGACGCCGAACAGCGAGAACTCGCTCTGCGCCGGCTGGATGGGCAGCCCGTAGCCGCGCGCCACGAGCTCTTGCCCGGCGGCCTCCACGGCGCCACGGATGCGCTCGTGCTTCTCCAGGTAGCGCGCGTAGAGCGGCCGCGCGGCGGCGCGGAAGGCGTCCAGCCGCGGATCCAGCACCACGAGCCCCGATTCGCCGAGGGCCGCCAGGAGCAGGATGGCCTGGGCATCGCCGAGGTCGGCGGCCCGCTCCCGGGCGCGCGCCAGCCAGGCGGTGACCGTGCCGGCGCCGGGCAGCCCTCGCCAGGCCTGCGCCGCGCGCTCCCAGGATTCGGCGAGCGCGGCGGGGGTGATTCCGCCCACCATGCCGCCGGCTCCGTGCGCCGAAGCCGGCAGCCCGACCTCGTGCGCTTCCAGGGCGGCGCCCAGGAAGCGCACCGTGCGCACCTCCTCGAAGTCCGAGTCCTCGTTCGCCGACCAGAACATGGGCACGGCGCGCGTCCCGGTGCGCGCCTCGAAGCGGCGCGCCAGGGCCACGGCGGTGAGCGCCTTGTGCAGGGTATAGAGGGGACCGCCCAGGGCGTCGGGCTGCTGTCCGGCGATCACGGCGACCGCCCGCCCCGCCGCCAGCTCGTCGAGGCCCCGCCGGGCGGCTTGCGGCGCGCCCCAGCGCTCGTGCGCCGCGGCCAGCGCCGCCCACATCCCGGGCGGACCGCCCGCGCCCCGGCGGCGCTCCGCCAGCCCCGGCCAACCGTCCACGTCGCGGTGGCGGGACGGGAACCGGCCGCTCACGAAGGGATCGCCGTCGAGGAAATCGAGATAGAGCGGGTCGAACAGGCCGGAGCCGCGCACCGGAACCTGCGCGAGAATGTCGGCAGCGATCATCTCCGCTCCCTCGGATGGTTGACGCCCGCGCGCCTCGCGCGCGCCTCACGCCGCCCGGCGCGCGGCCTCACCCCAGGCGGCTGGAGTGGGCACGCGGGATTATAGGAACCGCACCTCGTTTGGGCAACCCTCCCGCGCGCGACAACCCCGGCCGGAATCGGCACTTGCGCCCCGGGCCGGGGAGCCGGGCGTCTTGACGGCGGCCGCACCGGGGCCGCACGATGCCGCGGCCCGCCGGCCGCTTCCGGCGGCGCCCAAGGAGGGTTCCGTGCGGGACATCACCGACCGGGCTCTGGACACCGCGCGGGTGCGCGGGGCGTCCTACGCCGACGTCCGGGTCAACGCCGAGCGCATGCAGTACGTCGAGGTGAAGAACGGCCGCGTCACCTCGCTGGCCGACACGCAGTCCAGCGGACTCGGGGTGCGCGTGATGGTGGACGGCGCGTGGGGCTTCTGCGCCGGCGCCGAGGTGAGCGCCGCCGAGGCCGACCGCTGCGCCGCCCTCGCCGTCGCGATCGCGCGCGCCAGCGCCCGCGTGCGCCGCGCCCCGATCGGACTCTCCCCGGTCGCCCCCGTGCAGGCGGACTGGGAGACCCCCCACCGCCTCGATCCCTTCCGCGTGCCGCTGTCGCAGAAGGTGGACCTGCTGCTCGCCGCCGACCGCGCCCTCGCCGGCGTGCGCGGCCTCAAACTGGCCACCTCCTCCCTGCAGTTCTGGGAGGACCGCAAGGTCTTCGCCTCGAGCGAGGGCAGCTACATCACGCAGCGCATCCTGCACTCGGGCGGCGGCCTCGTGGGCACGGCGGCGAGCGACGACGACATCCAGGTGCGCTCCTACCCCGCCTCCTTCGGGGGCCAGTTCGAGTCCGGCGGCTTCGAGGTCGTGGAGCGCCTCGACCTGCCCGGGCACGCCGAGCAGGCCGGCGAGGAGGCGGTCGCGCTGCTCACCGCCAAACCCTGCCCCGCCGGCCGCGCCACCGTCATCCTCGACGGCTCGCAGACCTCGCTGCAGATCCACGAATCCTGCGGCCACCCCAGCGAGCTGGACCGCGTCCTCGGGTGGGAGGCCAACTACGCCGGCACTTCCTTCCTCACCCCCGAGAAGCGCGGCACGCTGCGCTACGGCTCCGACCACGTGACCCTCGTGGCCGACGCCACCGCGCCGCGCGGCATGGGCACCTTCGGCTACGACGACGAGGGCGTGCCGGCGCAGTGCGCCGACCTGGTGCGCGACGGCCTCTTCGTCGGCTACCTGACGTCGCGCGAGACCGCGCCGCAGCTCGGCCAGGCCTCCAACGGCACCATGCGCGCCGAATCCTGGGCCCACATCCCGATCATCCGCATGACCAACATCAATCTGCTGCCCGGGCGGTGGAAGCTCGCCGACCTCATCGCCGACACCCGGGACGGCATCTACATGCTCACCAACCGCTCCTGGTCGATCGACGACAAGCGCTACAACTTCCAGTTCGGCACCGAGCTGGGCTACGAGATCAAGAACGGGAAGCTGGGGGCGATGCTGAAGAACTGCACCTACACCGGCATCACCCCGCGATTCTGGAACTCCTGCGACGCGGTGTGCGACGCGTCCGACTGGGAGATCTGGGGCACCCCCAACTGCGGCAAGGCACAGCCCAGCCAGACCATGCGCACCGCCCAGGCGGCCGCCTCGGCGCGCTTCCGCGACGTGCAGGTGGGCGTGGGCTTCAAGCAGTAGGCGAGCGAGGGAGAGACGATGAGCGAGCCGATGGCCGGCGCCGCGCCGGCCCGCGAGGAGGTGCAGCGCCGGCTGGCGGACGTGCTGGCGCGCTGCCCGGAGCAGGCCGAGGCCATCTACCAGGAGTCCGACGAGGCCCTCACCCGTTTCGCCAACAACGAGATCCACCAGAACGTGCGGGCCCGCCGGCGGGTGCTGACGCTGCGCGCTTTCCTCGGCCGGCGCGCCGGCGTGGCCACCACCTCGTGCCTCGACGAAGCCGCGCTGGCCACACTCGCCGAGCGCGCCCTCGAGATGGCGCGGCTGTCGCCCGAGAACCCCGACTTCGGCGAGCTGCCCGGCCCCGCCGCCTACGCGGACCTGCCGGCGTGGGTCGAGGCCACCGCCGCCTGCCCGCCCGAGGAGCGCGCCGAGCGCGTCCGCCAGGTCATCGAGCCGGTCCGGGCCCGGGGCTTGAGCGTCGCCGGCGCCCTTTCCACCTCCGGAGCCGTCGCCGCGGTGGCCAACACGCGCGGCGTCTTCGCCTACCATCCCTCGACGCTCGCCAACTTCACGTGCACGGTGACGGCCCCGGATTCCTCGGGCTGGGTGGACGCCAACGCCCGCGACGTGCGCGGACTCGACACCGCCGAGCTCGGCCGCAAGGCCCTCGAGAAGGCGGAGCGGTCGGCCCGCCCGGCGGCCGTGCCGCCGGGCAAGTACACGGTCGTGCTGGAGGAGAACGCGGTGGCCGAGCTCGTGGCCTTCCTGGGCTGGACCGGCTTCGGCGCCCAGGCCTACCAGGAGGGCTACTCCTTCCTCAACGGACGGCTCGGCGAGCCGGTCACCGGCGAGCGCATCCACATCGCCGACGACGCCTTCGACCCGCGCACCATGGGCATGCCGTTCGACTTCGAGGGCGTGCCCAAGCGGCGGGTGCCGCTCATCGAGGGCGGCGTGTCCCGCGGCCTGGTGCACGACTCGGTGACGGCGCGCAAGGCGGGGACGGCCACCACCGGCCACGCCCTGGCGCCACCCAACCCCGAGGGGCCGCTGCCCTACGACCTGGTCCTCGGCACCGGCGAGCCCACGCTCGCGGAGATGATCGCCGCCGTCGAGCGCGGCATCCTGGTGACCCGCTTCTGGTACAACCGGGTCGTCGACCCGCGCCACACGGTGATCACCGGCATGACCCGCGACGGCACCTTCCTGATCGAGCACGGCCGCCTGGCCGGCGGCGTGCGCAACCTGCGCTACAACGAGAGCGTGCTCGGCGTGCTGGCGCGGGCCGAGGCGATCGGCCGGACGGCGCTGCCCACCGTCTTCGACTACGCGCACAACTGCGTGGTGGCGCCGCCGCTGCTGGTGCGCGAGTTCAACTTCACCGGCGTCACCGAATTCTAGGCCGATGTTCCACTCCCTGCTGCAGCTGTGGTTCCGGCTGACCCTCGAATGGGGC
>Ga0315290_10000407_pt1 | contig 27756 bp, 21 predicted proteins | sample YL17G12_0_MG_FD_203627 | JGI IMG/M metagenome (GOLD analysis project Ga0315290, IMG submission 203627) | Sediment microbial communities from Yellowstone Lake, YNP, Wyoming, USA - YL17G12_0 | ecosystem: Environmental > Aquatic > Freshwater > Lake > Sediment | place: USA: Wyoming | collected... | reverse complement strand
CCTTATCAGCACCTGATTCATCTCTCTCTGCTAATGTTGTTTTAAAAGATGGTTTAAATATAATGACAGGTAGTAATACTTTTAATAATATTATAACGGGAAATATAACAGGCAACTCAGCAACTTCTACAGTGAGTAATTCAACCTTATCAGCACCTGATTCATCTCTCTCTGCTAATGTTGTTTTAAAAGATGGTTTAAATATAATGACAGGTAGTAATACTTTTAATAATATTATAACAGGAAGTATAACAGGCAACTCAGCAACTTCTACAGTGAGTAATTCAACCTTATCAGCACCTGATTCATCTCTCTCTGCTAATGTCCCTTTAAAGAATTCAGTAAATATATTTTCTGCTAATAATACTTTTAATAATATTATAACAGGAAGTATAACAGGCAACTCAGCAACATCTACAACAGCATCAATATCAACCGCTTCAACATTAACAGCAGGAGGTAGTGGGACGATGAGTGTAATTTTATCAAATGGGACAAATGGTAATTATCCATTACTTACAAATATACCGACTTACAACGCAACAACAGCAACACTTAACTGTAATGCGTTTAATGGTGCATTGACTGGTAATGCTACAACTTCTACAGTGAGTAATTCAACCTTATCAGCACCTGATTCATCCCTCTCTGCTAATGTCCCTTTAAAGAATTCAGTAAATATATTTTCTGCTAATAATACTTTTAATAATATTATAACAGGAAGTATAACAGGCAACTCAGCAACTTCTACAGTGAGTAATTCAACCTTATCAGCACCTGATTCATCCCTCTCTGCTAATGTTGTTTTAAAAAATGGGGTTAATGTTTTTACTGGTGCGTCTAATACTTTGTATAGTAATGTTGTCGGTTCAACCCCGTATTTAAGTTTTGATAATACAGGTGCAAATTTATATATCTCATCCGCTAGAAATGGTGCTCCAGATAATGCTCCTCCATCTTTCACAACTGGTTCTTTTAATCATTGTATTGGGTCGTTTTGTGGTAATTCAATAACAACAGGAATTGAAAACTTTATTTTTGGACGAAACTCGCTTGCCAGTTTAACAACTGGACAAAGAAACTGTGCTTTTGGTAATGCATCGCTTAGTGGTATAGCAACGGATTTATCTTATAATACTGCAATGGGTTGGCGTTCTGCTTTGTCTTTACAAACGGGAAACATTAACAACGTTGCTATTGGTCAATTATCCGGGGGTAATGGTGCAACAATAAATGCAACTAACTGCACATTTTTAGGGTCTGCAACTCGCACAAATTCAACAGTGACTCTTTTTAATAAATCTAGTTGTCTTGGCGCTGATAGTATAATAACGGCATCAAATCAAATAGTATTGGGGACTGCTACTGAGACGGTAAGCGTTCCTGGTGCTTTATCATTCCAACCCGCTTCTGTTCTTGACACCTTTTTAACCTCCAATGTCTCTTTAAAAAATGGGACTAATACATTCACTGGTATAAATGGTTTTACCCAAAGTATCAATGGTGATATTACAGGAAATGCAATAACAGCAACTGGAATAGCAACAACAACAAATATTATAAATGCATCTTATACAATCCCCTTTGTTACTTCTGTTATTACTACTCCTGCTCAAACTGTATATGTTGGAACTAATGCTCCTACGTTAAATCCTTCTACTGGTGCAATTACGGCGGTGAGTAATATATCAACAACAGGAAATTTTAGTGGTAATTCAGCAACTTTTTTAGGTGTAGTTAATAGTAGAATTTATCAAGATGTTATACAAAATATTGTAAATGGTCAAACAATAGCATTCGGCAATGGTTCAGTGTTGGTTGATACAGGGGCAACCGCATTAACAATTACATTACCAGTTTTAGGTGCAACATCTAATGGATGGAATTTTACTATTCAAAAAACATCCGCAACAAATCACAATTTAGATGTAAATGCGGGGGCGGGTAATCAAATGGCATCACTTGTAAATGTTTTAAGTGCATCTTATAGACTTACAAACGGAATATACAATCAATCTTTTAGGTTTATTAATCCTAATTGGTATCCTTATTAAAATATTAACTATATATATATATGCTTAGTGAAGTGTTTTACAGTTTAGTTTTAACATCATCAATCGGTTTTTTATTAGCAGTGTGTAGATTATTTTATAAATCAAAGTGTAGAACAATAGAAATCTCACTTAGGGGGATTCGTATTGTTAGAGATATTGATAATGAAGAGAAACTGGATGAAATCCAAATATCACGTCAATCATCAAATAAAAACACTGGTGATTTAGACACTGGTGCTTTAGACAATAATGAAGAAAAAGTTTAATCTTTTTTTGGTTTATTAAGAAAATATTTTTAAAAACTATAAAAATCAACACATATAATATCAAAAGGGACGTCACCCTCTATTTTAAATCTTTTTTGTTGTTGCTCATTCATCAACCTTTTAAAACTATTTAAATCATATCCTAAATGAAAAGATTGAATAAAAAGTATTACCCATCTCCCGCATGTGTTAATGCCATTCTCTTCACTTTGATATTTAACCTTGTTATAAGTGTATTGATGATTTTTTAATAACTTAGATAAAAATCTTTTATCTTCTCCTAATATGTTTTTAATTTTATTTGAGATAAAATTTAATTCAGCATCAACAGCAAGACCGTAAGAATCAAACCAAATATATTTATCATTTTTTCTACAACAGGTTGTCCAATGTCCTTCATTACGATGTGATTCTATTAAAATAATAACAAAATCCTCATTATTTGGTAATAAATCCTCAATAGTTTTATATTTTGCTAATTCACTATATTTAATTATTTTATTTTCAATATTAGGAAAATATCTTAAAAAATCAGTATCACTAATCATATAAGAAAGTTTTTTTCTGTATCCATCAATTTTTAATTGTTTTAATCTATCCATATATATATATAAATATAAATAAAAAATAATTAAAAATTAATTTAATTTTATTCTCTAGAAAATAATCTAACTATATATTAATTAGATTATTAAAATGGTGCATTACGAAAAAGATTATCAATATGGAATTGCTCAAGAAAAAAAAATATTACCTTTTCTTATAGATTTTTTTAAAACAAATATTCAACAATTTCCTAGTAAAGCAAAATTTGATTTTTTTGATGATAATACTAACTACGAAGTAAAAAGCAGAACAAATACATATAAACGATATCCTACAACACTTATAACAATGAATAAGTTAAATAGTCAAAAAGATTTAATTTTATTGTTTAATTTTACAGATAGTTTATATTACATTAAATATGATGAAGAATTATTTAAAAAATATGAAACTCAAGACTTCTCTCGGGCAGGTCTAAGTTGGGATGAAAAAAAACATATTTATATAGATATTAAGGATTTAATATTAATAAAAAAGTATTGATACTTTTGTATTAAAAAAATAACTAAAAAGTTTTTATTGTAAAACATTGTAAAAACGCATTTATCTCGTTAAGCATTTCGTTATCCTTAAAAGATGTTAAATGCTGAACGAGATAAAATTTTTTTAAAAATTAATTCTTTAAAAGATTAGATATTAAATAAAATTAAAATATTCTTAATACATCTATATCACTTTGATTTGTTGTATTCCAATTACCACCCTGAGTATATGTGCAAGTCATTTTTATAGTTATAAGGTCATTATCATTTAAAATATTTACTAAAAAAGGGACACTTACAGTAAATAGAGTCCCCCCTTGAATTAATGTAGAAGAATAACCTATATTAGTGCCAGTAACACTACCGTAAAAAACTTCAACTAATGCAATCGCATTACCCGCATTTTGAACAAAAAAATCCACTTCTACCTTACCTGTATAAATACCTTTAATATAACCAAATGGTGATGTATAATTAATACCACTAAGTAGAGGAGGAGATGCAAGGAATTGATTAACTTTAATTGACCCTAATGCAGGATAAACAGGTTTAGGGTTTCCTACTGTTGGATATACTCGCCCATTTATAGTAAATATATCATATATTTCTAAATCAGCAGTTTGAATCATTCCAGATGCTATATTATCAACACCTACAATAGATTTACCATTCGCATCATTACCATTTGTTAAAACTTGCTCTAAAGTCCCAGCAGATGGAACAACAGGCGGATACACAGCACCATTAATTGTTGTTACATCTATATTATTAACACCTACAATTGAAAAACCATTCGCATCATTACCATTTGTTAAAACTTGCTCTAAAGTCCCAGCAGATGGAACAAGGGGTGGATACACAGCACCGTTAATTGTTAATACATCTATATTACCAACACCTAGAATTGATTGACCTCCCGCATTATTACCATTTGTTAAAACTTCACTTAATGTCTCATTACTACCTTCAGGCGGATATGCTAAATTATTAATTGTTGATAAATTAACATTCGTTAAATTTGTTATTGATTGACCCCCCGCATTATTACCATTTAGTAAAACTTGATTTAATGTTTCATTACTACCAGCAGGCGGATATGGTAAATTATTAATTGTTGATAAAGTGACGTTATTTGTGCATACAATATTATCACATGCTAAAATAACACAATCAATATCACGAACACCTATAATATCTTGGTTATTTGCTTGATTACCTTGAATCAATACACTATTTAAATCTTGAACCCCAATAGGTGGATAAAATGGACTTCCTATAGATGATGCAACAGACATATTTATATATAATATATATAAATATATTTAATTTTAAAATTAATTTGTTAATAAATTAAAAAAGACGGATTATATCTACATCACTATCATTCGCAATAATGCCAGGGGCACCAAGACCACCAGTAAGAAAAAGAGATGTAATAGTAAGACCATTAACATGCCCATTACTTTGAACTAATGCAATACATGGAATACATGACTGAGTTGAAACAGCATTAAGAGCAACACTAGTATTTTGAAAACCTACAAGCACGGCACCAGCACCACTATTATAATTAATACTTATTTTTACATCATATGCACTACCCCCAGCACTTAAATCAAGTTCAGTTTTAATTAAATAAATACCTACAGGGAGAGTATATGTTAAAAGAGTAGTAGGGACACCTTCGGGAATATTACCATTAACTAAAGCAGGGACTGTAGTCTCATCTAAAATTTTAATAGCACCAAGACCAGGGAAAGCACCAGCGACAGAGTTTTCAGGATATGCTACACCTTGAATTTGTAGAGCATCAAGATTTTGAGTATTTACAGAATCACAACCTAAAACATCGCATGCAAAAGACCCACAATTAGAAATATTTAAACCCCCAGCACTATTACCAGCAGTTAAGACTTCTTGAAGAGTCCCAACACCACCAGCAGGAGGATATGGAGACCCGTTGATTGTTGTTAAACTAACATTACCATTACATATAATACTATTACAATCAATAACATTACAATCAAGAGTCCTAACACCTAAAATATCACGATTACCGGCAGTATTACCATTAGTTAAAACCTCGGCAAGAGTCCCAACACCACCAGCAGGAGGATACGCATTACCATTGATAGTAGCACATTGAACATTCCCTAAACAATCAACATTATCAGTCCGTAAAAATGCACATGAAATATCACGAACACTTGGTAAATCACGAATACCTATTATATCTTGACCATTAGCATCATTACCTTGAATCAATACACTATTTAAATCTTGAACCCCAACAGGGGGATAGAATGGAGAACCTATAGAAGAAGCAACAGACATATTTATATATTATATATAAATATATTTATTTTAATAAAATAACAATTTAATTTTAATTAACCTATACAATATAATCCTATAATAGAACCAGATTTTATTAAAATATTTGTCTCATCACTTGAGACAGCAACACATTTAAATTGAATAAGTTGAGTCCCATCAACATATACACAACCATTTACAGAAGGTTGAATTAGAACAGTTGTTATCGTAGAATTATATTTATAGGGTTGTTGGTCTCCATCAACATCTACATATAAACGTAAAATATCAAATGGAGCACTGTTTCCCTCTACAATAGGATTATAAATAAACATATATAAACCAGCAGGAGGAGTTATTTGAAATACTGTTGCAATTGCAGAAGATGGGACAGAAATTGTTGTAGGCACTACAAAAGCAACTGAAGACCCAATAGCACCGAATGGGTATAATGATGGATTACCTTTAAAGGGAGAACCGATAGAAGAAGCGACTGACATATATTATTAACAAATATTTTTTTTTAATATAAATAATTAAATATATTTTAATAAATACTTTTAAAATGCGGATTTTTACAGCAGAAATCTAATATAATCTAATTAAGACCTTTTGATTTGTTAATAATCTAAATAAAGCATTTAGATTATATAGATTATTCATTAAAAACAATCTATTGTGATTAATAACAGTAATAATTTTAAAATTATTACTGTTATTAATGTAATTAGATTAAAAACAAATATAATCTAAATAATCTAATGTGTTAAAAGGTGATTATTTAGATTATTTAATAATCAAAATAAGTTATTTAGATTATTAAGGGAAAAATCCGCATTTTAAAAGTGATTTAATAAAATATTAATCTTTAAAGAATTATATTTATAAAAAATATATGTAATATATATATATTAAATGAGTTTTACCAATTTTACACTTCCTGAAAAATTATATTACGATGTTGTTGCAACTAATTTAAATAGTGGTTCTAGTAAAGATTATCCATTATATTTTAATGAGACTCGTTCTACCCCCTTTATACAACAACCTGAAAGATATTTAATGTCTATTGTAAGATTTACATTAGATACCCCGAGTCTTCCTATATTCCTTCCAAGTATTCAACCGAATCAAAATGATAGAAATTTAACAATTTACTCAATAACTTTACAGTGGGTTAATCCAGCAAATCCTTCTCAATCTTTCTCACAACAAACATATGTGAGATTCCAAACACAAGATTTATCCGCCATTGTTCCTCCTCCTCCTTCTTTAAATGCTAATGGATTACAAAATAACAATACAGGATATTATTATATATACAATTATCAATATTGGGTATATCTTGTTAATTTAACTTTTAAAGAATGCTTTCTCGGTCTTGTTGCTCAAATAGAAGGCGCGGGTTTTGTTGCTCCTACACAATACGCTCCTATAATGACTTTTGATACTCAGTTAAATATAGCGATTTTAAACACTGATGTATTAGGATATAATACTACTACTAATAATTATATACGCATATTCTTTAATGGTGCATTATATCAGTTGTTTAGTTCTTTTCCTATATATATCGTAGGTCCATCTTCTCAAGGAGATAATGTTCAAATACAAACCTTCTCATATGGTGGGTCTAATCTCATACAGTTTCCATATTATAGCGAATTATTTACTGCTATTCAAACCTTTCAAGAATATTCTACTATTGCTCTTTGGACACCTGTTTTATCAATAGTATTCTGTTCTAATTCTTTACCTATTATACCGAATCAAATATCCGCCCCTTTATTAGTTGCTCAAGGAAATTCTATAAATAATTCTGGTAATAATAATAATATTGCCCCTATCATTACTGATTTTGTTGCTGATAATGGAATTTATAAACCATCTATTATATATAATCCATCCGCCCAGTTTAGATGGTGTCAATTACAAGGAAATAGACCAATTTATACTTTAGACTTAACAGTTTTCTGGAAAGATAGAGAGGGACAATTACAACCCTTTAGACTTACATCAGGTTCATCAGCAACTATTAAAATGTTATTTTCTTTAAAGGATAGTTTTGGAATGTCTAAATAAATTTAATTTTAATTTAATTAAATAAGTTTTTTTCTAAAATAAATATATTTATATATAATATATAAATATGGCAGACTTCAAAAGTATTTTAGTGGAAGACGCGCGAATAAGTATGCTCACTAGCGAAGAGGTTTTTGCTGTGAATGCTTCTGGTGCTCAATCAACTTATCAACAATATTCAGCAACATCGTCCTCTAATTCTTCATTGATATGGAATGTGCAAATACCAAGTGAAAATATTTTAATTGATAGGGAGGTTTTGATTCGGGCACAATGCAATTTTACTTTAAATTATAGTGGTGTTCCAACTGGACAACCTGCTTTTATCTGGGGACAAACCGATTCATTCCAAGCATTCCCTTTGAATAAATTATTCACTACTCAACAGGTAGTTATTAACAACGTCTCAACATCTACCAACACTAAAGATGTTATTGATTGTTTATTAAGAATGAATAGCAAAGATATGTTACAAAAATTTAATAGTATGACTCCGTCAATGGTTGATGATGCATATGGTATGTATCCATATGGTGCAAGTATCGGTGCTAATAATAACCCTGTTTTCGCATATAACAATGCATCATATGACCCCGCTTATATTCCAAGAGGTGCTTTTCCTTTAGATGGTTTTGTTGTTAAACATTACGTAGGTGGTAATTTAGTAAATTCTTCTAATATCAGTGAAGGTCTTACTGATTACTGGGTCGTAGAAGTCCAAGCAACTTTTACTGAACCGTTTGTATGCTTATCTCCTTTCCTCAATTGCGAACCTGGTAATAGTGCCGGTCTCCTTGGTATTAACAATATGTCATTTACCCTTAACGTTGATTCTTCTCTATCACGTGTTTTCTCATGTGCTCAATTAGTTAGAGGTTTAGATGGTCTCCCTGTGTTAGATGGTAATGGTGCTCTACAACCATATTTAAAATCCGTCGTTGGTGGTATTATTGGGGGACCTAACCAAACCCTTTTTGGCAGTCCTCAATTACTTTTTAATTTCCTTTCTCTTCAACCTGAAACTTACGGTAAAATTCAAACAAAAAATGTTGTGCCATATTTAGACTACCCGAGATTTTTATCTCAACAAACTCAAACAAATCAAATTTTACCCTATCAAACTGTTCAAATCACTTCTCAAAATATTCAACTTAATCAAATTAGTGATAAAATTATCATTGCTGTTAGACAACCGATGTCTAAACAAAATGCAGGGAACAGTGCTTCATTCTTAACTATTAAGAATATCCAAATTTCATTTAACAACGCATCGGGTCTCCTTGCGAGCGCTCAACCTCAGGACTTGTATAAATTATCTTCTCGTAATGGAAACTCTCAATCATTCTACGAATGGGGGGGACTTGCGAATAATAACAACAATGAAACAGGCGGGGCGGTTAGAGTCCCAACAACAGGGTCAATGCTCGTATTAGACCCCGTATATGATTTTGCCTTACCCAGTTTCCTATCAAATTCTTCTCTTGGACAATACCAATTTCAATTTAATATCACTGTATATAATCAAATGCCTTACGCTATTACTCCAGAAATTCTAATAATCACCGTTAATAGTGGATTATTCGTAACTCAAACAGGAACAAGTCAAATTTTCACGGGTCTTCTCTCTAAGGAACAAGTCCTCAAAACTAAAGCAGAAAATCCTGTCCCCCATCTTGATAGTGTTGAATATAAACGTTTAGTAGGTGGAAAACTCTCTAATATGGGAATGAGTAATCTTTACCATATGGTTGATAGAAGAAAAAAAGAAGGTAAAATGGATTCTCTACCGATGTCAGGTGCTGGGTCTTCTGGAGGGTCTAAACTAAAGAAATTTTACAAATAAAAAATTTAGATTATATTAATTTTGTAAATAAATTAAATTAAATTAATTGTTAAAATTATTATATTTATATATGTTATATAAATATAATGAATCTATACCAAAAAATTATAGCAGATGCAATGTTAAGTGCTAACCATGAATTTATTAAAAATACACCTCAGCCTATAATGTTAGGGGGACGTAAAGCGAGAAAATTCGCCCTCCCTGGTTATTCATCAATGTCGGGACCATCTACCTTATCAGTCGGTGATTTATCAACTTCTCCAAGACACAATGAATCCCTCGCTGAAGAGGATAGCAGTGATGAAGAAGATGAAGAGCATTACGGAATTTTTAAAGATGCTGAACCTGAGGAACATATGGGTGATGCAATGGGAGAACCTCATTATAAAAAATCAGGTGGTGGAAAACCTTCAAAATCTCATCGCTCACAGAAACTTTGGGAGGGGGCCCAACAAGTTATTAAGACGGTAATCCCGAAGAAGGTTTCTCGCGCTGTCACTAATAAAGCAGTAGATGAAATTAATGCATTACCTACCTATAAAGATACCCCTCAAGGACAAGAATCATCCGTATTAGGGTCTATTACTGGTTCTCAACAACAACCAAGTAGTGTAGGTATGGGACGTAAAGCAAGAAAAGGTAAAAAAATGTTAGTTGAAGATTTTTTAGTAGGTGGTGCCGAATTAGCATATCCTGAAGAATTATTAAAAAAAACCCCTTATCCTAAAGCTCGTATGATGACGGATGCAGTTAAATATAAAGGTGGAAAGAAACCATCCGCTAGAGGTGCTCTTATTTCTAAGGTAATGAAAGAGCAAGGAATGAATTTAGGGCAAGCATCTAAATATATTAAAGAAAAAGGATTAAAATAAATTTAAATTAATTGTTTAAATAATTATATTAATTATATATATAACTAATGCCAGTATTTAAAAATTCAAAAGCACAGGATAATTTAAGTAACGGGGATGTTTTAGCGGGTAAAGCAGTCTCCTTATTATCACGCGTAAATATGGGTAGTCAAGACCAATATAGTAAGACTCCAACAGTCGTAAATAAAACCGAATATATAGATAATTTTATAAAATTATTAAGTGATTTAGATAATGACATTGATTTATTAAATGCTCAAATACACGAAGGCAAATTAAAAGGTGGTGGGCGTAATGATAAAAGATTTCATTTATCTTTCCCTGAACCATGGGCAACAAGTGATACAGGGGATTATTATAAAATGTTATTAGGCGGGTCAAGCAGTCATCCCCTACAAGAGGATAGTGATGAAGAAGAATTAGACGACGAAGGATTTCCTATAAATCCAAATGTATATATACCCGCTAATGCTGATAAAGAAGCACCCGGGCGTATGGTTGATGATGAATATGTCCAAAAAGCAGATTTGACAGTCAGTGGTATTATTAAAACATTAGCGAATATTAGTAAAGAGTTAAGCAATGCTTATTTATATTTTGATGCTAAAATAAAACCTCTTTTAGGTGATTATTCATATCCCGAACTTTCAAAAATTGTTTTATTATTTCATCAATTAACTCAAAAACTTGATAAATTTTTATCAGGAGAACACAGAGATATACCTACCCCTTTGATTTCAACTATTAAACAAAAATTTGATGAATTAAAAACATTAGTAATAACTAATATTAACCGTTTTTCAGGTCATTTTGACATTGAAAAAAAAGATACTATTAAAAAAATAGGTGGTAGAACTAATTTTATACCAATGGGTTTTAATAAAGATAGACATCAAATGAGTCAAAAATATTTAATGTAAAACCTATTGATTAAATATATATTAAAAAGTTTTCATTGTGATTCATTGTAAAAACACATTTATCTCGTTCAGCATTTAAGATTCTTTAAAGAATATGAAATGCTGAACGAGATAAATAATTTTTTATAAAATTAAATATTACATATATTTATATGCAATATTTTGATGAAAGGAAGATAAGTGATTTTAGTAAAAATGTAAAAAATGTTTTTAATTTATTAACAATTACAGGTAAATATAAAATTATAGGTAGTGCATCATTAAAATCCATATTATACAGTAGTGATTACGATTTAATGGAATATGTAAAAAAAGGCGATAATACAAAAACTTTAGGTTTTTTATATAAAATATTTTTACAAAAATTTAATGATGCAAAAAAAGATAAAAATATTTTTATTACCGATTTTAAGTGCGGTGAAATCAACGATGAACCTATAAGATGGGATTATAAAACAATGATAAAAGGAAGACAAATGATAGGGGATAAGGAATATACTTTTCAAGAATGTTTAATAATGAAATCTACGATAAAATTAGATGCTATAGTCCTTATTAATGGTATTTTTACTGAATTTAGTGAAAATTATTATCTTAAATTAGGTGATATAACAAATTATAATAAGGATGATGTTAGTGAAAAAGGTATTAAAAAAAGTATTGAGGGAAATATTAAAGAATTACAAAAAGAAGGTAATTTTTACAAAATGTTAAAAAGGATTTTTGCATATAAATTATTTGATAAGGTTAATAATAAAAAAAAATTAATTTATTTAATAGATTATTTTAATAGTTATATAGGGATTATTAATAAATGTAGGGCAGAATGTGATATTTTAATATTAGTCTTAGAATGTGTTAATAAAAGACCATTGATGAAAGATATTTTTTTTAATTTACAGATTATAGGAGAAGCATTAAAAACTATTAAAGAAATAGATTTATCAAATTTAATTATTTTTATTGATAAAATACAAATCGTAAAAAATAAAAAAATATTAAAACATCAAATATATATTATTAGTCAATTTTTATTAAAAATTACTAATGATGATGCAAAAAAGAAAATGGATTTAATATAGATTTTTATTAAAATTTTTAATATTATATATTAATATAATATTATAATGGCATTAAATTTTGAAAAAGAAGGCAACCCTTTAGCATTACTTAGAAGTAAAACCAAACCAAAAGTAATCCCTAAATTAATATGTATTGATGAGAAAGATGAGGCAGTAAATCCATTTAATGAATTTAAATGTAACGATGACGGTGAATTAAATCTTTCAGTAAATCCTAATACTGAGAGACAAATTATTTATATTACTGGTAAAAGTGGGTCTGGTAAATCTTATTTTACAAAACAATATTGTGAAGAATATAAAAAAATATTTCCCAAAAGAATGATTTATTTATTTTCATCATTAGCAGAAGATAAAACAATAGATGCAATAAAAGATTTAAAACGTATTACTCTTAATGAAGATTTATTAAAAGAAGATATAACAGCAAAAGACTTTGAGGATTCAATGGTCATTTTTGATGATACTGATTGTATTACTGATAAAAAAATGAAAATAAAAGTAAATGGTATTCTTACTTCAATTTTAGAAACAGGACGACATTATAACACATCTATTATTTTTACGAGTCATATAGCATGTGCAGGTAATGATACAAAAAGGATTTTAAATGAATCTCATTTCTGTGTTTTTTTTCCTAAAAATATGGGTAATAAAGGATTAAAATATTTATTAGATAGTTATTACGGACTTGATAAAGAAGAAATTAAAAAAGTAAAAAAATTAAAAAGTCGTTGGGTCTGTATATGTAGGACTTTCCCACAGGTTGTTTTGTGTCAAAGTTCTATATATACTTTAGGGGATAATGATAGTGATAGTGAGTAGGTTTAATATCTAATCTTTTAAAGAATTATTTTAAAAAAATAATTTATCTCGTTCAGCATTTAACATCTTTAAAAGAATATGAAATGCTTAACGAGATAAATGCGTTTTTTACAATGAATCACAATAAAAACTTTTTTAGACAAGTTTTTATTTAAATTCTACAATGAGGTTTAAACTCTAACACCTCCACATTTTGAAACTTTTAGACATTTACCAGTTTTAGGACATATTTTAAAACCCGCTCCTTTTTTAACACCAAAATAATCAAATATTTTCTCTTCTTTTATTAAATCTTTTTCAATTAAGTTAATTATAATGTCAATAAAAAAGTCTAATGACTGTTTATTAAGGTCTGTTTTTTTAAATCTAGTTTTTTTTATAGATATCATCATATCATTTATTTGTATTTTTGTTTTTGTTTGTAAAAGTGTTTTAAGTTTTTCATATTTATCTTCTTTTTTTTTATTTAAGGATAATAATTCTTTTAATTCTCCTACTTGACTATTTTCTCCTCCAAATGATATTAATAAATTTAATAATTGTTCTTGAATTTTTGGTTTATATTTTGATATATCATCTCCTTTTATATATTGAAAACCACCTTTTGAATCTATTTTTTTTATATATTCATCTAATTGTTTCTCTGCTTTTACTACATATCCACGAATAACATCTTTAATATATTGGGGGTCTTCTTTTGTTATTTCAAAAGCAATTTTATAAACTTCTTCTGTTGTTTTTGTAGGATTTAAAAATAATAATTCCATGATAAATAAACTCCACATATTACAAAAACCTCCACCTTCTTTTTTTAAACTTTCTATTTCATTCTCTAACGACTGAAACCCTCTTTTACCAGGACATATTTCACTAGGGGGTTTATATCTTGGTGTATATTCTTTTAAATATGGTTTCATGACAACCTCAAACATTTTTTTTAATATTGTATTAATATTTTCATCGTCTTTATCATTACCTGCCCGCACTTTTTCACCATGTGGTTCAAATCTTTCAATGATTTTCTCTTCTGGTCTAAAAAATAACATATTAGCATGTCCTGACCCTTTTTTTGCAAATCTTAGAGAAAGAGGAATACATATAATTTTTTCACCGCGTTTTATACAATCTAATATATCTTTTGATAATTGTTCAGCATTATTAAAAAATTCTGTATTGATATTATCTTTTATATTTCTTGCATTAATTTTTAAATTTTTTAAATCTTTTGTTATAATTGCACATTTTTTCTCATATTGTATCAATAAAACAATATATATAATAATTTGAATTAAAACTGATGAATCGTAATCAACACCTGATGCTCTATATTTTTGTCCTAATTCTGCAAATTCTTTTATTTTTTCTTCTAATTTATTTACAACAGGTTCAATTTTTTTAACAGGTTCGGGTTCTGGTAAAATTACTTTTTCAGGTTCTGGTTCTTTAACAGGTTCTGGTTTTTTTATTTTTATATTTTTTTTAATAGGTTTAGGAGGTTCTGGTTCTGGTTCTGGTTCAGGTTTTTTTATTTTTTTAATAATTGTTTTAATAGGTTTAGGTGGTTCCTTAACTGGTTCTTTAACAGGTTCTGGTTTAGGTTCTTCTTCATCTAATTTTTCAAAAGATATTTCATGGTGTATAAGTTCATTGAGTAGTTCAGGTTTTTTAGGTTCATTTAAATGGTCTATTGCTAATATATCATTATCATGCTCATATGTATTTTTACCGAAAAAATGAACTGTAATATCTAATTTTATTTTTTTACCTTCTGGTGTTATAAATGATTCTTTATCTTTTTGTATATAATCATATGTATCTCCTGAGACTTGTCCATCCTCATCTTTACCTTCAATTTTATCAATAAAATCTTTTGGCATTGGTCTTCTTGATGTTATAGCGACTAATTGCCCACCTACTTTTAAACATGCGTATGCTCTTATTACGAAATCAGTATCAAAAACATCGTGTTTATACATTGTCATCTCACTTTTACGTAAATGAAAAGGAGGATTCATGAATATATAATCATATCTAATTGATGGTGTAAATCTTAAAAAATTTGTTGTATTTAATACATTAAGAAGATTAGGGGATATTTTTTGTAATTCTAATAATTTCTCTCTTTGATTTTTATCAAATTCAATAAGGTCTATTGATATATCATTTTTATATTTCAATGCTGGTTTTATTAATTCACCACTACCTGCTGTAGGTTCTAAAATTTTAATACCTAAACTTTTATTTGCTTTTAATGAAGAATGAGATATAACAAATTCCGCTAATTTTTCATTAGTAAAATATTGTTGGTATTGTGCTTCATCATCGCGTTTATTAGTTGCTACAAAAACATTTGATGGAAGTTTTAATATATCTAATTTTTCACCTTCTAATAATTGAGTATATATTTCTGCTTCTTCATCGCCTGTAAGTTTTCTTTGTAATGCTTCAACTCTTGCTTGGACTAATGGTGTTAATCTTTTTTGATATTCTTCAAACATTTTAATATCATTACCAAAATATTTTATAAAACTGTTAATAGTTGCCTGTTTTGATTTTGCTAAAATAAGTAAATATAAATCTATTGAGGGACTTGAATTTTTTAATGCATCATATTCATTCTCATCTATTTCAACGTCTCTTGTTAATAGTTCAATTCTATCTTTTATAATAACATCCCATGGCGGACTGTTTGCACTTCGTCGTTCCCCTATAGATGGTCTATAATTTTTATCTGCTAGATATTTTTTTAATTCACTTCGTAATTTTGCTATTCTTTTTGCATGTTCCTCTTCATTTTGTTTATATTTGGTATTGATTGCATTTTCTAACTTTATCATTTTATTTTTATTTTCATGATACTCTTTTTTCATTGCTAAAAATTCAGCGGATACATCTTTATTTTGTTCTTCTTTATTACTAATATCAACAAATTTATTAAAAGTCTCTATATTTTCTTTTTTCATTAATATAGGTCTTATAACATTAACATACCGTTTTTCTAGTGGTAGTCCATGATGACTTTTATAACGAATTGCTCTTGCTATAATTTGCTCACTTAGTGCCTCATTCCATTGCCCATCAAGTAATATAATATTATTACAATTGATTGTATCAACACCTTCTGCTCCTGCCTTAGATATTATAAGGACTCTATATTTAGAATTAATATATTTTTTTTGTTGTTCATCCATTATTGATTTATCAAAAAAATCTTTATTACCAAAATCATACCCGTTAAAATATCTTTTAGAATCTTCTTTCCTAGTTGAGGTTTCATTACCTGTAATAAATACGGGTTCTATCCCTGCATCTTTTAAAGATTCATTTAATAATTTTATACCTGCTTCAAATAATGCCGAATATACGATAAATTTTTCATCTGGATTATCTAAAATAAGACCTGTTATATATTGTATTTTTGGATTATCTACACCATCTATACTATTAGAAGCGTTGAGGACACCATTGTAAAAACTATTTAAATCACCTTCTTCACCACTTTCAATTTTATCAGCAAAGTGTTCGTTTGCATATCCTTTAAAACCTTTCCCTGAATTTTTAATATCATCATATTTCTCTGCGAATTCTTCACTCATTATAATGGGTTCAAAAAAATTTCTACGGTCTGGGAAAAAATCACTTTGGGGAGAGCGTGCGTAATAACTAATTCTATAATTAAAATAATCATCTCTTACATCTTGATGATAAAGCATTTCATTAAAATTTTTGGGATGTAAAGGGTCTCTTGAATCTACCATTGCTAATAAATTTTCAATATCATATATGTAATTAACAAATGCTGTCCCTGTAAGTGCTATTACTTTGTGTGCTGGTTTTCCCCCTCTTGTTAAAATCTCATATCCTCTTTTATTTTGGACTACTTTCATACCTATAACAGTTCCTGTTTCATCCATATCTGGTTTTTCTACTATCCATGTTCTAAAGTTGTGTGCTTCATCAATTATTAATAATGAATTTTCAGCAGTTATTTTTTTATTTCTTGTGAAACCGTCGTAAGTTAGATATTTAAATCTTTTATCTCTTACATCCATACCATACGCTTTCATTTCATTAATAAAATTGAATAAAAGAGCAGATGGACTAATAACAATAACATTATTATTAGGATATAATTTTAAATAATAGTATGCACAGACTACAGCAGTTAGTGTTTTACCTGACCCTACACCATGAAAAGCAACCGCACCTCTTAAATTACTAAAAATAAATTGTTTAACAAATTTTGTTTGATGTTCTACCATTGTTTTATAGTCTTCATATCCTTCTCTTGTAATATATTTTTTTAATGCTTGTAGAGGTTGTTTATAACGTTCATTTTTTTTTAATTCTGTTAAATATTTTTCTTGTTCTTCATCAGTGTATTGTTTCCCTACATTTTTTTTTAATATATCTTTAGGGTATTTTTTAGCGGGTTTTGGATTAACAAAAGGCATTTTATATTCTGGATTTTCTTTTTTCCATATATCAGCATCAAGTTTTAACATGACTTTTAATAATTCACCTTTATTCAATGTTTTCCATTTTTTTACAGTAGTTCCTGTATTTTTAATAAAATTTAACATTAAATCTTTTAATTGATATACTTTATATCTTTTCCATTTTTCTAAATTTTCATCATTCAATATACCACCAAATAATTTTGAATGTCGTCCCTGTCCTATCATTTGTTCAGGATTTTTTAATAAAATATCGCTTGAATGTTCTGTAAGAGGATTATTAGATTCTGGGGCGATTTCTACAGTCTTTCCTTGTTCTTTTTCTTTGAATTGCATACTCTTAGGTAAATATTTATTAGCGGTTTTCTTTGCACTTTCTACTGCTTTTGCTACTGGTTTAGCGATGCTTACAATATCACCTTTTGACCTTACTGTCGTTGTGTTTTTGCTTTCTTCTTCACCGAGGGATGCTGGATTTACATTTATTATCTCTTTTGCATTTGCACCGAGTTTTCTTGTTAAAACCGCACCTTGACTGTGTCCTATCAATGTTATATTTTTTTCACCGTATTTATCAGCGATTTTTTGATACATATCTTTCGCACGTTTAAACCTTCCTGTGTTTTCATATTCACCTACAGCATATGCTACATTATTACTCCAGTCTGTTAAAGTTGCTTCTGTTCCTCTAAATACTGCAACTACATCACTACCTTTTGTAAAGGTTTTAATTTCTTTGTTAGATAAAGATGAGTCTAAAGTATAACCGTCTATATCACCTGTATGTTTTCCATATGATGCTTTAATAAATAAATTAATATCATTACTTTTTATAGCACCACCTTTTAAAGTATTTTTATATGCTATAATATACTCAATCTCATTCGGGATAACTTGAATAGTTCTAAAATAATAATTTTTTAAAAGAGAAGGTTCAATTTGTCTATACCTTAAAAAATGAGGTTTTGAATTATCAACAGCGAAATGTTTAAAATCTTGTTTTTTTAACCAATTTTTTGCTTTTAAATTAGTGTATTTTTCTTTATTAAAAAGGACTGATTGCACTTTATATTTTTTTGATGACATTTATATATATTTAATATATATAAATATAATTTATTAAAAAAATAATTTTTTAGTATTTGAATTCATATTCATATTCATACTCTTTTATTTTTTCTTTTTGGATTTTATAAACATTTTGTATAAAATACTTAACCATTAATAGACTTAATTTATTAAAAAATTTTATTATAGATTTCATTTATATATTAATCTAATATATTTAATTTAAAAAATTCTGTTAAATTCTTTTCAATTATATAATTATTATATGCACGTCCTGCATCTTTTTCATCGGTAAATTGTCCAATATGAATCTGTTTTTTATTAATCATTATATAAGATTGCCATTTTTTTACGCTTTTATAAAAACTAACTCCTTTATAAATTGATAATGTATTTTTTCGTTTTATTGTATTTCTCATATTATCTTGATGACTACACCACCTTAAATTTTCAATAGAATTATTTAATTTATTATTATCAATGTGGTCTATAACAGGTTTATTTTCAGGATTTGGTATAAAATGTATTGCTATTAAGCGGTGGATTTTAAAAGTTTTTTGAATATTATTTTTACAAATTCCTATTTGATAATACCCATCAGTATCAATATTTTTTTTTAAAATCCTCAGTGTTTTATCGTTCCTCACCTCTCCCAAAATATTAATTGAATAATTAGGATAATCATTTATTTTTACAAACTCCATTATATAAATATATTAATATATCTTTATATATTTTAATTTCTAATAAAATTACCAAAGTATAACTGATGCATACCATCCGCGACTTCCTTCTTTTGCGATATTTTTTGCGTGTCTCAAATGATATAGTCTTCTTCTTTCATCGGCATATTCTTTTCCTTTTTCTTTTAAATAAGTAGGAAAATCAAAATAATTTTTATTTCCTATAGACGTCAAATAATTACCTTCTTTATCAAACACATCTATTTTGTATTGTCCTTTAATTGATTTTTTAATAATTACATTTAATTCTTTTGCTTTTTTACGAGAGTAAGATGTTATTTTATAATCATTCATATATATTAATACTTTATTTTTTTACAGTAAAAAAATATATTAGAATTAATTATTTTATATTTTGCATTTAATAATAACAATGCTAATAACATCTCAATATCTTTATTAATTGCTATTGCACATTTACGCATTGAAGGTATATATAATTTTTTAATAGCATTTTTAATATTTATTATTTTTCCTATTTTATCATTAAAATCAAAAGTATCATTAAATTCTTTTTCTAAAATCTGTTCTTTGCCTTCTCTGTAAAAATAAGAATGATTTTGTTTTATTCCTTCATTAGTTATTCTATAAAATCCATTATTACAAAATTTTTTAACCTTTTTTTTTAATTCAGTAAGATAGTAATCAGTTTCAGGATTTACAAAACTATTAATTAATGGTATTAAATCACTTGGTAGATTTTTTATAAAAAATACATATGAATCCATTGCTATATAATACTTAGATTATTCTTTAATCTCTGTATTTAAATCTAAAAATAAACTTTCTTTAGGTTTCTTCAATTTACGATGATAATATTCTCTGTGATAATCCCTATATTTATCAGGATTCTTTTCCCTATATTCCTTAATTGATTTTAATTTCTTTTCTTTATTTTTATAATAATTTGCCCTCACATACATTCTGTTTTTTTCTTCTTTTGAAAGTTTTTTAATTTCTTCTGTTTTAATTTCTTCTATATTTTCCATTATACTATATAGTTAGATATTAATTTATCTTTAAGTGTTTTTAATTTCTCATTTAATTAAAATAAATTTAAAAAAAATTATTTTCTCTCGTTCAGCATTTAGGATGCTTTTAAAGGATATGGAATGCTGAACGAGAGAAATTTTTTTTTACAATGAATCACAATAAAAACTTTTTAAAGAAATAATTCAGTTTTATCTACAATAGGTTTAACAATAGGTTTTTTTAATATTTTATATAATTCGCATCCTGTTTTAGTATATCCTACTAAACTTTTTGAGTCCTTAGATGTTTTAATCGCTTTAAACTCAGTATCATTCCATTGTTTATAAATCTTTGTTAAAAATTTAATATTTAAATTTAATTCATTACTTGGTGTTATATCTGTTGCTGACTGGTCTCTCATTTTAAAAACATCGTGAATATTTTTTCTGTGAGTTTTTAAATACGATGAAAGTCCCTTAATTTTTTCTAATGATATTTCACCACCTTCAAAACTATTCTCAATATCTAACCCTTTATTTAATTCACATATATATTTAAATTGAAGACTTTTTAAATGATTTTGTTCAATAACATCACCGCACCCTAAAATATCATTTTTAATATTTTGTTTTATATTATTCTTAAATTCAATTCTTGCATTATCAAGAAATTGACGTTTAGCACCATTTAAATAATATTCAAACCAATAGTCATTAGATGGGAAAACAGTCTCTTGAATTAATTCTTCATCAACAATCTTTTTAAAATAAAATTTGTCTTTTTGAAGTTTTGATGCCTCACTCGCCTGTTTTTTCTTTTCTAAATCTGCGATAAGTTCTGCGGTTTCTTGATTAATATCTTCAATATCATCGTAGCAATATTCAGGTTCTTTTTCTTCTTTTTTCTCATTCTTCTTTTTAATTTCTTTTTTATCACTTTTAAGATGATAACCGCATTTAGTAAGGTAATGATAAAATAAATCATTGTAATAAGTATTAGATATGCTATACTCTAATAAATTAAAAAATAATATTTCTCTTAATGCTTTGGGGGTCTGTTCAATAGTTTCAATTTTTAATTTTAATTCTTTTAAAGTCTCATTGTCTTTATCTACCTCATCAATAAGATTAATAAGCATCTCTTTTTTACTTTCATTATATTCATCAAATTGTTCCAAAACATCAAAGTATAATAAATTTCTATTTTTATAATAATTATATTGTTTTGATGTAGGTAATGAAAAAATTAATTTATTGTCTTTTAAATGTCTTACTCTCATTTGACTTTGAAAAGTATCTCTTACACTGCATGTAGGGGCACCATTGATAAACACTTTATTAAAATGGTCTGGCACTGAATAACTATTACCTACTGTAATCGTTGGAGTAGTTGATACAATAGATGCGTCTGTCCAAGTCTCATTTATATTTTTTAATCCTTCAAAAACATCATCATCACCTTTACCGTAATAAAAAAGACCTTTATTATAAAAATCAGTATCAGTTGCTTTTAAAATACCTTTTAAAACAGTTAAATCTTTTTTTGATGAATAACAAATATAATTTTTATTACCTTTTTTAATATCGTCCATTAAAACTTTTTCAAAATCATCTTTTTCTATTTCTATTGCTTCTCTTTGAATAGGTTGAGTATTATTTTTTATCATTGTTATTGATTCATCAAAACTCTTCGCAAAACTAATTGTTCTATTACTTATAAATGCATCTGCTAATATTATTTTTTTAGCATTTTGCATTAAATTAATTAATACATTGTAAATTTCTAAGTATCTTGCTTTCATTGTAGGACTTGAAAACTGATTTAATATACTTTCACTTTCATCAAGGACAATTAAATCATATTTTTTATTAATATCAATTTTATATAAACTCTCTACACTAATTACTAATTTATCCTCTTTATAAGTCTCAACACCATCTAAATAACAACTTATACCGAAATCTGCACTTAGAAATTGAGCAAATGCCTGTCTAGGACTTAAACACAGAATAGACTCATATTTATTAATATTAATCAATCGTTTAATCGCTGTTGTCTTACCCTTACCTAAAAAAGCATATAATATATTAATTTTAGCATTATTCAAAATATTATTTTCATCACTTGTCCCCTCTTGACTTAGAAACTTACTTTTTTCCTCAATAACATTGATACCGTCCAAATCCATATCAAAAAGACTACTAAAACATTGTTGTTGTGTTTTAAAAAATGCTGGATGGGCGATTTTTGCTAATTTACGTAAAGTATAAATATTATAACATTTTTTTTCATCACCAAAACCCTGAGCACCTTTAATAAAAAACTTTTCAAAATCATTGCATTCACCCATTTTATAATTTTTTGATAATTTAGACCAATCAACCCAATCTTGTTTTACACCTCCACAATATCTAATCGCATACCCGATTTTTATCCAAGTCTCCCAACTAACCGAGTTATTAGGTATTAAATATAAATATTGCTTCCATGTATCAAGGTAGGGAACCAATGGTTCCCCTACGACCCCTCCTTTTTGTCCTACAAGACTATTATAATCCATTTTATAATAATTCATTAAACAATTTTCATTATTGATAAAATCATCATCTAAATTATTTTTAATAAATAAACTCTTAGTCTCTTTTTTAGTTTTTGTTTTTTTAGACGGAAGGTGCGGAAACGCTGTTTCTGCTGTTAATAAAATATCTTTTTCAGTGATTGTATCCAGAGTTAAAAAAGTGTCTTTAATAGTATGGTTGGTGATAAGTTTTAAACTTACATTACTACCTATCTTACTTTGTCCTACCATTCTAAAAAGTCTATTTTTACCATATGGTGCTGAATCCATTATAAATTTTTGTTTATCTCCTTTATACCATACTAATTTTTCTAATTCTTCAGTAAGGTCTGTATTTTTAATAATACTAGTAATATAATCAATCCAATTTTTTAAATTATAGCAATCATTAAAATAATATTTTTGTATAACAATATGATATGACATTTTATTTTTTTTTGATGATTTTAATATAACTATATCCTTAGCATCAATTACATTATTAAAATTATTTTCAAATTGTTCTTTCATCCATGTAATAAAAATATTTAATCTTTCTTGTTCTTGTTCTTCTGTTAATTCTGTTTCAATTTCTAAATCAAAATATATCCTTAAAGGTGTTTCTTCAGGGACTACTTCATATAAATTATTATTACTTTTTACTAATGTTTCTAATTCATCAATACTTTTAACTATATTATATTGTTTTACTGTGATAATTTCATTTTTATCATCAGTATATTGAATATCTTGACCAATTGTATATTTTCCCTTAAGTTTTAAAACTGGTAGTAATGATTTATAGAACTTCATATTTTTAACACTTATTTTTTTTTTAATAATTTTAGTAGTTATTACAGGTTGAATTACTTCTTCCTTCATATCTTCCTCCATATCTTCCTCAATTACAGGGTGATTCCATCCTAAAACTTTAATTTGATTAATTTGATTACTTTGCATTTGTTATATACTATATACTTAGATATTAATATTTCTTTATATACTTTTAATTTCTAATTAAATTAAATTAATTCTTTAATAAAATGGTTTTTAATTTCTTATTAAATTTTCCTTATACTTTTAAACTAATGTTTTTAAAATCCAATCTGCGTAATCTCCGTAATAATAAGTTTCTTTACTAGACCATTTCATCCCATTTTGCCTACAGAATGCTTTTAAATCATCTACAGAAAGATATGTATCAAATCTCGCATATGTATCTTTACCTCCAATTATATAACCATTGTGTATAGTTGCTTTTAATCCTTTTAAACTGGTTTTCTTTGTTGTTTTATCGTATTTTTTAAAAAATATAAGACTATATTTATTAAGTGTAGATAGTTGATAATTAAAATCTCTTTCTTTTTTTTCTCTTATTCTAATACAATGAGTATCTGTTTTTTTCTTACTTGTTGTGTTTAAACATTGTCTTAGTCTTACAGAATTATCTTGATGTGATTCGTAATTATTTAAATTTTTCCTTAGATACTCTACTGCTTTTTTTGATTTTTTAATCTTATAAGAGCAATCACCGACAAATACATCATTATATACATCTTCTTCATCCTTTGCATATATTAATACTCTTGTATGCACAGGTTGCACATATACGTAATTATATCTTTTACCTTCTAATTTATTGTTTTTAAACCATTGTTTAACTTCTAAGGGGATAAGTCTAGCAATATTATATTTAAATCCTTGATTAAGAAGAGTAGTTAATTCATTAATGACTTCTTTTTTATTATCTTCAATAATAAGGAGTCTGTATTTTTTCTCTTCTTCTTTGAATTCTTCCTCTTCATCAATAATAGGGTGATGCCATCCTAATAATCTTATTTCTTTAGTTGGTTGTTTAATTTTGTTAATTTGCATTTTAATTTGGGTCATTTGTTATATACTATATACTTAGATATTAATATTTCTTTAAGTAGTTTTAATTTCTAATTAAATTAAATTAATTCTTTAATAAAATGGATTTTATTTTCTTAATAAAATGACTACTTAAAGGAAAATAAACTTATCGCCAACCTTATTTTTTTAAAACCATTGATACTTTTCATTGTAGAATTTAAATAAAAACTTGTCTAAAAAAAGTTTTTATTGTGAAACATTGTAAAAAACCATTTATCTCGTTAAGCATTTCGTATTCTTTAAAAGATGCTAAATGCTGAACGAGATAAATTTTTTTTAAAAATTAATTTATTAAAAGATTAATCAGTTTTAATATAATTATTATCAAGCATATTAACAGATGTTCCCATCGCTTGAGCATCTTTATTTTTTTCATTGCTTTCATCGCTGTATTTATCAGTAAGGTAAATATTTCTCAACATGCTAACACCTACTTTTTTTTTAAATATTTTATTTAATACTCTTGTTATAAAATTAATACTACTTATAGGATGCCCTTCAAAATCTACAAGGAAAGGAGCATCAAATCCTTTTTTAATCATTTTATTTAAAGGATGGACAGAGATATATGATTTTATAACTTGTTGTAAGTCTTCAGGTATTTTTACTACTTGGTCAGGGTAAGTTTTACTAGTTTTAAAAACTTTAAAAATAAATTGATTATCATTAAGGTCTAATTGATTTACTTTTAATTCATCATTTTTATTCTTTGTTAAAATCATTTCTTGATAGTCTTTATTTCTTCTTGGAGGTGTTAATACATATAATGATAAAATAACAAATGATAATATTTTATCAAAATCACTTTCATTTAATTTCTTTTTATTAAAATATTGTTCAGTTGATTCTTTTAAAGAATTATAAATATTTTTTACTTCTTCTTGACTTATCCAATTTTCACTTTGGGTCTCGCTCTTTGTAGTATTACTTTTTAAATCTTTATTTGCATTCATCATCAAAGTATAATAAAAATCATATACCTTTTTTAATTTCTCATTACCTTTTAATAATGATACAATTGCTATTAAATAACTTCTTTGAGTATTTGGTTTTAGATGACTAATTTTTTTTAATATAATCTCACCTTTTTTTAAAAAATTAAAATTCTTAATTGGTTCATTATCATTCAATCGTTTAATATTACTAATATATAATTTAGCAGATGATTCTGTAATTCCTTTTTCTTTTAAAGATTTAAAAATATCAGGTTCTTCGTTTTTGATTTCAGTTGTCATATAATCTATATTAATATATTATTTTTATAGATTAAATTTAAATCTAATTTAATTATTAAAAGATTATTTTTTAAAAAAAAAATATATATTTAATATATATAATGTCTTACTCAACCTATACCATTAATAACCGAGTTACATTTTTACAGAGTGAAATTGATAATATTCAACAAGATTTAGCAAATTACGTCCCTATTAATGGTGATACAACTATAAATGATATTAAGACTTTTTCAGGAGTAGCAATTTTTAATAATATTATAGGGGGGTCTATAAATGGTAATTCAGCAACATCTACAGTAAGCGATTTAACATTATCAGCACCTGATTCATCCTTATCATCAAATGTTGTTTTAAAAGATGGTTTAAATATTTATACAGGTAGTAATACTTTTAATAATATTATAGATGGGTCTATAAATGGTAATTCAGCAACATCTACAGTGAGTAATTCAACCTTATCAGCACCTGATTCATCCTTATCATCAAATGTTGTTTTAAAAGATGGTTTAAATATTTATACAGGTAGTAATACTTTTAATACAATCCCTACATGCCCGATTGTCCCTTCAACCCCTAATGATTTAATTAATTTATCATATTTTAATGCTAATAATCCTAATACTGGTGTTATTGTTTATTTAAATAATTCATTATTACCATCTCCTCCTATTAATTCATATGCTTTATTAGGTATAGATGATGACGGATTACCAACAAGTAATATACCAATATCAATCTCAGGAATAGGGACTATTCAACTAATAAAAGGTTTTGCTAATTATCTACCTACATTATCAATCGGTGCATTTATACCATCTGGTATTTTTGATTTAAATTTATTTTGTAGTGCTAATTCCGCAAGTGATACAACACATATAAGTATTTATTTCGCTTTGTATGGTAAAAATTCAGGTGGTAGTGAAACACAATTAGGGACGAATTCATCCTCAGTAAATGTTGATACTATTACAGTTCAACAATTAAAAATGAGTTTAGCATTACCTTATACAGATATGTCTCCTTATATATCATTTGTTGTAAAATTATTCGCTGTTAATAACAGAAATGCTTCAACATCAATAACAACTTTTTTTGAAGGGACGAATACATATTCTCATATGCATACACCTTTATCTGTATATGTTCCTCCTAATATATTAAGTTTAAATAATATTTTTACGGGGACTAACCAGTTTGATTTACCTATTGTAGGGTCAATTACAGGCAACTCAGCAACTTCTACAGTGAGTAATTCAACCTTATCAGCACCTGATTCATCCCTCTCTGCTAATGTCCCTTTAAAGAATTCAGTAAATATATTTTCTGCTGATAATACTTTTAATAATATTATAACGGGAAATATAACAGGCAACTCAGCAACTTCTACAGTGAGTAATTCAACCTTATCAGCACCTGATTCATCTCTCTCTGCTAATGTTGTTTTAAAAGATGGTTT
>Ga0315290_10000406_pt1 | contig 27770 bp, 19 predicted proteins | sample YL17G12_0_MG_FD_203627 | JGI IMG/M metagenome (GOLD analysis project Ga0315290, IMG submission 203627) | Sediment microbial communities from Yellowstone Lake, YNP, Wyoming, USA - YL17G12_0 | ecosystem: Environmental > Aquatic > Freshwater > Lake > Sediment | place: USA: Wyoming | collected... | reverse complement strand
GGCGGCTGGCGGGCAATGATTTCTTCCGTCATTCCAAGCGACATGCCTCATGTTGTCGCCCAACACCGCCCTCCGTGTCCAGATCAGTTTTGACGAAAAAATGACTCCAGGCCGTGAACGGTTACGTGAGCTGTCCTGTGAACAGCCAAGGACAAAGATCAGGCACGGCGGCAAGGGAACTCCCAGAAGAAACAGCCCTGCGCAAGCGATGCCGGGACCGATGCTTCCTCGTGACATCCGCGATGGCAGACCATTCCTTGCGATTGCTGATTCCATTGCCATCGTTCACACAAGAAAAGGTTGAACGGATCGCACCTGGAGGCACACTTCTCGGCCATTGTGCGCCAGCAAACCCCATACTGGTGCAGGTTTCTATGGGCTGTCAAGTGGGGTGACGGGAATTCTTGGTGCAGGACTCCGAGGCGGCCCCTCCGGTCAAGGGGGGCCGCTGCACGCCGGCCCTTCGGGTCGCAGATACGCATCTCCCGTCTTGCCCAGATTGGACCTCCCAACACGGCGGAACGCCACGGAGAGCGTTCCCTACAGGCCCCCGCGTGCCTTAGTGGCATCGGCGGGGAAACCGATTCGTCCTCACTAGTTGGCCAGCATCGCGGCCATGGTCTGGCGGAGCTCGCGCAGCCGGCGCTCCTGGTCGGGGCTGAACGAGCCCAGACGCTGGCCGTACGTGTCCATCCACACCAGCAGCCGGTGCCAGCCGTCGGCGTCGAGCTTGGCGTCGTAGTGCCCCTGCTTCAACAGCTTCGCCAGCGGGCTGAGCTTCGAGACCTCGGCGTTGGCGATCGAGCGCCCGGCCAGGTACCGGGCCATGACGTGCTCCTGAAGACTCGGCTTGCCGTAGCCGATGAGCGTGTCGTACGACTTGGCAGCGGTCAGGTCGAACTTCGCCCCGTCGGTCCCCGGCTTGTGGCAGCCGACGCAGTGCTTCTCCAGCACCGGCTGCACCAGCACGCGGTAGTCCATGGGCCAGGAGCCCTCGGGGCCGGGGGTGATTTTGGAGGGCTCCCGGGCCATGGCCGTGGGGCGGAGGTTGGGCGGCGACTGGGTGCGCGGCTCGTGGCAGCCGACGCACGTGTACGTCTGGCCCGGCTGCACGTAGGTCCCGCTCCGCATCGTCTGCACGGCCACCCCTTCGGCGTCCAGGGCCTGGAAGAACAGGGTTACGCCCGAGGGGACGCGGAAGTACGCCGAGCCGTCCGCCTCGACCGGCACGGTGCCGAGGACGAACTTGCCCGGGTCGTCGCGGGTGATGCCCATGGCCGGGTAGTTCATCGTGGGATGGGTCTTGACCGGCACGCCCACCAGGCGGAGGCTCCGGATCGTGCCACGGGGGATTGACTCCAGACCCTCGTACACGTCCAGAAGCAGCATCCGCCCTTCCTGCCGGCCGTCCCACGCGATCTGGGAGCTGATCGTGGGCGGGCGTGGGCGGGGGCGGATCGGCAGCGGCGCGACGCTCGAGATCTCCGGATCGCGGTAAAGCAGGTTGAGGTTCCCGAAGGAGTCGAACAGGTAGATGCCCGTGGCGTTGACCGGCTCGGGCGGGCCCGGCCAGCCGATCATCTCCTGGTCGCTCCACGCCACCAGGAAGTGGTTCTCCGAGAAGGGGATGGGGTTCATGAAGTAGCTCTTCGGCCAGCCCTCGGTCTCGGGGAAGCAGACCTCGGGGGTGAGCCGGGTCATGGGGCTGTCGCCGTCCAGGCCGCGGTTGGTGTCCAAGAGCACCAGGCTCCCGCCCGTGTTGGCGTGGTGCCCCGAGGCGGTGAAGATCAGCTTGCGCGACCCGGGGACCGGCCGGGCCTCGAACGTGCAGTGCGGGTTCTGCGTGTAGTTCTTGAACACCGCCTGCGGGTTCGTGCCGTCGGGCATCGTCGACCACAGGCTCATGAACGGCATGTTCCAGCGGTCCACGTAGTCCCAGCGTGCATAGAGTATTCGCCCCTGATGGTCCACGCTGGGCGTCCACTCGAACATCTCGAAGGCCGAAATCTGCCGGAGATTGCCCCCCTTAGGGTCCACGACGTGCAGCGTGTACACGGCCACGGGCCGCTCCGGTCCGCCGCCGCAGCGGACGTAGCTGTCCGGCAGGGCCCCGTCGAGGCACTCCCGGCCGGCCGCCTTGCCCGTCTGGACGAACTGCCCGCGCCGGGTGGAAAGGAACACGATCTCGCCGTCGGGGAGGTACCGGGCGTCGAAGTCGTCGTACTTGCCCCGGGTCAGCCGCCGCAGCCCGCTGCCGTCGAGGCCCATCTCGTAGACGTGATAGAACGCATCCTCCGGCACGTTCGCCTTGTTCAGCTTGTCGGGCTCTTCCCGCAGCCCGGGATAATACTTGCAGTGCGAGAAGACCACCCGCTTGCCGTCGTGGGAGACGTCCGGGCTCAGCACGCTCCCCAAGGGCAGGGCGGTGCTCAGGCAGCGGAGCCTCGGCCGGTCCGACTTGAAGCCCTCCAGCACGAACAGCCCGCCCCCGGGGCGCGACCACCAGCCGTAGTTCTGGTCCGACATGTGCGTGAACGTGCCCGGCGCCCGCTTGACGAACAGCACGTCCTCGAAATCCAGGAGCGGATTGGCCAGGGCCATGCGCCGCACGGCCCAGCGGGCCTTCAGGTACAGCTCCCGCCGCACGGCCGCCGGAGCGTTCGGCGGCAGTTTTTCCAGGGAGCCGGCCACCTGCTCCAGGCAAAGGCAACTGGCGTCGATCTTCGCCCCGAGCTGCCGGAGGTCCTCGGCCAGCTTCCGGCCCCGCTCGATCGCGGCGGCAATCGGGTACTCCGGCTCTGCGGCGGGCTTCGCCGGCCGGGCCGACTCGCCCGGCTTCTCGCCCGGCTTCTCGGCCGCCGCAGTCACGGGGCCGTCGATCGGCACCACGGTCTTGGGCGTGGACCAGGCACTCGTGCTCGATTGATCGGCCGGCCGGTGCAGGGCCACGTTCTCGGCCGAACCTGCCCGATACACCTCGACCTCGTCGAGGTGCAGGTACTGCGTGCCGGGCAGTTGGATCCGCACGAGCCGGGCCTCGGCCCCCTTGGCCGGCACCACCAGCGGCTTGCCGTCCAGGAAGCCGAAGAACTTGCCGCCGTTGTGCTGGTACAGCTCCTTCCACTGCTTGCCGTCGAGCGAGAGCAGGACCTTGAGGCTGGCCGCCCGATCCTCGACCTTTCCGTCGCCGCGGTTGAAGATCACCACGCGGTCCAGCGGAAGCTTCCCGCCGAGGTCGACCTGCCACCAGGGGTCCTGCTGGCTGTCGGTGTGGAATCCGTAGGTGCCGTTTTTCCTCCCGTCGCAGCCGCCGGCGGCGTCCTGCTGGGTGGTGCAGTTGGGTCTGGCCGCATTGGGCCGGGGGCAGGGCGTGCGCGGCAGCCAGCGGACCTCGTCCTGGCGGAGCCAATCGGCCTCGATCTGCGCGCGCGTGACCGCCGCCACCGCCCCGTCGGCGGGCGGCGCGGCCACAGCCTCCCAGGACGCAGCCCAAACGGCGCACCCCACGGCCAGGCAAGACGCCAAACCGCCCAGCCGGCAAGCCCAATCGCGGCAGATCTTCATCGCTCACCTCATCATTTCCATGGCTGAGGACCTTCGCCTTGAGTATGCTCGCGGGCAAGGATCGGGTCAATAGAGCCCGGCCGCCACCCGTCAGGAGGGCACGCGACCATCTGTAGGGAACGCGCCCCTCTCATTCAGCCCGGCGAGGGGTAGCCGACAGCCAGAATCTTGGGGCTAGACGATCACAAGTCGCAATAGGATCACGAAAACGCGAAAGTACGAAATCGCGAAGAAGAGAACAACACCGGGCGATGCGCGGCGGTCGCGCCGCCGCCGCCAGTCCTCCTCCTCTTCTTCTTTCGCGTTTTCGTCCTTTCGTGCTTTCGTGAGCGCGTACAATCCGTTCTCCAGGCTGGCAGGCTTGAAGAGATCAGATCTATGTGTTTCAGGGCCCCCTCCGGAAGGACGCCCAAAACAGATTTTTCGACAACCGCCAGAGCCATCACACTCGGGGGTGCGACCAGTTGCCAATGACGCTGGCGGTGGGTAGACTCATGGAATCGGAGAACCGGTCGAAGAGAAGTCGCGCCCCACGGGCCCGTTCCACTGCGTCGTTCGGTCTCTCACTTCGGCACTCCAAGACAGGAGGTGAGCGATAGCCATGACAACTGCGCCTACCGAGCCGCAGGCGGCCGATCCAGCGCTCCTACAAGCACGACAGCTTGTTGAATACCAGAAGGCACAAGACTCTGCCCAACATCACGACACTCTTGTTGCCACGACGATCAGCACGTTCCTGGGCGCCAGTCTTGTTCTTCTTGGGTTTGTCCTGAACAACCTGCAGCGGCGAGGTGAGCTTCGGCTTATCCTCACCCTGTTGGCTGTCGTGGCGGCGCTCATGACCATCACCGTGGGGATCAACGCGTTTCTATTGAACTGGGTCAAACGGCAGAAATACGAACGCTGCAAGGCGCTCGAAGTGCCCCTGGGGTTCGAGCAGCATCGTGGCACTAAGTACTGGAAGGGCGCACAGAGATTCCTGCTTTGTCTTATTCTGATGCTCCTTCTGGTGGCATGGGGCACCCTCATCCTTTTCGTGAATGGCCTTTGGCCCTTTAGCTGAGCGGCGAAGAAAGGGACATCGCTGTTACTCTGAGTCATGTCAGTGACAGATATCTCCTTTTTCTCCACGAAGAGCGATTCTCGCGCGATCGCGCTTGTGTGCGCCATCGCGGCCGTTGTCGGGATACCGAATCGAATAGTCCCTCCGCACTCGGAGAATGATGATGAGCGGGCTTGAAGAAATCGAAAGGGCAATCGATGCCCTTCCGGAGAAGGAATACGGTGAATTCCGCCGCTGGTTCCTGGAGCGTGACTGGGTGAAGTGGGACGGGGAGATCGAAGCCGACTCAGCCTCGGGAAAACTCGGTTTCCTCGTCAGGGAGGCCCACGAAGCCAAGGCGAAGGGCACGCTCAGGGAACTGTGATGCACCGTACCCTTGCTGTCGAAGACGGAGCCGACTTCGTCTGGGTGTGGATCGGGTCCCACGACGAGTATGACCGGATTCTGAAAGGCCGCTAGCAAGGCGGCGTTGAGATTCCCGGTGGGACTCCGTCCCACCCTACGATTCTACGACTTGGGTGCGGGCTGCCGCCGCAGCTCGCACAGGTCGTAGAGCTCGAACAGCACCTCGCGGAAGTTGCCCCGGTGATGCTCGAGACGCCGGCGAAGCTGGTCGAGGGTGACCGGGGCCGGGCGCCCGTCGAGCAGCTCGGCGACGAGCTGGCAGGCCAACTCGGCGTGGACCTCGGTGCAAAACAGATCGGGCAGTCCGACCGGCTCGTGCGCCGTGACCACCAGGCCCCAGGCGCGGCGCCGGCACAGCCGGTTGAGCCGATAGCGGTTCCAGCGTGCGAGCTGCTCGTAGCCGTCGACCAGCACGACCAGCGGGCCGTCGGGCGCGGCGTGCCGGCTCCAGCCGTCGGGCAGCCGGCGCTGGCCGTCGTGGAGCTCCACCAGCAGCGTCTCTTTTCCGGCCGCGCGGAGGTGCGCAACAAGCGCCGCCAGGAGCGTCGATTTGCCGCTGCCGTGCGGGCCGAGGACCTGGCCGCGCCACTGGTTCCGCGCCAGCGATTCCACGAGCTGCCCGGCCGACTGGCCGGGAGGGAAGCGGAAGGCGAGGGCGCCGGGGCGAGTGCGTCGGGTGGAGAAGGGGTTTCCCATGGCCAAGCCGCCGGGGAAAAGTCGTCCGAGCGATTCAAAGGACCAACACCCTGGCCGGCCGCACCTGTCCCAGCCGGAAGCCCAGCTCCCCCTTGACCTCGCGGCCCCGGGTGAGAAAAACCCTGACGCGAACGCACCAGCGGAGCTTGACGATCACCCCCCGGTAGCTCAGCGGACTGTTGGGCAGCGCGGTCTGGAACCGGCGCGGCTGGCGCGGATCGATCGGCTGGCCCTCTTCGGCCGACACGCGCCAGAACTCGTGCACCGCCATGTCCTCGTCGCCTTTCCCCTCGGTGTACCAGAGGACCGAGACCTCCAGGGCGCGGACCTCTTCGGGGGCCATCGACTCGAGCCGGCACTCGAAGGCGAGCGTCCCGCCCGGACGATACATCCGCCCGTGCCCCTCGTGGAACCGGATGCGCACCAGCGGCTCGTTCACGGTCGGCCCGCTCCGTTGACGCAGGGATAGACGATCAGGGGGAACGACCGCTCGTAGTCGGGCCAGCCGGCCACGTCCCCCTTGACCACGATCTTCCAGCTCACCTCGTTGTGACCGGACCGGAAGGAGTGCATGGCCCCGGCGGGGACCTCCAGGCGGCAGCGCGTCTCGAAGGGGACGCCGTGCCGCACCTCGAAGCCCTCGTGGCGGCACAGCGGCTGCTGGTACACGCGGTGCGACAGCGTGCGGGTGTTCGTGCCGTGACGGTAGGTCGACTCCTCCTCGCAGACCAGAATCGCCTCGAACGACTTCATGCTCAGCCGGCCGGTCTGGACGAGGAACAGCTCGTAGGACCTGCCGGGGTACACGGGCAAGTCGGAGATCTCCACGAGCGTGGGCCCCACCCCGGTCGTCACCAGCAACTGGCGGAGGAACACGACGATCAGCCCCAGGCCCACGGCAAGGAACGGGACGAGGAAGATCGTCATCAGCCAGTCGGGGTTGCCGGCCACCAGCCCGTTGATCGCCATGACCACAAACGGCGCCGTCAGGCCGTTCCAGGCGGCCGCGGCCACCAGCCAGGCGGCGAGCGACCAGGCCGGCGAAGTGGCCGCAGGCAGGCGAAAGGCAAGCGTCGTGCCGGGGCTTTCGGTGAAGTGTCCATTCGCGGGGATGAAGGGGAACTGGCGGTCGGGCCGCTTGTCGCGGTCGAGCCCATCCAGCGCGGCAGCCTGCCTGGACCCCGCGGCACGCCGCTCCGCCGACTTGCCCCACGTGAACAGGGTGTAGATCAGCCCGCCGCCGCCCGTCAGGATGAAGGACACCGGCACCACGAACGCCAGCCAGAACCACCAACTGTATCCGCGCGCGAGCACCACGGCGCTCGGGTCCGCCGGGTCGTGCCAGCAGGGATAGCGGCCGCCTGTCTGGAAACGGTCGAGCACCTCCCGGGCCGACTGCTCGTCGGCGGTGTACTCGTTGCGGACGTCATAGGCCGACGCGACGTACCGCTTGCCCTCCACCTCGTGCTGAATGCGGATCTCCGGCCGGTAGCGGACCGCGTCGCCGGGCTTGCTCTTGCCGGCGTCCTTGTCGAGGACCACCTTGTCGAGGACCACGCACTCGTTCTCGACGAAGACGTGGTTGACGCGCCACTGCGGAATGACCACCTTGATGAAGATCAGCACCAGCCCGGCGCAGCCGAGCAGGAGAAAGGCGGCATAGAACGCAGCCTCACCGAGGCCCCCCAGCTTCCCGGAGCCGGTCCGCCGGTTGCCGCGCTTCTTCTGCCAAATGCGGAAACCTCGCGCCAACGGCAGTGCCTCCACCGCGACTTGACCGGCGAGCAGGATCCCCGGCGGTCAGCACGCCACCCGGGACGGCTGGGGCTCAGCCCCGCCCTTCGGTCTTCGACGAAAACCGATTTCCTCCAACGCCTTGTACACCTCTTCCAGCGTCTTCTCGCCGAAATTGGAGATGCTCAACAGCTCTTCCGGAGTGGAATTCAACAGGTCCTCGACCGTGAAGATCCCTCGTTCTTCCAGACAGTTGGTCGTTCGGACCGTCAGGCCGATCTCGGCCGTGCTCATCTCGAGCTTGTCTTTGAGGTCTTTCTCGTCCGAGTCAACCCTGCTCAGCGGAATTCGGGTTCCCATGGGCTCCCTCCCGACAGACTCCGTGTGGCCATACCACCAGGCGCCGGCGGCAGGACCACCCCGCCGCCAAGGACGTAATATAACATCTTGCCTGCTTTTGGCTAGCAGTCTCGGCTGAAAGGATCGACGATGCCTCTATAGAGTGGTATTGTACTACAATCCTGCGGGGTATTGCTCGATGAACCAGGTAAGAAAGAGGGGAAGGTGGATAGTAGCAGGGGGGGTAGCCCACGTTCTTCACTGCCCGGCGCAGCGGGCCACAGGGCATTGCTCGACAAGCCAGCGCGCACACCAGTGCGCGATTCCCAACGCCCTTCGCGGGGCGCAAGGCCTACTACCCCACCCGAGTTATGCGATCTGCAGAGCCGCCGGCTCGATCTCCTGCTCTTTGCGCAGCGCAAGCGTCTGCCGATACTCGGCCGCCTGCGGCACTGTCACGAACGTCACGTGGCCGAAATGATGCGCAACGGCAGCTCGGATCTCGTCCAGCGAGACTCTGAAGAATTCACGTCGGAGGTTGACCAGGTTGATCCGTCGTGAAGCGAAATGTTGGTGCAACTTGCACTCCAGAGCGGGCGCGTCCTCGCCATAAATCATCGCATGGACGTCGAAGGGGAATGGCACGGGTGCGCCCCCCAACTCTTTGACTCGTTCGAGCGGCTCCAGGCGACGCGTCATCCCGATTTTGTAGACGCCGTCGCCAAACGCCCCAACGTTGGAAAGAATGTACACGTGACCTGATTTCGTCAACTGGGCGCGCGCAATCGCCTTCGCTTTCCGGTCCAGGGCCGCGTGGAGCTCGTTCTCAAGTCTGGAGACGAGTGGGAGGGATGGGGTCAGAGCTTGAATAGTGAATAGCCGCGTCGGCGCGATGCTCCGGCTTCGAATCCGGCCGAGTGCCGGCAAAGCCTATTCACTATTCAAGCTCTGACCCCACTTCTTCCCGAACCGCGGCCGGAAGTGAGCGCGAAACCGCCCTCACCCTCGCCCGGAGGGTGGCATGCTCTCACGACGCGCAGCGTCGGGTGAGCATGGGCTGAGCGAGCATGCCGACCCACGGCTGCGCCGTGTGACGGCATGCCACGTGCCGGCTGCGCCGTGTGACGGCATGGCACCTGTCGCCCTCACCCTGGCCCTCTCCTGCAGCGAGAGGGGATTCAGATGGGCGTGCCGACGAACGAGGTCAGGGTTCTCATGTAGTTGCCGCGGGCGAACGCGGCGGGGTCGGGGCAGTTCTCCTGGCTCATGCTCCCCTTGAGCTGCTCGACCGATTCGTACTCCTTCTCCTCCATCCACGAGGCCACGTCCTTCAGGATCGTGCCGATCTCGGCGATTCCCTTCTGGTAGAGCACCGAGGCGATCATGCCGACGTCAGCCCCGGCCAGCAGGGCCTTGAGCATTCCCTGGGCGTCGTGGATCCCGCTGGTGACCGCCAGAGAGGCGCTCAGGCGGCCGTGGAGGATGGCCACCCAGCGCAGCGGCAGCAACAGCTCGAAGGGCGTGCTCAGCACGAGCCTGGTCGTCGTGGTCAGCTCCTCCAGGTCGAAATCGGGCTGGAGGAAGCGATTGAACAGGACCAGGCCGTCGGCCCCGGCGCCGACGAGCCGCCCGGCCATATGGCCCGGCGAGCTGAAATACGGGCCGATCTTCACGGCCAGGGGGATCGAGATCGTCCGCTTCACCGAGGCGACCAGGTCGAGGTAGCGGCCCTCGACTTCCTCGGCGGTTTCCTCCGTGTCGGCGGCGATGAAGTAGACGTTCAGCTCCAGGGCATCGGCCCCGGCCTCCTCGATGAGCCTGGCATAGCGGGTCCAGCCGCCTTCGGAAACCCCGTTGAGGCTGCCGAGGATCGGGATCGAGACCGCCCGCTTGGCCGCGGCGATCTTCTCCAGGTAGTCGTCGGGCCCGAAGCGGTAGTCCTGCTGCTCGGGGAAATACGTCAGGGCCTCGGCGAAGCTGTCGGTGCCGAACTCGTGGAGCCTGGCCAGCTCGACCTCGTCGTGCTGGATCTGCTCCTCGAACAACGAGGGGAAGACGGCGGCGGCCGCGCCGGCGTCCTCCAGCTTGCGGAGCTTGTCGAGCGATTCGCACAACGGGCAGGCGGCAACCACCAGCGGGTTCCGCAAACTCAGGCCGAGATACTTGGTCGTGAGATCGACGCTCATCCTTCCACCTCCTTCGCAGTCTTCTGGGCTTTGGCTCCGTTGCCGTCCCCGGCGGCGGGGGCGGCCGTTCGCTCCGCCCCGGCCAGGTGCTCGTAGAACTCCCACCGCCTGTTGATGTCGTCCTGGGCCAGCCCGAGCAGGCGATCGCCGACGTCCGGCTTGCTCCGCAGGAGCATGTTGAACCGGGCCTGCTTCCTGGCGAACTCGCGGTAGTCGCCGGTCGGCCTGCGGCTGTCCAGGTGGAACGGCTGTTGGGCGTCGCGCGGATCGTAGTGGTACAGCGGCCAGTAGCCGCAGGCCACCGCCTCCTTCTGGTACTCCATGCCCTTGGCCATGTCGATTCCCCAGCCGATGCAGTGGGAGAAGGCGATGATGAGCGAGGTGCCGCGATAGCTCTCCGCGGCGCGGATCGTGCGCAGGGCGTGCAGGGGGTTGGCGCCCATCGCGATCTGGCCCACGAAGACCTCGCCGTACGAGACGGCGATCATGCCGAGGTCCTTCTTGCGGCCGGGCTTGCCGGCGGCGGCGAACTTGGCGACCGCGCCGCGAGGGGTCGACTTCGACGCCTGCCCGCCCGTGTTCGAGTAGACCTCGGTGTCCATCACCAGGAGGTTCAGGTCCCGCCCCGAAGCGAAGACGTGGTCCAGGCCCCCGAACCCGATGTCGTACGCCCAGCCGTCCCCGCCGAAGGTCCAGATGCTCTTGCGGATCAGGTAGTCGGCCGCGGCGTGGAGGTTCTCGGCGTCGGGGTCGTCGAGCGACGCCAGCCGCTTCTTGAGGTCCGCCACGAGGCTCCGCTGGCGGGCAATCTCCTCGTCGGTCTGTTGCTTGTTCCCCAGCAGGGCCGCCACGAGGTCGCTGTCGATCTTTGAGGCCAGACGGCCGAGCAGCGCGCCGGCATTTCGGATCTGCTGGTCCACGGCCAGGCGCATGCCGAAGCCGAACTCGGCGGCGTCCTCGAACAGGGAGTTCGACCAGCTCGGCCCCTTTCCCTCGGGGTTGACCGTGTACGGCGTGCAGGGCAGATTGCCGCCGTAGATCGACGAGCAGCCCGTGGCGTTGGCGATGATCATCCGGTCGCCGAAGAACTGGGTGATCAGCTTAACGTAGGGCGTTTCCCCGCAGCCGGCGCAGGCCCCGGAGAACTCGAACAGCGGCTGGAGCAACTGGGAGCCCTTCACCGTGTCGGCATTCACGGTCGAGCGGTCCACCTCGGGGATCGAAAGGAAGAAATCGAGGTTGGCCCGCTCGCGATCCAGGTGCGCAAGCTTGGGCTCCATGTCGATGGCCTTGTGCTTGGCGACGGCTTTGTCGCGGGCCGGGCAGACCTCGACGCACAGCCCGCAGCCCGTGCAGTCGTCCGGGAAAGTCTGGAGGGTGTACTTCCAGCCCGGATAGTCCTTCCCCCTCGAGTCGGTCGACTTGAACTCGGCCGGGGCGTGGGCCAGCAGGCCCGGGTCGTAGACCTTCATCCGGATCGTCCCGTGCGGGCAGCCCAGCGAGCACAGACCGCACTGGATGCAGATTTTCGGGTCCCAGACGGGTATGTCCTGGGCGATGCTCCGCTTCTCGTACTGGGTCGTGCCGGTGGGGAACGTGCCGTCCGCGGGCATGACGCTGACCGGCAGGTCGTCGCCGCGATTGGCGATAATCACCCCCAGCACGTCCTTGACGAACTGAGGGGCGCCGGCCGGGACCGGCGGCACCATGTGGAGCGTCGACGTGACCTGCTTCGGCACCTGGACCTCGAACAGCGCCGCCAGCGCCCCGTCCACCGCGGCGTAGTTCTGCTCGACGACCTTCTCGCCTCCCTTCTTGCCGTAGGTGGCCTTGATGCCCGCCTTGATCTCGCGGATCGCCTCCTCGGGCGGGAGGATCTTGGCCAGCTTGAAGAAGCAGGTCTGCATGATCGTGTTGATCCGCACGCCCATGTTCGTGTCCCGCGCGACGCGGTAGCCGTCGACCACGTAGAACTTCAGCTTCTTGGCGAGGATTTGCTGTTGGACCTCGGCCGGCAGGTGGTCCCACACGTCGTCCGGCCCGTAGGGGCTGTTCAACAGGAACGTAGCCCCGGGCTCGGCCATCGAGAGCACGTCGATCCGCTCGAGGAACTGGAACTGGTGGCAGGCCACGAAGTTGGCCCGGTGGACCAGGTACGAGCCCTTGATGGGCCGCGGGCTGAACCGCACGTGCGAGGTCGTCACCGAGCCCGCCTTGCGCGAGTCGTACACAAAATACCCCTGGGCGTACCAGGGCGTGTTCTCGCCGATGATCTTCACCGAGTTGCGGTTGGCGCTCACCGTGCCGTCGCTCCCCAGCCCGAAGAACACGGCCCGGGTCACGTCGTCCCCTTCGGTGGAGAAGGACGGATCGTACGGGAGGCTCAGGTGGGTCACGTCGTCCTCGATGCCCACGGTGAAGTGCCGCATCGGCCGGGCCTTGGTCATCTCCCGGTAGACGCCGTCGACCATCGCCGGGGTGAACTCCTTGCTCGACAGGGCGAACCGGCCGCCGATCGCCTGGGGGATCGCCGTGCCGGCGCGGTCCTGCCAGTTCTCCGCCAGGGCGGCCACCACGGCCTGGTAGAGCGGCTCGCCCACCGCGCCCGGCTCCTTGGTCCGGTCGAGCACCGCAAGGATCTTCACCGACTTCGGCAGCGCGGCCACGAAGGCCGGGCCGTCGAAGGGGAGGAACAGGCGGACCTTGACCAGGCCCACCTTCACGCCTTGCGCCACCAGCTTGTCGACCGTCTCCTCGACCACGCCGCAGCCGGACCCCATGACGACGATCACCCGATCGGCGTCGGCCGCACCGCAATAGTCGAACAGGTGGTACTGCCGTCCCACCAGCCCGGCGAACTTGTCCATCGTCTTCTGAACGATCCCCGGGCAGGCCAGGTAGTAGGGATTGCAGGCCTCGCGGCCCTGGAAGAAGACGTCGGGGTTCTGGGCCGTGCCCCGCAGCTTGGGCTCCTCCGGCGACAGTGCCCGGCGGCGATGGGCGTTGACCAGCTCCATGTCGATCATCGCCTTGACGTCGTCGTCGGTCAACTGCTCGATCTTGTTCACCTCGTGCGAGATGCGGAACCCGTCGTAGAAGTGCAGAAACGGCACCCGGGCCTCCAGCGTGGCCGCGTGGGCGATCAGGGCGACGTCCTGGGCCTCCTGGACCGACGCCGAGGAGATCATCGCCCAGCCCGTGGTGCGGCAGGCCATCACGTCGCCGTGGTCGCCGAAGATCGACAGGGCATGGGTGGCAATCGTCCGGGCCGTGACGTGGAACACCGTGGGGGTCAGCTCCCCGGCGATCTTGAACATGTTGGGGATCATCAGCAGCAGGCCCTGCGAGGCCGTGAACGTGCTCGTCAGGGCCCCCGCCTGCAACGAGCCGTGGACCGCTCCCGCCGCTCCGGCCTCACTCTGCATCTCGACGACGTCCGGCACCGTGCCGAAGATGTTCTTGCGCCCGGCAGCCGCCCAGGCGTCGGGCATTTCTCCCAGCCCGGAAGAGGGGGTAATCGGGTAGATCGCCATCACCTCGTTGACAAGGTGGGCTATGTTCGCCGTGACTTCATTGCCGTCGAGGGTCACGAAGCGTCTTTCTGACACGCGTTCTCTCCCCTAAGCTATCAGAAGGTCCAAGTTCGATATCCCGGTGCCGCCAGACCTCAAGAGGCCCCGAAGTCCTCGCAATAACACCACAGAGGGGTTCGGCAAGGGGGTGAGCCTTGTCCTACTTGGCCGAATCGGCAAGCCGAGGGCCTCTCGCAGGTCAGTTTACCGATTCTGCTTCGGCCCACAAGGATTGCGGCGCGGCAATCCGCGGGATTGCCCCCCCGATTGGGGAAGGAAGCCAGCGGGGATTCTCTCGCAAAGGCGCCAAGGCGCAAAGGAATCACGAGAAGGGGAAAGCCGTAGGGTGCGTGCTCTGCACGCACGCGAAGGGACAAGGGATCCTGTGCGCCGGGTCGGTGCGTGCAGAGCACGCACCCTACGGATGCCCGCCCCGCCCGTGAGAATCGCGGGCTAATCGTCGATCTTCCTGGCGTCCTCCAGCGGAATCGGGGCGACCTTCTTCAGGTCCTTGATCCACCCTCGTGCCCGCTCGTTGGGGTTGAACGGCTTGACGACCAGATCGGTGACGTCGACCAGCTCCACCGCGGGGTCGTGGTACACGACGTCCCATTTGGAGACGATCAGGTCAACCCCGGCCTCCCGGGCGATTCCGGGGAGCTTGTCCTTGATGTGCTCCAGGATGTTGTCGACCCGGCCGGTGCTGAAGCCCTGCTCGTGGAACCGGACCTGCCCGGCCTTGCCCTGTTCCTCCAACTTCTTGACTTTCTCCGTATCGCCGGCGGCCTTCGCTTTCTTGTGCTCCTCCATGAGCTTGGCGAGCTCGCGTCGGAACGCCTCCGAGTTGGCGTAGGCAAGGGGCACAGCGCGGGAATCGAACGTGCCCACGCGGAGCTTCCCCCGCTCGGGTTTGGCAGGCGACGGGCTGGCAGCAGCCCCCCAGCCGGCCAGCAGGCAGCCCAGTGCGAGCGAAACGAACAGGATGGATCTCTTTGCAGTCATGGTCTCTCCCTCCAGTGTGCTACAGCCCCGGTCGGTGAAAAACGCGAGCGCACCGTAGCGCCGCTAGAGAGCAGGCGGGAAAAACGCCGCCGTATCACGCCCCGGGGTAGGCCGTCCTACATTCGAATTGCACAAGTTCTCTTGCGATCCCTCAGGAGGGGGAGTTCCCGTTGCCCACGGTGACTGGCTTCTGAACGACGCGCAGCACCACCTCGGCCATCTTGCGCACGGCCTTCTCGGGCAGCTCGGGATAGTTCGGCAGGTAGACGATCCTGGCCAGGATGTCGCCGGCCGTGGAGGCGGCCAGCTCGGGGCGATTGGAAGGGGGCAGGACCGTCACCATGCTCTGCCCCTGGGTGGCGTCGAAGCCCGCCTCGCGCAGGGCGGCGATGAGGCAGTCCGGGTCCTCGGCCAGGATGGGGAAGACCCAGTGGCTGTGGGGGGCCATGTCGTGCCCGGGACAAAGCACGCGATCGCCCAACAGGGCGCAGAGGAGCTGCCCGTTTTCGGTGCGCCGGGCGAGCCGGCCGACGCGGTACGTGGCGAGCCGTCGGCCCAGCAGGGCCAACAGCGCCGCCGGGGGCTGCCGGCGGATCCGCTCGAAGAACTCCGGCCCGCGAAAGCCCCGCACCGACCCGTTGACCAGTTGATCGTAGTCCCGGCCCGCCATCCTCCACGTCCGCACGACCAGCTCGAACAGCGGCCTGGTGGAGAGGATTTTCAAGAGCGAGTACTTGAGGATGCGGGCGAGGTACGTGGACCGGGCCTGGACCGGCCAGGACGCCTGGCGCTGGCGCATGCGGGCGAGCAGGTCGGCGTTGCGCACGCGGAGCACGGCACCGCCCAGCGCGGTCGCCGTCTTGATGGGGCCGAAGCTGAACATGCTCACGTCGGCGTCGGGGTGGCCGAGGTACTGCCCGCCGTCGAACGCCTGGGCACAGTCCTCGATGACCAACAGCCCGTGCTCCCGAGCCACGGCGACGATCGGCTCCATCGGGATCCGGCCGCCGAACAGGTGGGCCACCAGGATGGCGCGCGACGCCGGCGTGATCGCCCGCCGGAGCGACTCGCTCGTCGGGCCGGCCGTGTCCACGGCCAAATCCACCGGCACCGGCACCAGGCCGTGATCCTGGACGATCCGGACCATGTCGGGGATCGTCAGGGCCGAGACGAGCACCTCGCTGCTCGGGGGAAAGTCCAGCACGCCCAGGAGCAGATCGAATCCGCTGCGGACCGACAGGCACGCCAGGGCATCCCCCTTGCCGGACCACGCCTCTTCAACCCGGCGATGGAACTCCGCCGTCCAGCTCGGCAACCCACATCGGATTGCGCCGACGAGCAGGTCCGTCCAGCCGATGTCCAGCCGTTTTCGAACCCACATCGCTTCTTCTCCGCCGCGGGCCCGGCCCGACCACGGTGGTCCGCACCCGCACCCACCGACGCTCGCGGCAACCTCCTGGTTTGCGAGGACTCGCGACAACGGTTTATTGTAACCCCCATCCGGTAGGGCCGAAAGGGGGGGCGGGGCTTCGGCCGGCGACAATCCGGGCGAACTCGCGCCGGCTGCCAACCTGCCAACGGGTGGCATGCCCTCACGACGCGAAGCGTCGGGTGGGCATGTGACATGCCGACCCAGGCTGCGCCTGTGACGGTCGGGTGGGCATGTGACATGCCGACCCAGGCTGCGCCTGTGACGGTCGGGTGGGCATGTGACATGCCGACCCAGGCTGCGCCTGTGACGGCATGCCACCCGTCGCTAACGCCGGCAACCAAGCTGCCGATGGACCCAGGCAAGCCACTCTGCGGAGGGGGGGCCGTAGGGCCGGAACTTCTCCAGCCGGCCCTCCCCCTCGTCGTCAAAGATCGCCCGGTGCACGCCGAGCTGGCCCGCCACCGGCGAATCGATCAGGCTGCTCGAGTCGGCCGTGTTCATCCGGAACGCCACGCGAAGCTCCATGTCCTCCAGCCCCTGGCGATCGAGCACCCGCGTGACGGTGTTGTAGCTGTCGCCCCAGACCAGGGCGTGGATTCCCAGGGCGGGTCCGTCGTGCAGGATGGTGCGAAACTGCCGGGCCGGGTTCGGGGGCGCGTTCTCGTCCGATCGGGCGAACCCGAAATCGTCCTCCCCCTTGCGCAGGTCGCGGAACCGGGCCAGATCGTAGACGATCAGGTAGACCGGCGGGCCGTCCTCCTCGCCGGTCTGCTCGCGTCGGGCGAGCTCCTGGGCCACCTCGGCGATCGCCCCGGCGGCCTGCCGGGGCCCGACCACCTTGACCGCGTGCGGCACCGCCTCGGCCACCCGGGGCCAGAAGCCGGCCTGCGGGGCATCGGCCCGCGTGCCGTCGAGCACGTAGAACCGGGCGCCAGGCACGCTGCCTTCGGCGCCTTCGGCCACGCCCGGCGGATGCTGGGCCGCGAGGCTCACCAGGCCCGTGCCCAGGATCCCCAGGGCCGAATCTTCCTGGTGTCCGACGACCAGGAGGTTGGCGCCGGCCTGTCGGGCGAGCACCGCCACGGTGGGGTCCTGGATCGCCACCGGCGAGCCGATCCACGCCTTCGGCGCCTGGCAGCTCACCGGCCACGACGAGGCGGCCAGCAGTCCGGCCAACGGCTCGTTCCGGCTCGGATCGGCCGGCAGGTTCCCCTCGAAAACGATGGGCGCCGGGCCGGCGCCGCGCTTGGTCCGGGCCCAGTCCCGCAGGCGCTTCAGGTGCCGCTCGCGCTCGTCCTCCGACAGCCACACGACCTGGAACGGGTGGTTCCCTTCGTAGAGTCCGTTGGCGTCGTTGTAGATGGCCTCGCCGGGCCGGGTCAGGAGCCGGGCGGCGGTGTTCTCTTCGCTGAGGATCAGGTGGGCGTCGGCCTCGCTGCACTGGAGCGCGACGCGCACGGCCATCTGGCCGATCGTGCTTCGGGGGATGGAGTAAGCCCCGGCCAGCGTCTGCGAGCCCAACAGGACGTGGATGCCGAAGGCCCGGCCCTGGCGGACCAGCCGATCCAACAACAAGGCGGCGCTCTGGGCAATGCGGTCGTCCTCGACGAACAGCTCCTGGAACTCGTCGACGATGAGCATGGCCCGGGGGAGCTTGGCGCCCGGCTCGGCCGCGCGGTACGCGGGGAGGTCCTGCACGCCCCGCTGTCGGAACAGATCGCCGCGGCGCTTCAGCTCCAGGTCGAGCCGCTCCAGGACGCTCAGGCCGAATTCCCGCTCGCTCTCGATGGCGATGACCCGGGCGTGCGGAAGCTCCGCCTCGGCGTATGCCTTGAACTCCACCCCTTTCTTGAAGTCGACGAGGTAGAGCTCGATCTCGTCGGGGCTGTAGCGCATGGCCAGGTTCACGATGAGCACGTGCAGCAGCGTGGACTTTCCGGAGCCGGTCTTCCCGGCGATCAGCACGTGCTGGGAGGTCCCCCGGCCGAGCTGGAGATGCTGGAGCTTGGTCACGCCGGCGCGTCCCAGCGGGACGTCGATGCCCTGTCGGGCGTCGGCGGTCCACCACTGCGACTCCTCCGGCACGACCCAGTCGAAGGGGAGCTCGATGCGGTCGGCGTCTCGGGCGAGGTGCCCGACGCGGCGGACGATCTCGGTAAAGGCCTCCGGCCCGGGGGGAGCGTCGAGCACCACCGGCAGGCTGCCCAGCTCGGGATGCTCCCAGACGAACCGCTCGCCGTTCCAGGCGAGGTCGATGGCGTGGCGCCGCAGCTCGGCCAGGGAGATCTCCCGCGGCACCGGGAGCCTTTCGTCGAGGCTCAAAAGCGTGTAGACGCCGCAGCGGGCGCCGCTGGCGGCGATGCTCACGAGGCGCCGGGCGGAGAGCTCGCTGAAGCCCGCGGGGAAATTGGCCACCACCAGCACGCGATAGGGCTCGGCCAGCTCGCCGGCAGACTCGTTGTACTCCTGGAGCGACTGGAACTCGTTGCGCAAGTAGACCTGCAGCACGTTCTCCATGTGCTCGGTCAATTCGGCCAGGCGCCGCTCGATGTGTCCGCCTTCGGTCCAGATGCGGCTGGCCACCAACTGCTCGTTGAAGTCGGCCAGGTGCATGAAGGCGGAGAAGTTCTCGCCCAACCCGACGGGATCGAGGATCAGGAAGCGGACCTTGCCCGGCGGCAGGGCCGTCAGCATGCGGAGCATTACGGCCTGAATGGCCTCGACGGCCCGGCTGCGCCCGTCGCCCGACGCCCGGAGCATCGCCAGGGAGTGGTCGCGGAAGGGAAACACGACGGGCAGGGAGAACTTCGTGCGCGCGGGAGCCAGCCGGAAATCCTTGGGGATGCCCCCTTCCACGTCCTCCAGCCGGACCTCCAGCTTGCCGAGCGGGACGCCTCGGGGGACGGCGGCCGGCGGGGTCCATGGGCCCCGCGCCAGGACCTCCCACCCGGGAAACAGCCGGACGCACGACCGGCTCATCTCCTCCGCGGCCGAGCCGAAGCGATCCAGGCCGTCGAGCCAGCGGGCAGCCATCGCGTCCCAGTCCTGGTGGAAACGCGACTCCCGGTTGCTCGTGGTCCGCCGGTAGCCGTGGGCCATGGCGCTCGACTCGCCCTCGTAGAGCGCGTCGATTTCGACCAGGCGCTGGGCGTACCGCTCCTCCAGCTCGCACCGCTCGCCGTTGTGCCGGGCGGTCGTTGCGGAGCGGATCGCGGCGAACTCCTCGGCGGACTGCCGCAGCGCCTGCTGCCTGCGGTTTTCGAGTTCGGCGGCCGCCTGATAGAACGCCCGATCCGCCTCCCGAAGCTCGCTGTCCAGCTCGGCGGTGCGCTGGGCCGTTTTCCGCTTGGAATCCACCTCCACGGCCTGCGAGGCCGCGGCGCAGGCCAGCTCGGCCTCGGCCCAGGTCCGCCGGATCTCCCAGTACGCCTGGGCCGACTGCCTCCTGGAGGCGAAGTACAGCCAGGCCAGCAGTCCGGCCGCCAGCCCGACCCCGGCCACCAGGCCGGCGGGCAGCCAAACCCAGCCGTGCCCCCCCGCGGCCAGCCCGGCCGCCAGCGTCGTGGCCATGCAGATGGCCAGCACGATGCCCGGCGGGCTGAGCCCCTCGAACAGCCGCGAACTGGTCTGGCGGTGCACCGCGAGGAGCTGCGCCCTGGCCGACTCGACCAGGTCGCGGGACCGGGTCAGCGGGTCGTCCGGCGAGAGCGTCACGGTCGGCTGCCGGGCCTCGAGCGTCTCGTGCCACTGCCGGCGGCGGCGGAGCAGATCGACGGCCTCCCGCCTCATGACCGCGATCTCCTGTTGCCGCGCCTCGAGTTGGGTCTGGACCTCCTTGAGCCGCGCGTCGATCGCCACCTTCGTTGCCTCGAACACGGCGTTGGCCTGCCATCGGGCGTCCTGGGCGTGCTTCTTCTCGGTGGTCTCGGCCTCGCCGAATCGGGCGGCAATCTCGCTGCGAACCAGGTCGTAGTGCTCTTCCGTGGCCGTATGGTCCGACTGGAACTGGGCCACAATCGCCTCGCGCAGGGCCGTGTACTCCACCTCGGTGTCGGCGCGGTCCTTCTCGTGCCGGGCCGACGCCTCGGCCTGCGCCTCCTGGTACTGCTTCTCCGCCGCGTCCCGTTTGGCCAGGAAGCCGGCCACGAGGTCCACTTCGCCGGCGGCCCGATCCGCCACCAGATGCCGCAGCTCGATCAACAACCCTCGCGGCTGGTCCGTCCAAAGCAGCTCACTCATCGCCACAGTGCCTCAAAACGGTGCCTCAAAAGTGGTTCATTCGACTCGAGAATGCGCAGATTCCAGCAGTGACGGTCCTTGGCAGAGACTGTGGGCGAAATCGGAGATGATTGGCAATCGGGGGATGCGTTTGTTGAGGCATGGCAGGGCAAGTGAATGGGTATTCCATGAACGCCCTGGTGGCCGAAGCCACCAGGGCCAGCAGCGTTCATTCACCCGCCCTGACCCGGCTATCCGTTGTCGGGTTGCTCGCCCGACCATGCTTCGCACGGTGCCCGGGGGCGACTCTGTTTCACCGCGGAACATCGATTCTAGCCCAGACGGAACGTCACCACCATCATTCATTTGCCCTGCCATGCCTTAGAAAACGCATTCTTGAGTCGGATGAACCTCAAAGCTTTCGCGCCGGTCCGCCGGCGGGCTAGTCCGGACTGCACTCCCGCTCCGCTTTGCGAAGCTCCGCCTCCAGACGCTTGATGGCGTCCAGCGTCCTCTTGACCTGCGGCTCCAGGGAAAGAACGTAATGCTCCTCGAACTGCCGGTGGGTGTGGTCGTCCCAGTGCTCGGCCACGGCCGCGTTGGTCTTGCGCAGGGCATCCAGGGCCAGGTCCAGCCTCGCCCTGCCGGTGGTGAGGTCCCATCCTCTCATGATCGGGGCTCCCGGCCCATGGCCACGTCCTGGTCCACGCCCTTGTCCACGTCCCGTTCTTCCAACGCCGGGCCCTCCTGCGGCGTCCCCTGCGGCTGGGCCGTGGAATCCGACGTGAAATCCCACGCGGCCTGCACGCCCGCGGACGCCGCGTCCAACTGCACGTAGGTCTCCAGCGCGCCGGCCATGCTCTTCAAGAGCGCGAGCCCCTTGGGCAGATCGGTCTGGAGCCAGCTCGACAGCACCGCCACCCGGCCCTTGTACTCCATGAACTGCCGGGCGAGCACCCGGCTCCAGCGGCGCACCGCTTCCAGCTTCTGCTGGCAAAGCTGGAGCCGGCGCTTGGCGGCCTCCAGGGCCTTCTTCTCCTCGATGCAGGACGACCGCTCCTCCGCGGCCCGGAACATCTGCTTGCGCTCCAGCGTGATCCGCGCCTCGGCCACCTGCTCCTGCGCCTTGCGCACCTGCTGGGTCCAGTATTCCTTCAGCTCGCAGGAGATCCAGTGGATTGCCCGATTGACCTCGAGCTCCAGGTCGGTCAGGGCGGTGGCGGCCTCCTCGCCGAATTTCTGCAAGGCCACGGACAGCACCGGCACGACCTCGATCGCCCGAACGTTGGCAGAGCGGCTCATCGGGGGGCGTCCTAGCGCTGCTGGAGGTACTGCTCGATCACTTCGGCCTTGCGCAGCAGGTAGGGGACGTGCTCCTCGGTCATGTCAATGAAATGGGAGATCGTCCGCATGTGCTGCTCGAAATCCTCGACGAACTTCTTGTTCTCCTGGTCGCGCCAGGTCTTGCCCAAGGCGACCAACTGGCCGGCCAGGCCCGTCATGCGGTCGCGCAGGTCGAGGTTGAACTTCTTCAGGGCGGCGGCAAACCGCCTCAGGTCGTCGGGATCGACAATCGCCTGCGGCATCGGACTACCTCACAACTCACCTTCCTACGGCCAACGGACACAAGAAACCTCCGCGCGGCGTGTTGCGACACGCCTCGCACGGGGGGGATCCGTCGATCGGATTCCGACGTTCACGTCCTCATCGTCAGTCTACCCCTCAGGCGGGATGCCGGCAATGAATTCGGCACGATATCCCCCGTTAGGGGAGCTCGTCTGTAGGGAACGCGCTGCTGTGGCGTTCCATGGAGATAGTCGGTACGGCGGAACGCCCCCGGAGCCGCCGTTGGGCGCTTCTGGCCCTGGCGCGCACGTGGTACACTCCGGTGGCGCGATGCCCAGGAGCGAGCCGTGACGAGCGATCCCCAACCGACCGAGTCCGGCGAGCGCCGACGACCGGTGCAGTTTACCGTCCGGACGTTCTTCGCCGCCATGGTCCTGGTGAGCCTCTTCGGCGCTGCGGCAGCGATCCCCGGATACGAGTTCGGCGTGTGCGTGATCGCGTTTCTTGTCTGGCTGGGGTTTGCCGGCCTTTACCGCACTTTGCGCAGCACGACCCTCTTCGCGGCACTGGTGGTGGCGCCGATGGTCGTGGCCATCTCGTGGCTGCTCTCGCTGATCACTTTAGCGTCGACGCGGCTCCAGGCAGAGGTTTGGATGATGGTCCCGTTCGCCCTCGAGTGGGCCGTCGTGGTGAGTCTGCTCCTGGCGCTGACTTCGGGCCTGGGCAGACTGGCGGGCCGGCTCACCTCGCCGGCCCCTGCCGACGCCTTGCCGGCCTGGAAAGTCGCGGCCGGGCTCGTCGGCATGCGACTGGCTGTCGCCGGAGTCCTCATCGCGGTCGACCTCCTCATGTCTTTCCGATTCGCGGACACGGTTCTCGTCCTATGCGTCGGCGTCGACGCCCCCCTGGCGCCGCTTCTCCTCAGTATCCCTCACCGTCCGGGGCCCTACACGGGATTCCTCCTGTTGGCCACGGCCCTCTCGTGTCCCGTGTATGCCCTGACCGGCTGGCTCATCGGGCTGGCAGCCCGGCGAGCGAGCCGCCTCGTTTAGCCGCAAGCCGAAGGCGAGCGCGGCCTGGAAGCCGACCAACCGAAGCGCGCTCGCCTTCGGCTTGCGGTTAAACGAGAGATGCTCGGATTACGGTCCGGGCAGGGTGACGGCCTCCGCAGATTCGGCTTCAGTCGCCTGTTGGGTTGGGGCGGCGCCGGTGTTCGGGATGAACTCGCCCGACTTGTTGTCGTAGAGCCAGCCCTCGGGCCCGCCCACGGCGCCGCTCAACGGGTTGCCGCTCGAAAGGACTTTCACCTTGTCGGAGTTCTTCTGCGGATTCGTGGGGAAGCGCCGGAGGTGAGGCTCGAGGTCCGACTTGAAATCGGCCTCCGTGCCCGCGTCCCCGGGAAGCTGGCCGGCATGGGCGGCCGCATACAGATCGATGGCGTCGCGGACGACCGCGGCCGAGTGTTCCGCGCTCTTCTCATTGGCCAGGCTCGTCGTGTGAAGCACCCTCGGGACCACGATGGCCGCGAGGATCCCCAAGATCATCACGACCACGACGATCTCGACCATGCTGAAACCGCTGAAACCGCTGAAACCGCTGAATCCGCGTCGGCGAATCATGGTGGCTGCTCGGGCTGAGGGCCGCGCGTCGGGCGACGTCTGCCGCAAGAGACTCCTTTTCAATCCTACCGTACCGCCGCCAAGGAGGGAGGAAAGCAGGCCCGGGGGTGTCCGTCGCGCAACAAAGCTCGGGCCGGCTTGGAGGGCACTTGTCGGCGGGAAAATGCCACTTCTGGGGGGAGTGCGGCCGGAGTTGGGCGTGGATTCGGCCTCGCGCCGGTTTGCAGGATCGGCCGTCCCCAGGCTCGGGCGTCCTGGCTATACTGGGGGCTGGCCCGAGTTTCTCACCACCGTAGGACGGATTGTCAATCCGTCCCTGTCCAGGACGGGTTACCAACCCGTCCTACAGGAACACCCTGTGGCCCAGTTTCTTCGCAGACAAGAGAGGTGCCCTCGACCATGTCTCCTTGCCACACGCGATTCTCCCGACGACGACTCCTGAAGCGCTGTGCCACCTGGGCGGCCGCCGCGGTGGCGGCCCCCTCGTTGATTCCCTCCGGCGTGTTGGCTGCGGCGGATCGGCCGGGGGCGAACGAGCGGGTCATCGTGGGGGTGATTGGCGTCGGGGGACGCGCGGGCCTGCTGATCGACCAGTTGCCCGAGGGGGCTCGCATCGCCGCGGCCGCCGACTGCTACCTCAAGCGGGCCCAAGATGCCGCCAAGCAGCGCAAGGCCAACTGGCGTATCTACCAGGACTATCGCAAGCTCCTGGACGAGAAAGAGATCGACGCGGTGATCGTCGGCACGCACGACCACGGCCGCGTGCAGGCGTGCATCCACGCATGCCAGGCCGGCAAGGACGTCTACGCGGAAAAGCCGCTGACGGTCTACATCGCCGAAGGCCGGGCCCTGGTCAAGGCGGTGCGCCGGCACGGCCGGGTGTTCCAGGTCGGCACGCAGCAGCGCTCGATGGAGATGAACCGCTGTGGGTGCGAGTTCGTCCGCGACGGCGGCCTGGGGAAGATCAAGCTCGTGCAGGGGATCAACTACCCCGGCCCGAACCGCTACACCGGCCTCCCCGAGGAGCCGATCCCCGAGGGGTTCAACTGGGACGCGTGGGTGGGCCCCACCGAGATGCGTCCCTACAACCGCTCGCTGCACTTCGGCTGGATGGGCTGGCGCGACTACTCCGGCGGGGAGATGACCAACTGGGGGGCCCACGGCCTGGACCAGATCCAATGGGCGCTCGGGATGGACGAGACCGGGCCGGTCGAGATCTGGCCCCTCGGCGAAGGGACCAACGGGGCTGTGGCCTATCGCTACGCCAACGGCGTGACCGTGCGCCTGGACCTGACGCAGGGTCCCCACGGGGGGGCGATCTTCACCGGCGAAAACGGCAAGATCGAGATCAATCGCAACAAGTTCACCACGAATCCGAAGGACCTGATCAAGAAGCTCCCGCGCCAGGAGGACGTCGACAAGTGGCGCGACGAGGTGGCGCTCTGGCAGGCCCGCTATCACATGCAGAACTGGCTCGACTGCATGAAGACCCGTGCCAGGCCGGTGTCCGACGTGGAGATCGGCCACCGGTCGATCTCGGTTTGCCACCTGGCGAACATGGCGCGGGAGCTGGGCCGGAAGCTCCGCTGGGACCCGGCCCGGGAGCAATTCGTCGACGACGCGGAGGCCGACGGCTACGTGTCGCGTCCGCGTCGCAAGGGCTACGAGCTGCCGGAGCTGGGCTAAGTTGGGGACAAAAGAGTCGTAGTCGTAGGGTGCGTGCTTGCACGCACGCGAGGCTTTTTCCCGCAGGAGAATAAAGTCGTCAGGAACCGTTTCTGGGGCGCCGCTTGCCATGGAAAACGGTTCCTGACACCTTTTCTCTTTATGGTGTGTGGGTGCCGGCCTGCTGCTCCGCTCTCCCGATCAGTTCGGATAGTTGCCCTGCTCCTCGGGGCCCTTGAGCCCTCGAATTCTCATTCCTTTGCATCGGAAGGCCAGTTGCAGTCTGCATTCCCGTAAGGCATGAGTGCCTCCACCTCTTGTGTCAACCTGAGTGACGACTATTGTCCGATCAGCGCCTCCGGAGGCGATGCGAGAATCGTCAAGGAAGGCTACGGCCGTCACTGGTCCCTCGTGCAGCCTATGCTCAAGGACACACTGCGCTCGCCACGAGCGTTCACGCAGATCTACAAACCATACCCTTACCGTCCCGTCGTCTTGCCCACATGCGAGCAGGTGTCGATGGGCATCCACGGCCCTGGCTGCCAAACAAGTCACGGGCCCGACCTTCAGGTCCACAGAACGGATGTCCGTTCCGGGACTCAGCTCAACCATGCGGCACGCACTTCTGAGAGGGAACCGCGCCAGCGGCCGCATTTCACCAGCGAGATCAAACTCGTAGAAGGCAAACTCGCTTGAAGTGCGCAGCCATACCTGGCGAGAAGGGAGGATGCCGACGGCGGGCTCGTCTTGTGGCATACCGGACGCAACCAGCCGCCATTCGCTCCTGCGAGGATGGGTCAGTCTCCACTCACGTGCCAGCCCGATGGGGTCATGAAGCGTGTGAAGCTTGCGAAGCGCCTGCTGAAGGCCGCGCTCTTGGGCAACTGCCTCCAGGTGACTGACCGTGGCTCGCCGCGAAATGGGCGCCAAGAGGTAAACCGGAGGGTTGCCGAGGCGAGACATGAGCCGGCGAACGTCCTGCCGTCGCTCAAAGAAGTGCCTTCGCGAGGTGATCATGACCTTGCAGCCATCAGACTCCTCGTACCACCTCAAGAGGGCTGCAATGTTCCTGGTGACGCTGGCGGGATCGAGTTGTGCGGACATTTCATCGAAGCCGTCGAGGATGACGAGCAGTCGATGGTCCGCTTTGAGCTTGGTCCAGCCCTCCACCTCCGCGCCGAATTCCTCCAGGCGCCGGCGGAGGAAGTCGCGGCTCGTCCCCGACGCCCAGAAATCCCGCAGCGACAGCCGCAGGGGGATCCAGCCGCTCTTCGGGTCTTCCAGGAATCCGCGAGCAAGCCCGCGCGTCAGGACGTAGGTGAAAAACGTCTTGCCGTCGCCGAAATCGCCGAGCAGGAACAGCGAGGGCTTGTCGGGCTGGTCCAGCCACTGGCTCACGTAGTGCTCGAGCGGCTCCGGCATCGTGGCCCCGGCCTCGTTCCGACAGTGCAACGTCACGTGGTTGGCGAAAACGGAATCCATCGCCCTGGCATTCTCACGATGAATGCACTGGAACTCCGGCTGTCGAAGGTACTTGCCCCATCCTTTCGGCAGGCGGAGAGGAGGTTGCAGATTCCCCCGCCACCGCTCGTAGACGGCAGTCCGCTTTGCCTCGTCCCAGTCCCGCGGGTGCGATGCTTCATCGGTTGGCTGGAAGAACTGGTCGTAAACGGCCGGCTCCAGACCGAAGAATTCGTCAACTCCCGTCTCGGGAGACCAGACCCGGACGTCGAAAGGAAACCGCCCCTCCTGCCTCCACGATTCCAGCAGAAGATCGAGCTCATTCGAGGGGTCCGCGCGCGGACTGATGAGAATCCAGAGGTCAATCCCGCTGTCAAAGTGCTCTTGAGCGATGAGCTTGTCGGCTACGTCCTTGAGCGTGATTGGATCGGAGAGATTCTTGCACTCCACGTGGCATCGGACATTCTGGTTCCACTGGAGTATGGCCTCCAGGCTGACGTCGTGGCCGAACTGGGTTCCCCGCCGCTGTTGTCTGAGTTTGGCGAGCAGGTCCTCCTCAATCCCTTCCCCGAATCGGAAGAAGGTCCTGAACAGTCGCAGAACCGCTCGCTCCAACTCTTCCCCCGGATCTCCCCCGCCTGTTTCGCCCACTCGAGGGATGCTTGCCTGAACTCGAGAAGACTCTTCCAGTCCAGTGGGCGCGGGACCTTCCGGCTTTTCTGGCGTCTGTTCACACATCGGCGGGACAAAGCCGTTTCGCTCACACAGAATCCGCCAGACCCGGCATTGCCACCGCAGCCCGGCCTCGATGGCGGCGGCCGCAGCGGTCTGCGGGCCGGTGACGACCGGCGAGTTCAAGAGAAAGCCGAACTCCGCTTTCAACTCTTCTTCACGCCGAGGATCCAGAGCCATGGCATGCAGGAGCAACTCGTGGGATTTCCTGTAGTCCAGCTCGGCAAGGGCCTTGCGAGCACCCGCCACGGCCTTTGCCGCTTCTGCGACCGCATCTCTCCGATTCCGCCTGCGCTCGCGATCCTCCAGAACCTCGCGGAATGCTTTCTCAAGAGCTTGCGCGACGTTCCGCCACGCCGAGTCCCTGTCTGGCCAGCTCCTCACCGGCTTGCCGTCCGTCGGCAGGGCCTGGAGCTTGCCGAACGACGCCTCGTGCCACGCGCACGCGCTCAGGATTACCGGAATCACCCACCCCTCGTGGGCCTTGTGTCGCTCCAGCGCCCGGCTCATTTCGAT
>Ga0315290_10000405_pt1 | contig 27772 bp, 26 predicted proteins | sample YL17G12_0_MG_FD_203627 | JGI IMG/M metagenome (GOLD analysis project Ga0315290, IMG submission 203627) | Sediment microbial communities from Yellowstone Lake, YNP, Wyoming, USA - YL17G12_0 | ecosystem: Environmental > Aquatic > Freshwater > Lake > Sediment | place: USA: Wyoming | collected... | reverse complement strand
CGACTGGAAAATCCAAACGGTTTCCGCCTGACATTCTTAAACGATCTATAAAGCGGTTGACACAACTCGACGCGGCAATGGTTATTGACGATCTCCGCATGCCGCCATCCAATCACCTGGAAGCGTTGAGTGGAAAACGCACCGGGCAATGGAGTATCCGCATAAACGATCGATGGCGCGTCTGTTTCCGATTTGGAAACGGCGAGGCTTACGATGTTGAAATTGTTGATTATCACTAAGGAGATAAAACCATGAATCCGAGAAACGCCCTGCCTCCGGTCCATCCGGGGGAATTTCTCAAGGAGATTCTTGACGAGTTGGAGATGTCGCAAGCGGCATTTGCCCGCGCTGTCGGCCTTTCGGCTATGAGAATTTCCCATGTCGTAAAAGGAAAAAGACCCGTCACTGCGGAAATGGCCTTGCTTTTTGGTAAGGCATTTGGACAAACACCACAATATTGGATCAATCTGCAAGCGGCATACGACCTCAAGACAGCGGAAAAGGTCATCGGTCATAGAAGGCTTGCACAAATTCATGAACTTGCCCATGCATGAACGGAGCCCGATAGGCTGAGGCGCAGTTAATTTGTACTGCTCTGGAAGGAATACTGGAAGGTATTATATGCGGGCGATAGCTTTGGTGATCTCCACAGCCTTCTCAGGGTCGAGTTCTCCCCATACGGCACCGGCTTTCTTTACGTTCATCTGCATGATAATCCCCGCTGCCGTTTTGCTATCCATCTTGTTTAATAGAGCACCGACCTTGTCGGGAGGAGTTGCTTCATACACCTTGGCCAATTCTTTGAATCTTGTGATATCTTCAGCTCTGGTAGATCCCTGAGGAGTCGCCATTCTTTCTTCCCGACCCCGGATCATTTCTATTCTTGCGACAATATCGTTCCTCAGTGAATTGATCTTCTTTTCCTCAAATTTTATAAGATTTTCCCTGTTTTCTAATTGCCTCCGTCTGTCCGCCAAGGTGGACATCAGGCTTCTTTCTGAAGCCAATGTATCTACGGAAACGTCTCTTGACGGAGAGCCAACACTTGTTTGCGACGACGAATCAGCCAGTGCAGACTTGACGGACCATAACAGATAGTCGGAAATTTCCGATTTCATCACAATTTCTCCTATGGCAAGAATCTTTGCTATAAACAGAAATACAACGAGAATTTCAATAGTGATAATTATCTTTTTCATTTTCTCATACCATTGCTAAATTTGATTACTGAAAAATCATCCAGTTCCTTACGTTCCTTAGCCGCCATTTCAGAAACATATGCCGCCATTTTCTTCTCCCGGAGGGCGTCCATCACCTTCCTTTTCTTAACGGCTTCCAGTAAATCCTGCCTCTTGGCACTCACTTCCTCCCGCATGTTTATGATGATAGCCTCCTGCTTTTCTTCTTTGGATTTAAGAAATTCGATAAAGATAAAGTGACGCGCTATGACGTCTGAAGTCAGGGCATTTTCCTGCATTCTTACCAAATGCCTGATCAGATCATTTTTTTCCTTTTGCAAACCTTCCAAGACATCCATAGCGACCTGCAGATTCTTCACCACTTCGGCCAGTGAGAGCTGACACTGCTCCTCTACTTGTAACCTATAGTTTAATACCGCCTCCAGATCGAATTGAAACATACTGACCTAACCTAGTGAAACAGGGCAAACATATCCCGTTTGCTTTCTGCAAAACCTACCTTTTCATCAATTGTCTGCATCAGGAAAGTATTTACTCTGCCAATCATGTCAATCGCATAATCCACTTCAGGGTTGCTGCCCTTTACATAAGCTCCTATGTTGATGAGGTCTTCCGCCTTCCTGTATGTTGCAAGGATATTCAAGATTTTATTGGCCTTCACCTTGTGTTCACTATCCACAATGTCAATCATGACCCTGCTGATACTGTTTAGGACATCCACTGCCGGGTAATGATTCTTCGCTGCCATACTGCGGGACAGTACAATGTGGCCGTCCATAATCGATTTTGCCGCATCCGCAATTGGCTCATCAAAGTCATTGCCCTCAACCAGGACTGCGTACAGACCAGTTATGCTTCCCTTTCCTTCCACGGCGCCGACCCTTTCAAGGAGCTTCGGCATAAGACTGAATACCGAAGGCGTGTACCCTTTCGTTGTTGGCGGCTCTCCGATGGAAAGACCGACTTCTCGCTGCGCCATAGCGAATCTTGTCAGAGAATCAACCATAAGGAGCACGTCACTGCCCTGGTCCCGAAAATACTCTGCAATAGATGTGGCTACGTAAGCCGCCCTCATCCTTATGATGGGGTGTGTATCCGATGTAGCGACAACAACGACCGATCTATCAAGACCTTCTTTACCGAGATTCTTCTCGAGGAACTCCCGAACTTCCCGTCCTCTCTCACCGATGAGGCCTATGACATTTACGTCTGCCCTGGTGTTCTTGGCCACCATCCCCAAGAGAATACTCTTACCAACACCTGACCCGGAGAAAATACCCATCTTCTGTCCCTTCCCGCAGGAGAGCAGACTATTTATAGACCTTATTCCGAGATCCATAACCTCTGTCACTCTCTTCCTCCACAGCGGATTGATGGGACTGAAATAAATGGGGTATTCTGTTTGAAACTCGATCTGCCCCTTTCCGTCAATAGGATTCCCCATGCCGTCAATCACTCGCCCCAGAAGGCCTCTCCCCACTCTGACATCCGCCTTCTTCCCGAGTGATACAATCTTGCAGCCTGGTCCCACGCCGCGGTTACCTTCAAGTGGCATCATGAGAACCTTGCCTGTCTTGAAACCTACAACCTCGGCGCTGAGCGGATCGCCGTTGCCTTCCGCATAGATTTCACACATTTCTCCGATTGAAGTACAGGGACCACGGCCTTCCACCACTAAGCCAATCACCTGGCTTACCTTACCGTAAACCTTAATGGGGTTCGCCTGTTCAATTAGCCTGTGATATCTATCGTAATCAAATACTATGCCGGCTGTTGCTTCATTCATTCTTCGTGCCTCTCTCTGCGCTCATCTCTTGCCGGACATGGCCTTCCTGACCTCATGAAGTTGTTGATCCAATCTCGCGTCCACTTCACCAGACGATGTATCTATAACGACCCCACCTCGCCTGATGCTGCTGTCCTCCACGATGGACATATTCCTTATTTCGTCGAAACCATCAATTATCCCGGGATTTATCTCCATCATATATCGGTAATCTTCGGGGTTCAGCCTGATAGTTATCCCATCCTTATCGAGCACTTGTTTTATTGCACTCTTCAGAACGCCGTGGACTACGTCCCTGCTTGTGGAAATCTCCCGGTTAATAACCTTTTCAGTTACAGAAAAGACGAGGTTCAAAATTTTTTCTTCATTCCCTTCCAGGCATCCATTCCTTAATTTATCCAGTTCCCTCATAGAATTTGCAAGGGCCTCCATTGTCTCAGACAGCCTCCTTCTCTCATCCTCAGCACCTGCTCTTAGACCTTCAGTAAATCCTTTGGCATAGACTTCTTTCTTAGCCTTCTCACTCTTCGATGCAAGTTCGGCATGAATTGAATTGTTCCCGGCTCTCCCTTTTTTCCCGCCGCTTATGCCGACATCACCCTTCCCCTTAGAGCAAAATCTTACGAATTCTCGTTTCTTGCCAAGAGCAGAACTCACCATGTCAATGTTTTCAGATTTGATGACCTTATCAGACAAATTGGTCAGCCTCCTCGCCGCGGATAATGACAATTTTGCCTTCTCCTTCTAATTTCTTTGTCGCATCGATGATGATTCTCTGGCTCTTTTCTATCTCAGAGAGCCTTATGGGAGGCATCATCTCTATATCCTCTTTCAGCATTTCCGCACCGCGCTTGGACATATTCTTGAAGATAACACCCCGCATCTCTTCATCTACAACCTTAAGTGCGCGCCCCAGATCCTCCGTTGATACTTCCCTCAATAATTCCTGAATACTCCTGTCATCCAACTTGAGGATGTCTTCAAAAGTGAACATCTTCTTGCGTATCTCCGCCGCAATCTCCGGGTCGCTATCATCAAGCGATTTCATAATTGCGTTCTCGGTGCTTCGGTTCATCTTGTTCATGATGTCGGCCACAAGGATAACGCCACCGGGCTGAAGGTTGCTCACGCCACCGACAATGATCTCTTTTTCAAGGGTTTTAGCAATGTCCGCTATGAATTCATGGGAGACACTCTTTAAGGTGGCGATCCTTTTTATAATGTCGCTCTGCAACTCAGGTGAAAGACCTTCCAGAACCTTTGCCGCCTGTTCAATTCCCATATAAGAGAGCATCAGAGCAATCGTCTGGGGATGTTCAACTTTTGTAAAATCTGTCAGTATCTGGGGGTCTATTTCCTGCAGTTTTTGGATCAAAGGGTTATCGCCGTGAAGCTCTGTCCTTTCAATATTGGCCAAAATTTCGTGAGCCGTATCTGCTCCCGCGGCCTTAACGATCATATTTCGCAAGGCTTCACCGTGAACCCTCAAAACCCCTCCTTTCTGCCTTGCCAGGGTGCAGAACTCTTTGGCCACATTACTCACTTCTTCCATAGACATATTGTCGAGCCGGCTCATATGCTTGGCAATGCGTTCAATCTCATCAGAGCTAAAATTCCTCAAAACCTTTGCTGCTACTTCCTGGTCTAAAGATAACAGCACAATTGCTACTTTCTCATCACTCATAACGTCTCACGATCCATGTACTCTACCGTAGCCAGATCCTCAATACTTCAGCAAACCGCCCGGCATCTGCACTGGCCATCTGCCTTACAAGATCGGTCTCTGTCTCTATTATTTTATCTCCCAGTGCCAATGGACTCGCAGTTCCTTTCAGCTTAGCCGCAGTCGGTGCAGCAGTTCCCTGGACAGCATATTCCGGCATTTTTGCTCGTGCTATTAACATATTGATGAGCGGCCGTATGGCAATGATGACCAGAAAAAGACCTATAATCATCACGACATATTTAATTATAGGATAAACCACGGGATAAAATGCGGTCACCTTCTCCAGCCATGTCTCTTTACCGGCCGCTAAAGCTTCGAACTCACCCTTGTTGAAGGGGATGTTGGTAATGACAACCTGGTCACCCCTTTTCGCATCAAAGCCCGCCGCCTTCTTCACCAGTTCCTCCAGATCGGTGAGTTCCTTCTTTGACCGCGGCTGGAACTCCTCGACCCCTTTATCATTTTTCACATAGGGTCCGTCTATCAATACGGCTACGGACAGCTTCTTTACATCACCTGTGGGCATAACCGTCTTGCTGACAACCTTGTTTATTTCATAGTTTACAACTTCATCCATGCGTTCACTGCCAGTTCCTTGTTTCACTGCCGTTGTACCAGCCTGTTTTCCGCCAACAGGAGCAACTGTTGACTGCCCACCCGCCGTTGCGGCAGTGGAACTTGACTTTTGTGACTGGCGCTGCGTGCTTCTCACCACAGTATCTTCTGGATCATACTTCTCCTCTGTTTTTTCCATTATCCGGAAATCAAGATCGGTAGACACTCTGACCACCGCTCTTCCTTCGCCAACCACTTTTTCCAGCATTGACTGGACTCTGCCGGTTAAATCTTTCTCGACGTTTCTCTGATACTCAACTTGAGAATTCGACATCCGCGCCAGCTTTGATTCATCTTGTATCTTAGACAGCACCTTCCCGCTATTATCGACGACCATCACATCAGAGGGATTCATTCCCTCCACGCTGCTTGCCACGAGGTGAACAATGCCGTCTATCTGCGGCGGGCGCAAGGTTTTTCCCGACTTCAATTTAACAATCACGGAAGCAGTGGGCTTTTTCTGGTCCTCTATGAAAAGAGACTTCTTCGGTATAACTAAGTGCACCCTGCTTTGCTGTATCTCGTCCAACCCGTTTATGGTGCGGGAGAGCTCACCTTGAAGAGCCCTCTGGTAGTTCAACTGCTGTACAAACTCTGTGGCCCCAAGAGATTTATTGTCAAATATCTCAAACCCCACCCCTCCGCCCTGAGGCAACCCAAAAGATGCCAACTCCAATCTCATTTCGGAAATCTTCTCAGAGGGAACAAGTATGGAATCACCTGCGGCGGACATCTTGTATGGCACCTTTTTTTCCTGGAGTCTTGTTACGATATTTCCGGCGTCCTCAGAATTAAGATTTGAAAAGAGTACACGATACTCCGGCATGCTGGTCCAATAGACCATCGTTCCGATCCCTATAAAAGTGACCGCGGCTACGACGAGAAGAGATAACTTTTTTGAAGGCTCTAATGTATTGAAGCCTTTCCAGATCTGGACAAAAAATTGACTGAGAGGATTCATAGTATTTACCACAATAATTCAAAGATAGATCAAACCTGCATTCTCATGACTTCCTGATAGGCCTCTAGAATCTTATTGCGCACCTGTATCATTTTTCTGAACGAGAGATCCGCCTTTTCCAGGGCAATGACTGCGTCATGGATGCTTCCGGAATTTCCCATTTCGACCTTTGTAATAGCCTGGTCAGCATCCAACTGAAGCTGGTTGATCTCGTTAACCTTGCTCTTGAGGATTGTACTAAATTCTGTTTTTCCCCCCTGTGCGCCATCCTTTAACTTGCCGGCCGTTGTTGAAGGCTGAAGTGCATCGCCTCTGATCGATATATCACTCATTCTTAAATTACCTCCCACCCTTTAGGCATAATTCCCGTTTCTTACACACTTTCTACTTTCCCATTTCCAATGTCTTGAGGGCCATATTCTTCGATGCATCGAAAGCTGTAACACATGCCTCATACGCCCTGTTAGCGAGCATCATATCCACCATTTCCGTTACCGCGTTTATGTTCGGCATGGCCACAAAACCTTTTGCATCAGCATCAGGATGGCCGGGGTTGTGCATCGTCTTGAAGGCCTCAGCATCTTGAGCCTCTTCTACACCATCGACTTTTACCGTTTTTATGGCATCTTTAAGCTGAGAGTCAAAATTGCCGTTGACATTTTCAGATGAAAAAACAACAACCTGCCTCTTATAAGGTCCTCCTTCCGGCGTTCTGGTTGTATGAATATTAGCAATATTGCTTACAATGACGTCCATCTTCGCCCGCTGGGCTGCAAGCCCTTCTCCACATATTCTAAAGGGTGTAAAGAATTCCATATTATTTAACCTCGTTTAATATGATTTTGATACTTCGTAGCTTTCTTGTCAGCAGTTCAACAGACGTATTATACATGAGATGATTCTCTGCAAGATTCGTCATCTCCTTATCGATATTTACTCTCTCTCCGGAATCTGCAACCTCACAATCTATTGAACCGGCATTTGCAAACTGTCCGGAAACGTGCCTCTTGTTCGTATTAGCCAACTGTTTTTGCATCTCTTCCCCAATAATACCTTTGAACTGCAAATCCTTGGACGTGTATCCTGGTGTATCGATATTTGCAATATTTGAAGTAATTAACTGGTGCCTCCGAGACCGGAAATCCATCATGGAAGACAAAAGTCTCATTGTCTTATCAAACTGAAGATCCATAATTCTTCCAACCCTTATGCACTCTGAAAATAGAGAAAAGCCGTTTTTGGAATTATATCTGCAAATGATATACCAAAACTGCCCCAAAAAGTGCGCATGTCAAAGATTTGAAATGAATATTTGTTAAACCTGGCAGAGGGCTCCCTATGTCATAGAATCCTGACGACTTCCGTCATAAGTACAAACGCTCTGCTTCACGTTGCGTTTCACTTCGCAGGTTCTGGCCAAGCCATGGGGTTTGCCTCTCTCTGCCCATTTCATACCATTGGCCAACCTGGTCATTAAATCTCTTGCGAAGCCATCCATTTTACCGGTCTTTAACTTTGTCAGAAACCATGCACTGGTCGATGTGAATGCCTCGTAGAAAAGACGGAAACTGACAAATGACCAACGTCTTTGCAGAAACCAGGAAAATTTTTCCCGTCTCTTAAGGAGAAACCTTTGAATGATTTCAAAGAGGTAATCTGTATGCGGAATCAAGATATTTTTCTCCAGCCGCATTCTGTTAAATTACCGATTCTGACCGGGCTATCTGTTTACAACCACGGCATCCGAAAAAGAGATCTTGTGCCATCACGAATAACTTTTTGAAATTCCCCGGAGAGGCATTTTTTTGACTGCCCTGATCATAAATTCGTCATTTTATACTCGTGGAGCTTATTCCGCATGGTGCGAACACTTATGCCCAGAATTTTTGAGGCTTTCGTCTTATTCCCTTTGACCTCTTTGAGGGTGTCAAAGATGAGGTTCTTCTCCACCTCCCATAGAGTTGACCCCTTAAGGGGGACACTTGACAAATCAGCCTCCATTGGTTGCCCTTCATCTCCCTCAAGGCACAAATGTTCCGGACGTATTGGGCCTCTATCGGCCATCAATACGGCCCTCTCAATAACGTTCTCGAGCTCTCTGACATTCCCGGGCCACGCATAGTTCTTCAACAAGGCCGCTGCCTCATCAGACAGCAGAGTGCCTTTTCTTCCCGTAAGATCACCGTATTTCTTGAGAAAATATTCATTGAGTAGAGGAATATCGCCCACCCTGCTCCTGAGAGGCGGTACACTGACGGGAATGACGTTCAATCGGTAATACAGATCATCCCTGAACTTTTTTTCTGAAATAACCTTTTTCAAATCTGAGTTTGTTGTAGCAATAATCCTCACATCTACAGGAATCGTTTCTCTTCCCCCCAACCTGTCAATTTCTCCCTCCTGAATGGCCCTGAGAAGTTTCGCTTGAAGCTGCATATCCATCTCGCTGATCTCATCCAGCAATAAGGTCCCCCCATCAGCCAGTTCGAATTTTCCTAATCTTCTCTGTACGGCACCGGTAAAGGCTCCCTTCTCATACCCGAACATTTCACTTTCCAGAAGAGTATGGGGAACGGCGGCACAATTAACGGCAATAAAGGGCATAAGTGCTCTATTGCTATGACGATGAACATACCGGGCGAATAGCTCCTTGCCTGTACCACTTTCACCTTGAATCAGAACGCTGGACTTGCTTTTTGAAACACATTTCAGTAATTCAAGTATGGAAATAATTTTCTTATCGCAGGTAATAATCTCTTTGGAAGATGACTGCGCTTCTTCTTTATGTCTTGATTCTCCTTCACTTGTTTCATGATGTGAGAATACATTTTTTACAACCGACTCGAGGTCTTCAAGGGAAAAGGGTTTCATAATAAAATCCGAAGCCCCTTCCTTCATGGCCTGAACCGCAGTATTAACGGTACCGTAAGCAGTTATCACGATGACATGCGTTCTTGGTGAAATCTTCTTGACACCTCTTAACACTTCCATTCCGCCCACTTTGGGCATTCGCATATCCGTAATAACGACGTCAAACTGCCCTTTGCTAAATTTCTTCAGGGCATCTGCGCCATCCACGGCTGCTTCCACTTGATACCCGCAGCTCAGCAGAGATTCAGACAAGGCCATCCTCATGGATGGATCATCATCAACTACCAAAACCGGTCTCTCATGCATGTCTGTCACCCAGGATACTTAGATATTTAATGACTTCAGGCTTGCGGGCCTCTTGAATAAGAGGCAAGGTGATACTGAAGACGGTCCCTTCTTTTTCCCTGCTCTCTACATCGATAGAACCGCTGTGAGCGTGGACAATATTATGAACGATCGCAAGGCCCAAACCGGAGCCCCTCTCTCTGGTGCTGAAGAAAGGATCAAATATCTTTTTCAGAGTATCCCTTGTGATGCCGACTCCCGTATCTGAGATCCTGACTTCAACGCTTCTGACGCCGTCTTCTAAGCGCAAAGGAGATACAACCGTTTCAATTCCAAGACGTCCGCCATCAGTCATCGCCTGTATGGCGTTTAACAAAATGTTGAGAAAAACCTGCTTGAGCATCTCCGCATCACCTCTGACCCAGGGCTCAATACTTGAGTACTTAACCGATAGCGATATATCTTCCTGCTTGATAATTGGGTCGGAAAATCGAAGCACTTCCTTCACTATGCGATGAAGGTTAACCTTCCTCATCATGGGATGCTTCTGCGTTGTGAACAGCAGAAGGTTGGAAATCTTATTGTCCATATTCTTTACCGAGGTGATAATATGCGACAATCTTCCCTGATGCCTCTTGTCTTTCATATCCTTCATTAACAACGAGGCGAATAACTCTATGCTCCCAAGGGGATTTCTAATCTCATGCGCTATGTTTGCCGCCATCTCACCCATGGCTATGAGCTTTTCCGTTCGCTTCGCCATTTCCTCCAGCTTCTCGAATCTCGTAACATCGCGCAATATAAAAACTTCCCCTATGACCTCGCCTCGTTCAGCCCTCATGGGGGACGCGAAAATCTCTATGATCCTGTCTTTCATATTTACTTTCTTGCCAGTGTCCGTAAAATGATCTGCATAGGAAAATGCGCTTCTGTCCAGATCCTTCAGGTCACCAAATAAAACCCTTATATGTTTTCCCGTGACCTGATCCTGGGAGATATTGAAAAACGTCTCGGCCCACTTGTTTAGCGTTGTTATCCATCCGGCGATATCTGTGACAACAACGCCGGTGGTCAGGCTTTCAAGTATGTTTCGGAGATAGTTCTTTACCTCCTCTTTTTCCGCGATTGTTCGCTTGAGCTCCTCGTTTCTCAGTTCCAATTCCCGGTTTATCTCTTGAAACTTCAGTTCAAGATTGGCAAAGGAATTCTGAAGCCGTTCAGTGGCCTGACTAAATTCATTGAAGGATTTTTGTAAGAAGAGATACTGGTCTTCTGCCATTTCTGAATCATTCATGATAATGCCCGATCCATGTAAACATTCATGCTCTATTGATGACTGGGGTCATACTTCTCATTCCAGATGTATTCTCTTAGCGTGTAATCGGCGAGATTAGACCAGAAACCTTCGCCACCCTTGTTTTTCATTTCTGAAAAAGTCTTGTCCGCCATCTCCGAATTTTTCAATCCTGCATACCCCTTCCCTATTCCATAGAGTGACCATAAGCCTTCGGCACGCCCACCAAGATATGCCGCCGATTGCCTGTACATAGATATGGCCTCTTGGTATTCCTTTTTCTCAAACAGGCAATCGCCGAGACCCCTATATGAAGCAATTAGAACTTCAACGGGGTATTTTTGGCTTTCCCTGTTGTAGACCTCGATAGCCTTGCGATAACTGGCCATCGCCGCTTCCAGAGAATTCATTGCCTTCAGGCAGTCAGCATTTTTCCGGTAGACCTCGGCCATGCCTTCAATACCTTCTCCATAGGCCAAGACCCTGGCATAAGCCGATACCGCCTTATCAAACAGACCCCTTTTAAAGTAAACATTCCCAAAGATTCTGTTTACGTGCAACTGTATATGCCCGTCCGGCGATGAAGGTTTGACCATCGCATTGCCCTGAGATTTAGTTTGGCGGTCTTTAAGCGTCAATCTTCGGTCTTTTTCCTGCGGAGCCACAGACAGCCGCTGCAGTATCCTTTCGACATTTTCGTAATTTCGTCTCTCACAGTCGATATCAGCCAGGGCAAGCAACGTTTTGTTTCTATCGTCAACACTTCCAGAGGTCTTCAGAAGTTTCTCAAAGACTTCGGCCGCTTCATCATAGAGACCAACCCGTCTGAGACTGTCACCCATACAGTATGCTACTTTGAAATTGTCTCCTTTAATGAGACCGTGTTCTCGAGACTTAAAGTATGTCTCTGAAACTGCCAGATAATCCCCCTTCGTATAATTCTCGTCTACGATTCGATCTGCAGATGTCATGAAATAGTTGATGACCTCTCCCTTGTGCTTTCCCCCAGGAAAGCGGTTCAATAAGATAGCATAGGTATCAAAGCTCTCCTTGTGCCTGCCATTTTTGTACAAGAAATACCCTTTTTGAAACAGAAACTCCTCCACATAGTCGCCGGAAGGGAATCCGGCCAGCAGGTCATTATAAGTCTTAAGCGGGTCCTGGTAATTCCGCATTCCCTGAAAATATAACGGCAATCGCATCCCCGGCTTCTTTGCGCCCAGATTGGCCATGAGAATGGCACTTTCCGTTGCTTCACGGCTGTTGGGAAATTTTTCTATCAAAAGACTAAAAATCTTCAGCGAAAGTGGAAGTTGATCGAGTTCCATAAAGGAACGGGCAATGGCAAAGAGAACTTCTTTGTTGCTCTCCTTTTCCGGGAATACATTGACATAAAAGAAAAATATCTTCAGTGCATCGCGATATTTCATGCTCCGGAAGTAATGAAACCCCACCTTCAGAAGGACATCTTCGGGGATACTTTCCAAATCAGGCCACTTGTTCAAGGCATCGCTATACCATTTGTCGGCGATTTCCTCCTGATGCATCTGCGAGTAACATTCACCCAGGTTAAAGTAAGCCGTCTTGATGTATTCTCCTGCCGGGAACTTGCGGACATATTCTTCGAACTTCAGAGCGCTCTCGCTAAATTTTCTTGCTTTGTAAAGCATTTCACCGATCCTGAACGTAATCTCTGGAACGTAATGAGAGTCAGGATACTTTGCGTAAAGATTTTCAAATTCCCGCTTCGCTTCATAATAGAAATCTAAAGCGGCATAGGCATTCGCTGTTCTGTATAAGGCAATGGCATTGTCATCGCGGGAATCGGGATATTTCTGCACAATATTCTTGTAAAGATCGGTTGCATTTAAGAGATTATTCTTATTCCCTTTTATTCCCAGGAAATAATGGCATTCCGCCATGGATCTCATAACCTTTTCCTTTTTGGGGGATTCTCCGGACTCCTGCTGCAAGATAATACTGAACTTCTCCAGCGCCTCCGCATATCCTCCCCGTTGAAAGTCTCCCATGGCCTGATCATAAAGAGAATTGTTAGATTCTGCGCCGTGACTGGCAGTTGTCACTGCGCTCGGTTGAATTGTTCCTTGATTTTGCTCATTGCCGTTGCTGCCGTGAGTAGATGCGCTGAGCTGGATAACGAGCATTAATATTAAGGCAGATGAGATTATGAATTTCTTCATTCTTCTAGATTTCAAACATGTCGACAGCCTTCAGGCTCCCGCACTTCAATTCTCTCGTTAATTGTGATCTCCAAATAACGGGTGTTCGAAGAAATCAATTTTACCACCGGGCTTTCTTCCGCTTGCACCAGAGAGAGGTGTTCCCGTGCTGCACAGAGATATCCTTTTATAGTACTTCAGCTTCATTACCTCAGCAATTTACATACCACCTGTCTAAGACTCAGCACTTCTCTTAATAAACCGAAACTTAAGGATGTTTTCCCGCCACATTATGCCACTGTCTAAGCATGACTTACGTCAAATAGTCACCATGCCGGCCAATTTTTTGACCGGATCGCCAACCGCATATCGTAAAATGCATCCTTGCCATATATCTTCATCCCTTTGGCACGAATGTCTTGAACTGAAGGCGGGCTCCGTCGATTTTTAAGGGGATTCTTGGGGAAAGTGCCAAGGGAATGAACTGACTGGCAAGAGAGAAAATTAACAAGTTATTAGTGAAATATCGTCAATAGCTACTTACCAATTTTGAACCTCTTTAATTTCTCAACAAAAGTTGTTCTATTTAAGTTCAGTAATTTTGCAGCCTTGTTTTTTGCTCCTCCAGCCTTTTCCAATGCTCTGGAAAGCAAGTCCTTTTCAAGCTGATCAACGTAGGCATTATAATTGATTCCCTCATCCGTTATTTCTACACCGTTCCTGACAATGCCATGGGAGGGCGCCATTGCAATTTTTTCCGGAAGGTCTGCAACCTCTATTTCGCCTTCCTCCTTCAAGACAACGAGCATCTCGATTAAATTTTCGAGTTCTCTGATATTTCCAGGCCATGAGTACTTGAGCAGGTACGCCATCGCTTCCGGAGTGATTCGAACCACCGCCTTTCTCTTCAGCTTATTGAATTTCGTCAAAAAATTGTTAGCCAATATCGGGATGTCAACCTTTCTTTCCCTCAGAGGCGGCAGATGAATAGGTATGACGTTTATACGGTAAAACAAATCTTCCCGAAATCTTTTTTCCTCTATCGCCTTTTCCAAATCCTGGTTGGTTGCGGCAATAATTCTTACATCTACCTGCAGTGTCTTCACTCCTCCGATGCGCTCAAATTGCTTCTCCTGAAGCACTCTTAACACCTTCACCTGCAGTGCAGGACTCATATCACCGATCTCATCAAGAAATATCGTCCCCCCATTCGCTAATTCAAATCTGCCGATTCTGGTGCGGAGTGCTCCTGTAAAAGCACCTTTCTCATGGCCGAATAACTCACTTTCAAGCAGCTCTTCGGGAATAGCCCCGCAGTTTACGGCAACAAGGGGAAAATTGATTCTCTCACTGTTGAAATGTATGGCCTTGGCAACCAATTCTTTGCCTGTGCCACTTTCACCGTAGATCATGGCCGTACTATCCGAAGTAGCAACCTTTTCAATCGTATCAAAGATCCTTTTCATCCCATCGCTGTAGCCGATCATATTCCCGAAATCATATTTTTTTTTCAAACTTCTCTTAAGAGCTATATTTTCTTCCCTGAGTTTCGCATAGGACAATGCTCTTTCAATCGTCAGTGTCACAAGATCATCTTTTAGCGGTTTGGTTATATAGTCAAAAGCGCCGAGCTTTATTGCCGCTACGGCCGTATTAATAGTACCGTGGCCGGTAATTATAATTACGATATTCGCCGGACTAATTTCCTGGATAAACTCCAGAAGCTGAAGACCATCTAAATTTGGCATCTTCAAATCAGTTATGACGAGGTCGTATTTATCTTCGATAAAGGCATCCCTGGCCAGCCTGCCGTCTTCGACAGCCGTAACCTCGCAGCCATGACTTTTCAGAAGTTCGGAGAGATTCTCCCTGCTTAATTCATTGTCCTCAGCAATTAATATCTTTGCATTTTTCATAATAGATTCTTCAAGAAGATCCTCAGTTGTGACGATATGAAACTCAGATGCACTTAAAGATGCTCGATGTTAACAAAAATTAAACAATAGTCAAATAGAATATTAACATAATAGCCACTTATGATTGATATTTTATAGTCTTCGCGCATTGTCCAAAAAAAGAGTTAAAGTTTTACTGTTTTTTTCCGATAGAATAGATGAGGGATGAAAATACATATTAGGTGGAGTTGAACGATGACGATTTCGTCTTATCAAATTGATAATATCCTCAAGGCATATAGTAAGCAGAACAAGGTCAAGGTCGGAACATCGCTTCAACCGGACATGGCCAAAGGCGCCAAGTATGCCGACGTAGTCACTCTGGACTCCGGCGATAAAACAGCTGCTTACGATAAAATTTCATACAGCCTTATGGATATTCTCCTGAAATCCAAGAAGAATAATGACTGAGCGGGATCATTTACCTTTTTCCGCAGACAATACACACGATAGATCACGTATGTTAAGTATGAATGAAGTCACTTCAGAAAAAAAATCCATACTGGTAGTCGATGACGACATCGGCACCAGATCACTCGTTGTCGATGCCATATGTCAGACGGGTGCTTATGACGTTACCGAGGCGTCCGATGGTGTTGAAGGCCTGGAAAAGCTGAAGGAAAACCATTTTGATATGGTCATATGCGATGTCATGATGCCGGGCATGAATGGCATGGATCTCCTGGACAAGATCAGGGAAATCAAACCGACGACGCACGTGATTCTTATTACAGCCTACCCGACCATAGGACTGACCGTTTCAGCAATGAAGACCGGCGCTGTAGACTTCCTGGCTAAACCATTCAATATTGACGATCTCTTATACAAGGTTGATGTCTATTTAAGGGCAAAGTCTATCCTTGGTGAATACGATAACCAGACAACAGCCACTTCCTTAACTACCAAGATAAGTGATATATCTACGCGCAGCTACATATATGACAAGATTGAACTCACGAAAAACAACGATGAAATCTTTCAGGAAATGGTTGATCTCGCTTTGAAGGTCGTTGGCGGCGAGGCATGTTCTATACTTTTGTACGATAAAGATCATCAGGAATTTGATGCCGTTGTCGTCAAGGGAGTGTCACAGACTTTTTTCAAAAGCGTTATTATGCCATCGTTCTATTCCATACTCAAAGATACCGTCCGCAGGAAAGAGCCCTTGCTGCGCAACATTATCAAAAATACGGCATATTCATCTGTCATCTGTTCACCCTTGAAAATTAGGGACCAGGTCTTCGGCATCATCGCTCTTTCAGGAAAAAGCAACGAACACGTCTATACGGAAAGAGATCTCTACTATATTCAGAGTATTGCCAACAGGGCCTCTCTCAATATTGAGAACAGAATTCTGTATGAAAGTCTTTATACGAATCTCTTGAGTACCTTTCAATCTCTCGTTGCTTCAATTCAAGCCCGTGATTACTACACGGAAGAGCACTCCGTGAGGGTAACGGATATTGTTATTAGAACAGCAGGCGCCATGGGTTGTTCACCCAGTGAAATAGAATCGCTGAAGATAGCGGCAACTCTGCATGACATAGGAAAAATCTCCGTACCTGATGACATCCTGCTTAAACCTGGCCGACTCACTACTTACGAATTCGATGTTATAAAGAAACACCCGGTGATTGGAGAAAATATCTTAAAGCCCCTTCCCATCTTGGATACGGAAAGATTAATAATCCGCCATCACCACGAACGGTGGGACGGTACTGGTTATCCCGATGGCCTCGAGGGTTCCAATATTCCCTTTTTTTCCAGGATGCTGGCCGTTGCGGATGCTTTTGATGCCATGACCAACAACCGACCATACCGAAAGGCAATGGATATAGATGCAGCTGTTGCTGAGTTGAAAAGAAATGTTAATCGTCAATTTGACGAAGAAATCGTGAACTACTTTATAAGCACTCTCCACCGGGGGACAACCGTTAGTCCCCGTGGGATTCTACCTGATACCGGGCAGCTTTTGTAGATAGTCTGTCAACGCAAGTTCACCCAAGGGTCACCCGCGCTTTCCCGGTTCGGATCACCTTATGACGCGCGGATCATGCCTGTCGCCACATGACGCTCCCTACTGTAGAAAGATTTGCGGGCTTCAATTGAACTGCCGGAAATGATGAGAGGGGAGCAAATGTTGATATCTTGGCACAGCCGATTTCATTTGCTGAGACGCTGCCGTTATTTTTTCTTTTCCTTTTTCTGGGGAATTGCCTGTTCGCTCTTCTGAATATAACTGCCGGGATAGTTAATATCGATACGTTTTTTTTTCATGTAAGTCAGGGCTTCCTTGCGGCTTGCAAACCGACCGACCAGAATTCTGTATAAAGTTCCGCCATCTTTCGCACTCATTTCAGACCAGTATGCATCAACGCCTTCATCCTTGAGCACTTTCGTAAACTCTGTAGCCATCTCGATGCCGCGAACAGCCTTGATCTGTATGGCAAATGGCTTCAATGCTTGGGGCTTGGCATTCTTTAACCTTGCCTTCTTCGATTTGGCAATTTTTATTTCTTTTTTCGCGGCGCTCTTCGCCCCTGCTTTTTGCGAAGGCTCAGGTTTGATTACTTTCTCCACGGCAATTTCTTTAGCAGTTCCTGGTGAACTGACAGTATCGGGACTTTGCTGAGTCTCCGGTTTAACCGCTTCCGCTTCCTTGATTTTTTCGGCAGACGTTGCAGCACCGGCATCCGGGCTTTGCACGGCCTCCTGTTTAATCGCTTCGGTTCCAGTGATTTCTTTAGCAATCTTTGTCGCTTTAGCGGTATCCACACTCTGTGAGGAGGTTATCTCTCTCGCAATCTGTATGCCTTTCTCATGATTTATATGCGCCCAAATGGCGCCGGCTTTCTTGCTGTTCATGCGCAACATGATTTCAGCCGCCATTTTTCTATCCATCTTTTCGAATATGGCGGCAGCTTTTTCAGGAGGAGCGACTTCGTATATTTTTGCCAGCGATTGATATTTTTTGTCTCTCTCACTCTTTTGACTTTCCAGTGTCGGCGACATTCTTTCCTCGATAATCCTGAGGGCCTCCATTTTTTCCGCTACATCCTTTTTTAAAGCCTCGATCTTTCGTTCTTCCTCTTTTAACGCCTTCTCTCGGTTATCAAGTTCTTTCTGCTTTTCCAGAAAATTATGCATGAGATTGCTCTCCTGCACAGATGGAACCTTGGTCTCTTCTCTGGGAGCTACGGCCTCACTCGGACGAGACTGGGCAAGCACGGGGGCAAGAGACCACAAAGACTGGCCTCCGTCACCCATATTTTTTGCCACGGCACTCATATAGAAAAACACGAAAATAATAATAGAGACGCAGTATTTTCTGCCACAGAAACTTACTAATCTTCTCATCCTCGTTCCTTTTTCCTTGCTACCCCCAGGAGAGATTTCCGTTTGTTTGCTCATACAGGATTTCACCGGCGTAATCAATGATTTTTCTTGCGTCTTTGCCGCGACCGACTGATGAGGTTGTCTTAGAGTACTGCCGGATGACGAAAAGATTTCGGTGACAAATGATCCTCATCAGTATTTTGCCTTGACAACTTTTATGTAAGTCATTATAAATATGTTTCGATAAATATATCAGATAATTGACTGATGCCTTAAAATCTCGTTTTTGGCGACCAGGATGGTTCAATTTTCCGTAAGAAGAGGGAACAGGATACTGTAAAAAAGAAGATTGATTCCCGGCAGGCTGACTTAGAAGAATTTCTTCGTGAAACCTCCCTTAAATGCACGTAGACAAGAGACAAAAGAAGTTTACCATCATTATAATCCAAGACGAGAGGCGACTGTGTTCCTTTAAGCTTTCGATGAACTTCTTAACAGTCTCCCTGGTGACAGTCATTGGCCTGTGTATTATCTCCTTCGCCGCAGTTCTCCTCCACAACCGGATGGGGGGTTTTAAAGAAGAGCTCACAGCTAATATTGGAACTCACACTAAACCCCTCGATGCAGGAAAGACCGCGGTGTCAGCCGATGCGGTAACTGTAATCGCCGTTACACAATCTTACAACTTGTCTATAGAAAATTTCGAGGCAAACTGCGACCTTTCAAGAAAATTATTCCGCTATTCGTTTCTCCTGAAAAACAAGACCTCGAAAAATGCCCCGGCGTCGGGGTATATCTTTCTCATTCTGAAATCGGATGGTTCGGGGGCAGAACGTTGGCTCGCTGATCCCCAAACTAATCTGTCCAATGGAGTCCCGCAGAATTTCAGGGATGGCGATCCCTTTTCCATCACTAGACATAAAGTTATAGCGAAGGACATCTCCATACAACATGTTTATGATTCCGCCTCAATATTTGTCTTTTCAGACGACGGCAAACTTGTATTAAGAGAGATTTTCAATTTGAAAACCTGACGAGAGAAAAAATGAGGGGAACGCCTGAAGGTGAACGCAAGAAACAACAATATTTCTATAGTAAACAGGGATTGCAAAATTGAAGGGATTCTGCATTTCAGAGGGCACCTGATTGTCGAAGGAATCATAGAAGGGACGCTCCTTGCTGAAAGTGTTTTCACGGAAAAAGATAGCAATGTAACAGCGAAGATAAGCGCAACTTCCCTGACCATCGCGGGATATTTCGAAGGGGACATTGAAGTCACAGGCACTCTTACACTTTTGAAATCGGCGGATGTAAGAGGTAATATCAGATGCCGCAACTTAGTTATTGATGAAGGCGGAATCATAAACGGCAGCGTCAAATTCATATCAGCAGAAATTCCCCAGAGCAGCCCCACTTGATTGAACCACGATATTTTTAAAGCCACAGTCTCAATAACCTCAGCACAAACAGTGAGCCGGATAAAATAAAGGACAGCTTCATAAGAGCACATCAGAGGGGTGCACAGGGTCTTGAGAACGAATTGTGCGTGGACACGATCTCTATCCATAGATGCCGGGCGACTCAATCGTTCTTTTTTTTGCAAAGGCGGCGCGGTTCAGTGTTCCGGGCACCCATATCTCTTGCTTTTCGTAAGAAGCCTCCGCTATGAGACCCGTCATCTTGAAAGGCTCATCATGCATCCGCTTTTACGGGGTATTTTAAAAAGTTATGGAAAAATGAATAAGAATAGTGCTATCGTGACTTTAGTAATTATCTGATGCGGACTGAATCAATGTCAGCAGTGGAGGATTGAATGAAAAACTTTTTGCCCAAGAAAGCGCTTTTGTCTCTGTGCCTGCTTGCCTGCTTTCTCCTGCTTGGTCTTCAGGGAGATTCTCAAGTATCAGCTGCACTGGAAAGGAGTATATACAAGAATCTCAAGACTTTCAATGAAGTGCTCGACATGGTGCAGAAGAACTACGTCGAGGATGTGGATTCAAAAAAACTCTTAGAGGGGGCCATTAATGGAATGATGAAGTCCCTGGATCCCCACAGTACCTATATGACCGTCGAAATGTACAAAGATCTGGAGGTGGAAACACGCGGGACTTTTGGCGGCATCGGTATTGAAATTACTATAAAGAAAGATGTCCTGACGGTTGTTTCGCCTGTTGAGGACACTCCGGCCTACAATGCAGGCATTAAAGCGGGCGACCATATTATACAGATTGACGGGAAATCAACGAAGGACATTACTATAATGGAGGCAGTCAAGAAACTGCGGGGGCCAAAAGACTCCAAGGTTACTGTTACCATTATGCGGGAGGATATGACCAAACCAAAGGATTTTGTGATAACCCGCAGCATCATCAAGATAAGAAGCGTCAAATCGAAGATCTACGATGATCGCATCGGTTATATCCGGGTGTCTTCATTCCAGGAAAGAACAGCGGATGATTTGAAGAAAGTACTAAGGGATATTAAAGCGAAAAATGGTGTTCTTGAAGGTATTGTCTTGGACTTCAGGAATAACCCCGGTGGCTTACTAAATCAAGCGGTGGCAGTCGCCGATGTTTTCCTGAAATCGGGAGTCATTGTCACAACTAAGGGAAGAACAAGAAACATGGAAACGAAATCGGTCGCGAAAGACGACGGTGATGAGCCGATGTGTCCTATCATTGCCATGGTTAATGAGGGCACCGCCAGCGCTGCTGAGATTGTGTCGGGAGCACTGCAAGACAACGGGAGGGCATTGGTACTGGGCACCCAGACCTTTGGGAAAGGATCGGTACAGACTGTTATCCCGCTTGAAGATGGGTCTGCCCTGAAACTAACCACGGCGAAATACTATACGCCGAGCGGGAGATCAATCCAGGCTGAGGGAATAAAACCGGATATCATTGTAAAATATATCAGACCTTCTGAGGACAAAGAGATGACGGATGATTTCATCAGGGAACGAGACCTCAAGGGTCACATAAAGCCGAAAAAAGAAAATGATACAAACAAAGATGCAGGTGCAAAGAAAGAGCAAGACAATTTAATGCAGGATAATCAGCTAAAGAGCGCCTTGGACATCATAAAAAGCTGGGATATAATGAAAAAGAATCTGAAGAGCTGACTTAGAGTGTAACCCGGCGGAAGTTTATAATGATCATGAGGCGAAAAGGGGGCTGGACGGTATTTGTCATAATCTCAGCAGTAATTATTTCTGTCATGGCGCTATACCTGTACCGTGTTTGGAACCAGGAGGTGAAAGAACCAAAACATACCCCAAGAAGTGAGCAAAGGAATGCTCTCACGGAAACGCCTATACGAGACTTAAAGAAGAAATACGGGACAGATAGCACCGTCCCTAAAGATAAAATTAGCCAGGCGAGAAAAAGGGTCGCCATTCTCATAGATGACATTGGTTATGATCTTTCACCGCTCTATGAACTTCTTAAGATTGATGCCTCCCTAACCTTTGCCATTCTTCCTCACTATGCATATTCAGTCGATGCCGCAAATATTTTGCACAGGGCGAAAAGAGAAATCCTTCTCCACCTCCCGATGGAACCTCATACCTTCCCGGATGAAAACCCGGGGATGGGAGCCCTTCTTATGAGCATGAGTGATCGGCAAATCAAGGAGGAGGTTGATAAAGATCTCGATGCAATTCCCTATCTATCCGGCGTAAACAATCATATGGGATCGAAGTTCATGGAGGATGAAGCAAAGCTCAATATTGTATTTACAGAACTTAAGAAAAGGAATCTTTTTTTTGTCGACAGCCGGACGACCCCGCTGTCCAAGGGTCCGGAAATTGCCAGAAAGTTAGGACTTCGATTTGTCTCAAGAAAAATATTTGTTGATAATGACCATGACTACATGACGATTTTTCGAAACTTGACAACCCGGATCGACAGGGAATTTGACCATAAATCAGAAGCGGTGGTGATGATAGGACATCCCCACCTGAAAACTATTCAGGCTCTCAAGGAGGCAATACCAGTTTTAAAAGCTCGCGGCATCGATATCGTTCCTGTATCCGCACTCGTTCAATGATCTCCAAAAACGACCGGCAGCTCTTTCTTTACGGATGTGTGGGTGTTTTAGAGACAATTAAAATGATATGAATTTATTAATATGCGAAATTATTTGTACAATAGATATCTTCTGATCCTGATCTCATGCTGCCTTGCCGGGTGTGCATCTTCGCCTTTGAACGGCAGGATTTCTGACATCTCGGGGGGAACGGAGCGACCGTCATTCGACTCGACGTATCATTATTCCCTCGGCGTGATGCATATCCTTGATGACAACCTTGACAGAGCCATAAAGGAATATGAAAAGGCCATGAGCTTCGACCCTCAATCCTCCTACCTCAAGACAGAACTTATATCCCTATATATTGAACGAGGCGAGATACAAGAGGCCATCACTCTCAGCAAGAAATATCTCACTGAACATCCGAATAATGTAAACGCCCATCTTCTCTTGGGCGGACTGTACCTGAACAGGAAGGATTATAAGGACGCCGTAGGAGAATATGAAAAGGTAATTGAGCTGGATCCGACGAATACATTTTCCCGCATATACTTAGGCACCATCTATGCGGAAACCAAGAACTACAAGAAGGCCTTAAAAACTTTCCAAGATCTGATCAAAACCAGTCCTGACCATCTCACCGGTAACTACTATCTGGCAAAGATATTAACGGATATGAAACGCTATCAGGAAGCTGAACAAAGCTTCAAGAAGGCTCTGGCCATAAAACCCACTTTTGAACCGGCGTTGATCGATTTAGGACTCCTCTACGAAAAGGAAAAGAAGGCCGATCAGGCGGTAAAATTGTATAGAAGTTTTGTTGATCTCTATCCGCCAGGCACAAACGTAAGAATAAAACTGGGAGAAATTTTTCTCAGGGAGCACAAATTAGACGATGCAGAGAGAGAATTCAAGCGAATTCTGGATTTCGATAATGTCAATAGGGAAGCGCGACTGGATCTCGGCCTCCTTTATCTCGAAAAGGGCAGGCTTGATGATGCTATTGGCGAGTTTGCCATTTTACTGAATGGAAATCCGAATGACCACAGGGCCAGATATTTGCTCGCCTCAACGTATGAAGAGAAGAAGATGCACGGCAAGGCGATTGAAGGATTTAAAATGATCCCCCTGGATTCAGAACTTTACGGAAACGCGCAGATTAATATGGGAATCATCCTGAAAAGGGAGGGTAAGATTGCTGAGGCCATAGAATCAATGAAAAGAGCCATTCGTAATAATAGAGCTATGCCGGGGCTCTATGTTTATCTCTCCTCCCTATATGAGGAGGACAAGAAATTATCATCTGCCGAGGGAATATTAAAGGAAGGCCTTTCTGCATTGCCGCAGAGCATCGACCTTCATTATAGTCTCGGCGTCCTCTATGAAAAGACAAACCGCTTTCACGAGAGTATAAATGAAATGGAGGCAGTTCTGAAAATCGACCCGGAGAATGCAGACGCGCTCAACTTCATAGGTTATACGTTTGCGGACAGGGGCATCCGTCTTGATGAAGCTGAGAAGATGATCAAGAAGGCCCTCACGTTGAAGCCCGGGAATGTCTACATGATTGACAGCCTCGGCTGGGTATATTTCAGACAAAACAGAATGGATCTGGCCATAAAATATCTTAAAGAGGCTTCGGATGGCCTGCCCAATGATGCAACTATCGCCGAACACTTGGGAGACGCCTATACAAAGGCAGGCAGGGTAAGTGAGGCCGTCGAAATATACAGACAGGCATTGAAATTAAATCCTGCCAATGGCGATCTCCAAAAAAAGCTGGCTGAGCTCATCAAAGGGAAAAAGCCCTGATGCGAAAAAGATTGCCGTCGTTTTTTTTCATCATGTCCGTCTTGCTCATTTTTTCCGCATGTGCCATCACCAAAACACAGAAAATCGGCGGAGTCTCGAAACAGAGTTACTCCTCGCCCCTCGTTGCTCTGGAAAAGATTGACTCAGACAATCAATTCAAAGATGGTATTAAAGCCATTGCGCGTATCGAAGTTAATACTCCTCAAGGCCGGTATCCCCTGAAGGCGGCTTTAGTGCTGAAGAAGCCGTCCTCATTGAGACTAGAATCAATACCTGTCATAGGTCCAGCAGATCTCTTCTTGACCGTCCACGAGAATGTCCTGAAAGTTTTTGTGCCACAGAATGGAAAATTCTATATAGGGAAGGCAACGACCAGAAATCTGGCGCATTTTATTCCTATTGCTGCGACAGTGCTAGGGATAGAAGACATGACGTCTATCCTGCTGGGCATGCATCCTGAAATAAGAGGAAAAACCATTACCTTAGACGGTTCTTCCGATGGGAGCCTCTACAGAGTTGACATCCTTTCTGAAAACAAAAAAATTCAATCTCTCTGGGTAGATCCGGAGGAGGATCACCTCGTCAGAGTCGATTTATTTGCAGGCAACAACTCCCGATTGTTCAGCGCCCGCTTCATGGGGCGGGACCGCATAGAAAATATGACCCTCCCACAGAACGTTACGATTGCATATGGGGACAATGATAAGCCCGATATCATCATCCGTTATGTTGATATCGGGCCGGCGAAGGGAATTGATGCGACAATATTTGATCTCAAACCCCCTCCCGGAGTCATACCTATTTCCATGGATCGATGAAATAGATATGACAAGAAGGGGTTAATCCTTTACTGTTCCTTTACTTAATTTCTATCAGTTTTGCCCTTGCTATTCTTGCCTGGTTGGTGTTGGGATATTCTTTTATTATCTGCTGCAGAATCAGTCTCGCACTCGATTTGTCGCCGAGATTCAAGAAAGAAAGCCCCTGTTTCAACAGGGCGTAAGGAACCTTACTGCCCTTGGGATAGTTTTTGACCACTTTCTCATATTCGAGTATGGCCTTTTCATATTTATTCTCAAAATAAAAACTTTCCCCTATCCAGAATTGGGCATTATCAGAATATTCCGAGTCAGGGTATTGCTTCAGAAAATTCTGAAACTCCCCCCTGGCTTTTTCATACTTTCCTTCCTTAAAAATTTCATAGGCCAATGCGTATGCCGATTCCTTGTCCGTTTTCCCTTTTATGGCATTTTTCGCAGCGATCTTTCCCGCTTTATCACCCTCTGAATGGTTTTCTCTCTTTCCAATTTCAAGAAAGTTTTCTATAAAATTTATTTTTAAAGATACGTTATCAAGTTTTTCCCTTAATGCCGCTATATCTTTTTTTAATCCTTCAGTTATACCTCTCAAACTTTGGATTCCATCTCTCAGTTCAGTGATGTCTGCACGCATTTCTGCCTGGCTTTTTTGTAAAGACGCTTGCGTCTCTTTAATCTTCGCAATATCTTTTCGGATACCTGCATCTTCCTCTTTTAAAGCCGAGACCTGCCTATCAAAATCCCCATGAACGCGCTGCAGATCTCTGGTCGTTGCACAACCTACAGTGCAGATTAAAGATGCGAGTATAAGCAAGGATATGATTCTGTTCAAGCGTTACACCTCCCCATCATAACCCTGCTACTTGGATGTGACGACAAAGTGATCTCTTCTGTTTTTTGCCCAAGCTTCTTCAGTATTTCCGGGATCCAAGGGTCTTTCTTTGCCATAACTGATCGTTTTTATTCTCTTGCCATCAACCCCAAGTTCAACGAGGTATTTCATGGCCTCCTTGGCACGTCTTTCTCCAAGGGCAAGGTTATATTCAGTCGTTCCTCTTTCATCACAGTTGCCTTCAATGAGAACACTGTTATTTCTATTATTGGTCAGCCATTCTGCAAGCTGTTTGAGAATGTCCCTGCTTTCGGGTTTGAGACTGAATTTATCGTATTCAAAAAGTACATCCTTAAATGTCATTTCTTCTTTTACCGCAGCAGCCTCCGCCTGCGGGGCTACCCTCGCTTCCGCCTCTTCTTTCGCCCTCTGTTCAGCAGCCACGCGGGCTTCTTGATCAGCCCGTGCCTTTGTATCCGCTTCCGCCTTGGCCGCCGCCCTATCCGCAGCAGCCTTTTCTTCAGCTGAAACTGCCTGATCTTTTACTGCGGATTTTTTTGCGCATCCTGTCATAACCATAAATGAAAGGCACACTATCAACCCGATAATCCCTAGTATTGCAAGGCTCCTTTTCATTGTGTTCTCTCCTCTCTTGGTTGGTTTAAAAAAATTGGTTACTTGCCGATTTGAAGTCTTCTAAACCACAATCCATCCTAAAGGTCAACCACAAAAATGTCAATTTCTGTTTTCTGCACCCTGTACAATTTGTTTAGTATCCATCCCGCCTGTCATTTCAGAAGCTTTTTCAAATCATTACGGCGGATTGTCGGATATGGCAATCCAATGCACATGGTAATAGGTCATAAAGTCGGAAGATCATTTTATTCTTGGCGACCAGGATGGGCTCATGCAGCCGCCCACATTCTCATAAAGCACTCTCACGTTTAACCCGTTAGCATTCATTACGCAAATTCTGTGCTTGCCATTGCCTCTCGTACTGAAGACCAGGTACCTGCCATCTGGGGACCAGGAGGGGGATTCATGGTCAACGTTGTCAAAGGTGAGCTGCAAAGGGCTGCTGCCATCCTCATTTGCAGAAAATATCTGGAAACGCCCATTCGCCAGGCCTTCATATGCTATTCTGTTGCCCTTCGGTGACCAGGAGGGGGTTGTATTATAACTTCCGTCATAGGTAAGTCTTTTCACGTCGCCTCCATCTGCATCCATCGTAAATATTTGCGGTGAACCGGAACGGTTTGAAACAAAAGCAATTTTTTTATTATCGGGCGACCAGGCGGGCGAAACATCAATGGCAAAATTATGGGTGAGACGTTCAAGATTTCTGCTGCTGAGATCCATCGCATATATCTCTTCGTTGCCATCCTTGCTCAGGGTCAGCAAGAGCTTCCTTCCATCCCTCGACCAGCAGCCAGCCAGATTAATGCCATCAAAATTTGCAATCTTCTCAACCTTTGTGCCGTTTAATGCCTTCACGTAGAGATCAGGATTCCCATTCCTATAGGATGTAAAGGAAATATATTTTCCGTCGGGAGACCAGCGTGGCGATAGAGTTAATGACTGGAAGTTCGTAACTCGGGAAAAATCAGTCCCATCGAAATTAATCGTGTAGATATCTGAATTTTGTCCCTTCTTTAGTACAAAAGCGATCTTAGTGCCAAATACGCCTTCATCCCCTGTCAGGGCAGAAAGAATCTCGCCTGCAAATTTGCGCACCATCTCGTTCTTGTCTTCTATTTTTCCGGTGTACTGTTTTGCGGTAACGACCTCTCCTTTTATTACATCGAAAAGATGGAATTCGGAAGTGAGATCCCTGCCATTGGACTGGAAAGCCCCCTTCACCAGGTATTCAGCACCAATGACAGCCCAGTCGGCAAACCTGATACTTTCCACTGCTAAGCCCGCCTGTTTTTGATCTTCAAGAAAGGCCTTCTTGCTGATGATGTTAAAGATTCCCGTCATCTCCAAATACTTCGCCAGGGTATCTGAAAACCAGCTTGACAGCTCTGTCTGATTGCTCTGTTGACTTATTTTCCTGAAATCGACAATAGCGAT
>Ga0315290_10000402_pt1 | contig 27798 bp, 19 predicted proteins | sample YL17G12_0_MG_FD_203627 | JGI IMG/M metagenome (GOLD analysis project Ga0315290, IMG submission 203627) | Sediment microbial communities from Yellowstone Lake, YNP, Wyoming, USA - YL17G12_0 | ecosystem: Environmental > Aquatic > Freshwater > Lake > Sediment | place: USA: Wyoming | collected... | reverse complement strand
CCTCCGTCTCGCCGTCGGTCAGTCCGTCGGTGTCGCCATCGGCCTCGCCGAGCGTCAGCGCGAGCGTGTCCCCGTCGGTCTCGCCGTCCCAGTCGCCGTCGGCGTCGCCGTCGATCAGCGTCAGCCCGTCGGCCTCGGCGAGTGTTTCGCCGTCGGCGTCGCCGTCGATCAGTGTCAGCCCGTCGGCCTCGGCGAGTGTGTCGCCGTCGGTCAGCCCGTCGGTGTCGCCATCGGCGTCTCCGTCGATCAGCGTCAGCCCGTCGGCCAGTGCGTCCGTCTCGCCCTCGGTCTCTCCGTCGGTCTCGCCATCGGCATCTCCGAGCGTCAGCGCGAGCGTGTCGCCATCGGTCTCGCCGTCCCGGTCGCCGTCGGCATCCCCGTCGGTCAGCGTCAGCCCGTCGGCCAGTGTGTCGGTGTCGCCGTCGGTCAGTCCGTCGGTGTCGCCGAGTGCGTCCCCGTCGATCAGCGTCAGCCCGTCGGCGTCCCAGAGCGTGTCGCCCTCGGTCAGTCCGTCGGTGTCGCCATCGGCGTCCCCGAGCGTCAGCGCGAGTGTCTCGCCGTCGCTCTCACCGTCGAAGTCGCCGTCGGCGTCGCCGTCGATTAGCGTCAGTCCGTCGGCGTCGGCGAGTGTGTCGCCCTCGGTCAGCCCGTCCCGGTCGCCGTCGGCGTCTCCGTCGATCAGCATCAGCCCGTCGGCCAGTGCGAGCGTGTCGCCGTCGGTTAGTCCGTCGGTGTCGCCGTCGGCGTCCCCGAGCGTCAGCGCGAGTGTCTCGCCGTCGCTCTCACCGTCCAGGTCGCCATCGGAGTCGCCGTCGATCAGCGTCAGTCCGTCGGCCTCGGCGAGTGTGTCGCCGTCGGTCAGCCCGTCGGTGTCGCCGTCGGCGTCCCCATCTGTCAGTGTCAGCCCGTCGGCTTCGGCGAGTGTCTCTCCGTCGGTCTCGCCGTCCCGGTCGCCGTCGGCATCGCCGTCGATTAGCGTCAGTCCGTCGGCGTCGGCGAGTGTGTCGCCCTCGGTCAGTCCGTCGATGTCGCCCTCGGCGTCCCCGAGCGCCAGCGCGAGTATCTCGCCGTCGGTCTCACCGTCGGTGTCGGCATCGGCGTCTCCGTCGGTCAGCGTCAGCCCGTCGGCGTCCCCGAGCGTGTCGCCCTCGGTCAGTCCGTCGGTGTCGCCGTCGGCGTCCCCGAGCTTCAGCGCGAGTGTCTCACCGTCGGTCTCGCCGTCCCGGTCGCCATCGGCGTCGCCGTCGATCAGTGTGAGCCCGTCGGCCAGTGCGTCTGTCTCGCCCTCGGTCTCTCCGTCGGTCTCGCCATCGGCATCTCCGAGCGTCAGCGCGAGCGTCTCGCCGTCGGTTTCTCCGTCGGCGTCCCCGTCGGCGTCCCCGTCGATCAGTGTCAGCCCGTCAGCCAGTGCATCCGTCTCGCCCTCGGTCTCGCCCTCGGTCTCGCCCTCGGCGTCGCCGTCGATCAGTGTCAGCCCCTCGGCGTCAGCGAGCCTCTCGCCGTCGGCGTCTCCGTCGATTAGCGCTAGTCCGTCGGTCTCCGCGAGTGTCTCGCCGTCGATCAGCGTCTCGCCGTCTGTTTCCGTGAGCCCGAGCGCGTCGCCCTCGCCTGGGGCCGTGCCGTGGTATCTCAGCGATACGCTCACGGTCGTGGCTGGCGGTGTCCAGTCTGGAACAATAGAAGACACGTACGGGAACGACGCGCGCTCCCTGGTCTTGACGGAAGTTACGGGCGGGACGCCGTTCTCGTACGAGTTCAACTTCGGCAAGGACCAAGACGTTCCCGACACGTCACTGACGTTGTCCATCGTGGGGTACTACGATGGCAATCTCGGGCACAACGTCAAGATCTACCAATACAACTTCACGAGCACGTCGTGGGTAGCTATCACGGCGAACGCGTCGGATCTGCCCGATGCGGCGAGCGACCAACTCTACGATTTTTCACTACTCGATGATCCGAACTACCTCTCGGGTGGCGAAGTTCGCATTCGGATTGTGCATGCGGCCGGCGGAAGCACGAGCCATATCCTGTCTCTTAACCAACTCATCCTCGAGTTGGCTGGGCTCAGCGCATCGGTGTCGCCGAGCGTGTCGCCGTCTGTCTCGCCGTCGGCGTCGCCGAGCATAAGCCCGTCTGGATCGGTCTCGCCGAGCGCGAGCGCTTCAGCATCACCGAGTGTCAGCCCAAGCCTTTCGCCATCAGCATCGCCGTCGCTTAGTCCGTCGGTCTCGCCGTCGGTCTCCCCGTCGGTCAGCGTCAGCCCGTCGGGCTCCCCGAGCGTGTCGCCGTCGGCGTCCCCGAGCGTCAGCCCGAGCGTCTCGCCGTCGAAGTCGCCGTCAGTCAGCGTCAGCCCGTCGGTGTCACCGTCAGTCTCGGCCTCCGTCAGCCCGTCGGTCTCCGCAAGCCTCTCGCCGTCGGCGTCCCCGTCGGTCAGCGTCAGCCCGTCGGTCTCGGCGAGTGTGTCGCCGTCCGTTAGCCCGTCGGTCTCCGCAAGTGTCTCGCCGTCGGCGTCGCCGTCAGTCAGCGTCAGCCCGTCGGTGTCGGCGAGTGTATCGCCGTCAGCGTCGCCGAGCGCCAGTGCGAGCGTCTCGCCGTCGGTTTCTCCGTCGGCGTCCCCGTCGGCGTCCCCGTCGATCAGCGTCAGCCCGTCGGCCAGCGCATCCATCTCGCCGTCGGCGTCGCCGTCAGTCAGCGTCAGCCCGTCGGCGTCGGCGAGCATGTCGCCGAGCGTCAGCCCGTCGGTGTCGCCCTCGGCAAGTCCCTCGGTGTCGCCGTCAGTCTCGGCCTCCGTCAGTCCGTCGGTTTCCCCGAGCGTGTCGCCGTCGGCGTCGCCGTCAGTCAGCGTCAGCCCGTCGGTGTCGGCGAGTGTGTCGCCGAGCGTCAGCCCGTCGGTCTCCGCAAGCGTCTCGCCGTCGGCGTCCCCGTCGGTCAGCGTCAGCCCGTCGGCGTCGCCGTCAGTCTCGGCCTCCGTCAGCCCGTCGGTCTCCGCGAGTGTCTCGCCGTCGGCATCCCCGTCGGTTAGCGTTAGCCCGTCGGTGTCGGCGAGCGTGTCGCCGAGCGTCAGCCCGAGCGTGTCGCCCTCGGCGAGTCCGTCGGTCTCCCCGTCCGTCAGCGTTAGCCCGTCGGCGTCGCCGTCAGTCTCGGCCTCGGTCTCGCCGTCAGTCAGTCCGTCGGCGTCACCGAGTGCCTCCCCGTCGCTTTGGATCTCGGCATCGCTTTCTGCGTCGGTTAGTCCGTCAATCAGTCCGTCAGTCTCGCCGTCGGCGTCCCCGTCGGTCAGCGTCAGCCCGTCGGTGTCGCCGTCAGCGTCGCCGAGCGTCAGCCCGAGCGTCTCGCCGTCGGCGTCCCCGTCGGTCAGCGTCAGCCCGTCGGCGTCGGCAAGCGTGTCGCCCTCGGTCTCGCCCTCGGTCTCGCCGTCGGCGTCGCCGAGCGTTAGCGCGAGCGTGTCGCCGTCCGTCAGCCCGTCGGCCTCGGCGAGCGTGTCGCCCTCGGTCAGCCCCTCGGTCTCGCCGTCGGCGTCCCCGTCGGTCAGCGTCTCGCCGAGTGCGAGCGCGTCGGTTTCCCCGTCGGTCTCGCCGAGTGTCTCGCCGTCGGTCAGTCCGTCAGTGTCGCCGAGTGCGTCTCCGTCGGTCAGCCCGTCGGTGTCAGCAAGCGTGTCGGCCTCGGTCAGTCCGTCGGTGTCGCCGAGTGCGTCCCCGTCGGCCAGTCCGTCGAAGTCGCCGAGCGCGTCCCCGTCGGTCAGCGTCTCCCCCAGTATCAGCGCGAGCGCCTCGCCGTCGGTGAGTGCGTCGGTCAGCCCCAGTGCGTCTCCGTCTGCGGCCGTGTCTGCGTCGGTCTCGCCGTCGGTCTCGCCGTCGGTGAGTCCCTCGCTGTCCCCGAGTGCGAGTCCCTCGGTCTCGGGGTCCCTCAGTCCGTCAGCCAGCCCCTCGAGGTCAGCCAGCCTCAGTCCCTCGGTGTCGCCGAGCCTCTCGCCTTCGGAGAGCGTGTCTCCGAGTGCCAGCCCGTCAGCATCGCCGAGCGCCTCTCCGAGCGTGAGCCCGTCGCGGTCTGGCAGCCTGAGCCCGTCGGTGTCGCCGAGCGAATCGCCAAGCCGAAGTGCGTCGGTCTCGCCCAGCCTCAGCCCCAGTGCGTCGCCCTCAGAGAGTGTGTCGGTCTCGCCCAGCCTGAGCCCCTCGTTCAGTGCGAGTCTCAGTCCGAGCGTGAGCGTCTCGCCGTCGGCGTCGCCCAGCCCGAGCCCGTCGGTGTCGGCGAGTGTCTCGCCCAGCGTGTCGCCGAGCGCGAGTCCGTCGGCGATGCCGAGCGTGAGTCCGAGTGTGTCGCCGTCGGTCAGTGTCAGTCCCTCGCCCAGTCCCAGCCCAGCCCTGTATGTGGCGTGGGCCGGCACGGTGGAGATGGTGGGGGTGGCGGGCGTTGTCGAAGTTGAACTGGTCTCTGGCACGGTCACCCGGCGAGACGCGTTCCCCGTTGGGGGTATTGTAGAGGTCGAAGAAATGGGAGGCCTGGTCGACCTGATCGGCCTTCAAGGGACGCTGGAGGAGCTATGAGTAATCCAACCGTCGTGTCAGCGCTGGGCTCGCAGTACACCATCCAGATGGTGCGCGACAGCACCCAGCCTTTGCAGTTCACCCTGCTCGAGCGTGAGATCGGGACCAGGGTGTTTACCGCTGTTGATCTGACGGCGGCGACGGTGAAGTTCACCGTGCGCGACCGGCTGGGCGGGGCGCTCGTCTTCACGAAGGTCAACGCCCCCGGTTCGCACCAGGATAACCAAGACGGCACGACCAGGTTCGAGGTGGAGTACGACGATTTTGCTGCCATCCCGTCCACCCTGTGGACCACCCTGGTCTTCGAGGTGCGTCGGTTCGAGGGCGGCAAGGAATATGTCCACATCTCGGGCGACTTCATTCTGAGGTGGACCCCGGCGCCGGACATCGGCTCGTCGAGCCCGTCGATGTCGCCGTCAGCGGGGGCCTGATGCTGGATCTAGTCTTGCCGGCGCCGCCGCCGTCGCTTGTGCTGCCATCGTCTGGCCAGATTGTCCGTCTGGTGCTGCCGAAGCTCCATCCAGCGCAGGCGCTCGTCGTCAACGACCCGCATCGGATTGTCGTGGCGGCGATGGGCTCGAAATGGGGCAAGACGTACGGCATGTCGAACTGGCTCATCAAGAAGGCGTGGAACACTTACCAGAGCGTGAACTGGTGGTGTGCGCCGAGCTATCGGCAGGCCCGGATCGCACAGAATCTGATGTTGCAGTTGATTCCGACCCAGCGTCGTCGGCTGAGTCGGACCGAGATGGTGATTGAGCTCCTCCGGACGAACGGCACCCCGCATAGTCGGATTGAGTTCCGGTCAGCCGACCGTCCAGAAACCCTCCGCGGCGAAGGGGTGCATCACGCCGTGGCTGATGAGGGAGGGTTCTGGAAATATGATGCGTGGGTATCCCTCTGGACGACGTTGAGTCGGACCAGGGGGATGCTCCGCCTCATCACGACCCCGAAGGGCCGGAATTATGTCTACGACGAGTGGATCAAGGGGTCAACGCCGGAGATGCGCCTGCAGCACCCCGAGTATATGAGCTATCGTTGTCCGACGCACGACAACCCGTATGTACCACGGGAATCGCTCGAGGAGTTTGCCAGGAACCTGCCCGAGAAGGTCTATCGGCAGGAGATTTTAGCTGAGTTCCTTGACGAGTCGGCCGGCGTATTCAGCAACTTCCGGCAGGTCCAGGCCAACACCTGGCTCAATGCCCCAGTGAAGAATGGCTCGTATGTGATGGGCATCGACTGGGCCAAACACGAGAACTACACCGTGTTCACGATTGGGGACCGGACCAGCAAGCACATTGTGCATTTTGAGCGGTTCACGGCGATGGACTGGAACTCCCAGATTGACCGGGCGGTCCGGGTGGCGAAGGCCTGGAACAACGCGCACATCATTATGGACTCGACCGGCGTGGGCGACGTGCCGTATGACATGGTGCGAGCCGTCTATGCGAATTGCGAAGGCTATCAGATCTCGAACAACGCGGCGAAGGTGCCGTTGATTCAGAAGGTGCAGTTGGCCTTTGAGCGTGCTGAACTGCGCATCCCGCAGTTCAACACCAACGCCATCACCCAGCAGATGCAGCGGGAGCTGGAGATGTTTGGCTATGTGATTAGTCCGCAGGGCAAGTTCCTCTACTCGGCGCCCGAGGGGTATCAGGACGACATCGTCATGTCCCTGGCGCTGTGCTGGTGGGTCCTGGGGGCGGAACCCTTCGTGTACCGGTTCAAACAAATCCGAGGTGTGTGATGGCGTTCGATCCTGATTACCCATTCGAGATGACGACGGTGGAACAGTCCGTGGCCGAGGCGTCCATCGAGGATGTGATGGCCGGGACGATCAAAGAAGAGGGCATCCCTCGGGGCCGGGCGCACGAGAAGGAACTGGAGCGGCTGTACACGGTCAGCCCGACCTACGCGGAGCGGAGCGAGCACTGGCGCTTTCTTGCGCAGGCGTATGAGGGTGGGCCGGCGTATATCTCGGAGAAGACCCTGTTCAAGCACGAGCGGGAGCACGAGGATTCGTATAAAGACAGGCTCGCGCGGGCGCACTACTGGAACTACTGCACCAGTTTGAACGACTTCGTGCCGGACTTCATTTTCCGCGATCCGGCCGAGCGATCGGCGGATGAGTCCATCAAGAACGAGTTCAATGCCTTCGTGTTGGACGTGGACCGGATGGGGACGACTCTGCCGCAGTTCATGCGGCGGGTGTCGGAAGAGGCGCGGCTGTATGGCCTCATCTGGATTGCGTGCGACAAGCCGGCGATCCCGGCGGGGACACCAGCCACGACCATGTCGCTCCAGCAGGCACGGGAACAGAACCTGGACAAGCCCTACTGGTACATCGTGCGACGGCCCGAGGTGCTCGATTTCGATGTGGACCAGTTCGGGTCGTACACGTACCTTAAGCGGCTCGTAAGTCGGCGTGAACGCAAGGGTAACGACTGGGTGCTCTTGGACCGCGTGATAGAATGGACGCAGCTTGACGTCCTCACGACGACGATCGACGTGACCGACCCTAAGAAGAAGCGGATCGTCAAACGTGAGCGTCTGAACCACACGTGGCACAAGGTTCCGTTTGTGCCGGTGTTCAATCGCCGGTCGAAGTTCATGTACGACGAGGGAGTGAGCTTCTTGGAAGACATCGCCTACCAGAATCGCGAGGTGTTCAACCTCACGTCTTTGCTAGGGGAGTTCCTCGCGCGGCAATGTTTCAACGTGCTGGTGATGGAGCAGGATACGGCGATTCCGACCCGATCCACGACGGCGGGCGAGATTGGCACGGCGAACGTCCTCGAGATTCCCAAGGGCGTGCAGAACCCGCCCGCATATCTCTCGCCGCCGGTGGACCCTGCGCAGTTTGTGCAGTCGGAGCGGGAAGCGGTCATCCGCGAGATGTACCGGCAGGCGGTGCAGGATGTCGCGAACGAGATCTTCGGAGGCACGAGCGGAGAAGCGCAAAACCAAGCCCTGGGCCGTGCGGTCCCGAACATCGCGCGGCTGGCCGATGAGCTCCAGCTGGCGGAGACCAAGTCGCTCACGCTCTGGGCGGAGATGTCCAACCGCGAGTGGAAGGGCAAGATCTCCTACCGGCGTGACTACAGCATCTCGACCCTGATGGACATGGTCCTGCAGTTGAGCGGGATCCTGAACAACCTCAAGATCCTGCCGCCTCGGTTTATCCGCGAACAGTGGCTGCGGGTCATTCGTGAGTTCGACGGCCGGCTCGATCCCGACGCGATGACGGAGATCGAGAACCAGATCAAGGCTCTGTCGGATGAGGAACTGGTCGATCGGTATATGCCACCCGAGCCGCCGGCCAGCGAGATGATGCCGACGTCGGCGAATCTCATGCAAGGCAAGACGCAAGAAGCGTACGGAACGGACAAGGGCCGTTCGCTCGCCACGGGCGATCGTTCGGCGACCAAGGAAGGGGCGCGGGACGCCCAACGCCGGACGAGTCAGTCGACGGTGCGCGAGCCGGATCGGAAGAACCGCTCCTAACGAGCGGGGCCATGGACTCCCGAACAGGGAGGGAGAATGAGTATGTCAGTAGCCGCAGAGAAGACGCCGGGCGTTCTACCAGACCCTGACGGCGAGGGGGAAGTCACTCAGGCCTCAGACAAGGCGACCGTGGGGGGCATGAGGGTCACGTTGTTTGACGAGAAGCAGCAGCGATGGGTCGAGCATCACGGCGACGAGATGTTCGGCAAGGGGTTCAAGAAGGCCGAAGCCCTGTACGAGAGCAAAACCATGACGCTCGACAGCGAATTGCGGTCGACGAAGGGGGAGCTCGAGACCCTGAAGACGGAATTGCAGGCGGTCAAAGCCGGCAAGCCCGTGACCCAGGCAGGGAAGGACGAACAGCATGCGGAGGTGTCCCGTCTCCAAGCGACGATCGAGGAGATGCAGGGCACCATCAAGACGCTGAAGTCTGACAAAGAAGCGGCCGAAACCCGTGTCCAGCGCGCGACGGAGATCGAGCGAGGCATGACCATCCGGTCGGCATTCCAGCGAGCCATCCCCAAGGGCGTCGAGTTTTTTGACGTCGACGAAGCCCTCGAGCTCGGGCAAAAAGAGGGCAAACTGGAACTGTCGGAGCATGGCACGGTCTTTATCGTGAACCCGCGCACGGGCAACCCGCGCATTGGGGCCGATGGCGACCCGATGACGCTGACGGCGTTCGTCAATGAGATTGTCGCCAAGAAGCCGTACCTCGTGAAGTCGAACCTCGGGTCGGGATCGGGCGGGGGCGAAGCGCGGGAATTGGCCCGCGAAACCAAGCCGCCGAGTCCGGCCGACATGTCGAAGGAGGACTTCGAGGCACTCAAGAACAAGGTCAAGTTGGGGCAGCGGATCGTCTAGCGCCCTGACGCCACATCCACACGGTGCGTGTGCATCGGTGGGACGACAGAAGGAACCGAACTATGTCTTACACCGCAAATCAGATTTCAACCAACACGGAGTGGCAGCGTGTCTATTACGACCGCGTGCTGCTCGAGCGGCTGCTCCCCAACCTCATCTGGACGATGTTCGGCCAGCCCAAGCCGATGCCCCAGAACGAGGGCCAGTCCGTCAACTTCCACGGGTACGAGTCGCTGGCCGTGGCCACGACGGAGCTCACGGAAGGCGTGACCCCGGCGGGCAGCCTGCTCTCGATGATCAACTTCTCGGCGACCCCGAAGCAGTACGGCGACTTCGTGGAGATCACCGACAAGCTCGACATGACGGCGCCGGACCCGGTGCTGACCAACGCGGCTGAGCTCCTGGGCGAGCAGGCGGCGGAGACCATCGACACGCTGGTGCGGGACATCCTCGCGCTCGCGACCAACGTGCAGTATGCCGGCACGGCGAACACGCAGGCCGTCGAAGTGGCGGCGACGGACATTCTGGACGAGATCGAGATCAAGAAGGCGGTGCGCACGATGCACACCAACAAGATCAAGAAGCTCACCCAGATCGTCAACGCGTCGACGGGTGTCGGCACCGTGCCGGTGGCCCCGGCGTTTGTCGGCATCGTCTCGGCGGCGACCCTGTACGACCTGAAGGGGCTGACGGACAAGGGCTGGACGCCGGTCGAAGAGTATGCCTCGACGGGGGCGCTGCTGCCCTACGAAGTGGGCAAGCTCGACGAGGTGCGGTTTGTCATGACGCACAACCCGATCATCGAGACCGGCGCGGGTTCGGATTCGCCGGCGAACGACATCCACCACACGCTCATCTTCGGGCGCGATGCCTACGGCATCATCCAGCTCGCGGGCGTGCAGAACATCATCAAGGGCTTTGGCGCCGGCAACGACCCGTTGAACCAGCGGGCGACGTCAGGCTGGAAGTGCTTCTTCACCACGAAGATCCTCCAGCAGTTGGCGATCCTTCGCGTGGTTCATGGTGTCACGGCGTAGTGACCGGGGCGGGCTGGGAAGCCTGTCCGCCCATTTTGTAAAGGACTGACTCTCATGCCACGGAAATCTCAGCCGACCGTTCTCGATGAGCAGGCGATTGCGGTACAAGACCCGGTCTCGAAGCGTTTCTCGACGCTGGAGGCCAACCGCAACGCCACGATCGCCAAACTGAATGCGGAACCCCGCGTGCCGGTGCATGTCTCGCTGCCGGACGGGATGACGCGCGAAGAGGCGTCGAAGATGGAACGCCCGCCGACGCTCGTGGTCGGGATCAACGGGTACAACATCCTCATCAAGCGCGGGTACACCGTCCACGTGCCTGAGTCGGTCGCCCAGATTGTGCGGCGATCGGAACAGGGCGGATAGGAGTCAGTCATGGCGATCGAACTGGATGCCACGTCGAGCGGGGGCAGCGCGAACACCTACGTCACCGTGGCGGAGGCCGACGCCTACTTCGCGGCCCATTTCAGCCAGGCCAAAACCTCGGCCTGGAGCGGGCTCGAGGCGCACCAAAAGGTGTCTTCGCTGCGGCTGGCCTGTTCGGTCATCGAGACCCTGCCGTTCCATGGCGGGAGCGTGGGGCCGGCGGTGTGGGACCAGGCTCTCCAGTTTCCCACGACCGAAGACTACGCCGACAACGCGTATGCCGTGCCACAGGTGGTCAAGGACGCCCAGTGCGAACAGGCCATGTACCTGCTGACGGCGGACGAAGCCTCGATGACGGCCCAGATGCAAGGGATCTGGGAGGAGTCGGTGCAAGCCGGCGATGTCAAGGTGGGGACCGTCTATAGCGGCGGCGGGGTCACGGCCAGCATGGTCGCCCCGCTGTCGTTCCAACTCTTGCGCCCGTATGTGCGCAAGGGGTCTTCCAAGGTGGCACGAGCGTAACCGATGCCAAGCGGAGTCGCCATCCAAGCTCGGATTGAGAAGGCGCTTGCCCAAGTGCAAGCCACGGAGCGACCCGTGGCGATTCGCACGGTGGCCCCTATCATGGGCGACGACGTCTTGCGCATTGGCTATACCGCCGACGTGGTGGACAGGCCTGTGGTGCCACCTCCTGCGGTGCGGCAAGTCACGGCGGCAGAGATTCAGACCTCGGGGGGTCTGCTGCAGCCGGGCGACTACCGCTTTATTTTTGGCGGGTCGGTTGACCGGGACACGCTGAAGCATGGCCAGTTGCTCTACGGCGACGACGTGCTGCAGATTGTTCGGATTGACCCAAGCGTCTATCAGGGGATCGCGGTGGCCGTGCGGGTCATCGCGAGGACTCAGTACCTCGAGGAAGCGCCGGTGCGGACATGAAAGCCTTGCTGGACTCCTTCGTGATGTACCTGAGCACCGAGCTCACCGGCGTGTTGCCGGTGGCCTATCTCCAGTCATTGCCCGGTGCGCCGGATGCGGAACGGCTGGTACTCAATCGGCTCAATGTGCGGGTGCTGGCTCCCAGCGCCACCATGGGCCATCTTGAGGAAGCGCTCCTGAGTCTGGACATCGTCGGGCAGGACGAACGTCAAGTGCTGGGGTGGGTGGCGTCGGTGCAGAACCTGCTGAGGTCGCGCCTGTACACGCCCGAGTTCCAGTACGAACCCGATTCCGCGAACCCCGTGGCCACCGGTGTGAACGTGTACTGGAGCATGGGGGATGTGGATTTCGAGGTGGTGGGGTCATCGCCCAGCATGGTGCAGATGACCTGTACCCTCCCGATTCGACATGCAAGGACGTCGTACAGCTAACGGCTGTATCTCGTTGAGGAAAAACAAGTTATGGCAACCGCGAACAAGTACACGCAACAGACCCCAATTGCCGGTGATTCCATTCGTGCCGTTCTGGCCGACCGCGTCTACGTGACGACGTCCGGGACGGACTACGCGGACCCGGCCGCGAAGCTCGAGGGCGATTCGGAACCTGTCGGTTCACCGGCGTGGGTTGACCTCGGGGTCGTCGCCAACTCGAAGGCGACGCTGACCTACAACAAGGAAGTGAAGTACGTCGAGACCGGCATCGACAAGGTGCGGCGTGCGACCTACCTGACCGGCAAGAACGCGCAGTTGGCGTTCACGCTGGAGCAGTACGACATGACGGTCATCCAGGCCATCTCGGGCCTGACCGAAACCGCCGTTGGGGGCATCGGGTCCAAGATCTTCATCGGCCAGGAAGACATCATCGAGAAGGCCGTGCTCATCGTGTCGACGAACAAGATCGACAACAAAGAGCATCACCTGTTCTCGAAGAAGGCCTATCTGACCTTCCAGGTGGGCGAGACGGACGACTACCGTGTCATGAACGTGACGGCGGAGTTGACCCCGTTCCTGCCGACGACCTCGCCCGTGCAGACGATCGAGGCGCTGTTCGTGCTCTACATCCTCGACTAAGGTCGGGGGGCGTTCACTGAGTCCGGGTTGGGGAACTGGCCCGGACTCCTTTCCTGTCCCTTGGCTGCACACGGTGCAGGGGACGCTTGAGAACCCACCATGAGTGATGCGACGACGACCCCGACGACCCCGAACTTGCCCACGCTGGAACCGGACACGATTATCCATGCGGTGCGCAACGACTATCCCGGGCATGAGTTTGTCTTGGGCGATCGCGTGTTCCCGGTCAAGGACTTGGACTACGACTCGTATGTCGAGTTCATGCGTCTGTCCAAGTCCATTGCCGAGTTGATGCGCGATGCGATGGATCTGTCGGACGGGGGCGACGGCAAGATGGGGCTGAACTTCAACCTGGCGGGGCTGGACATGAACCGGGTCATCGAGGTCGCGGGGAAGGACTTGCCCAAGCTCGTGTTGCTGTGTTGCCGGGCGAGCGACGAGAAGGTGACGGAGAAGGAAGTCAAGCGCTTGGCCAAGCGGCCCCAGGTCTTGTTGGAGGTGGTGCTGATTCAGATCAAGCACAACAAGATGGTCGAAGAGTTTGTCAGTTTTTTTCCACGGATCGCGGGTCGCCTTTCGGACCTGGTGGAGGACACGACCAGCGCACTCGGCGCGTCATCGAGCCCGCCCCTGGCGAGCGCGAGAACCCGCTCCTCGTCGTAGATAGTCTGGCACAGGCGTATCACTGGACCTATCGTGACATCCTGCGCCTGACGCCGCCGCAGTTGGTGATGTTGAACCACGCGGCGTGGTGCAACAAGCGGCGGGTGGACGAGGCGATGAAGCTGAAGGATGAGGCGGAGAAAGGTCACCCGGCAGCTGTGCGGTCCCCGAGTTCTGAGATCGTCTGGGGCGGGAAGCGCTTCGACGAGCTCACCAGCGAAGAGATGGCAGCCTATTATGCGTCGGGGGCTTGATGGCGAAGAAGAGCGGCGTCGTCATTGTCAAGTCCCTGATCCGGGATGACCTCCGTCAGCGCCTCGATGAATTACGCGGCGGGTCGACGATCTCCGGAGCGTTGACGATCACCAAGGGCCATGACTACTGGTGGTTTCTGGAATACGGCACGGCCACGCTGATTGACCAGAAACGTGTCCTTGGTGAGGGCCTCTTGCGCCGGCCACCGTCGGTATTGAGGCATCCTGGGCCGGGCGGGAAATCGGCCCCGTATCCTATCAAGCCGAATGCTCGGTTGCGGGCGTTACGAGCCAAGGTACAGGGCGGGCAGGCGCTGGGGCGCGCCAAGTACTGGCTGTTCTTTTTCTTCCGTAAATCTATCGAGTCTCGGTCGTCACTGGAGCACGGGTGGAACTTTGCCAAGGTGGTGTACCACCAGGGCATTGCGCCACGGGCGCCGGTGCGGAAATCGCTCTGGGAATTTCGCAAGAACTTCCGCCTGCGGTTGATGAACTTGGCGCGGCGGCGAACCCCACCCAGCCGTCAGGTGATTGTCGATGTGTTGAATGTGGAGTTGCTGAGGCTGACGGGTGCGGTCCGAGCACGCACGCCGGAATCCGTGCCGGATCCGCCTCCGCCGCCCGGAAAAATCGCGCCCACGCCACGTCGTCCAGCCCAAGACCATCTGGCGGACGCGTGGGGCGTCTCGCTCGCGAAGTAGCAGGATCCTATGGCTGACGAAACCCCTGGTAGCGGTATTGGGTCGAGCGACGTCTATCGCGTCGCGTTGGATATCGACCCGTTTGTGAAGGCCCTGCATGCCGGGCTAAGAGCCTACACCGAATTCCAGCAGTCGGTGCAGGGGATGTCTCTGCGCGTGCGCATCGAGGGGACGCAGTTCAAGGCCCTCACGGACGCGTTAGGACAAATCACGGCGGCGTTCGATACGATCTCGGTGGCGGCGACACGCGGGATGGGCGGGGCCGTGAAGACCGTTCGTCGGGGCGCGGCCCAAATGATCGACGGCATGACGGAGGAGCTGGAGGAGGGGGTTCAGCAGGCGGCGGTCGTGGGCACCGAGACGGGGGTGGCGTATACGCGGGCGATGAACGCCGCCGTCGATCCGTCTGGGCGTGGCTGGGCGAATATCCGATCGGCGCTCAAGCGTGCGTTGCATGTCGACATCGATTTCGTCCGCGACAACAAGGTCTTGGCCGAGCTCGACAAGTTCACGCGGGATCTCCAGAAACGGGAAGACAAGCTCCGGACCGCACAGTCTCGTGGGCGCCTAGCTGGGAAATCTATCCCCGGGTTTAGTGCCGAGGACCAGATCTCCCTCTTCGGGTTCAAGTACGAAACCGTGAAGGGGCCGCCCGCTGCGAAGTCTGCGCGTGTCGCGGTCGGTGACCTGCAACCTCCGCTGCGAGTACTGGTCCCCTTTGTCGATCCTGCCCGGAAGGCGGCAATTCAGGGGCGCTACAAGGATCTGGAAGATGTCCTGAAAGCCGAAGAGGCCGAACATCGTCGGATTGTGACGGCGGGCAAGCGCTACGAGACGATGCTCGGGCAGGCACAGGCAGCGGTGGACAAGATGCGGGCTCGGGCGCCCAAAGGGACGACGGTCTTGGGTCCCGAGGCGTTCATTACAAAGCCTGGCGACGACATCACGAAGGCGAAGCTCAACAAGGATTACATCAAGGCTGAGACGAAGCGGATCAATGCCGCCGCGCTTGCGGAACAAACCACCGAAGAGGGCCGGACTGCGCTGAAGCGGCTCATCCGGCGGCAAGACGCGTGGGAACGCGCGTTGGCGACGATGCCCGCCGAGACACGTCAAGCGATCTTGGCGAAGATCCGCAATCTCGAGTTCTACAAGCTCCCAGGCGGCGGGAAGGCGGCGGTCTGGGACATGCGGTTGGTGGACCAGGTCAACGCGGAGATTCGCCAGGCGGCGACGGCGTTTCGGGAGTCTCAGGGCGTGCAGCGGGCGACGAATAGGGCGTATGCCAGTGAGGCCTCGAAACTGACCGTTGCGCAGGCCAACCTGCGGGCGCAGATCGAGAAGGCGGGGGCGGACTACGCCCAGTTCATGCGCAGCCCCGCGATGCGTGCTGTGGTGGCGGCACGGCCCAATCCGACGCTCCCGCTTGAACAGAATCTCATCGACAGTGATGTTTATCGGCAGAAATTCCAGCAGGTTGCGGATCAGCAACTTGAAGTGGAGAAGGCGCATACGCGGGCGATTGCGGATGCCACAAAGACGCGGCAGGCGGCGGCCACGAAAGACCTGCGTGACCAAGCGAAGGTTAACAACGATTACGAGAAGGAAGTAGCAAAGGCGGCCCTCGCCCAGCGTGCGCTCAATCGTAAGATTGCGTTGGCAAAGGTGGATCCCGCCACGTTGGCGGCTCGTCCAGCCATGCAGGCGATCTTGGGGCAACAGCCAGGACGGGATCTCGGCGATTCTCTGTTGTACGCCAACTACCGCAAGGAATATGCCCAAGCGGTGATGGGTGAAATCAGGACGATTGAGCGGGAGGAGGCGGAGCGTAAGGCCGCGATGCTAGCACGGCGGCGGCTTATGACTGCCGAGGCAAAGGCGGCATGGATTGTTGAGCAGTACGGGGAGTCGGTCAAGCGCGTGAAATTCTCTGGGGCGATTCGCGGGGGGATGCTGACCTCGCCCACGCAGATTTTATCGGGCGGAGGGCCAGGCGAGCCTCCTCCGGTGGTTGATGATGTCAAGGTGCAACGGTATCGCAAGGCCCTTGCGGATACCTTGCGCGACGAGCGGAATATCACGCGCGAACGGAAACTCGCCACGCGCGAGTCAGAGCGGGCCTACCAGGTGCAGAAGGGCATGGGCATGGCCGTTGCGGAGACAGCCTTCCGCATGGGCAAGTGGCTCGTGTTCTACCGGTTGGTGCGCGACGCGATGATGCTGATTGAGGGAGGGATTCGGGCGGTCGTCCGGGCTGGCTTAGAGTACACCAAACAACTCGAACTGCAGCAACTGGGCGTGCAGGCGACCATGGCCGAGCACTACAAGGTCGTCAACGCGCAGGGCGAGGAGCTCGAAGGCGCCCAGAAACTGATTGCCCTACGTACGACGGCGACTGAACAGTGGATGCAGTTGCAGAGCGCGGCGCTGGCTGTGGTTGGGCAGACGCAAGATCTGATGATGATTTATGCCGGGATCTTGCCCTATGCCAGCCGGCTCAATAAAGAGATTAGCGACGTCCAGGAGATGACGAAGGCGGCGGCCGTTGCAGCGTCCCTCATGGATATTTCGTTTAATGACGCCCGAACCGCGATGGTGTCGATGCTGCAGGGACGGTGGCTGGCGAGGAACCGGCTCGTTACGTTGTTGGGGATCAGCCGCGAGGAACTGACGGCGCTCAAGGGCACGCCAGAGTTGTTTGACCGTATCAATGGAGCCCTGCGTCCCTTCTTGGGGTTGGCGGATCGCGCGCAGGGCACCTTGGGCGCCATGCTCGAGACGTTCAAGGAGTTCGTCGGCATCATCGGCGCGGAGCTCGAGGCGCCCTTTATTGCCCTTTTCAAGAACATGACGAGGGGCTTACAGCAAGCGCTCTTCGACACACAGGGCGGCATGCTGAAGGTGAGTGCGCCGGTCAAGGCTGAGTTCTACATCCTGCGGACGGTCTTCACGGAGATGCTCGAGCCCCTGCGGACGTTTGCGCGACAGCTCGCGACGGACGGCCCTCGCAATATCAACCGGTATATCTCAGCCTTGCGGACGTTGGTGTCGCTGTTTGTGGAGCTGGCGAAGGCGGCGGTGGCACTGACGACGTCGGTTGGGAAATTTGTGGCCGAGCATCAGGGCACCCTACGTATTGTGGCACAGGTCGGGGCTTGGCTGATGCTAGCGGGGGCACTCAAGGCCGTGCATCAGTGGATGACCAAGACGGCCATGGCCGGCAAGACGATGACGTCGCAGGTCTTCCTTCCATGGACGCGTTCAGGCCGTGCAATTGGTTCAGAGGCGGTTGGGAAGGAAGTTCTCGCCAAAGGCGGTGGCGAGACGGCCGCTGCGGCGGCGACGGGGGCCTATCTTGCTCGCGCCAATACCACGGCAGGCAAACTCGCCATAAGTTTAGGCGCGGTCTGGCGGTGGGGCACGATGGTCGCATACGGGATTGGGTGGATGGCGCTCATCGTTGTCATTAGTAAGGTCATTGACAAGGTCATGGCCTATAAAGACGCGATGATTCGGGCTGATGAGGCTAATAGGAAATTCAAGCGAGGGGATCCGTGGGGAGCCTTGGCCGACCGGGAAACGGATCGGTTCAGTCCGAAGATCCAGACGGCGGTCCAGGCGCAGCGGAGTGATTTCGAAAAGTCTCTCGCCTCGATGGAGACCTTGGCGGCCTCTCGCGGCGTGAGCTTTAAGACGGCGGAGGAGGATTACCGGACCTATAAGGACTACCAGAACGTCATTCTTCGGCAGATCACCGACGAAGAGAAGTACGTCAACGCCCTGGGCAAGAAGTACGGCGACCTCGCGAAAGACCGAAAGACGAACGCGGCGGAGATGACGAAGCTCCAGGCCGAGCAGCAGGCGGGGCTCGCGAGAAACGTCGAACGTCAGAAGCAGGTAGCCCAGATCGAAGAGCGTCTCTCGGCAATCGCCGGGGTCGTCAACGAGCGCGCCTCGTTCTACGCCAAGATCACACAGGATGCCAATATCCTCATTGGCGATATTGAGCGCGAACTCGCCGAGCGCACGAAGGAAGCTGGGGCTGGCCCAGTGTCGGTGGAGCAGTGGCGTCGGACACGAGCCGGCGAGCGCGTACATGAACCCGCTCGGGAAACGCGAGGTCCTGTTGACGATATCCTGAAGCTAACGACGACGCCGCAACTTCGGGAGCAACTCGCCCTGTTGAAAAAGATGCGGGGGGAAGCAGGCGGGTATGTTCAGGCCATGGTGGGGCTTGAGGGCGTCTTTGCGTCGATCAACAAGAACAAGATCCTTCCAGTGCCCGGCAGCACTGACGATGACGGGAAGGGTTGGACGTCGCAGTACGAGGAGCAATTACAGGACTATCGGGCCGAAGCCGAGGCCGAGATTGCGGCCCAACAGCGACGCGTCAAGACCCAGGAAATTACCGAGACGGATTTTGCAGAATTTGTGGCCCAGAAGCGCCAGGAGATGTCAGAGGCCACGCGGTGGTATCGCCTGATTGAGCAGGCGGATATCGTGCAGGCGTACAAGGATAAGCGGCTTGAGGAAGAGCAATACCAAGAGCAGATCACACAGTCGTGGAAAAAGGCCAGAGCCGAACAGCGCGAAGATCTCGGGAAAACAGCAGACGCCGAGACCGACGTCCTCGTCGAACGGAACAAGTGGGCTGAACGCTATATCCAGACGATGGAAGACGTTGGGGCGACGCTCAAAGCTCAAGGCGACGAGGTCGAGGCGTTTGACCTTAAGCTAAAGAAACAACTGCACGATCTCGAGGTTCTTCGCAAAGATGCCCAGAGCGGGGTCTTCGGTGACGAGCAACGCCGGAAGGTTGATGCGGGAACCGAGAAACTGCTGAAGGTCGCGCCGTTCGAGCGTGAAGTCTTGCGGTTGACCCAGTTGATGCGAGGCCTCGATGACGCCCTGAAGGTCAACGGGGAGAGTATCACTCGTCTCGCGACTGAGTTCGAGGCGGGGACGGTCGCTGTCTCGACCTATGCCGGGCGAATGGCCGAGCTCCGTGATGAGCGCTTGAGTCTCCTGTTGAAGAAACAGGCCGACCTGGTGAAGCAGTTGGCGGCGGTCCAGGCGGCGGCGTCGGGCAAGGGACCAGGGTTCCTTCCCGACCCAGAAAAGCTCGCGCAAATCCGAGCGGAGTTGCTTCTCTTGGCTCTGGAGGAACGCGAGATCCGGTCTGGCGCGAAAGCGGTGGAACTTGCCTTCCGAGCGTGGGGAACCGCGCTCTCGTCCGTCCAAGCGGCGATGGGGATGGTGGTGGATGCGTGGCGAGTCTTGGGCCATATTCCTGATGACCTGAGCCGGGTCATTGGCGGCGTGCGGGGCATGTTCGAGGGGCTGCAGCGTTTTTCGGCGATGACGAACGATATCCGGCAGTTTATGGGTGCGTGGAAGACGATGGTCGATGCGGTCAAGCGCGCGGGGTCGCTCGGGTCACAGATCAAAACCTTCTTCCAGATGCTGTCGGGGTGGAAGGGGAACAAGCCGTCTGAGGACGCCAAAAAGCGTATTGAAGAACTCAGCACGATGCAGTCGGCGGCGGCAGAAGGGGACATCAAACTTCGCGATGCGATTGGGGCGCCGATGCCTGCGCCGGATATCGAGGCGCTGCGCCGTAAGTACGAAGAAATCATCGCGATTCATAAAGAGGTGGCCGAGGGGGCGAAGGAGGTCGGCGAGGCCGTCAGGACCGGCGCTTCCACGGCTGGGCCGATAAGCCGTCTGTCCGCGTCACAAGCCAAAGCCCTCGATCTCAACCGGCAGGCACAGACGATGACGCCCGCGTCCAGTCCGATGGCGGCACCCGTCGCGGCGAGTACGGCGGCACTGGAACAGATGTCGGGCGCGATTGCGTCCACGGTAGCGGCGTCTATTGCCACGTTGAGTAAACCCTTTGAGGACGCGATCCAACGGGCGGCAGCCGCGAACACGCTTGACCCGGCGCTGATTCGGGCGATCATCAACCGAGAGTCTGGATTCAATCCGGCGGCGAAGGGGCAACTGGACGAAGTTGGGCTGATGCAGTTGCGGCCGGGTACGGCTGCGGACATGGGGGTCTCGGACCGATCAAATTCCGAAGAGAACATCGCGGGTGGCACGAAATATCTCCGGCAACTGCTCGACGAGTTTAAGACCCTGCGGGCGGCACTGATCGCCTTTAACTGGGGACCTGGGAATCTGCGGAAGGCTGGTGGAGATATCTCCAAAGCGCCGGCCTCGTCTCGTCAGTATGCGGATGACATCCTGGGCATGGCGAAGGCCCAAGGCCCGGTTGAGGTGGCGGCGATTCTAAAGCCTGAGCCACTGGCCGAACAGGAGCCGGTCGAAGTCTCGGTCATCCCGGTCGTCAAGCCGATGGCGAGCCACAAGCCGATCGAGCCGGTCGAGATGGCGATCATCCCGGTCGTCAAGCCGATGGCGAGCCACAAGCCGATCGAGCCGGTCGAGATGGCGGTCATCCCGGTCGTCAAGCCGATGGCGAGCCACAAGCCGATCGAGCCGGTCGAGATGGCGATCATCCCGGTCGTCAAGCCGATGGCGAGCCACAAGCCGATCGAGCCGGTCGAGGTCTCGGTCGTTCCGAAGGCCGAGCCGGATCTGTTCCAGCGTGTCCACGACGGGCTTGAGTCGTACCTGAATGCGCAGAAGCCGGTCGGCCTCTCAGTCATCCCGAAGGTGGACTTTGAGGCTCTCAAGGGCTTGCCCCCGTCCGAGTTCCCGGCGATTCCAAAGATCGACTTCTCAGCCACGATGAAGTTGCCTCCGGTGGAGTTCCCGGCCATTCCTGTCGTGCAGAAATGGGCGACAACGCCGGAGCCGTTCGCGAGTTCTGCCGAGACTGACGCGCTGATGGCGTCACTGACGGGGCTGGATCAGGCTCAGCAGGCGGTGACACAGGGCGCCGCCCAGGTGCAGCAGGGCTTGTCGGCGATCGTCCCGCCCACGCTGACGAAAGACATTCAGACGGCTGCGACGGCCTTTGATAGCTTGATGGTGGTGTTTGGCAAGTCCGGCGGGGCTACGGCACTGCTGGGTGGGCTGCTGAAGCAGGTCATGACGTTCAAGGAGGTCGGCAAGGGGGCCGGCGACCTCTTCTCTGGCTTGTTCAAGCCCAAGCAGCCGGCGCTGGTGTCCACCGCCATCAGCGGGTTTATGAGCCTGCCGTCGGCGACGGGGAGTGTGGCTGAGGGGGCGACCAAGAGTGTGACCTCTGCGGCGTCGAAGTTTATGTCAGCGCTCCCCATGATCGGGGCTGGCATCGGCGTGGCTATTGGGATCTTCTCGGCGATGTTCCAGAAGAACGTCGAGAAGATCAAGAAGTCCATCGAAGCGGGGATGAAGACGGTCAAGGAGGCGATGGAGGATGGCACGATGACGCTGGGGGAGGGGCTGGCGGAGATCGAGCGTCAGCGGCAGGCGGCGATTGCCCAGTATTCCAAGAGCAAGGCGGGCCGGAAGGCGTTGAAAGACCTGTTGCCGCAATTTGACGACGAAATTCATGCGCTCGAGCAACGGATTGAGCAAGTGCGAAAGAGTTTCCAGGACACCTTGGCGTCCCGGCAGGCGGGGACGGGGAGTTTCGCGGACTTCTGGCGGGAACTGAAAGAGTTCGAGAAACTCGCCGCAGAGTATCTGGCGACGTTTGTGGTGAACAGCGACAAGTGGCTGGCGGCGTCGAAAGAGGTCAACGATTACTATCAGTTGCTGTTACAGGAAGCGCGTGCGCGATTCGAGGGTCAACTCCTCGGGTTTGAAGAGGAGGCGTTGTCCGCGCAAGAGCGCGTCTTGGATCTGCAGGAGGAGCAAGTCTCGCTGGGGAAGCAGCTGAACGATCTCGCAAAGCAGCGTCTCTCGCTGATCAAGGAAGAGAAAGGTCTCCAGAAGGATCTGAAGGATCTTGACAAGGACAAGGCGGATCTTGAGAAGGACAAAGTCCGGCTCCAAGAGGACCTTGCGGAGGCGGCGAAGGATCTCGACGCGGCGCGGCTGGAACGGGCGGAACGACTCTTTGCGATCGAAAAACAGATTCGGGATTTGTTGGTCGAAGCGGCGCAAAGCGAGGCCGAGATTCGTCGTCGGGGGATTCTCGAGGCTCAGCTCTCTGTGGCCGAACAAAAGGCGACGGAGATTTCCAAACTGCGTGGGGACACGGCGGTTCAGCTTGACGACTTGCGGAAGGAAAAGGCCAAGATTGCGTCTGATCGGAGCGCGGAGGAAGCGTACCAAGATCGGCTGGATAGGGCCAAAGAAGAACAGGAGGCGTTGGCCGAGAACCTGGTGAAGTTGGACGAGCGCCGCCAGGAGTTGATGGACCAATTGGCGGAGTTCCAGGAGCGGTTTAACGAACTGGCCTATAACGAGGACCAGGTGCGCGCGCAGCAGGCGCTGAACGACGTTCGTCTGAGGTTTGCTCGACAAGTGGCGGGGATTGAGGCGGAGATCACCGGCAATATCCACAGCCGGATCGACATCGAGACCCGGCGCGGACAGATTGCCGTTGACAATGCCAACCGTCAAGTCGCGGCGTGGCGTGAAGTGAAATCCCTCCTCGATAGCATTATCTACAAAGCGGACAAGTGGGTGTTTGAGCCGCCGGAAGGCTTCCCGGTCATCAGGATCCAAGTAGGCGACATCAACATCGACAACAGCTCCACTTCCACCTCCACCACCACGACTGGTGGGACATGGCCTATCCCGCCGATTATTGTGCCGCCGAACAATCCCGATGGGCCACCACGTCCTCGAGATCCAAGGCGCGGAGGGATTGAGATCTAACCATGAGAACCACAGGACGATCACGGCGTCGGGCGTCGGCGTTGCGGGCGCGGTTGATGCATCGTCGGCCCGCGCGTGGGGCGGCGAGCCCCAAGATGCGTCACAATCGGCCGCGCAAGAATCCGTTCAGACAGAAGCGGAGCGGATAATGGACATCCCGGTCGAGTGGATTGACGTCGGGTCGCGGATCACGGTGGTGGGGGTGTTGATTGCGAATATCTACATCATTGTCAATGGGATCCTCAACAAGAAGGTCGTGCCGTGGTGGGTGTTCGAGGATCTGCAGCACGACCGGGACCGGCTGCGCATCGAGAACGATACCCTGCGTGGCTTAGCGACGCGGGCACAGAGTGTCGCCGACCGGGCCATCACCGTGATCGAACGCACCCCGGCGGGGGGGGGGTGACATGAAAGGATGGCGCAGCATGCGTGAAGCGTTACGTCAACGGTGGTGGGGTGAGCGCACTCACCGACCACGCGAGATGTCCACGGACGTATTGCCTTTCGATGTCGAGGGGTTTGAGGAGCGTCTTGTGGCAACGGAGCGTCGGATGCAGGCGGAAGAACGCCGGCTACGCATCCTGGCGTTAGAAGGTGAGATTCCCAGAGGACACGTGCATGACAGGACCTGAGGCTCTTGAATTGGTGTTGGTGACGACCGGTGCGGTTACGACTGCCGGCGCCACATCGAGTCTCATCCAGAGTTGGCTGGACCGTGCCACGTTGCTGCGCAGTGGTCACAACGGGATTCGGCATTTGGTGGTGATAACGCGCATGGTCCGAGACCTCGGCAGGCTCCTGGCGGCGCTGATTATTTCCGGGGCGGGGTTCTGGTGTTTGGCGCTCCCAGACGACATGGACACGGCCGCGTTGGTGCTGAAGCATGCGCTGATGTTCACGGGCTGGATTCTGCTCGCGTCGGTGTTCACGGACTGGCAATCACGTCGGCATATTGAAGAGATGCTGGACCGTGTTGAACGAGGGGAACGCGTGTGAGTGTCACGCTCTGGATTGACAATCACGACGGGCTCGGGTTCGTCGACTATTCGAAGTTCTGGACTGACGTGGTGGGCTTCACGTCGGCCCGGAAGAACGAGCCGGTCCTGTTTGACCTGAACCTGTTCCCGGTTGACGACCAGCCGGGGTGGGTCACGCCGACGCGCGGGGCCTACATCAAGGTTGAGGACGCGAATTTTCTCGCACGGGACGTCGGCATCACCGACGGCGTGATCTACACGGGGTACCTGACCGACGACCCGAACCCGGCGTTGCTGGGATCCAAGGGCGGGCAGACGGTGTGGGGCTATCAGGCCAAAGCGACGTCTGACGACTATCTACTCAACCTGCGGTACTGTCCCATCAAGGTCTACGTCAACAAGACCCACGGGGAGATCCTGCGCGACCTCGCCGAGATGCTCGTGCCCACGGCGAGTCCCGTGGTGTTGGACTATGCCGGGATCCAGTCGGGGGGGACCGAACTTCTCTACCAGGTCGATCCCCGGAAGAAGTGGGGCGAGATTGCCCAGCAGTTCGCGGAGGTGGACGGGTATGTCTACTTCGCGATGGAGGGGTGTGTCTTCTACCAGCCGGAGGAGTCGCCCTGGAGCGCCTCGCCGTTCGTGCAGAACGCGCATTTAGAGGTCTCGCTCGACGACCCGCGCTTTCTGGCCGCCAACCTGAGACTCGACAAGAAGTCGACCACGATCGTGAACGACGTGACGGTGGTGGGGCTGGACGAGCCCCGATCGCCCGTGCGCGAGTGTTTCTTGTCAGACGGGTATAAGGGCGAGCATCGTCTGCGGAAGGTGCCCTACGGGGTGACCGAACAGGTCTTCCTCACGGAAGACTTTACCTCGGACTCGATCAATGCGACGACCTGGCTGGAGGAGGACGACCCGAATCTCGATTACATCCAAGCCACGCAGGGGGCGCTGAACATTGTCGGCGGGTCTGGGGTGTATGGCGGGGCCTATCTCATCTCGAGGAAAGGGATTGAACTCTGGGGCCTGATTGAAACACGGGACGGGGAACTCTACTTTCCGCCCTCGCCGTCTGGGCAGGGGTTCTTGGGGGGCCTGTACACGTCAGCGGTGCCGCTGCCGGCCGATCTCTGGGCAGGCTGGCAGGTGAACGCCACCAATGCGGCGAACATCATCCTGACCCCGTATGGGCCGGCTGGGGCGATCGGATCAGGGATCGTTCTGAAGGCGACGGACCACAACTACATTCTGCGCAAGCAGATCCTCGTGGACCGGCTGCCCGCGATGACCGCGCGGCGAGCGCCGTATCCTGCAGGGCTGGTCGACCCCTACTTCCGAGACATTCCGACGGCGGGCGGGGTGGTCATTGCCTATTCGGTCGAGGACATCGACTGGACGGATCCCAGCAGTGTCGTCAAGACGACGCGGGTGGTGGCCACCTACCAGGCGGACATTACCCCGGCGACGCCACAGATTGCGCTCTATTCCCCCATCTCCAGCCTCGACCTGCACAGTGTGCTGAACTTCGTCGAGGTCAAGCGCCCGTCGCAGGTCTATGTGACGGTGGACGGGGTGCCGATTCGGGTGGGGAGTTATCTGGACGGGGGCCGGTGCGCGATTGTCGAGGAGGGGGAACAGGCGAAGCTTGCGTGGTATGCCGTGCCAGGGGCGACCGGGACGATTGACTCCTACTACCAAGGCATGCTGGACGACCAGCCCATGCACTACTACCGGTTCAACGGGGCTGATGCGACGTCCATCGACGAGGGGCCACTGGCGGTCAGTTTGACGAAGGTGGGGACGGTCGACAGTCTCGCCGGCGGGGTGCCTGACGAGCCCACCGACGGGGCGATCAGCTTTTCCGGGGCCGGGCGGTACGACGCGACGGCGGCGATGCGGGTCGGGATGGGGACCGGGTTAGTCGGGGATGTCCAGACGGTCCAGGCCTTCACGATTGAGTGTTTGGTCAATACGGCGAACGCGGACAACCGGACCCCGATTTTCGATTGCCGGAACGGCACGCTGGGGGTGGCGCTCTATCTCATGTCTGGCACCCCGAAACTCCAACTCCTGCCGGGGTCTGGGGCGGCGCATACGTTGGCGGCCAGTCAGGTGGTGAATAGCGGCACGTGGCGTCATGTGGCCTTTACCGTGTCCGGGGTGGTCGGGTCGGCGCTGTCGGCGAAGGTCTACATTGACGGGTTGCTCGACGCGTTCGTGGGTGACTTTGGCTGGTTCTCGGGCTGGTCGACGGCGCTGTATCTCCCCGGATCGTTTGGCTACTCACTCATGGCCCTGGAGCCGGGGGATCTGGCGAATGTCTACGGCGCGTGTGGGTTGGACGAGTTTGCGATCTATGCCGGCGAACTCTCGTCGTCCCAGATTGCCGAGCATGCGAAGCGGGGCAAGCAGGAGATGCCGGCGGTGACGGTTCCCCCGCAGGGGGCCGAAATTGCCGTGGCGTACCGGGAGCGGGCCAAGGCGCGGGCGCGGGTGCAGTCGCCCCTCTCGATCGCGGACGAAGCCCAGAAGTTTGGCGACGACGGTCTCCGGCAGCGCATCGTGGGGGAGAGCGATGTCACCCCGCCCCCGCGCACGTCTGAGGAGTGCCTGGAGGTGGCGCGGGCCATCTTGGCCGACAGTTCGCCGGGGTGGGTGGGCTCCTACACCGTGGTGGCGCTCGAGCATAGCCCCACCGAACTGGTCCTGATGCCCCGTCCGGGCGATCGGGTGCAGGTCGTGTTTGATGTCGCCGGGGACCCGGTGGACATCGCGATGCCCATCACGAACGTCTCGGCGGTCTTCGAGGGGGTCGGGGCGTACAGTTACGCGTTGGAGTTTGGCGATGTGAACCGGCTGGACATCGTCACGCGCGAACTGTATCGGCTGCGGAAGTCGTCCCTGCTGGAGGCCAAGCTCGACGACATCACCATCTTCGAGGACGACACGGTTGAGGGCGTGTACCCGCCGACGGACCTGCCCGATCCGGCGGTGGTCAGCATCACGGAAACCTCGGTGACGGTCACGTTCGGGGCGAGTCTGCCGGCGGGCGTCAGCGGGGTGGAGATTCGCCGGTCGGATTCCGGGTGGGGGAGCGACGGCTTTCTGTCGCGGACGGCCAGCGCCACGATGGGGCTCACGCGGGCGGAGGAAGACCAGACCTGGTACTTCAAGAGTTACATCGACGGGACGCCCCGACGGTTTGCGGAACGGGCCGCGCTGGTGCGGGTCACGTACCCGCTCGCGAACACCATCATCCTGTCAGGGATTGACGGCGACATCAGTTCGACCCGGTGTCGGGTGCGGGTGCCGTATCCGAAGGCGACGAGTTTTGCTGGGATCCAAGTGCGGTTCACCTCCGCGTCTGGCCAGATCGTGTACGAGGGCGACGGGGTCAACACGCGCAAGCGCATGTCCACGCTCACGTGTCTGATTGAGGACGGGCGGTTTGTCGTCGACGTGCCGAACCCGCTGGCGCTGACCTCGATGACGTTCTGGCTGTGCGCCTACAACCTCCGGAACGCGTATGGGCCAGGCACCACGGCCATCATCGACACCATCGCGACCGAGATGGTGTGGGACCCGATCACGGGCACGTGGGTGCTGGTCGGGCCTGGTGGGACCGGGATGGGCGTGCCGACGTCCATGCCGTCGCAGCGGTTCCTGGGCCGGAACTCGGCTGGCACGGGCGGGGTCGAGATTCTGACGTGTGACACGGCGAAGACGATGCTGAAGATCCCGACCATCATCTATCTGGGCGGGTCCCGCTTCCACGCGGTTCGGATGCCGGAGTAGCGATGGCCACGTGGTTGGACATGCAGTTCTCGCGGGGCAATGCGGATATTGGCGAGGACTATTGGTATCACGTTCCCACCCCGGCTTGGTATCCAAATGCACTATATCCCGAGATTGTGAGTGGGAGCTACTCTGTCCATGCGGTGCAGGTGCCCGCATGAGTGACACATTATGGCTGAATGAGACATTTTCATCTGGACCCATCGTGTGGGACGTTGTGCCGGAGTTTTGGAACGCAGAGGAAGGCTGGTACTGGGCAGGCGCCGAAGAAGAACCAGATTCTCATCCACTAAACTATCCGCG
>Ga0315290_10000401_pt1 | contig 27843 bp, 29 predicted proteins | sample YL17G12_0_MG_FD_203627 | JGI IMG/M metagenome (GOLD analysis project Ga0315290, IMG submission 203627) | Sediment microbial communities from Yellowstone Lake, YNP, Wyoming, USA - YL17G12_0 | ecosystem: Environmental > Aquatic > Freshwater > Lake > Sediment | place: USA: Wyoming | collected... | reverse complement strand
AGGGCAGCCGCCGGCGCAAGGCCACCCTGCGCCAGGTCGCCCGCCTGCACGAGCACATCGCCAACCAACGGCGGGACCTGCAGCACCAGCTCTCCCGCCGCCTGGTGCAGGACTACGACCTGATCGGCCTGGAGGGCATGTCTCTGGCGTTCATGAACCGAAACCGGCACCTGTCCCTCTCGTCGTACGATGCCCTCTGGGGCGGATTGCGGCATATGCTGGAATACAAAGCGGAAGAAGCTGGTATTCCGGTCATGGCCGTGGATCCGTCCTTTACCTCGCAGAAGTGCAGTGGGTGTGGCAGGCGGGTGGAAAAGACTCTTGCGGTTCGTGTTCATCGCTGCCCTTCCTGCAGGCTGGTGCTTGACCGGGACGTGAACGCGGCCCGGAATATCCTGCAGCTGGCTCTTGATACTCTACAAACTCCCACTGCCCGGACGGGGCAGGCAGAGCGTAACGTGACCCACCGGGGTGTGCGTGCTCTGCGAAGCTGTCCGCTTTAGCGGACAGTGAACGTCACTCCTGCTAGAGTCTCGTCCAGTAGTGCTATAAAACCCTCAGGTGTTTCCTGCGTAAAGATTTTGGTGCGCGTCGCGCGCGGCAGACGCTGAAGCTTGAGATAACGCAGGGCATGTTTGCGAAAAAGGATCAATCCCTTGCGCTGACCGTGGAAGGCCATGTTCCGCTCGAGGTGCAGATGCATCATCCGGTGAACTTCTTCAGCTGGGACCTGTTCCCGTTCGAGGCGTGAAAAGATCCAGGGATTGCCGATGGCTGCCCGGCCGATCATCACGGCGTCGCAGCCGGTGTAGGATTTCATCCGGTCAATGTCCGCCACCGTGCGCACATCGCCGTTGCCGATGACGGGGATCTTCACCAGCGACTTGACCTCCGCGATGGCATCCCAGTTGGCTTCCCCGCTGTAGCCCTGTTCCTTGGTCCGAGCGTGAATCGCGACCAGTGCGGCGCCGTTTTCTTCCATGACACGCGCTACCAGCTTATAGCTGCGGTAATCATCCCACCCGAGGCGTATTTTTCCTGTGACTGGCACTTCCAACCCGGCGCTCAACCGGCGAAATATCCGGGCAATTTTTATTGGGGTACGCATCAGCCCCACGCCAGCGCCGATGTTGGCAACGCTCCTGGCAGGGCAGCCCATGTTGATGTCGATGATGTCCGGGGATTTATCCTGCACACGAAGGGCGGCTTCCAGCAGTTCGTCGGGATCTTCTCCCCAGATCTGGAAGACGATCGGCCGTTCCACCTCATCATAGGTCAGGCGGGGAGCCATATGCTCATAAGCGCGGATGATGTTCTTGGCTTTGACGAACTCGGTGTAGCTCATGGCCGAGCCCAGCCCGGCGCACAGCGAGCGATAGGGCCATTCCGAAAATCCATCCATCGGAGCAAGGATGGCGTCACCGTACACGGGAACATCCTTCACCCGGAACAGAAGTGTTTTCCCGGGCAACGGCTTCATCGTTGCGGGTTCAATGGCCGTCGTGATGATCGGGACAGATTCCATGCCTTATTCTTTCAACCGGTCCACAAACTGCTTTCTGAACTTCGCCACCTTGGGCGCCACCACCACCTTGCAGTACGGCTGATTGGCGTTGTTGACATAATATTCCTGGTGATAATCCTCGGCGGGGTAGAACGCGTTGCACTTCGTCACCTCGGTCACGATGGGATTCGACCACAATTTCGCATCGCCGATTTCCTTGATGATCGCTTCCGCAGCTTTCTTCTGTTCATCATCGTGATAAAAAATGACTGAGCGATAGGAAGTACCGACATCGTTGCCCTGCCGGTTGAGGGTCGTCGGGTCGTGGATGGCGAAGAAGACCCGCAGCAGGTCCGCATACGATATCACAGACGGATCGAACGTGATCTGCACCGCTTCCGCGTGGCCGGTTGTTTCATTGCAAACTTGCTTGTAAGTTGGGTTGGGAACGTGCCCGCCCGAGTAACCGGACTTAACCGATTCGGCCCCTTTTAGTTCATCAAAGACAGCCTCGAGACACCAGAAGCAGCCTCCTGCCAACGTGGCAATTTGTTTTTCAGCACCCATAGGATTCCTCCGGTAAAAAAGGAGCGGCTGGTGAGCCGCTCCTGAAATATCTGTTAGACACTTGGTTCGGCGGCGGCTTCTTCAGCCGGAGCTTCCTCGCGCAGAAGAATGATATCTCCCGCCGCATTCAGGTCGACCGCGATGTAATCACCGTCGTGGAAAGTCCCTGAGAGAAGAGCATCCGAAAGCTGATCCTCCACCTTTAGCTGGATGATACGGCGCAGCGGGCGCGCGCCCATCTCTGGGTCGTATCCTTGGTCGGCGAGCGATGCCAGCGCGGCGGGTGAAGCCGTCAGGTGAATGTTGTGATCCTTGAGTCGCTTGGCAACCTTGTCAATTTCGAGTGTGACGATGCGGGTAATATCCTCTTTGTTCAATGCATGGAAGACGATCACATTGTCCACACGGTTGATGAATTCGGGGCGGAAGGAACGCTTGAGCGTCTCGGTCAGTTTCTTGCGCATCTCCTCGTAGGAGAACCGCTCCTCGTTGACCTCATCCCGCTTCAAATTGAATCCGAGCGAGCCCTGCTTCTTGATCAGGTCCGCGCCTATGTTGGATGTCATGACGATGATCGAGTTGCGAAAATCCACCTTATGCCCGCGTGCATCCGACAGCTGCCCTTCTTCCATGATCTGCAATAGCATGTTATGGACTTCCGGGTGAGCCTTTTCTATCTCGTCGAACACAACGATCGAGTAGGGACGGCGGCGCAGGGCTTCGGTAAGCTGGCCCGCGTCATCATAACCGACATAACCTGGAGGCGCGCCCACCAGGCGGCTGGCAGTATGTCGTTCCATAAACTCGGACATATCCAGCTGGATGGCGGCGTCCTCACTACCAAACATGAATTTGGCAAGGGTCTTGGTGAGCTCGGTTTTGCCGACGCCGGTTGGTCCGAGGAAAATGAACGATCCGATGGGACGACGCGGGTCTTTCAACCCGGCGCGTGCGCGGCGCACGGAGCGCGCGATGGCCGCAATTGCTTCATCCTGCCCGATGATGCTGGTACGCAATTCGTCTTCCATTTTGAGCAGGCGCTGGGATTCCTCCTGCGCGATCTGCATCACGGGCACACCCGTCCACATGGCGACGACCTCAGCGATATCGTCCGCAGTGACGATCGGGCTGTTGGCGCGGTCCCACCCGGTGCGCAGACGTTCAAGTTGATTCTCGATTGAAATCTCTTGTTCCTGGTAGGTCTGAAGTTCTTCGGCGTTACCCTCTTCCTGCGCGAGAGAGCGGTTGGAACGTACTTCACGCAGTTGGGTGAAAAGATCCTTCGCCTGCTTGGCTGCCGGTGACTTGTACATGCGCACCCGCGAGGACGACTCATCGATCAAGTCGATGGCTTTGTCCGGCAGGAAACGCTCTGTTACATAACGCGATGAAAGATGGGCCGCCGCCACGAGCGCTTCGTCGGAGATCACCAAATGATGATGCTCTTCGTATGCCCCGCGGATGCCCTTCAGAATCTGGATGGTTTCTTCCTCCGAGGGTTCCTCCACCAGAACAGACTGGAAACGGCGCTCGAGGGCTGCATCTGACTCGATGTGTTTTCGGTATTCGTCGAGCGTCGTCGCGCCGATCACCTGCAACTCGCCGCGCGACAATGCTGGCTTCAGAATATTGGCTGCGTCCACTGACGAGCCGGCAGCACCGGCGCCGACCAGCATATGGACTTCATCGATGAAAAGGATGGAACCGGCTTGCTTGAGCTCATCGATCACCCGCTTGAGCCGTTCCTCGAACTGTCCGCGGTACATGGTGCCGGCTACCAGCGAACCGACGTCCAGTTGCAGTACGCGCTTATTCATCAGTGGCGCAGGGACGTCGCCGTCGACGATGCGCTGGGCAAGGCCTTCCACGATGGCGGTCTTGCCGACGCCGGGTTCGCCGATCAGGGCGGGGTTGTTCTTGGTGCGCCGGGCAAGGATCTGGATAACGCGTTCGATCTCCATCTGGCGGCCAATGACCGGGTCAAGCTTTCCCTGCTCTGCCTTGGAGGTGAGATCTGTAGCCAATTGGTCAACCAGCGGAGTCTTCGCGTCTTTCTGCTGTCCTTGCGCGGATTTCTGCGGTTCCTTGACCGGTCCGGCAGGCGCGGGAGAAGAGGAAGTTGGCGAGGACGATAAAGATTCCTGCAGTACACGGCGGGTTTGCCGTCGTATGTCATCAGCGGTCACACCGAGCCGGCGCAGGACTTCCAACGCCGTCCCTTCGCCGCGAACCAGACCGAGCAGAAGATGCTCTGTCCCGATGTAGTGATGCCCAAGCCGGCGGGCTTCCTCGATGGCAAACTCGAGCACCTGCTGCGTCTCGTTGGAGAGTTCGATCTTCTCGTCCGTCGGAGAATGACCTTCGCCGGCAAGGCGGTTGACCATCTCTCGGACGCGGTCGGTTTCCAGTCCCAAATCGCGCAGAACACGCCCGGCTACGCCGCCTTCTTCTTCGACCAGACCGAGTAAAAGATGTTCAGTCCCGATCACATTTTTATGTGCGCGTTCAGCTTCCTGGTGAGCCAGGCTCAGAACACGGCGTGCCCTCTGTGTAAAACGCTCCATGCCAGCCATATAGTTTTCTCCTTAATTAATCAGACCACTACAGTCTGGATAATTCTACCAAAGAAGAGAGGCTCCTCCGGATATGAGATTCATTAGAGTTTTTCTGTGTGAATGATTTCACTTACCGGTTATCGCCATCACCTTTGATTTTGCCGCGTTCCAACCGGTCGTAGAGTTTGACGATGTTTGATTCGGCTACTTCATCCAGAGTGAGATCGAGCTCGGTGCAGACCTGGGCGATGTACCACAACACATCACCGAGTTCGGCTTTGAGTGTTTCCCGTGTCTCGGGGCTGATCTGACCATCTTTGTCCCTGAACACTTTCTTAATCTTCCCCGCCACCTCTCCGGCTTCATTAACCAGCCCGAGGGTGGGATAGATAACAGCGTGCCCAATGGCAGGGTAAGCGGCTGTCTTGCGGGATTTTTGCTGGTATTCGTTAAAGTCCATTAGCTCTCCAGTAAATTGATGAAGGACGGGCTTGTCTGCCCGTCCTGATCAATGTGGATGCTATTTTACCCTTTTCTCAAGCGCGGCGCGGAGTTTGTCCATTAACGGCTTATGGTTCACCGGGTCGAACGGAGGCGCTTTCGACCAGTCATAGAACCAGACCGGTCCGCGCCTCAGGTCATTGGGTTCGGCGTCATAGCGAGGAATGATATGCACATGCAAGGCCGGCTCACTGTTGCCCAGTATCTCATAATTGATGCGCGCCGCGCCGGTTACTTCGAGGATCGCATCGCCGATCAGGCTCATGTCGCGCAGATAAGTCTCCCTCTCCCTGATGGCCAGGTCGTTCAAGCTGGCAACCACCGGGTCGGGTAGCAGCAGGCAATACCCGTTAAGAATTTGGACATCTCCAAAAACTGCCCAGCCCGATTCCATACGGCATAGAACTGTGGAATTTTCACCTTTTCGAGCGGTTTCTACACGGCGATGAATAAGAGTAGTCATGGAGACTCCTTAATAGAAAAAAGGGATCAGGAATTTTGTGTGCTTTTTGTATGCTGTCCACTGCTCACCAAATCGATCTGCCAGAGCTTTTTCCTCGCGTCTAGCTCTGCCGATGAAGGAGATGACCGAAAAGACGAACAGCAGGAAAATCATCCAGACCGGGTAGAGCAGGGTTAGCCCAAACATGGCGATCCACCAGCCGAAATACATGGGGTGTCGGAGATAGGCATAAGGTCCACTCTGGATGAGCAGGTGGTCATCAAGCAGTTTGACCTGCTGACTGGTACTAAGCCCCCACATTTTGCCCAAGGTGCGGCGTGCCCATAGTACGAACGCGCATCCAGCCAGGTACAAACACAACCCTAATATCGCCAGAAATTGGGCGGTGCTTTCCGACCAACCGACCGGCAGCGGAATCCACAGGAAGTAGAACATCAAGGCGGATAGGGCGAGACCAAGAACAATTATGCCCACCTGCGCCCACATCGGTGCTTTTTCTCCCTTGCGGTCAGGCAGCAAACCGACGGCCTCGCCTCGACGAAGAGCAGCCAGCCACTCCGCCAATGTGAGCACAAAACTGAGGTAGATCATGCTGACGATTACCACCACTGCAGCGATAAAACCAAAAGGGTTCATTGATTTTCTCCGTGGATTAATTCTCATCCACCCAGGATCCTGGAAAGACCGATGCGGATGGATAATTAATCAATATCATATTCATTATTGCTCCACATATAGTGTACTGCTGATGAGCGTGATTGGGAACAAGTGCCAGACCCCTCTGTATGTCGTTTTGGCTTACTGCTGCGGGGATTGGCTAGTAACGAGAAATAAAAAGAGCAGCCACTAGCTGCTCTGCGTGCGGGAAAGTAAGGTGAAAATTATTTGATCGCTTCTCTGAAATCATAAATATTGTCCTTGAATTCCCATTTCCTGCTGCATGCAGGGCAGACAATAAACTCATACTTATCTTCCAGCGGGGAATTCCCACAAGCGGGACATTTGAAGAAATTCTTCGGCTCGAGGGGAATCTCCCGCTTTGCGCCGCCAGCTGCTGTCGCTTTGACGAACACGCTTGGGGTGAGTTGGAACCACGCGCCGGTCGGCTGGAATAATCCATCCAGCCCGGCCAGCAGTGAAGCAGGGAGTGCGCGCTTGAGGAATTCCATCCGGAAATGGGATACGGTCAACGTCCGCTCGCGCCGGAAGCCCAACTCATCCAGCCATCCAAAAACCGCCTTGGGGTGGAAATCAAAGTTCAACGCGGCGAATTCGACCGGCTCGGGCGTGAATGGGCTCCACGTCTGCCGACCAGCCCAGTAACGCAGAATGGACTTGAGATTGTGTTTGTTGGCGAATTCAAGGATAAAGGTCGCGCCGGGCTGCAGTACCTGCCGGACCTGGGACAGCGCCTTCGGCGCGTCTGCCATGTGGTGCAGGGTGCGGATCATGGTCGCGCCGTCGAACAACCCATCCACGAAGGGCAGGCGGTAGATGTCGGCAGCGACATAAATGTAGCGTGGAGAATCGCCCATGCGCTGGCGGGCCTGTTCCAACTGCGTGCGCGAGTAATCCAGCAGGATAGTGCGCGCGTAACCAGCGTAGCGTGGAGTGTTGCGCCCCGCGCCGGCGCCAAGTTCCAGCATCAATGCGCCGCTGGCGGATAGCAGACGCTTGAGCGCGATAGCCTCGGCGCGATCCTCATACTCACGTCCACCTTTTTCCCAAAAGGAGGTCTGGTAGTCGGAGCCTTCGTAACTGCAAACAGGGGGAGTGGTATCAGTGGTCATGGCTCAATAAAAACCGGATAGCCCGATAATTTTACCTGACTATCCGGTAGATAAGCGAGAATGGCGGTTGGGTCGCTTAGTAGCCGCGTCCCATGCCGCGATAAATAAATCCCATACTCTTCATCAAAGCCGGGTCATAGATGTTGCGCCCGTCGAAGATCACCGGCGATTTGAGCAATCCCTTGAGTTTCTCCAAATCGAGTTGTTTGAACTCATTCCAGGGTGTCACAACCAACAAGGCGTCACAGCCCTGGGTCATCTTGTAGGGATCGTCGAACAACTTGACATCCGTCAACAGGCTGCGTGCCACATCCATTGCGACCGGGTCATATCCGCGGACAGTTGCTCCGGCGGCTTTGAGTTCCCCGGCGATTTCGATTGAAGGTGCGTCGCGCATGTCGTCAGTATTCTCTTTGAACGCCAGCCCAAGCAGGCCGACGGTCTTGCCCTTCAAACTGCCACCTACCATCGACTTGACATGCTCCACGGCGGTCTTGCGGCGCTCGTAATTCACACCCATCACGGTGTTGAGGATGCGCGGGTCAAGCCCCTTCTCCTCGGCCATGTACGCCAGCGCCAGCACATCCTTTGGGAAGCACGACCCTCCCCAGCCGAGGCCGGCATCCAAGAAGTGGCGGCCGATACGGGCGTCATAACCCATGCCGGCGGCGACTTCCTTCACATCCGCGCCGAGCGCCTCGCAGATATCGGCGATTTCATTGATGAAGGAGATCTTGGTTGCAAGGAAGGCGTTGGAGGCGTACTTGATCATCTCCGCGGTACGCAGGTCGGTAATGACGATCGGTGCGCGCAGCGGCAGATGTAGCTGGGCGACCTTATTCGCGGCGTCTTTGTCCGTTGAGCCCAGCACAGTGCGGTGAGGCTGCATGAAATCGCTGATTGCCGATCCCTCGCGCAGGAACTCAGGGCAGGAGACGACTGAGAAGTCCATCGGCTTGGGCTGGGCGCGCCTGACAATGTCCGCCACCCAATCGCCGGTGCCGACCGGCACAGTGGACTTGTTGATGATAATCAGCGGGGCGGTCATATTCTCGGCGATGGATTGCGCAGCCGATTCCACGTACTGCAAATCGGCTTCACCTTTTACTCCCGAGGGGGTGCCGACAGCGATAAAGGCGAACTCCGTGCCTTTCACAGCCTCAGCATAGGAGGTGGTGAAGGAAAGCCGCCCGGCACTGACATTTCGCTTGACCAGTTCCTCCAACCCGGGTTCGTAAATGGGCAGGATGCCCTTCTTCAAGTTTTCGATTCGTTTCTCGTCGATATCCAGGGCGGTGACCTCGTTGCCCAGGTCGGCGAAGCATGCGCCAGTGACCAGGCCGACATAGCCGACACCGATAACACAAATTTGTTTCATGATATAAATCCTCTAATTGTGAAATTTTGCACTAATGGTATGTGCCTTACTTGACCATATTTCAAGCCGGAGATAAACTACTGGGTCAGCCCTGCGGAGTGTTGGTGGGAGTGAAGGTTGGCGGAGGCTCCGGCGTATTTGTCGGGGTGGGTGTCGGTGTGGGTTCGATTACAGGCAGCATATCGAAATCCGACGGGCGCACCAAATCCGAGCGGACCCAGCTGCCACCCAGTGTCTCATAACCCGGTTGCCCGGCAGAGACGCGAATCCAGGTGCTGTCTGGGTTGCGCGCATCGAAGAATGGGCAATCTTGGAAAGTGAGCGCGCCGATATAACTGTAATCCGTCCCCGGTCCTGTGCGGACGTAAATGCTGCGGGCATTGACGCAGTACTCGCTGCCATCGATATCGGGGGTTGCGGTGAAGGTCGGGGTTAAATTCGTCGAAGAAAGCGTGGGCGACAATGTAGGGGATGAAGTTGGTGTGAAAGTGTCCGTAATGGCAGTCAGTGTGAAGGTGGCTGTGGATATTGACGTGGTTGCCGTGGAGGTGGGGATGCGCGCCTGGGCTGTGTCGGTCAGGTTGATGTGCAGAATTTCAGCTGTCTGGGTGGCGTGCAAATCAATCAGTTTTGGGGTAATAACCTGAAAGTAAACGACGACCACACCGACCATGGCGGTGATGATTGTTCCGATGAGCGCATATAATCCAGGTGGAATTCCCTTGGCGGGAGTTTCGTCTTTTGACATCAATTCCTCGCGGGCAATTTTACCCCGATTTACCTTTGAAGACTGCACTAACAATATCGTAAAAAGCCGGGACGTTGATCGGCTTGGATATGTAATTGTCGAAGCCGGCTTCCATGGCTTTCTTGCGGTCACCGGGCAGGGTATGAGCGGTGAGGGCGATTAGCGGAATGTGTGCAATGTCCGGGTCGTTCTTGATTTCTTGAGCCGCCTCCCAGCCATCAAGTTCAGGCAGCGAGAGGTCCATCAGGATCACGTCCGGTTTGTGCTCACGGGCAGCATTCACTGCTTCGCGGCCGGTTCGTGCGCCGACAACGGTATAATCTGCGCGCTCAAGCAGAAAACGTACCATTTCATAGTTGTCATAGTTGTCTTCTACAAGAAGCACCTTCCAGCCCATGAATCCTCCGTACCCTCAATGATACTACGTCACCGGACTTCCGGCTGTGGTATATTCCAAATTGAAAAGGATTAAAAATGAAGTTACTTTTCGTCGCCGACGGTCGCTCGCCGATTGCAATTAACTGGATTCGCTGGTGGATTGACCACGGACATGAGGTGAATTTAGCTTCGACATTCGCTTGTGATCCCATTTCCGGGCTGGCAGGACTGGATATTGTCCCAGTCGCCTTCAGTGGAGTGAAATCTACCTCAAGAAATTCAGCGAAATCTTCGGGTGGATTATGGGGCGCGCGCTCTCTCAACCTGCGACTCAAGATCAGGCAGTGGACCGGCCCGTTGACGATTTCCCGCTCGGCGAAAAGACTGCGCGAGATTATCATGCATGTTCAACCCGATCTGATCCACGCCATGCGGATTCCCTACGAGGGCATGATCGCCGCGGATGCAATCGCCTCGCTCGAGAATCCGCCGCCACTTCTGGTCTCCGTCTGGGGAAACGACTTCACCCTGCACGCCCCTTCATCCCCGCTCATGCGCCATTATACCGAGTGGACGGTCAGCGTCGCAGACGCCATCCACGCAGACTGCCGGCGAGATATTCGCCTGGCGCGGCAATGGGGGTTTCCCACTGAGCGACCGACGTTTGTCGCTGCGGGAAACGGCGGCATTCTAAGCGATGTTTTTTATCCGCCAGCTGAGCCTGTTTCAACGCCTGTGGTGATCAACCCGCGCGGATTTCGTGGTTATGTGCGCAATGATATATTTTTTCAATCCATCCCAAGGGTATTGGCAAAGCGCCCGGATGCGCGCTTCCTGTGCGCTTCGATGGCTGGTGAGCCGCAGGCGCTGAAGTGGATTGAGAGACTCGGCATCCAATCCGCAGTGGAACTGCTTCCGCCGCTGCCGCACCACGCGATGGCGGATGTTTTCCGTTCGGCAGCGGTGTTGGTTTCACCCAGCACGCATGATGGCACGCCCAACACATTGCTGGAGGGGATGGCCTGCGGCTGTTTCCCGGTGACCGGCGATCTGGAATCCATCCGTGAGTGGATCACTCCCGGAGTCAACGGATTATTGGTGAATCCAGCCAACCCGGATTCTTTGGCAGAAGCCATCCTATCCGCGCTGGATCTACCGGAGCTGCGTGCCAGGGCAGCCGAACATAATCGACGGATCATCTCAGACCGAGCAGACTATGCTCAAAATATGACGCGAGCTGAAGCCTTCTACAACCGGCTCGTTCACCCGGAAAGTAAGAATTAAAAGAGAGGCTGTTTTCCGCCTCTCTTGCATAAGTCCAATTCCCCTCCTCGTTGAATAAAGAGGAGGGGATGATTTAGGAATTAATATGTACTATGCTGATGGCGGAGCAGGGTTCCGTGGAGCGCGGAGTTCAGCCAGACGTGCCTGTAATTCCGCACGGCGGGTTGCCGCAGCTTCTTGGACATCCGAGGTAAATGCCACACCCCGTTCGCGAATCTGCCCACGCAGCGCCTCGCCGGAAGCCGGAGCAAGCAGCAGAGCGATGGTTCCACCAACCAGAGCGCCGACCGCGGCGCCGAAAACAAAGCCAAATGCTTTTCTCATAACAACTCTCCTTCCTTACGATAGTGTTAAATTATTATACAGCGCATTGTGTCATTTTGGTCATGGCAGGTTGGGCATTTTCCAACACAACCAATACAGACTATTTTACATAAGAATCTGAGAGATATTGATTGTAAGTGAGTTTGCCTTGTTCATGGTTTTGTGGAATAATGTGAATGTCGCATGCATCCTTGTGAGCATGACGGCATGCAACTCAAATCATCTGCACTCATCCATTGGGCAGCCCAACGGCCCGCCGCTGGATAGGACTCTACCGTTATGGAGGGTACCTTGTCAACATCAGCACCTGTTTCAACTTCTGTTAATCCCCGCAAGAAAACCACTACGCTTACCCTGCGCCTGAAAAAGGAACGGGGCGAACCAATTGTCATGCTCACCGCCTATGACTATCCCACCGCGATGGCAGAGGACCAGGCTGGTGTAGATGTGATCCTGGTCGGCGATTCGCTTGGGATGGTGGTGCTGGGTTACGAAAACACGCTGCCCGTCACCATGGAAGAAATGCTCCACCATGCGCGCGCCGTTTCACGCGGGGCAAAGTCTGCGCTGCTGGTAGGCGACATGCCCTTCATGTCCTACCAGGTCTCCGCGGAAGAGGCCTTGCGTAACGCTGGAAAGTTCCTCCAGCAGGGAGGCATGGACGCAGTCAAGCTCGAGGGTGGTCGCGAGCGCGTGGATGCAGTACGTGCCATCGTCGGGGCGGGGATTCCCGTCATGGGGCACCTCGGCCTCACCCCGCAATCCGTCCATCAACTGGGAGGCTTCCGCCCACAGGGTCGGACAGCAACTGCAGCGAAACATTTGCTTGAAGATGCCCTGCTTCTGGAAGAGGCCGGCTGCTTCAGTTTGGTGCTGGAATCTGTTCCGGCTCGTCTGGCGGAGCTGGTCAGCCAGCGGTTTTCCATCCCGACTATCGGCATCGGTGCAGGGGTTGGGTGCGACGGCCAAGTGCTGGTCACTCACGACCTGCTCGGGCTGTTTGACCGCTTCACCCCCAAATTCGTTAAGCAGTATGCCAATTTCCACGCCGAGATGCAGCGTGCCTTTGCTGAATTCAAAGCCGACGTAGAGTCGAAACAGTTTCCGGCTGTGGAACATACGATCGAGATGGCGGATGCCGAGTGGGAAGAGCTGCTTAAGGAGGTCGAATGACCCAACCTGTCCTGATCGTTGGTACCGGCGCGCTGGCGACCCTTTTCGCGGCACGCCTGTCACGGGCTAATGTGAGCGTCACGATGCTCGGCACTTGGAAGAACGGGCTGGATGCGCTGTGTGAGAACGGCGCCCGGTTCATCGATGCGAACGGGATGATCCACTCATACCCGGTCCAGGTAACCAGGGATCCTGATCATTGCCGAGGCGCGCAATTTGCCCTCGTATTGGTTAAAGCTTGGCAGACAGAGCGCGCAGCCGGGCAGCTTGCAGACTGCCTCGCCGAGGAGGGTTTGGCATTGACCTTGCAAAATGGACTGGGTAATTATGAAACGCTCAGCACTAGACTCGGTAAATCTCGGGTCGCGCTAGGCGTCACTACCACCGGCGCGACTCTGCTTGGTCCGGGGCTGGCGCGACTGGGCGGCGAGGGTTTGGTCTCCATCGGAAAACATCCGCACCTGGCGCTGCTTGATGAGTTGCTGCGGTCGGCAGGATTCAAGGTTCAGTTGGTGGAGGATGTCCGCGCGCTGGCCTGGGGCAAGCTGGTGATCAATGCCGCCATCAATCCTTTGACCGCACTGCTGCGCGTCCCCAATGGCCAGCTGCTTGAGCGGCCAGCGGCGCGGACGGTGATGGCGACGCTGGCGCGTGAAGCGGCTAATGTGGCGGAGGCGCAGGGAGTCCATCTCCCCTACAAAGACCCGGTAACCGCTGCGGAGGATGTTCTACGCAAAACCGCTGCCAACCACTCCTCCATGCTGCAGGATGTTAAGCGAGGTGCGATTACCGAGATTGATTCCATCTGTGGCGCGGTGGTGAGAGAAGGGCAGCAGAGCGGTGTCCCGACACCGGTCAACTGGGCGGTGTGGAACCTCGTTCGCGCTGTAGCTGCAACCCGATAGTTATCTGCATTGAGAGTGTGCTGCATCTGATGAAGCGAGCTGGTGACATTTATCAAGGGCGGCGCACTTTTGATTCATGGTAAGATTCCACCGAGTAAATTTCGGAGGTAAACAATGAGGCGATTATTGGTATTTGCTGCCCTGCTGATCAGCGTTTTGATTCCCACAGTGGCGTCAGCGCAAAGCGAAACGATCATTAATGAGCTGCGGGTCAAGCTATGGCCCGAATATGACCGGAGCGAGCTACTTGTGATCAATGATTTTACGTTGGCTCCAGGCACCGTCACCCCCACAACTCTCACATTGCGCGTGCCTGCTGATGCAAATATAACCGCTGTGGCGCAGCAAACCCCGACCGGATTATTTGTCGTCAATTTCAAGACCGGCGTTGAAGGGGATTGGCAGACCGTCACGTTTGACATCACCGACAAGTCCACCTATCGACTTGAGTATTATGTGCCGATCCAAAAGAAAGACCCAACGCGGCAGTTCAACTTCATATGGCCTGGCGATTATGCCGTCAACACGCTGGTGGTTGAAGCCCAGGAGCCTCCCAAAACGGCTGATTTTAAAACAAACCCCGAGCTGCCCAATGTGGAAAATACCACCGATGGCCTGGCTACCCATAGCGGGACCTTTGGATCGCTCAGCAAGGGCGAGCAATGGAAACTTCAAGCTAATTATTCCCGCACGACTGACGAACTGACAGTTTCAGGCCAACCTGTACAACCCAGCGGTGGCACGCTGGATGGAAATGCCTCCTGGAGTGCCAGCCTGTTGGACTTTTTCTCGCGTAACCCCCTTTATATTTTGGGATTCTTAGGAGTTCTCCTAATCTTTGCCGGCCTGATCTGGTATTGGCAGACTGGTTCCTCCGGCCGGTCGAAGAAGAGCCGCCGCCGGCACGTTTCACACAGCGAACCCAGCACCAGCGACGAGCAGACCTACTGCCCTCAATGCGGCAAACGCGCCCAGCCTGTAGACAAGTTCTGCCGCGCCTGTGGCTCCCGCCTGAGACGGGAAGAAATGTAATTTTCATGTTATTGAGCAGCGCCGGATCGAAAGAAGGAATATGCAGGGTGGGCTGAATTTCATTCTGATATTTTTCTTTTATGGTCTGGCGTTTTTCAGCATGGGCCTGCTGGTCATGCTGGAAGGCGGGCGAGCCTCAGACCCTGGCTTGCGCAAGGCGCTGCGCCCACTGGCCGCTTTTGGCCTGCTGCATGCGTTCCATGAATGGCTGGAAATGTATGGAATCATTGCCCTTTCATTTGGCATTGAGTCTCCCCTGTGGCTGTCTGGGGTACGGCTGGCAATCCTGTCCTTCTCCTTCATATCACTGGCTGCTTTCGGCAGCTACCTGATCGCGAGAAAGGAGAATGTGCAAAAATACATTCTGGTCATCCCAATTGGCATGGAGGCAGTCTGGGTGTTTGGGATATTGAACCTGAGTGGACGTTATGCCGGTCCGCAGCTGTGGGCAGCAGTAGATGTATGGACACGTTATTCGCTGGCCATACCGGCTTCACTGTTGGCCTCGGCCGGTTTGATCGTGCAGCAACGTGCTTTTCGCAAGGCGGGGATGGTATCCTTCGGACGTGACAGTCTTTATGCAGCCATAGCCTTTGCCTGGTATGGTCTGATCGGGCAGTTGTTTGTCCGCATAAGCCCGCTGCCTCCTTCTACAATAATCAATGAGGACTTATTCGTAACCTTATTTGGATTTCCCGTGCAGTTGTTCCGTGCCATTTCAGCAGGTGTCGCTTCCTTTTTTGTCATCCGTTTTATGCGCGCCTTTCAAGTCGAAACCGAACATAAGATTGCAGAGCTCCAGCAAATGCAGTTGGAGGACGCGCGCCAACACGAAGCATTGCGCGGGGAATTGTTCCGACGTGTGGTGGCAGCCCAGGAGGCTGAGCGCCAGCGTATCGCCCGCGACCTGCACGATGAGACCGGGCAGTCGCTTACCGCAATTGGGATGGGGCTGCGCGGGCTTTCCACCACCATCCAGATGGGAAACACAGAAAAGGCGGTCACCACTCTGCGGCAACTCGAGTCCCTTAATGCTATTTCACTGACAGAACTCCAGCGGTTGATCTCCGACCTGCGCCCTTCGCACCTGGATGACCTGGGCCTGTCCGCGGCAATTCGCTGGTATGCGGGCAGTTTGCAAGAACGCACCGGGATGATTATGAAGGTGGAAGCTGTCGGTCACGAAAAACAGAGCTCGATGGCAGTCAAAACAGCCATCTTCCGCATCGTACAGGAAGCACTGAATAATGTGATCAAACATGCCAAAGCCATGAACGTAAATATCGGTCTGACCTATGAAGCTGACAATGTGCGTGTGCGCATCAAAGACGATGGTCAGGGTTTTGATGTTACAGTCAAAAAGAGTCAAACCGGCGGGCGCCCCTCACTGGGGCTGGTGGGTATGCAGGAACGTGTCAGCCTGCTCAATGGCACATTCTTCGTGGCATCCGTGCCGGGACAAGGAACGCTGGTGGAAGTGACCGTTCCGTACCAACAGGAAGAGATGGAGGTTGACGATGAAGATACGCCTGCTGCTGGTGGATGATCATGCGGTCGTGCGATCCGGTTTACGCATGCTTCTAATGGATGAGGAAGACATGGAAATTGCGGGCGAGGCTGGCAATGCCGCCGAGGCATTGAAAGCTGCCAGTCTACTCAAACCGGATGTTATCCTGATGGATATCGGCCTGCCGGACATGTCCGGAATCGAGGCTACCCGTGAGATTAGAAAACTGTACCCTGAGATGGCGGTTGTTGCGCTGACAATTCACGAGGACGAAGAGTATTTCTTTAAGATGCTGGATGCCGGTGCGAAAGGGTATGTCCCCAAACGGGCTGCCCCCGAGGAATTGATCACCGCCATCAGGGCCGCCGCTGCCGATGAAGTGTACATCTACCCATCGCTGGCTAAGCTGTTGGTGCGGGATTACCTCTCTCAGGATCATTCAGCAGAACAAAACACAGCCCTGGATAATCTCACGGACCGGGAGCGGGAGGTTTTGGCTTGTCTGGCTGAAGGTAAAAGCAATGACGAAATTGCTGAAGAGCTGGTCATCAGCCCCAAAACGGTTGCCCGGCACCGCGAAAATATCATGCATAAGCTAAATCTGCATTCGCGGGCGGAGCTGGTCAGGTACGCGATTCGCAAGGGTATTATTGAAGCGTAGCTGACAAATGAAATGCTGATTAAAAGTCAAGACAGGCCTGAAGGCCTGTCTTGACTTTTATGGGTCAAGCCACCCATTGGGCGTGGGGTGTTGGGGGGTTTTAATGGGGCGAATGTACAACTCTCATGGGGAATTGGCATCCGCAAATGGGGTGCCCAGTACGGATAAAGATTGGGAATCCGCCGAATTTACTTATCCAGGGTAAAGGCCTAAACTGAGAGCAGGATAAGCAATTAGAAGGCTCGCAAACGATTAAAGTCTTTGTCGCAGTTAGTGTGTGCCTTCTCATCCCAAATATGACGGAGGAAAGTCCGAAAGACAGAACCCGTCGCGAAAGGCTCACTGAAATCCTGACTCGTCAGGAGGAATTTTATGGAAACCACCTCATCTGCCCTGTCTGTTTTGATCGTAATATTCCTGCGTTTTGTCGTGCCAATCCTGTTCACGGTCCTGATTGTCTTTTTCCTCCGCAGGTTGGATGCCCGCTGGCAGGAGGAGGCACGATTTCAGATGACCAATTCTCCCAAGCTGATTCCGGAGAATCCCTGCTGGGAAGTTAATAATTGTTCGCCTGAAAAGAAATATCAGTGCAAGGCTTTCATTAACCCTGATGTTCCGTGTTGGCAGCAGTACCGGTCAACCAATGGACTGCTGAGGGAAAGCTGTTTGAGCTGTAGCGTATACCGCAATGCGCCGGCGCCCGTTACCGCTTAGCAGGCAGCATAAAACATGGAGATGACAATGAAAAGGTTTTTTCATCGCTTACTCATTGGCCTATTTTTTGCCCTGCCGACCGCAGGGTTGGTTTTGTTTCTGACCCAGATCAGTGCCGAAGCCCGAATGCCTTCTTCCCAGGACCCTCAACCCACACCGGCTGCGTGGCCGGTCATGACCTATGACAGCTGTGTGGAATGCCATGAAAATATTCTAAATACGTGGACTCATGGTCCACACGGACAGGCTCTTTCGGATCCTGTCTTTGCTAAGGCTTGGGAGACGCAGGGCAAACCCGGGGCTTGCCTGGTGTGCCATTCAACAGGGTACGATCCCGCTACCGGTTCATTCAAAGCCGAGGGAGTCACTTGCGAGGTGTGCCACAGTCCTATCCCAGCCAACCATCCTGTTGATAATGTGCCAGTGGATAACACACCGGACCTGTGCGGACGATGCCACAGTGACCCGCGTTTTGCCACGGAGAATTGGAAACTGAGTGCCCACTATCAAAGGGATATGACCTGCACGGTCTGCCATGACCAGCATTCGGCCGGCATGAAAATACCTCCGGGCGAGCAGGCGCCGATTGCCGACGCTTCAGACCTGTGCGAGAACTGCCACAAGGATGCCATGCAGAACTTCCCCACATCCAAACACGCTGAGGCCGGGGTAACCTGCGTCAACTGTCATCTGGGGTTCAATATCTCGGACCAGAGCAATGGTCAGGGTTCCTTTGATGAGATGCATAAGGCTCCGGATCACAATTTCAAGGCTTCGCTGGAGACATGCAACAAGTGCCATGTCAACCAGATGCATGCCCCGGGCGAGGCGGTTGCGGCGGCTGCGATCAAAGCCGAGGAACTCGGCGGAACTCCGACTGCAGAACCCACGCCCGCCGTAACGGCTGTCCCACAAGTCGAAAGCAAACCGTTTCCGGTCAGCCCCGCAGGCTTTGCGGTGATGGCTGGCCTTCTGGGCCTGGCTTGCGGCATGGTGCTCGCGCCTTGGCTGGAGCGAACCTACCAAAAATACATCACCGGAGGCAAGAATGACTGAGAAAATCGGCCGACGCGGCTTTCTGATGGTCGCCGCAACGGGGGCGGCAGCGGTAACAGGATTGCAGCTCTTTAGTAAAGCGGAGGCGTCCGAGGGTGTGAAGGGCGAACGCCAGTGGGCGATGGTGATCGACCAGAATAAATGCACCGGTTGCGGCTACTGTGTCATGGCCTGCCGCGCTCACAACGACGTGTCGCCGGATATCACCTGGAACCCTGTCCTGGCGGCTGGCAAGGTGGGCGACAAAAATACCTTTCTACCGCGGCCTTGCATGCAGTGTGAAAAGGCCCCTTGCGTGGAAGTTTGCCCGGTCAAGGCCAGTTACTATCGCCCAGACGGCATCGTGATGATGGACTACAACCGCTGCATCGGCTGTCGATATTGTGAAGTGGCTTGCCCGTACGGCGCGCGCTCCTTCAACTGGAAAGCATTCACCGGGAACAACCCGGCCGTGCCGGAATGGGGCGAACCCGAAGTGGAACGCCGGCCGCGGGGCGTGCCTGAAAAATGTGCCTTCTGCTACCAGCGCATTGACCGCGGGCTGGCACTGGGCTTGAAGCCCGGTGTGGACCTCGATGCCACGCCCGCCTGTGTCGGCGCCTGCCCGGTTGGAGCGCGTGTCTTCGGTGATTTGAACGACCCGCATTCACCGGCGAGTGTGCTGCTGCGTGACAATGTAAATTACCGTCTGCGCGATGACCTGGGAACCTTCCCGCGAGTCTATTACCTGCCTGCGAAATCGGAGGCCTGACATGAAAACCACCAACACCAAAAAGAAGAAGTCCTTCATTGCCTTGCTGTGGGGAGATATTAAAGTTTATCTGGCGGCTGTAAAAGCCTTTGTAATATCCGCCTGGGGAAAATGGGTCATCCTGTTGAGCATGTTCCTGTTCCTGGGGCTGCTGGCCGGCTTGTATGTATTCTGGCAGGGTTTATCTGTCACCAACCTGACGGACCTGGTTCCGTGGGGTCTGTGGATTACAGTCGATCTTTCGTCGATTGCCATTGCGGGCGGCGCGTTCTTCCTGTGTGCAGGCGTTTACCTGGTGGGCTTGAAACGCTATGAGCCGGTCGCCCGCACTGCTACTTTTGTCGGCCTGGCCGGTTACACCATGGCCATGCTGGCGCTCCTGTTGGATATCGGCCGGCCGGACCGCTTCTATAATTCATTTATTTACTGGAACAAGCACTCTTTGTTGTGGGAAGTCACAATGTGCGTGGGTCTCTACCTCACGGTGCTGCTGCTGGAATCCATGCCGATCATTTCGTCCTTTGAATGGCTGCGTACCCGCTTCCCCGGGATTGCATCCCGGATGGGAAACCTCCATCATTACGCTCCGTATCTGGCCATCGCAGGGCTGTGCCTTTCAATGCTGCACCAGTCCTCTCTGGGAGCAGTTTATGGTGTCCTGAAAGCCCGCCCGTTCTGGTTTAGGCCCGATGTCTCGGTATTGTTCATCTATTCGGCAGTGGCTGCCGGCATGGCGATGACGGTGTTCGTTTCGATGTTGTCGGTGAGGCTGACCCCTCGCGCCATCGTCAAAGATGAACTGCTGGAGCGCGTGTCCTATTTCATTGGCTGGATGATGGCTGGCTATCTCTATTTCCGCTTCTGGGATACGCTGTCCATGAACTATACCTACTTGGCCGGCCGCTTTGAAGGTCTGATGCTCATGACCAAAGGTGCGATGTCCTTCAACTTCTGGTTCGGGGAAATACTGTTGGGCGCTGTGGTGCCGATCATCCTGCTGCTCCGCAAGAAAACCCGCATGATCCCCGCGCTGCGCATGCTGGCGATGATCTTGATCGTCGGTGGAGTGGTGGCTTACCGCTGGGATACCAACCTGATCGGGCAGTTGGTGCTCGTCTCCTACCTGCCTGGAGCGCCGATCGTCAGCTATACCACTTATACACCTTCGCCGGTGGAGTGGATGGCGGCGATGGGCATCGTTTCCTATGGATTACTGGTGTTCTCTCTCGGTGTTCGTTACCTGCGCGTGGTGGATCACACGATCTATGATGTGGAGCATGTCGCAGTGGCTGAGCAGGTTCCAGCCCACGGGCAGACGATCCCCACCTAAACGGAATTGTTGAATACAAAAACAGGGTTGTCCAGTTCATTTCTTGGACAACCCTGTTTTATTTAATTGGATGGCGGACTATTTTTCAACAGCGCCAGTGTCGAACCAGACCTTGATTTTTGCCAGCTCATCAGGGGTAAGCCGGCCGTTGGCACCCTCGCTAGGTATGATTACAGCGTTAATTGCCCTGCCCGCCAGTACTTCAATTTCCGCAAAGGAAAAATGTGTTTCTATCGACATGGTAAACAATTAGGTTAGCGTAAAAATTGGATGAAATTTGTCATATAATTAGGTGATAGAGGTCATAACTATCTTCATTGAAAGATGCTTCTCACCTTGTCTTAATCTCCATGTGTAGAATCATCAGCAGTAGGACTTGTTTTATTAATCAGCAGATGACCTGGAGATCATGATTATGCAACGTGCAAAATTTATTATCGGTGGTGTATTAATCCTGGCGGCAGTAGTTTATCTTATTGTCTCCTCCACCAAGGCGAGCGCCGAATACTTCATGACAGTCGAGGAACTAAAAGCCAAGGGACAGGAAGTCCTCGGGCGCAACTTGCGTGTCTCCGGCGCAATCGTCGGGGATACCATCCAGTATGACCCGCAGACGCTAACTCTGTCCTTCACTGTGGCACATGTCACCGGGGATAATAAGGAAATCGAAGCGCAAGGCGGTTTGGGGCAGGTGCTTCATCAGGCTGTTATTGATCCAGATCGCGCCCATCTAAAAGTGGTGTATGTCGGCCCGAAACCTGACCTGTTGCGTAACGAGGCTCAGGCGATCATGACTGGCCATCTTGCGAGTGACGGTGTTTTCTATGCCGATGAATTGCTGCTCAAATGTCCTACCCGCTACGAAGAGGCTATACCCAGCCAGGTGCCGGCGACTGGGGCTGGAAATTAATAAATCCGGATATAAGGTCGCCGCTCCTTACGAGTAGTAAAATCGCGGAGGCAGCAGCTTTATAATCTTGCTCTCAATCTGTACCAGCCCGGTTCCTGCCTGAAACAAATTCTTATTGGTGGTGAGGGCCCGGGTTTTTGCTGGATGTTGACCAGGAGATAACATGATTGCCCAATTCGGTTATTTTATACTTTGGATTTCTCTTGCGACATCGCTCTTCGCGGTCGCCGCGGCGGTCTATGGTTATTACAAACCGTCGAAGCGCTGGGTGGACAGCGCCCGCAATGCGATGCTGCTTTCTTTTCCGCTGATCACGCTGTCCGCACTGACATTGATCTACCTGATCTCCAACAACCACTTCGAAATTGACTTTGTGTATGCGGTCACCAGCCGCAGCATGCCCACTTATCTCAAAGTGACCGCACTGTGGGGAGGCCAGGCGGGTTCATTGCTTTTCTGGTCCTGGCTGATGTCCGTGTTCGCCTCGGCGGTGATGCTGCGCAAGTGGGACCGTGACCGCGAATTCTTACCCTGGGTGATCGTCGTCGCATCCATCACCCTGGCCTTCTTCATTTTCCTGATAGTGTTCTATGAGAATCCCTTCGCGCGTTACTGGCAGAATTTCGATGGCAGTGTCATTACCGCCATGTTCCAGCCGAAGGGATCGGTTCCTTTCACCCCTGCGGATGGACGCGGCTTGAACCCGCTTCTCCGCCACCCGGGCATGATCATCCATCCGCCGATGCTTTATCTCGGTTTTGTTTCATTCGTAATCCCCTTTGCTTTTGCCATTGCCGCGCTGGTCACGGGCCGTACCGACGACCGCTGGATTCGCATCACCCGCCGATGGACACTAGTGGCCTGGTTGTTCCTCTCAATGGGATTGGTGCTCGGCAGCCGCTGGGCCTATGACGTGCTGGGCTGGGGTGGATTCTGGGGTTGGGACCCGGTGGAGATCGCCGCGTTCATGCCCTGGCTGACGGGTACGGCCTTTGTCCATTCGGTGATGATCCAGGAGAAACGCGGCATGTTCAAGCACTGGAATACGCTGCTGATTATCATGACTTATTCCCTGGTTATCTTTGGCACCTTCTTGACCCGCTCTGGTGTGCTTTCCTCGGTGCATGCATTTGCCCAGAGTGCCATTGGACCGGCTTTCTTCATTTTTATCGGCGCGACCTTTATTGCTTCGGCCAGCTTGCTCATTTATCGATGGAACGACCTCAAATCCGAATCGAAGCTGACATCCGTTTTTTCGCGCGAAGCGTTTTTCCTGCTTAATAACCTGTTCTTCATCAGTATTTTGATCGTGTGTTTCTGGGGCGTGATCTTCCCGTTGATCTCCGAGCTCGTCACCGGGCAAAAGGTAACGGTCGGTCCTCCGTTCTATGAACGAGCGACTGGCCCGCTTTTTGCCGCGCTGATCTTCCTGATGGGTGTCGCACCGCTTTCAGCCTGGGGACATTCCACATACAAGACGCTGGGCCGCGCGATGTGGAAACCGGCTATTGCTGCGGTGGTGGCTGAAATTGCCGTGATTGCATTCGGCTTGCGCAACCCTTACGCGCTGGTGGGATTCTTCCTGATCTTCTTGAGCCTGTTCATTACCTTGCACGAATTCTGGCGCGGCATCCGTGCCCGGAGTAGATCCACCGGCGAGAATTTCTTACTCTCCTCATGGCGGCTGGTGGGTCGCAACCGCCGTCGGTACGGTGGATATATTATCCATATCAGCATGATTATGATGGCCATTGGTATTCTCGGCATTGAGCTCTTCCAGACCGAGACACAGGGGACCATCGCGCAGGGCCAATCGCTGAACGTGGGCGGATACACCATCACCTACAAAGACCTGACGATTTTTGATACGCCTGATGCGCGCAATGTCGCCCGCGCTGTGGTCGAAGTGAGCAAGGATGGGCAGGTGCTCGCCGAACTGCACCCACGCCGAGATTTTTTCTACGAATCCCAACAGCCGATGACCATTCCCGGTGTGCGCAGTACCATCGAAAGCGACCTTTATGTCATCCTCGTGGACTGGCAGCCGATTCTTGCGACGGGTGCAACATTCAAGGTTTACTACAACCCCTTGGTGAACTGGTTGTGGGCAGGCAGTATTCTGTTTATCTTTGGAGCACTTGTGGCAGTATGGCCGGACAAGGATCCGGAATATGAACCTGCCCGAGAGCGTGCCAAGATCGCCCGACAGACTTCAGCAGCAGACTAGTGATTGCTTATGAAAAAACTCTTCTGGATCACCCCATTCATTCTCTTTCTCGCTGTCCTCTGGTCGGGTGCTGCTTTCGCGCAGGCTCCGACCCCCTCGGACGATGATGTCAACCGTATTGCCAAGCAGTTGTTTTGCCCGGTTTGCGAGAACACTCCGTTGGATGTCTGCCCGACCCAGGCGTGTGCCCAATGGCGCGCGCTGATCCGCCAGAAACTGGCCGAAGGCTGGACAGAAGCACAGATCAAACAATATTTTGTCGAGCAGTATGGCGCGCGTGTTTTATCCGAACCACCACGCTCCGGCTTGAATTGGCTGGTGTATCTAGTCCCGCCGGTACTTTTCGTGGTGGGAGTGATCATCCTGGTGCGCACGTTCCGGCCCGCTGAAAGGTCCACAGACAGCGAAAGGTCCGATTCGACCCCGGTTCCCGGTGTTGAACCACCTTCGGATGGTGCAGCTGCCTCGGATGAGTATGCCGCCCGGTTGGAAGATGAATTAAAGAAGAGAAATTAAACCGGTCGCGCAGTGAATACTGCGTGCCCGTTAATCCTGGAGAAATGAACCATGACTCAATCCAATCCCGAAGCCGCTCCTCAAAAAAAGCGCGGCGTCCCACTCTGGGTGCAGATATTGATCTGGGTCGGCTTGATCGCGCTGATGGGCGTGGTGGCGGTCGGGCTGCGACGTTCCCAGCAGGGAACCGTGCAGGTCGGTGAAAAGGCGCCTGATTTCGCGCTGACCACGTTCTCGGGCTATGATTACAACGGTGCATCGCAGGTGAAACTCTCCGACCTGAAGGGCAAGGTTGTGGTCGTCAACTTCTGGGCTTCCTGGTGCAAGCCCTGCGAGCAGGAAGCTGCCGATCTGGAAAAAGCCTGGCGATATTATCAACCGGCCGAGGATGTCGTTTTCCTGGGCGTGGACTATGTGGACACTGAGCCGGAAGCCCGCGGGTATCTGCAAAAATTCGGCATCACTTTCCCCAACGGTGCTGATCTGGGCACACGCATCTCGCAGGCCTTCCGCATTAAAGGCGTTCCCGAAACTTATTTCATCGACCGCGACGGTGTGATCCAGTACATTCAGGTGGGACCTTTCCAGTCCCTGGCTGAGATCCAATCGGTGGTTGATTCTATTAAGGCGAAATAACCCATGGATATTGGTGTAATTCTTCTAACTTTATCTGTCCTGCTGCTGGTCGTTCTGTTTATTGCCTGGCCTTTCTTCGATTCGCGGAAACCTGCATCGACCCCGCAAGGGCAGGAACTATCGGCGCTCATGGCGGAACAGGATCGGGTGCTCACTGCCCTCCAGGAACTTGATTTTGATCATTCCCTCGGAAAAATACCCGCTGAGGATTACCCCCAACAACGCGCAGAATTGGTGCTACGAGGCGTTGAAGTGCTCAAGAAGATCGATGTTTTATCGTCCAAATCCGCTACCACGGATGATGCCGAGAAACGCATCGAAGCGGCCATCGCCGCCCGGCGTGCGGATGCTTCTGTTCAGGTCTCACAAGGTGTGGACGCGGATGATGATCTTGAATCGCTAATCGCAGCCCGGCGCAGCGAGCGCAAGGAAAAATCAGGCGGTTTCTGCCCCAACTGCGGACGTTCCATCCTCGGCTCTGATCGTTTTTGCCCGAACTGCGGGAAGGTCATCAAATAATTGCTGATCGATATTCGTGAAGCAGGGATCATTCCATTTCTACCAGAATAAAGGTTAATCATGAAATTCCGTCTTGCAATTTTTATTTTCCTGACCACATTGTTTCTTTCCGCCTGTAACTTCTCGCTGGCGTCCGATATTACACCGCCTCCCAATTACAAATCACCCACACCCGCGCCAACCAGTGGCCCGCTTTTTCCTGCTGACCCTCCAGTACCGCAGGAGGGAGCAGCTCTTTATGCTGAAAAGTGCGCCCCCTGTCATGGCGACCAGGGGCGGGGCGACGGTCCGCAGGGGCTGCAGCTTAGTGTAAAAGTCCCGGCGTTTGGTCTGCCTGAAGTTGGGCGCGGAGCTGTTCCGGCTAATTATTATTCCATCGTGTCACAGGGCAAGATAGAGAATTTCATGCCTCCTTTCTCGGGAAGTCTGAACGAGCAGCAGCGCTGGGATGCGGTTGCCTATGTCCTCAGCCTTCACACTTCCGCTGATGAGATCAATCAAGGGAAGGCGCTTTACGAGACCAACTGTGCCAACTGTCACGGCGCAGATGGATCTACCATCGCTAAAGTCAATTTAGCAGACCAGCAGTTCATGGCCAAGCGATCCGAACAAGACCTGTTCAGCGCTGTGACCAGCGGCGTGCCTGGGACAATGCCTGCCTCCAACCAATTGACAGAGGATGAACGCTGGGCGATTTCCGCTTACGTCCGCTCTTTGACATTTGCCCAGGCTCAGGCATCTGCCACCCCGCAGCCTTCTCCAACTGAGGCTGCCACAGCCACACCGGAAGCGGCGACACTTGAAGGCACCACCGCCACCGTCGTTGCAACAGTGGAAGGCACACCTCAGTCTGTTCCCGAAGCAACTACAGCCCCCACGGTTGCGCCCAACACCACCGGCACTGTGACCGGCTCCGTTGCTCTCGCATCTGGTGGAAAACTGCCTGCCGGGCTGACTGTCAAGCTGCTGGGTTACGACCAGGGCGCTGACAGCACCACGCCCAAGCAGGTGATTTCCCTTGATGGCAGCGTCCAGGCGGATGACTCCTTCACTTTTGAGAAGGTCGCAATCCCCGAGGGTCGTGTCTTTTTATCCGAAGTGAAATATCAGGGCATTCCCTATCAATCCGCGGTCGTGGCCATTCCCAAGGACGCCACCGGCCTCACCCTGGCGCCTGTAAAACTCTACGAAACAACGGAAGACCTGAGCAATCTTAAAGTTGATCAGGGTCACATTATCCTTCAATTCGATGAAACCCGTATCGGTATTCTTGAATTTTTCGCCATCAGTAACTCCAGCGACAAGACCGTCGTCTTCAAATCCGATGGTAAGACACTGCCGTTTGCGCCCATACCCGAAGGCGTGGAATCGCTGGGGTTTGACCTTCAGCAGGGTGATGCGCAATTCATATCCACCGATAACGGGTTTGCCGTTCCACCGAGCGACAAAGTCTATGCGGCTGTGACCGGATTTGCCATGCCCTACAACAAAGGTGCCGATATTACGGTTCCTCTGGGCATCGCGATCCCGGCGTTGAATATTATTGCCCCCGTGGGCGTAACGGTTAAAGGGGATCAGCTCACCAGCCAGCCGCCGGATGCGCAATCGCAGAATCAAATTTTCACCAGCGGTCCGTTCAATGTCGGGGACCAGATCAGCTTCAATGTCTCGGGCAAACCAAAGACCGACTCTGCCCCTGCCACCAGTACCAAAGACAATACCGGTCTGTTGGTTGGTATTGGTGCGCTGGGTTTAGCCCTGATCGGGGTTGGTGTATTCTTCTTCCTGCGCAGCCGCAATCAAAGCAAGGATCAGGGTGAAGATCAGGTCGAAGTTTCTGCCGGTGAAACTGCCGATGATGTTATGGATGCCATCCTAGCCCTCGATGACCAGTATCGCGCCGGTAATATTACCGAAGAAGCATATCAAACGCGGCGTGCCGAACTTAAGTCTCAACTGAAGGATAGACTCTAAACAGCAGACCATGATCGAAGTCAGAAAGCTCATCAAACGCTTTGGTCTTAAGACCATCCTGCGCGGGTTGGATTTCCACGTGGCGCAGGGCGAGTTTGTTGTGCTGTTGGGTCCCAATGGCGCGGGAAAGACCACCTTCCTGCGCATCCTGGCATCGCTTTCGCGCCCCTCACTGGGGCAGGTGGTCATCGCGGGGCACACACTTCCGGTACAGGCTGCTGAAGTTCGGCGCACACTGGGAGTCGTCTCCCACCAGCCGTTGTTGTATGGCGACCTGACCGCTGAAGAAAATTTACGATTCTATGGCCGCATGTATGATCTCCAGAATCTGGATGCGCGCCTAACCGAAGTTCTCCAACTCGTTGGGCTGGAACACCGCCGGCGCGACCTTGTGCGCACCTTCTCGCGCGGGATGCAACAACGGCTCGCCATCGGGCGGG
>Ga0315290_10000398_pt1 | contig 27899 bp, 40 predicted proteins | sample YL17G12_0_MG_FD_203627 | JGI IMG/M metagenome (GOLD analysis project Ga0315290, IMG submission 203627) | Sediment microbial communities from Yellowstone Lake, YNP, Wyoming, USA - YL17G12_0 | ecosystem: Environmental > Aquatic > Freshwater > Lake > Sediment | place: USA: Wyoming | collected... | reverse complement strand
TTGGGCCACGAGCAATCGTGACCCATCCATTTTTTTTAGCCATTACTGATTTTGAACAGGCGGTTGTTCTTGTTGAGCTGCTTGATCCCCACCACCCTCCATTTGCTGAAGCTTGGAATAATAGTCCGGCATTTCTACTAGGTGATCAAAACTTATCTTCTTCTGCGTCGCCGGATCATCGGTATGCTCCGACTCAACCTGCATACCCATCTCAAGCTGTTGAGGATCCACGGATGACATATCGGCGTCAAGAGACTTGCCGCCACGCAAAAGCATTACATATTTACCCGCAAGCGCATAAGCTATCTGTTCTGCTGAGTGGACGTCGAATCCTTGTTGTTCTGCAAATTCGTGATAGGCTTCATCGTCTGGGTTTGGGTTTTGGGCAAAAAAGTCAATGATCGCCGTCGGATCGGCAGAACCTCCTGGAACCACTGCGCCCTCGGCGGATTCGTTTCCAGGAATCTCTTGCTCTCCACCTTCAGAACCTTGGGTCTCTGCATTTGCCCCTTCGTCTTCTCCATTGGCTGGTTTAGCTTTTTTGAAAGGGAATTCTTTTCCTCCGCCATTCTCTTCAGGAGCTGATTCTTTGTCAGACTTTCCTTTTGGGGGAAATGGTTTTTTTCCCTCTTTTTTAGAATCAGATTTACCCTCCTTAGGCTTAGATTTTCCTGATTCATCCGACACCTCTGCTGCAAGTTTTTTTAGAAATTCCATTTTACCCATACCTTCTCCTATTTATGAGTTAATATTCACCTGTGACATATTTCGTAAGCGGATTTGATGTTGGCGTAATATCTGATCTCATTCCCCTCGTCGTACCCTCCTCAAGAACGTCGGCTATCCTATTATGCGCCAACCTGGCTATCCAATCCTCCGACGATCTTGCCTTTGCCTGAATACCGGTAGGTGTCAGGAACGGTTCATGTTGAATCAAATCTTTAAAAACAATAACCCTTTTGGTTCCTGAATCACCGATACGATCGATTACCTTCTTATCAATCTTGGTAAACTTTTTATATCTTCCGACATCTTCAGCCAGAAAATCACCAAGAGAATTTTCTATATCAACTTCTTTTTTATTATGATCGTTATAATGTTCTACCGTCGTAAGGGGAGCTATATCACCTTTAATAAAATTGGGATGCGTGCCTGGATCCATTATTTTAGTTGTATTGGTAATACCCCTTACCATTGTTTCAATTTCCCTTTTATCAAGTTTTTTATCATTGATATCGAATAGCTTATCGACAAGAAACCGTTGTGTTTCCGGCATACCTTTGTATTTTAAAATATCATGCGGTGATGGGAAACCAGTTGATAACATATCACCGGCATTTACCTTATCACCCCTTTTAACCAACAAATCGTTGTTTGGATGAATGTATCTCACATCTTTTTTATCTTGGTTTTCAAGAACAACATCCCATCCACCGATCGATGATTTATTAACATCTTTTACATGACCATCCATACTTGCCAGTGTGGCTTTATCGGTTTGATTTTTGGTAAACTTTAATGTGTTCCATAACTGATCGAATACACTTCCTGTTGCCTTTCCTTTTGATCCCATTGCCCCACCAGTATGAAACGCTTTTAATACCATATTTGTCGATGGTTCAGTAATTGTATGCGCCGCCATAATACCTACATTATCACCGATATTCATTTTCTTTTTATCATAATCAACACCATAAGACCAACTTGAAAATCCATCGCCTGGGGTAGGGTCGGTCAATGGAGATTGAACAAATAAACTTTTAATCTTATGTTGGTTTAATCTATTTACTAAATCGGAATCAACAAGTTCATTTCTTTTGGCTATGATCTTTCCGCCCGAATCTTTTACATCACGGGCCAAAAATCTATTGGTGATCCCTTTCTTATCGGATATATTATATTCAACCCCTTTGGTATCAACGGGTTCATCTGATTTAATTCTTGTTTCATACAAAGAATTCATGAGATCTTTTGTCATCCAACCGGGTTTTGATGTTGAAATTGATTTCTTAATACTACCGGTACGAGCACCTTGAGATGCAGTCCAATATCCAAAAGTATCAAGACCTTCGGAATATGATTTTGTTATTGGGATAGGAATCGGTTTGTCATTAGAATCCATGACAATTCCGGGCATAAATGTAATGGCGGATGTATTATCAATCCCCTTGCTTCCGCCAGATTTTATTCCAATACCAACCATCGTATTGTCGGAATATTTATCTTCTAATTCTTTTCGACCTTTAACAACAGCCTCATAATAACTTTTAATAACCGATAATGGATTTGATTTCTTTGAACTTTTTTCAGCTTCCCTGATTAATTTATCACGCATATCTTTATCAACTAACGTATCGGAAACACCTAATGTAAACCCGAAATCACTTACATATTGATTACCGATTTCTTTAATTTTATCAGCGAGTCCAAGACCGATTTTACCATTATGTTTCTTAGTTACGCTCTTGATCCAATTTTCTACATTTTTCGCATTTAATTCAACATCCCATATTTTTGATTCATCAGGTACGGAACTATTGATTTCATGCATACCGTACGGGGCTTTAACCCCATCGATCTGAATCGTATCGGAATGATCGATCTTATTTGACTTAAAGGCTTCACGAGCCTGTTCAATACTACTGAATTTTAATCCGGTATCTTTACCGCCGACGCCTTTGGATACCAGCCAACTACCGACAATCATATCATTAGCCGGTTTATTAAGAACGTCATCATATCCGGTTTTTAACATACTTGCCGATGGTTTCATCTTCTCGGCTTCAGCAAGCGCCTTATTTGAAATAGGAACATGGATTTGGAAGGTATCCTGAACGATAATACCATTTGCGAGCATGAAGGTGTAGGGGCCCGGAGCGGTGATATCGTACATGGTTATGCGAGTTGGATTAAGATTTAATTCTTTTACATAAACCCATGTTACGTTTTCATTTTTTACAATATCAATCCACTTTTTAGGAAGTTTATTATTAACATCAAGTTCAATAACTTGTTTTGCGGACCAACGCGACATCATCCAATTTTGACGCTTTGAATCATTGATAGCCCTATATTGATTTTTATTTCTGACATGATGAATAAATTCTTTACAAATAATAAAAAGTTCATCACTAAACGGGACAAGATCAAGTCTTGCGGCTACGGAACTATTCGTTTTTGGTGTATTGCAGAATTCTTGGAAATTAATTTTTTTCTCTTCATGTCTTAGATTTAAAGGTTTTTTGTGAGCAGTAGTTGTTGATATAACTACTTTTTTTTCTATACCGTTTATTGTTTTGTTACCAAAACTTATCGATGCGGTGATTCCAAGACTTCTGCACAATGTAATCATTTCTTCGGCTAAACGATCCGACATGGTTGAATATTGCATGTTAAATTGTTTAGTTCCATTTTTTTTATCTAACCAACACACTGTTCCATCAGTATCCAAAAGACCTGATAATAAACCATATCTAAATTCTTCTGGGGCTGATAAATAAAATGGAGGAAGGTGTTTATTATGCGCACCAGACCCTATCCACGGTATAAAATTTTTTGCAAGAGCTGAAGATGATTTAGTATGTTTAGAATGTTGACACGGAACGCCTTCAAATGGTTCATGTACCCCCGATATGGAATACATTCCAATTGGTTTTTCCATTAAATCATTAATGGCTGAATCGAAAAGTTTAATATTTTCCGGCGAAGAAGATGCTAAACAAATATCGTTCCTCTCGTTGGTTATAGAAACCCATCCATTTCCAATTAATGCACCAATTAACCATCCATTGATTTCATTAAGTGACATATTTTGCTTGCAATTAATTTTTTCTTTACCATATGCGGAATCTGCTTTAGAAAAATCAATTAACGGTATTGATGTTAAATTTTCTTGCACATCCATACTTCTAACTTTAGGTATTGCTTTTCCAGGAAGCTCTTCTGGGGTTACCTTTTCAAGTTCGAATGTTGATTTATTAAGAGCTATCGCGCTTTGATCTGAAGACAACCATAAGGTGTCACCACTTGAAAGATCAATAGTATAATTTACCAGATTTTTATGAATACTGAATTTTTTAACAGGAATTTCAACAAATTCCTTTGTTTGATTATCAATGGTAAAAATTGAAATTCCATCAGGGACATCATATTCCTCATTACCATTTTCTTTTACAACTTTCGAGTTTTCCAACCTTGGAAACTCGCTGATGTGGATGTGATAAACATCATCACGACCCTTTCCAACCAGACGATTTAGACTTGGCATATTAACTCTCCTTTGGTTAAGATATGAGTTAATATACTCTTTTTTTTCTACAGAATCAAAATAAAATTCATTAAAAATTGATAATTTTTCATCATGATCAATTAATTTTTGTAACTCATTAATTTTCAATGATATATACAAACTAGAAAATGCGCAGTCCCCATCGAAATCGCCCCCGAAGTTCTTAGTAACTACCACAGCTGGAACCTCAATCGACTTGCCATCGGTCAGCTTCGGTTTGAAAGCCGTCATGTTCCATCGGTGAAGTGAAGGCGCACGGTTCGCTATAACCAGCCTCTCATCCGCTACAACATCGAGGGCCCTGTTAGCCACACTCGTCTTATCAGCAATATGTTTCTGAGCTTCTAAGGGCTTGTAGCCCCATGAAACGAGTTTCTTCATCACAAACGGCTGAAAGATCTTCTCAGCCATCTTTCTCGGTATCCCCATCTCGTCCCCACCGAGATTCGGATTCAGGATAATCGTCGATCGTCCTACGAGGTCCTGATGTCTATCGAGTACCTTATCCTGGAAGAAACCCTCTTTAGTTTGTTTCTTGCCACCATCAATTTGAGCTATAAAACCTTTTTTATCCCTAACCTTATTGAGGAACGATGTCGGTTCCTGTAACCCCGTCACAACTTTTAAATCCTGATAAAGCTGTCCTCGAGCTCCTGCCAAATTAAGATTAATAACATCCTCATCCGGAACGGATTTGATCAACTGAGTCTTAAGATCTTTAAGTGAATTTGCCGTTTGAGCCGTCTGCTGATACAGATTATTAATATCGGACATGATCACCGCACCCTCGCCACCCATCGCGAAAACCGGTCGATACTTTGAAGGTATAACAAGTACGTTACTGATCAAGTAATCGGTCGGTTTCTTTCCCTCCTTTTCGAGGGCAACAAGGTACTTTACTTTCTTATTTAAACGATTAATCTCTGTTGGGTTACTCGTTTCACTAAGACGATCTTTTGATTGTTTCAATTCTTCTTTAACGTTAATCGACCCCAACAATAACTCAACAGCCAGACTACCGGATATCGATCCTGGTGTTCCCGGAGGCACAATCTTACCAGTCGTCTTTTCAACGAATTTCTTACCGTTGATGATCTCTTCCAGTCTCGTGAGTGGTAAATCGACCAGCGTTGCCGCCGCAGAGGCCGTTATTGGGTTCAAAACCTTCTCGGGTAACCGGAAGTGGGTATAATGCTCTCCGAAGATTCCACCGGCCTTAGCGGGGTCAAAGAGGCCATCCTTTAAAGGAGCAAGATCTTTCAAGCGATAGGTCTCAGTAGGCTTGGTAATTTCACCCTGGGATTTCTTAAGAATATCCTCGTCAGTAAAAGGTTTAAGGGTGAACGTCTTACCCTTTTGTTCCACATTAATACCCGAACCGTTCATCATAGCCAACATCTTATCCCATACAAACGCTTTCTTGGGCGGTGGAAGAGACTGCCCCGTTTCCATCGCTTTCCAGTATTCGTCATTCCTTTGACCCTTAATCGACATCATTTCACGGATATTCTCGTTTGCCCCTCGGGCAAGAAGGGCGCCCATCTCCATACGACCAAGGTTCTTTCCACCGGTCTCACCACCTGTTATAGGTTGTTCATTGGCGTCATAACCGTCTTTGTATCTGGCTGAGTACTTATGATCAACTTTATGCTCAAGCTTGAGAATATGGGCTATTCCGTTCGCTACAGGGTTCTTCATGGGTTTGTTGGTAGATGGGTCAACAAGAATATCCTTATCGGACAAACCCACGGCTTTCAAATCGTCCATTATCTTTCTCGAATTATCGACTCGAGCAAAGTTCTGAATTTCGTATTGTTTACCCGTTTTCTTGGCAATCTTGCCGGCGGCGCTTTCAAGTATCTGGGATGTATTTATACGGTTTGAAACACCGATCGGACTCATGGTAAGTTCAATTTTCTCTCCAGTTTCAGGATTGTATGGCATCTCATCGTCGGGTACGATCTTGGAAATAATGTGTTTATTCCCATGCAATCCTGAAATCTTATCAGCGACTTTCATCGGTTCTTCGGTCTTGATATTAACAACAACGCTGTTGCCGCTTTTTTTCACATCGGTCACAACCCCGACATGATCATTTTCCCACCTAACCGCGTTATCAGCCATGTCCCTTTTAAGTTGTTTATCCAAACGTCCAATGACGATATCATCCGCGGTAGGAGCTTTCCTCTCGAGATGCGCTATGACGATATCGCCGTGTTCAACTGTCTGACCCGGTTTAATAACACCATCGGAATCAAGCTTTTTAGCATTGTGAGATTTCAACTCTTCAGGATAATAAGCTTTGAATTTATTTGTGGAAAATATACCTTTTGATGTTTTCTTAGCCTTCAAATCGTACATATGTTGTGATGTTAATTTCTTCGCCGCCGACTCAGACATGATTGCCGAATCCTCGTAATTATATCCACGAAATGGCACATAAGCCACGTTAAGATTGGCTCCAAGAGCAACCTGCCCATCTTTAGTAAAATTATTATCAGCGAGTACGTCTCCCCTTTTTACAGTATCCCCCGCTTTGACTTTCGACTCATTATGCAAATAACTTTCAGAGTTTAATGAAAAATTGTTATACAATTGATGCTCATGATTTTTTCCATCAGCGTCTTGAATAACAATTTTATCATCAGTTACTCTTTTGACGATCCCATCGACATTTGATTTCGGAAGAGCCATAATCCCGGCAAGACCCTCCGATATCGACCTTCCCTTATCATCGATAATTTTAAATAATGGTTTATCCCTGTGCTTTAATGACAAGGCTTGTTCCTGCATTTTAGATGCGGTCAATCCACGGTTGCCCTGAAGAGAATCAAGAAACGGTACCGAATTAGCTGAGGTATCAAACATGCCTACAGCGTTAGGGACTATATAATCAACATCACCCTTATTAACTTCGATAAGCTTCCCGGCCCTTATGACTTTTATTTTATCGGATAATGGTTTTGGCTTCTCACCTTTTGTATCGTATTGGTCGGGAAAAGCAATGTTCTTATCATACACATCCAATGGTTTTAAAACAACGGATTTACCATGTTTATCGATAAATTTCGAATAAATATTATTACCGACTTTGGCGGTATCCATGGCTGAATGGATTGCAATGCCGATATTAGAACCCTCGGGTGTATGCAATGGATCCATAAAGGACATTTCAGAATTAGATATTTGCCGGGCTTCGTTGGTAACGGCGTTCATGTTCCCTATACCACCCTCGCCCAATATGGTGTATTTATTACTTTCACCGATGATTGCCATTGGGTTTGTTTGACTTGGGGGGCTGGATAATTGACTATTGGTTATTGTTCCAACAATCGATGAATTGAAAGTTTGTGAACTCAAAGATTTATTAATCGATCTGTTTTTGTTTAATTTATATCTGATATTATTAATTACGCTGGCGGCGCCTTTGATTAATTTTTCTTTGATATGATCCTCGACATCATGAAACGATTTAAAGATCAATGATTCACGATCGTCATCTTCAGCAACGCCTTTGTGTATGTCGATAATCTTTTTTGAAGCGTCAAGTATCGCATCCTTATTAACTTCCTTATACGGTTTTCCAAGCGTGATCTTGGTTACCTGAGGATCAAGTTCTGTAGCAAACAAACGGCTTTTAATCTGTTGTGAAACCTCAAGTGGGTGCAATCCTTCAGCCGGCTGCCGTCCAAAAATAGCCTCATATAATTTGTTTTGATTTATTTCCTGGCGTTTATCATATGCGGCCGCGTTGGCTTCAAACACATCCTTGCCCCACGCTTTTTCCATCTCCTTGTTTTCAACACCCACCGATCGCAACGCATTTATGAGAGGAACGTTTTTCGTCCCATACGTCATCATGAATGATTTGTTTTCAGGATCGAATCCCAATTTAAAATTATTATTGAATCCTCTTTCGAAATCAACGGTCTTATCGACATTGAAGAACGAACTGATCTCCCCATTCGCTTGATGTTTAGTATATACCCCGGGCTTAAGACGTGCTTGTTTTGTGAACTGGTATTCTATCCCACCGATCAAAAACGTCCCACGATCGGTAAGTTTTGGAATATCGGCGATCTTCATATTATCGACCTTATCGATAACTTGCCCGGTTTTTTTATCTATCAGCTGAAGATCGGCCCTCAGATCGTTAGCCCATATCTGCCCTTTATTCCTCACATCCTTTTGCTCAGCGATATTTTTATTATCACGTTTCTGATCGACACGGAGGTTATTAACTTTCAATTGTATGTTATCATCATTCACGGAATTCAATATTTTACCGACGGTTTCCTTAACGACGGCGTTGATGATAGTGTTATTCCTAACATCACCTTCCATATTTATCAATTTTTCAAGAATTTTCTGATTAGAATCGGGCATGGATTAACCCTTTCAGGTGGTAATACACTCTTTTACAAATATACCATCAAAACCGCTATGACGACAACTGAGGCTGTGTGATATTATTTAATAATTTATGATATAACTATATGTGAGAGAAATGTTTTAATCACAATTTTCAAGGAGGACCGTGTGTCTATTTCAAAAAACCATCCCGAGGTGTTAAAATGGATTGATAGAAATCCAAACGGATCATACAGTGATTTTAAAAATGAGAACCCGAAAACAGAAATTATTTCAAAATATTTCTACAACACGAAATATTCTTGGAAAATTAGGATGAGAGCTCAAAATGCAAAAAGAAATACCGAACTGAAAGCTCAGAATGTTGCCCGATTAGAAGAGATTCCAAAAGAAATACCAGATCAGAGCCCTACCACCAAAAACCAATTGTTGAATAGTCTTGTTAACGCGGCATCCAATGTGGTGGTGTCGTTAAAATACAATGCCAATACCGGTTTCTCTCTTAGTTTGGCAAATGAAATGCTCGAGTTAGCCAGTTCTGCCGCCGTTGAACATATTGTTCTCACCAAATCAATTGTAAGAATTATAAATGATTCTCGGAATATGACGAGGGATGAAATCGTGAATAGTCTTCGTGATATAATGGGCTTATCGGTAAAAAAATCAATAAGCGAAACTGCGAGAAGATTAGCGGAACTTACTTCTCAAATCGCGAAGACAATCAAATAAAAAATCAACAATCGAAAGGAGGTGATATTGTGAAAAAGACAATAAGTCAACTCGCCGAGGAAAGGTTTGATGAACAAACCTTTCCCCGGATGGAGAGGTGTGCTGAACATCTAATGTCGGCTATCGATACGTGGGAGACTGCCGACAAAGAAAGGAGAGAAAGGGTAAAAACCCTCAACCAGACATCAAGATGTATGTTCAGGGACATTACAGCGGCTGCGTACATCCGATCTGCGCATCGTGGATTTTCAGAAAGAGATTAAATTCCCCCGAATCGATCTCTTTCTCCATTTTTTCTATCATCTAATGTTTATACACTCTAATCATGGAGGAATGGAAAATGCGTACTTTTGAGTATGTTAATGGTCGGGTAACACCCGGAATATCCACGCTAGAGGACAAAAAGCATGGCCGTATCGTTTATCTTGGGGATACTAATTCGAAGCCGAAACGCATCTCTCTTGATAAAAAATCCCCGGCGGTGATAAACCGTCATGGGCGAATTGAGAACGCATGGCCCAAAAGTATTGATTTTGAAAACCGCAGAGGAAAATTTACGGTTTTAACAAAACCGATAAGGGGAGGAAATGGTATTCTCGTAAGAGTGAATACCGCCACACAATCCGTCAAAAGTATTATTAATAACGCTACCGCCAATGGCGAGTGGTCAGTAAGATCGGGCGACCCTATGGTTATCGCCCAAGCCGATGGGAGGCGTATAAATACCGGTGTCATCTATTGTGATGACATAATCCAACTGAAGCCGGGAGACGCTATTTTAGTAAAGCCGGAAGGCGAAGAAATAGAGCACGTGATCCAAAACGATCACGGAAGAATGAGATTTACCCCCGGAAGGGATTCTGAAAGTGAAAATGGAGTTGATGGAAACATTAAACCGGAAGATGAACTTGTTGAAAAAGAAGAATAGATGACGTTTTAAATCACGACGCTGTGGCTCAGGTAGATTTTACCTGAGTCACTTTTTCTTTTTCTAAAAGGAGCGGGGTAATGTTTGCATTATACTTGATGATCATTTTTTGGTAGTTATTTAAAAAGTTAAATTGAAGGTGGTCGTTAATGTTTACTTAACGACTGCCTTTTATAATAGTATATTTTTCACCGAGGATGCCAGGAAGGATTAATATATCTCGTTATGTAGGGTTTTAAAATTTAATATGTGTGTGTATAATTATTTTTTTTTTTTTTCTATCCTCGGTGAAAAAGTATATATTATCTATATACTTTACTTTATGAATATTATATATATTATTGATAGATAGATAGATAGATATATATTATATATATATATTTACATAGCAAAAATCGTGCCAATATAACCTATTGATTTTAAACAATTTAAAAATTTGATTTTGTTGACCAAATGTTACATTTCATGTTCGATTGGACTCAGTATTAGTACATAAACCATCGTTAAATTTTTCACAATGACCCAAAGTGTAACATCTGGCAAAATGGGAAGTGAAAAATCCCAGCTTGACGACTTGCGCTATAGTTGAAGTCCTTTAAATTTCCTTAAACGATTAACTGATAAAGTGAATTTTCTAAACCGAACATGAAATGTAACATCGTGTCAAATAATTGATTCTGTAACTCATTGATTTTAAAGGTTAAGTTGTTAACTAAAAATTAAATAGGATACTCATTTTATCAATGAGTTATAATTTAAACGATTAAAAAAATATTTTATTAAAATAAAGTTTATATTTTTTGCATTTATTGGTAAAATATAGTATATTAATTTGTATGTTTAAACCAATCTATACCGGGAGAGTATTATGAAATTGCAAAAGAATAGCGTGTCGGTCATCAATATAAAGCTTGACAGGGCTACTAGGGATAAGTTCAAACAATTAACCAGCGATCTGTTACACCTTACAATGCAAGAATTTATCTACGCATTCATACACTCTTACGTTAATAACCCCAACAGTTTTTCAATAAATACAAATATTGAGCAGATAGAAATTGAACCGGATGCTGTAAAAGATATAAATAAAATTGAAGAGTTAAAACAAGATACTCCTAATTGTGATGAAGCAGATTTTGGAGATTTGAGAAAATACATCTAATATTAAAGGGGTAAATATGCTTCTACATGTATTACAACGTACGGAGTTTTGTGATAAGAAAGAGGATAATTTTTCAGTTCAATCTATAGCTTTGGAGATTTTTTTAACCATGGTTAAAATGCAAGGGTTGTCATACCCACATAAGACTATGCAGGATTCAATCGAGTTAGCCAAACAACTTATAAAAGAATGCAGGGAGGAGTGATGACAAACGAAGATTTTGATAAACTTTTAGAGGAATCCATCGATCTAATCAGAAACACCCTATCATCAAAAGGTAAGGAATATGGCCGTGGTGATAGGCTTCATAATTTCAAAGTTGCCGGTAGAAGGTTGAATTGCACTCCTGAACGTGCCCTTATAGGAATGAAAGAGAAGCATTGTGTATCCGTAATGGATATTGTCGACGATCTGGATAATGGTGTTTTACCAACAATGCAAATATTAAAAGAGAAAATCCTCGATGAAACAAATTATTTAATATTATTAAATGCTTTGATAAGAGAGAGGCTTTCCCAACAAAAAGCTTGATAATCAATATGGCAAATAATAGAATAAACTAAAGGCTAAAATCATGACCAATGATCCCCTTCAAGAAATAGCAGAATCAGTTATAAGATCTTATTCTTTTCAAGAAGGTACGACGATAAAGCCTAAAAAAATCTCATATGGTGATTATAATTTAAGAAATTTCTCATTTAGAGAAGTATATGTAGATGATTCCCTTTCCGGCGAATATCATATAAAACTTCATAATAATTCCTCAATATATGTGACAAAAGCCCTGATTTTTTTTAGCCAACACCTACCATCAACTTGCGAACTCGGGATGATTGATATTCAAAATCATTTACGTCTCGAGTTCCAAATTTATATCAAAACATCCGATCTACTTTTGATTCCTTCAATGATGGCAACTATGGAAACCTTAGATAAACCTTTCGGTGAGTGTTGTTAAATGGTAAAACCTGTAATAACAATTTTGAAGGGGTTCTTTTATGCACACTATAACCATTGAGGCGGCCAGTGTAGATAGGATAAAAAATAGAATTGAGTCGATGATTATAAATCAATTCATTATGGCGCCTGATGGTATCAAAAAAACCAAAAATGGTTTTGAAATAACAATAGAAATTTTAACTAGATCAGATATTTTGTCCTCACCATTATTGAAAAGGAAGAAACATGAAGAAAATCGTATTGCCTTCGGGCCGGCTAGTGATAACGGGAACGGGAAAAGTAGAGGCTGTGTCGAAATCGCAGCAGCGGAGGTTGGAGATACAAATGCAGGAGAAAGAACCACAGGAGCAAGTGAGTCTGCCGCCAATCCCGGAAAGCGCGGTAGAATTAGGAAAGCCATCGGTAAACTCCTCAGACCAAGATCAAGAAAAAAGAAGCCTGGGTATGTTAGGAGAGGCAGAGGGCGCCCAAGAAATCCCCGCCCAGTCGGACGACCAAGGGCCAAACGACCAGTCGGAAGACCTAAAGGCTCTAAAAATCATGTTGGAAAATGCACATAGTTTTTACAATAAAGATTGGGATGAAGCTATAAATAAAGGGGAAGAAGATAAAAATTTTGCTGAGATGGTTAGCAAACCAATTCCGATCGATATGGATCGTGTTACTACTGATCCGAACCCAACGCCGGCTGATCCGGTTAAAGAGTTCTACGGTCAGATACAGAACGGACTCGTTGATCTCGAGAAGGAGGGTGGTGTGAGTAGTGTTGTATCTCCAAACGGTGATTCTCTTACCGAGAGTGTCGATGGGGCTAAATTTGTAAAAATTCCCGACACGGCGCTTGATGGGATAATTGATTTGGGCAAAGGTAAGAACGAATTCAGCCATGATTCTGTTCAGAACGCGCTCAAAGACGAGGCGATCGAGGGTGGTATCGTTCCATACAAGTCCGCGGCAGCGATGAGAAGCGACGATCCTGCGAAGGATGGGAGCCAGATAAAACAATCATCGATTAAAGAATCTGAAGGTTATAAATTGTACGGATTCACTATTCAATATACGGATGGGGGAAGGTCGGTCACGGTGGATGTGAACGATTTCTTTGACGAGCTGGAAATAGCCACCGTTAGTATAAATGGAAATAAATATCTGATGCCTATCCATGATGGGTTCAGATTGGTTAATATAGTCTCGGGTATTCCGATGATATCCCACCAAGATCAAGCGATCTACAAACACGTAAACAATGCGTGGAAGAAAATTTAGAGTAGTATATACTTCATACAATAATTGTTGTCGTACATTTTAACCATCTTTAAATTAGGAGAACAAATGAATATTTATGGAGCGGCAGATATTGTAAGGAAAGTTGTTGTTCGAGCGGGGGAGCCTATTGAAAAAGAGGCCTGGGATTTCATTTGTTCTTACATTAATGAAATGATTAAAACGTCCGACAACAAACAAAGTACGCCATGTCAAGATTTTTGGCACAGTGGTGGGATTCGTGCTGGTTTGTGTCCTTCGTGTCATGAAGTAGCATAGGTTACACGGCGTACATTTGTCATATGTTGTGTGGAAATGTTCGGTTCTTTGAAATTGTAGGCGGTTGGGTTACTGAGTTGCCATCGGCGGGGAGCCTTGAGATTCGCGGTCTCACGTGAATAAGAATGCGGCAAGCTTTCAGCGTAGAGTAAACTTAGTGCCTTGTCGGCAGACACCGGTTCGTCCGGGTTGTGGATTGTAGCGCTGTTCAGGTGAAGATACCCCACCCAACCGCTGAAACTTTTGAAGAACCGAACACATTCACACAACAACCGTATGTCAACATTTGGTGAGGTAGCATGCGGTTGTACCAAACGTCAACATACTTCACCGTTGTGCAAAACTCCAGTCGTGCTTTTTGCAATTAGGAGGCCGTTTGTGACAATCTTTTTGGTAGTATCAATGTTTTTCTTTGGGTGCGGGGTTGGTGCCCTGGTACAGCGTTTGGCAGACAAACGGCAGAACACTAAGGTAGGCACTCCTTCCGCATCGCACAACAGGCCAAGTGACGAAATTGCCGACTATGATTGTGGAATGTTAAACGATCATGGTGGCGGTAACGTGAGTTGGTGGTGGGACTATCTTCGGAGCGAAATCGGGCGGTGTAACGATTATTGGAGGTCGGCAACTTCGCACGTTGGCTGACCGTTGTAAGAAATAAACTGCTCTTTTGAAATTATAGCTTGCGCCTCAGTGGAGGTCATTAAATATTGAGTCGCGGTAGTAGACCCTGCAATCTACCGGCTGGATCAGGCGCAATAACTGTAGGAAGAGCAGTTTACATCTTACAACAAATAAAGTGATGCCATTTTGAGTACAAAACAGCACACATTTATCAAACGTTGTGCAAAACTCCAGTCGTGCTTTTTGCAATTAGGAGGCCGTTTGTGACAATCTTTTTGGTAGTATCAATGTTTTTCTTTGGGTGCGGGGTTGGTGCCCTGGTACAGCGTTTGGCAGACAAACGGCAGAACACTAAGGTAGGCACTCCTTCCGCATCGCACAACAACAAAAGGGACGTAATTCGCTACGAAGAAAATCACCCTTGTAGTTTTTGCGACAACTTTAGTGTATGTAAATTAAAGGTTAATCCTATACCGTGCTTTAGGCGTAGCGAACTAACGCCCGTTTTGTAAACGTTGGTTGAAATAAAATTTTTCTTTGGAGGTTGTAGTTGGCCGCTAATAAAAAATTTGAACTTTGGTGGAACAATTATCTTGCTGTTAAGAAAGTTGATCAGTGTTGCCGTGACGCATGGGACGCGGCCACTGAAGCTGCGGTAAAAAATTTTACATCCACCAACAACCGCAGCTATGCAATTTGTGCCTGCCCTGTGGATAGCGTAGTAGAGCTATGCGAAGATAGAATCGTTGTATGCGGGAGTTCGTGTTTTGATTGTCGGCACAAACAGCAAGCAGTGCGGTAAACGTTGTATGCAATGTCAATTTTCTTTGGAGATTATATGAACACGGCTAAAATAAACGATCCTTGTAAGCAGTGCGATAGTGTGATTTTTGAAAGATGCCTTGATGTGTATAAAGTGACTGGTATGCCGCCGTGTTCAAAGCGGGCGGTAGAAAATTGCCACAACACACAACAGCTAAATGTTGCCATTGCTTTGTTAAATGACATGGTAAAGGTATGGAATGTGCATGGTGTTATTCACACAGATTCGTGGTATTATGAAAGGGCTAATGCGGTTATAGCGCAACAGGCAACAGTTTAGCGCTCTTGCTTTATTGGAAGTAGATCGGCGACTTCTCCAGAGAGCGATATGAATATAGTCGGCGCAAAACTAAATCGCGCCGGAAAGTAGTAGTTTACTTATGATCAAACAATTTTTAGGATGGTGAAATTATGAATTCATTTACAGACATTGGGCAATTTAGAAATGTGATTAGAGCAGTTAAATCTCACCATGATTATGTTGGCAAGGATGATAATGGTGATCCTATCTATAATCATGTTGGCACTTATCCTACTTTAAAATTTCGTGGGACTGTCAAATTGCACGGAACAAATTCTGCTATGGTTAAATATGCAGATGGACACATAGAATATCAAAGTCGTGAGAATGTATTATCTTTACAAAAAGATAATAATAATTTCATGCTTGCTATGAGTAACATTGATGTGAATCAATTATTTGAAGGTATTTCTTTTAAAGAACATTGTGCTATCTTTGGAGAATATTGCGCCGGGGATATACAGAAAGGAATGGCTATATCCAGTCTTCCAAAAATGTTAGTTATCTTTGCCGTTAAGATTGATGGTGTTTATCAAGATATGGAAAACTATAAACATTTAAAAATGGAAGATAAAAGGATATTTAATATTCTTCAATTTCCACATTTTTACATGGATATTGATTTTGAAAAACCGGAAGTTGCTCAGAATGAATTAGTCAAACTTACTATGGATGTAGAAAATCAATGTCCGGTTGGTAAATATTTTGGTATTGATGGGGCCAATCCCGATAAATCAACTTTGGGAGAAGGGATAGTCTGGGAACATATTAATGATAAACAACGATATATTTTCAAAGTTAAAGGGGAGAAGCATTCTAGTAGCAAAGTAAAAAAGCTAGCTACAGTCGATATAGAAGAAATTGAAGATATTAAATCTTTTGTAGAATATGCTGTTACCGAAAATAGAATGTTACAAGGAATTGAGAAGCTTAAAGAAATGCATATTCCTATTGATATTAAATCGACTGGAGACTATTTGAGATGGATAGTCGGTGATGTTATCAAAGAGGAAAGTGATACTATTATTGCTAATCAAATCAACGTTAAAAAGTTGAATGGATATATCTCTCAGAAGGCTAGACCTTTCTGGATGAATTATTTAAATACTGAAGGAGTTTAATATGTGGTTTGAAGGTTTAACACTTCGAGGTGTTTTAGTAATTATGATGTTTACATTAAATGTGTTAGTATTTATTTTTATTGTTATGTATCCTTGGTTCAAAAAATGGTATATAAATCGTCATAATAAAAAAAAACCTTCTAAAGAAGTTAAATCAGAAATTACTTTTCCACCAGATTTTATTGATCCTGAACAATTTCTTCGTGAAATGCAACCTTAAAAGGAGTTTAATATGAAGCCTAAAACTTTGAAAAACATTGTGACTAGTCTAACTGTTTTCGTTTGTACTGCAATTATACTTATTGTTGTTATTAGTATATGGAAATATTCTAAACTGTGGGATTATAATACTAATTATAAATCCTTGGTTAAACATACTATTACCGAAATGGTCAAAGAAGATTGTCTTCGTAATCCTGAAAAGAAATAATGAAAACTCTACCTATAGAGTTAGTATCGTAAAATGGGCATCGAGACTTCGTACAATAATAGCAACAATATCAAAGAAAGAATAATATGATTGACATTAAAGAATTTATTAAAGAATTAGATATAGAAGAAACTCCTACTGCAACTATGAAAGTTATGTATCTGTTTCGAAAAGGAGAACTTAATCCAGATCAAAAGTCTGCTCTTTTTACTTATATTAATAGCAAACCAAAAGGAAAAGCTATACAACAATTTTATAAAATAAATACAGATTTAATTAATAAATGGATAGAAAGAAAAATGTTAGATGAACTAAAAGAAGAACGTAAAAAATTATATATTCCTTTACTAAAAGATAAATATATTTTTTATGTAAGTGAAAGAAAAGGACAATTAATCAATAAAAAAAATGGTAAAGTACTTATTAGATTTACAATATATATTGGTACAATAGAATATTGGAATAATAAGAAAGCACTTAATGAAATTTATTCAACACAAGAATCAAAAGAACTTCTTCAAACAATAGACGAACTTAATTTAATTGCTATTGATGCTTCTGTGTTTATTTCATCTTTAGAAATTTCTAGGGAAAAAATGATTGAAGAATTTCTTAAAAGAGGATTTAAACAAATACCAGAATTTGATTCTTTTTTAAAAAATTCTGAAGATGTTGAATAATAACTAAGGAGTTTTAAAATGTCTTATAAACAATTAACGGTTGAAGATAAAGAGATATTAATTAGGGAATATTCAATTGAGCAAATTAGATGCTTGTATTATGCTGGTGTTTTATCAAAAGAGGACTGTCAAGAGGTGATGTTAAAAATGTTTAACTTAGGTAAAGATTATATCGGACTTATACCGGACGAACTGGGTAATGTATGGGCTGTAGAGAATAAAAATGGTAAAACAACAAGGCATATACTTGATGGGTTTAAACTTATTCGAAAAGAATCTTTATTTTGAAACGAATAAAAGGAATTTAAAAAATGTCTTATATTATTAAAATTAAAAATAAAACATTTGAATTAGTAACTGGTGATGAAATCATGGATAATGGTTTTTGTTACCAATTGATCACTCGTAAAGTTCAAAAAAATTTTAATTGGATTACTCCTAGAATTTCTAAAAAAGAATTTGAAAAGTTTATTAAACTTCCAAATCTTCATAGAATTAAAAGGAAATATCCTTCAGGAATAGTTGTGACTATTTATCAATATAGAGAAGAATAATATTATGAATTATTATAAAATGTCTAATGAAACAATTATACTATGGCAAGAAGAAGATGATAATTTTTTTATAGCCATTGAACCTAATTGTTTTGATTATGAAACATTTAATAAGATTATTAATTCTAAAGTGGCTTCATTATTAAATATTAAAAGTAACATAAGATATTTACAAGCTATAAGCGAAGCACATACTAGAGGAACTCTAATAGAAAATAATAAAGAACAATATATTAATTTTAAAAATCAAAATCCTCAAAGAGTTTCTAAACATTATTTTCCTTTAACAGAAAAAATAAGGGATAAAATTTTTTATGATAGTTTGCATTAATTGTAAAAAAGAAATGAAATGCGCTAAAACTGGAACAACCGTAAGATGGAATGAAGGACATCATGTTTATGCAGGAGATAAATTTGAATGCTCCTGTGGTGCTTCTGTTATCGTATGTAATCAAACTTCTTATTATGATGAAAGAGAAATAGAATTAATTAAAAAAACTTCTGATAAACATACAGTTTTTATGGATGGATAAATTATGAAATATGTTGGTAATTATGGTAACTATTGTAAAAAGGAAGTTAATTGGGATATTGATAAAGCCACAGGCGAACAAATTAATATTCAATTAGGAAATCCTGATATACTAAATAAAGATAACAGTTGTAAATATTTTAAAAAAAGATTCTCTAGTAAAAAACAAAAAGAATTTTTTTGTATTAATTGTCAACATTTTGGAAATTTTTATGCCGATATATATTAGAAGATTTGGATGGTAAAATGTCATTTGATAAAGTTATATTAATACATAATGCTTTAATTATACCCGGAAAATTACACGCATTATCAAATCAATTTCAGCCTTCAAATAAAACGAATCAGTTTAATATGTTATATAAATTTGTAGTATTAACGTATTCTAAATCTGTTAAGATATATCAAGATCAATATAATTTTCTGGATTTTTCATTAGAAATATGTTTAAAAAATCATAATATTATTAAAAAAATTTGTGAATCTAAAACAGAAGCACTATTACAAATTAAAAATGAAATAGAACCAATTGCTAAAATAGCAGAAGTTAAACTTAAAGATTTCCCAGATAAAAATATTTTTATGATAGAATTAGAAGATGCTAATCTAGTAGTTGATTTTAAATCTTTATTTGATAAAATTACATTTAATGATATTATTGACAACATATAAATAATATATTATATTGAATACATTGATTTGACTTATTTAAAAAGGAGAAGTATTGTGATAGATACAATATCAGTTATTGGAGGTAACGGTAAAAAAAGTGTTGATCTAGTTAATAGAGTTGATTTTAAAATGGGTGATGTAATATCCATAGTCGGCCCAACGGGTTCAGGCAAAACAACTTTTATTAATGACATTGAACTTTTTGCAGACGGTTCTACACCATCTCGTAGAAAGGTATTAATTAATAATGAAATACCTGACCCAGAACTTAGAGATGATCCTAGAAATAATCCCATATCATTGATCACACAACATACAACTTGTTTATCTGATATGATAGTTCAAGATTTTTTAGAAACTCATATTAGCGTTCGTAATGATCAAACTAATAGTAAAGATTTACTTCAAGAAACTTTTTGGTTTGCTAATCAACTTACTGGAGAAGCTATTAATCCAAATGGTAGAATGACTGAACTTTCAGGTGGACAGACTAGATCACTACTTATTGCTGATGCCGCTATTATATGTAATACGCCAATTGTTCTTCTTGACGAAGTAGAAAATGCAGGAATACATAGATCAAAAGCAATTGAACTTCTTAGACGATATAGTAAGATATTTATCTTCGTTACTCATGATCCTAGAATTGCTTTACTTTCCGATTATAGAATTGTAATGAACGAAGGTAGAATGGTTAAAATTATTCATATAAATGAAATTGAAAAAGAACTTTGCAAAAAAGTTATTCTGCTTGATAACATTCTAGTTGGTTTGAGAGATAAAATAAGATTTGGGGAACAACTTAATGGAAAAGAACTGGAGGGAATAATATGAAATTAGTTATAGTAGCTGGTCCGGCAACAACTGGAAAGACATCGGTTATTAGACATATTATTTCCAAATTAAAAATTAAGAATATTTCTTCGGCTTTTCTTAAAATAGATGTTCAATATGCAGATGAAGACGAAACACTAGCCAAAGAGTTTGATATTCCTACTCGTAAAGTATATTCAGGAGAACTTTGTCCAGATCATTGTAATGTTATGGTTTTAGGAGAAGCAATGGATTGGGCTAAGAAAAATCATTCAAAAGTTCTTTTAGTAGAAACGGCTGGTCTTTGTCTTCGTTGTGCGCCATATGTTGACAAAGGATTAGGCATAATGGTATTAGAAGCAACAGGTGGAATGAATCTTCCTAGAAAAGTTGGTCCTATGTTATCACTTGCTGATATAGCTGTTGTAACTAAAGGAGATAGAATTTCTCAAGCAGAGAAAGAAGTTTTTAGAGCTAGGATTATTGATGCTGCTCCAGGGGTTAAAGTAAAAGAAGTTAATGCTCTTCATGGAATAGGGATTGATCCTTTAATTAAAAGTATTATGGAATTAGCTGATCTTCCAGAAAAAGATGGAAAGATTGAGCCTTTATTTTTAAGAGGAAATCCTCCAGTTGGAACTTGTACAATTTGTGTAGGTAAAAAAGAAATTGGTTGGCAAGCGCATTATGGTGTTGTTCGTCAACTAGAAAATCAAACATTTTATAGAGGAGAATAATTATGGAATTTCCGGGTATTAATTGTGGATCATGTGGTTTTAAAACTTGTACAGAATTAGAAATAGCATCAGAAAAAAATACTGAATTAATTAAAAGATGTCTTTATGCTAAAGATGAAACTAAAAAACCTATTAATCCAATGAATAAAAATTCTGAATGGACTGATGTATTAGGTAGAGAATTTGATTTTATCTTAGATCATTTTCCTGAAGATCCAGGTCCTAGAGAAATTGTATTGCCTCATAATCCTATGTTGACAAGAGAGATGGAAATCAAGATAGGTGATAGAATGATAGGTAGACCTCTTGGAATGTCTTGCGGTTGTCCTGTTACTCATTGTGGAATTGTTTTAGCTGTTGATTATAAGACAGGAGTTATGACATGGGCTGTAACTGGTCCCCTTGCTATTAGAGGTGGAGATTATAAAGATATTGGTTATTATAGCGCACAAGGTTATGAGGGACTAGTCAAAGAATCTAAAACAGTTCTTGAAATTGGTCGTAGATATTTCTTTAAGCCTAGACGTTGTATGCTTCAATGGCGGCACAGTGGACTTATGAATTATATTAATAAGGTAGATGAACAAACTTATCAAGTAAGGCTAGAAGGTCTTTATATAGGATAAATAAAATAGCAAACAGTTAAAGTCTAGTCGTAGCTTATCTACGGCACATATATACTAAGCATAGAATACCGTCTATGATTCCTTCGGGAATATATGTGTATTGAAATGTAAAACTTGCTGTGAAATTCAGAACTTGCTATTTTAAATAAAGGAGAAATTAGGAGAAGTTTTAACAAATCTTAGAAACGATCTAATTAAAAATTTAAAATAGTCTTGACTTTTGTATTGCCATATATTATTTTATTAGAAAGGAGATTGAATATGAAAACTTTAATTAAAATCTTAGCAGTAGTATCAACTATATCAGCAATAATTGTTATTACAAAAATGATTCATAAAAAGAAAATTTCAATTATTGATCTGGTACGTTGTTCAAATTATTAATATGATTAATCCATTATTTTATATAGAAAGGTGGAGTAAAGATTATACTAATAAATATAGAAAAGTAGAATCTATAAATACTTCAAAAGATTTAGATAACTATACTCCTTCTAAAAAAGAAGAAAAACAATTGTATAATAAAAAAGGAAAAATAATGAAGTAGATAATTGGTTTAACATAGAGGATTAAGAAGCCTCCATAACTTCTTATAATTTAAAAACTAATTAACTAAATTATTAACAATTAAATTATAAGGAGAACCTTATGGAACTTATTACTCTTAAAAATGAATTAAAAGAACTAGCAAATAAAATTAGAACAACAAGAAAATCTTTCAGAAACGAACAAAGAAATGAATCGTTACATTTTAAAAAATTAAATATAGATTTTATAACTAAATTACCCGGTCCTAATGAATGGTATAAAGATGATCAAAAAATATGGACATTTGAATCTGATCTTTATAAATGTAAAAAATTATTTAGACATAAGCATATAGCTTATTGTTTATTGAAAGGTCGTGTTTATGAACAGATTGAAAAACCTTCTGAAAACAATCTTCCAGATTGGAAAATCATCCAAGGAGTCCTCGATGCATACCGAGCCTCCTAAAAAAAAGATGTATTTAATCCTTAGAGAAGATTTAGTCTACAAATATATTCAAGGTGGTCATGCTATAGCACAATATGCATTAGAGTATCCTGAATGGTTTAAAGATTGGAATAATCAATATCTCATATGCCTGTCTGTTTTTAATGGACAGGCATTAAAAGAAATTGCTATTAAATTTGTTCAACATAACCAAAATTTGGAAAAACCATTTTTAGATTTTTCTAAATTTATTGAACCAGACCTGGAAAGTCTTCTTCCAACTGCATTATGTTTCTATGATCCAGATGAAAGATTTAAACATTTAGTAAAGGATTTAAATCTATCAACTAAATAATTAATGCTCCTATAGCTTAATGGCTAAAGCAAGAGTCTCTAAAACTTTTTATCTAGGTTCAATTCCTAGTAGGGGCGTATATTAATATTAACAAAGAGGAGTTTATGGAACAAGTCGTTGATGCATCTTATCGAGCTGGACAATATGTAAATAATATTGTGATTAAGATTGTAAAAAAGTTTGGTAAAGGATTTTTTTATATGCTTATCATTCCTGCTATTGGAATTTTGTTTTTTATAATAGGAATGTTGACATTTAAAAAGAAAGAATAATTATGAAAATACCTGTTATATTACAGACAGAACTTACAAATGAATTATATCAATATGAAATGGATTTGTTAAATCAAATTAAATCATTTCCTATTAATAAAGAATCGACTACAGCAGATATAGGTGTTAGAGATTGGTTAAAAGGAAAACAAGCAGGAATATCTACAGCTAGAATGATTATTAATGCTTGGAATGAACCTAATCATGGAAAAGTAAAAGTACAATTAAATTAAAAAGAAACTAATATGGCAATAATTGTTGAAGCTCCTAATGAAAATTATTCTTTAGAATGTCAAGTAAGCAAAAAATTATTCTTAGCAGGAGGAATAACCGGAACATCTAATTGGCAATCTAAAATTATAAAAAAATTAAAAAACGAAGAAAACTTAACAATATATAATCCTAGACGCAAAAATTTTGATATTACTAAAAAGAAAATAATGGAAGAACAAATTGTTTGGGAATATAAACATTTAAAAGAAGCTGATTTAATTTCTTTTTGGTTTTCAAAAGAAACAGTTTGTCCTATTGTACTTTATGAATTAGGAATGTGGGGCAATTCTAGAAATCATTATAATAAAATGATGCATAACAGAATTTTCATAGGAATAGATCCAGAATATTCTAGAAAAGAAGATGTTAGAATTCAAACTATATTAGCTAGAATAGAACAAGATAATTATTATATAGAAAATGATTATTGTTCTTCTATAGACGAACTAATAGAACAAATAAGGATGTCAATATGAAATTTATAGATTTAATTCGAAATACTAAATGGGAAGATATTAAATTATTTGTTAATGATACAAATAATATTAATGGTTATGAAGTAATGTTTAATCAATTACAAACTATTACTCCTAAACAATCTGATATGGTTATTCATATTACTCATATCGAACCGAATGAGTTATCAGATACAGCATATGAAGATGTTCATGGAACTAATGGAAGTCTAGTCAAGGATAGTTCAGATTTTGAATATATGAATATGGATAAAGATTCTCCAGAAGCAAACGCTGAATGTACCTATGCAATGGATTTTACGGCATGGGATAAATGGTTAGATATGTCTATTCATCCTGACACACTTCAAAAATATTTACCCGAACAAATTGTATATGAATGTTTATATGAAATGTCTTTTATAAGTTTCGATCAAGAAGAAATTCAAAACAGACTAGACGAATTAAAAAATCAAGTTGATAAAATTAAAAATATGTCTCCAGAAGAAATTAAAAATAATTCATATACACTTGAAGAAGTAATGGAACGTTTAAAAATTTCAAAAGAAGAAAGGGAAGAAGCAGCAAATGAAGAATCAATTTAAAGTTCAAGTTCTGCAAGGAGAAAAAATTATCTATGAAAGTGAACCAATAGATAATTCTAAAAAAGAAATGGTTCAAAAATATTATATGCAATTAATAACTGATTGTTATGAAAAAATAGCAATGTCTTGTACTTCTTTTCTTACGGTAGAAGGAAAATTAATTATTGTCCCTAGAAATATCCTTATGAACTGTATTGTTCAACTAGTCCCAATTGAAGAGGAAAAATCAATATGAAGCGGGAAGATAATTTTGGAAAATATGTACCAAATCTAAAAGAATATTTTAAGGAAACATTTCAAATATTTGATAGAGCTTTAACGTTTGCAACTGAGAAACATAAAGGACAGACTAGATTTAATAGTGGTGAACCTTATATCAATCATCCTATTGCAGTAGCCGCTATTGTAAAAAAATATCCTCATAATAATGAAATGCTTGTAGCAGGATATCTTCATGATACTCTAGAAGATACAAATACAACATATGAGGAAATAGAAAAAGAGTTTGGTAAGAAGGTTGCTGATCTAGTCTTAGAACTTACTAATGATGAAGCTCAAATGAATGCAAAAGGAAAAGCAGAATATCTTCTTGACAAAATGAATCGCATGAGTACAGAAGCATTGATAATTAAACTAGCAGATCGTTTGCATAATGTATCAGACTTTGATACTGCTAAACCGAAATGGAGAACTAAATACAAATTACAAACAGAAACTATATTAGATGGTCTTAAAAATTTAAATGCTACTCAACAGAAACTAGTTAAAGATATTCATAACATAATCGATAAATACTAATAATTGTAAATATAAAAAGGAAGACTAATATGATTAAACAAGTTATTGTAGTTAGAACTGATTTAAGAAATATACAAGGACAAAAAATTAGAACTGGAAAAATTGCTGTACAAGTTGCTCATGCTTCTATGAAAGTATTTTTTGACGTTATGGGAAAAGAAAATAGTTCAAATTCTAATTATGCTAACTATTATTTTCAAGCCGATCAAGACGTTCAAGAATGGATTGATGGTATTTTTACTAAAATATGTTTATCAGTTAATTCAGAAGCAGAACTTTTAGACATTTACAATAAGGCAAAAGAAGCAGGATTGCTCTGTTCATTAATTCAAGATTGTGGTAAAACTGAATTTAAAGAACCAACATATACCTGTTGTGCTATAGGACCAGATAAATCTGAAAAGATAGATATTATTACTGGAAATTTATCTTTACTGTAAGGAGATGTTATGGATACAGAAGAGCATGATCAAGATCAAATAACAAATACTAATTATGAAACATTAAAGCACATTGATAATGTTAAAAAATGTCTTAATGTTATTATTACTGATTTATTAAAACGTGGAGAAGATCATGATCAATCAAAATTAGAATCTCCTGAAGTAGAATTATTCACAACTATAACTCATAAATTAAAAGATTGTAGTTATAATTCTCCTGAGTATAAACAATTTCTAAAAGATTTAAAGCCAGCTTTAGATCATCATTATTCTAGAAACAGGCATCATCCAGAACATCATAAAAAAGGTGTATCGGATATGACCATCGTTGATTTGATTGAGATGTTGTGCGATTGGAAAGCATCAACATTAAGACACCATGATGGCAATCTTAAAAAGTCTATTGAAATTAATAGAGATCGTTTTCAAATGTCGCAACAACTAATTGACATATTAGAAAATTCTGTTTATTTATTTGATGATATTAAGGAGTAATCTATGGCATGGATTAAAGGTAAAAAAAATCAAAAAAAAGTAAATGATGGACAGCGAATACTAGAAGGATATCAACCTTCTTATGGTCCTAATAAACCTATTGCTCCGGTCGGTGGTTCGGGTGTTTCTAATTTAAAACCAATTAAACCCGTTGCAAAAGAAGGAGCAATTTTAAATGAAGGATTGTTTGACAAATGGATTCTTAAAAAAAGCGAATCTCAAAAAGAAAAATCAATATTTCCTATGTTAATTCAGTATACCGATACAAAAGAATATGCAACCTGTAAACAGCCTAGTGATATTAATGTTGGTAAACGTTTTAAAATTATTAAAATGGATTTTAAATGAATAAATATCAACGTTGCATGTCTGAATTAGAATCTAAAGGAACTACTAGTATGAAAGTATTTGGTAATTCTATGGTTCCTATTATTAAAAGTGGATCGACTTTAACATTTAAAAAATGTAATACATATGAAACAGATGATGTAGTATTCTGCAAAGTAAAAGGCAGATATATAGATGCCCATAAAATTGTTGCTGTAAGTTTAGAACGTGGTTATCTAATAGCAAATAATCATGGACATAATAATGGATGGACTCATACCATATACGGAAAGGTTATTAAAATAAATGTATGAGAATAATATCTAAATTTTATGATTATTATGATTGTGTTCAAGCACATGGACAAGATAGAACTATAATATATAATAGACAGACTATAGATATTAAAAATAGTTCATTATATAATCATAATAGTCCATTATATAATCTATTGAATGATGTTCCTACAAATTATATAGGATTGTCAGATATATTAAAATTTAGTCCACTACTCAATGCATATCAAAATATATTCTCTTTTATCAGCGGAGTATTAACTACAAAAGGAAAAACTATACCGGAGATCAGTAATGAAGATAAAATACAAAAAAGTGGATTTGATAAATGGTCATTTAGAAAGGAACCTACTAAATGACTACCAAAGGCGCATGGGGATTTATAATTAACAAAAAAGAAAAGATAATCTTTATTAAAGCTGATGCTTATCCTAATCATCTAGGTATTCAAGTTTTGGATTTAGTTCTACATAATGATTTAAAAGAACTAGAACATATTGCAAAAATTATTAAAAATACTAAGGATAAAAATAAATTAAAAGTTGATTATCCTGAATTTTATACATATGAAAAAAGTAATCAAATATATATCAGTAATCAAAATCAAATGTTACATGATAGTCTTTTTTGTCAATATGCATATATAATAAATATTGATACTAGTCTAGTAGAAATATATACAGGGGATAATCAAAATCCAAAAGCATATGGCA
>Ga0315290_10000397_pt1 | contig 27906 bp, 26 predicted proteins | sample YL17G12_0_MG_FD_203627 | JGI IMG/M metagenome (GOLD analysis project Ga0315290, IMG submission 203627) | Sediment microbial communities from Yellowstone Lake, YNP, Wyoming, USA - YL17G12_0 | ecosystem: Environmental > Aquatic > Freshwater > Lake > Sediment | place: USA: Wyoming | collected... | reverse complement strand
TTCAGCGCATACGCGAGCAGCGTGAAGAAGATCAGGAATGCGATGACCTTGTAGCCGAGGGCCTGCCTCTGCAACTGCACCGGCTCGCCGATGTAGTCGAGAAAGTTGACCGTATCGCGGACGAACGAGTCGTATTCCTCGGGGCGCAGCTTGCCGGGCGCGGTCAGCTTGAACTCCTTGAAATGCTTCTGCGCGTTGCCTTGCGCATCCATCTCGCCTTCCCACACGGCTTGCTGGGTGCCCTGCAGTTCCCACAGCACGTGCGGCATCGCCGTGCCCGGCAGCGCGACGTTGTTCATGCCGGTCGCCTTGGAGGGATCGGCATAGAACGAGCGCAGGAACGTGTAGAGGTAATCCGGCGTGCGGGCGCGCGCGATCAACGACAGGTCGGGCGGCACGACGCCGAACCAGCGCTGCGCGTCGTCCGGGTCGATGCCGTTACGCATCGTGTCGTGCGGACTGTCGCCGGTGAACATCAGGTTCTCGACCAACTGCTTTTCGGTGAGCCCGAGGTCGGCCGCCACGCGGTTGTAGCGGACGTACTTGGCCGAGTGACAACCGAGGCAGTAGTTGACGAAGTTCCGCGCTCCGCGCTGCAGCGACGCGCGATTGCTGACGTCGTTCAGCGCGCGATCGACGTGCCCTTCGCTCGAGGCGAATGCCGCAACCGGGGCCGCGAGGACGGCCGCGAGGACGAGAATCTTCATGTCAATGCGCATGATAGGTGACCCTCGTCGGGACCGGCCTGGTCTTGTCGACGCTCGTGTACCAGGGCATCAACAGGAAAAACGCGAAATAGACGGCCCCGAAAGCGCGCGAAGCCATGGTGAACGACGGCGTCGGCGGCTGCATGCCGAGATAGCCCAGCGCCACGAACGCGATGGCGAACGAGAAAAGGAAGAACTTGAAGAGTGGCCCGCGCTGGCGGATCGACTTCACCTTGCCGCGGTCGAGCCAGGGCAGGAACACGAACAGCAGCACGGCGACGCCCATCAGCGCAGCGCCGAGTGCCTTGTTAGGCACCGAGCGCAGGATGGCGTAGAACGGCGTGAAGTACCACACCGGGGCGATGTGCGGCGGCGTCTGCAACGAGTTGGCCGGCTCGAAGTTCGCGTGCTCGAGGAAGTACCCGCCGAGCGTCGGCGCGAAGAAGATGATCAGACAGAACAGGATCAGGAACACGCCGACGCCGACCATGTCCTTGACCGTGTAGTACGGGTGGAACGCGATGCCGTCGAGCGGGATGCCGTCCGGGCCCTTTACTTTCTTGATCTCGACGCCGTCCGGGTTGTTCGAGCCCACTTCGTGCAGTGCCATCAGATGCGCGATCACGAGGAACACGAGCGCGAGCGGCAGCGCGATGACGTGCAGCGCGAAAAAGCGGTTCAGCGTGACGTCGGAAATATAGTAGTCGCCGCGGATCCACTCGGTGAGCGAATCGCCCACCACAGGGATGGCGCCGAACAGCGAGACGATCACCTGCGCGCCCCAGTAGGACATGTTGCCCCAGGGCAGCAGGTAGCCGAAGAACGCCTCGCCCATCAGCGCGAAGTAGATCAGCATGCCGAAGATCCACAGCAGCTCGCGCGGCTTCTGGTACGACCCGTACAGCAGCGCGCGGAACATGTGCAGGTAGACGACGATGAAGAACGCCGAGGCGCCCGTCGAGTGGATGTAACGGATGAGCCAGCCCCACTCCACGTCGCGCATGATGTATTCGACGGAACTGAAAGCCTCGGCCGCCGAGGGCTTGTAGCTCATCGTCAGGAACAGGCCCGAGAGGAACTGGATGACCAGCACGAACATCGCGAGCGAGCCGAAGTAATACCAGAAGTTCATGTTCTTCGGCGCGTAGTACTCCGACACCTGCGACTTCCACAGCGCAGTCATCGGGAACCGGTCGTCGATCCATTTCTGCAGCGCGCCGAGGCGCCCGCCGGTGGTACCCGCCGTCGTCTGGCTGGTGCTGCTCATCACGCATTCCCCGCGTCAGTGCCGATCTGGATCCGTGTGTCGCTCACGAACTTGTACGGCGGGACCGGCAGGTTGGTCGGCGCCGGCACGCCTTTGAAGACGCGGCCGGACATGTCGAATTTGGAGCCGTGGCACGGGCAGAAGAAGCCGCCCGGCCAGTCGGCGGAGACGGTGACGTCGCCCGGCGCGAACTTGTCGAGCGGCGCGCAACCGAGGTGCGTACAGACGCCGACGAGCACCAGGAACTCCGGCTTGATGGCGCGGGCTTCGTTCCTGGCGAAATCCGGCTGCTCGGACTGGGCCGACTGCGGATCGCGCAACCGGGAATCGACGGCCTTCAGTGCGGCCAGCATCTCGGGCGTGCGGCGCACGACGTAGACGGCCCTGCCGCGCCATTCGAACTTGAGCAGCGCGCCCGGCTCGAGCTTGCTGATGTCCACTTCGACCGGGGCGCCCAGCGCCCTGGCGCGGGCACTCGGCTTCCAGGAAGCGAGGAAAGGCGCGGCCGCAAATGCTGCGCCCACGGCGCCGGCCGCTACGGTGGCGACGGTCAGGAAATGACGCCTGCCCGTATCGACTTGTTCGGTCATCCAGCACTCTCCTCAGCGGAAAGACCTTGCTTCTTGTTGCCAGGGCCGCGCCGTTGGGTCAATCGTCAATCAAAGGATTCCGTAATCTTTCCATGCCGGCCTGAGAGGGACTGGGGGGACCGCCCCGGGCAGCAGCGCATTATAGCCGAGCGACGAAAGAGGCTGCAGGCAATAGGCAGCAGCGGGTCTTCCGGCCTCGGTCAGGCGCTCTGGCCCGATGTCCTATTGGGCCAGGCGCTTGATCTGCGCCCCCAGGCCCTGCAGTTTCTCCTCGATGCGCTCGTAGCCACGGTCGATGTGGTAGATCCGCTCGACATCGGTCGTGCCTTCCGCGACCAGGCCGGCGATCACCAGGCTGGCCGAGGCCCGCAGGTCGGTGGCCATCACCGGAGCGGCGGTCAGCTTCGGCACCCCCTTGATGATGGCGGTATTGCCCTCGAGGCGTATTTCCGCGCCCATGCGCCGCATTTCCAGCATGTGCATGAAGCGATTCTCGAAAATCGTCTCGATGATGGTGCCAACGCCGTCCGCCACGGTGTTCAGGGCGGCGAACTGGGCCTGCATGTCCGTCGGGAAACCGGGATGGGGCGCCGTGCGGATGTCCACGGACCTGGGCCGGCGGCCGCGCATGTCCATTTCGACGAAGTCGTCACCCCGCACGATCGTAGCCCCTGCCTCCTGCAGCTTGCCGAGCACCGCGTCGAGATGCTCCGCCCGGGCACCGCGCGCGCGGACCCGGCCGCCCGTGATCGCACCTGCCACGAGGTAGGTACCTGCCTCGATGCGATCCGGCAGCACCTCATAGCTGGTGCCGTGCAGGGATTCGACGCCCTCGATGACGATGGTGTCCGTCCCGTGCCCCGCGATACGGGCGCCCATCGAGATCAGGAACAGCGCGAGGTCGACGATCTCGGGTTCGCGGGCGGCGTTCTCCAGGATCGTCTGCCCCTCGGCCAGCGTGGCCGCCATCATCAGGTTTTCCGTGCCGGTCACCGTCACGGTTTCGAGCACGATCCGCGCCCCCTGCAGCCGGCCGGCGCGCGCCTTGATATAGCCATTCTCGATATGGACCTCGGCGCCCATCGCCTGCAGGCCGGCGACGTGCATGTTGACCGGGCGCGCGCCGATGGCACAGCCGCCGGGCAGCGACACATCCGCCGTACCGTAGCGCGCCACCAGCGGACCCAGCACGAGGATCGCGGCACGCATGGTCTTCACGAGTTCGTACGGCGCGAACGTTTCCCGCGAGGTGCGCGGATCGACTTCGACCCGCATGCGCTCGTCCACCGTGACGCTTGCGCCCAGCCGGCCAAGCAATTCGATCATGGTGGTGACGTCGTGCAGGTGCGGGACGTTGCCGATGGTGACGGGGCCGTTCGCCAGCAGCGCGCCGGCCAGGATGGGCAAGGCCGCGTTCTTGGCGCCGGAAATGCGGACTTCGCCGTCGAGCGGCACGCCGCCGCGGATCTGCAGCTTATCCACGGCCCGACTCCCTCAGGCGCGGCCGGCCGCGGCCTGCCACTCGGCCGGCGTGTAGGCCTGAATGGAAAGCGCGTGGATCTCCCGGCCCATGCGTGCGCCGAGCCCCGCGTAGACGAGCTGGTGCCGTTGCAGCGAGCGCTTGCCGTCGAACTGCGGAGCCACGACCACCGCCTCGAAGTGGGTGTCGTCGTCGGTCATGACCCGCACCTCGGCCCCGGGCAGGGCGGCCTGAATGAGGCCCGTCACTTCGTTGGCAGTCATGGCTGGCGTTGGTCCGGGGATGGGGGAACGCAAGTCTAATGGAAGAAGGGTCCCGGCTGGAGGCTGTAGACTGTGGCCCATGTCCGACACCGAAAAGCTGATAGGCCGCGGCCGCCGGGTGCTGCGGACCGAGGCGGAGGCGGTCGCTGCGCTCGAGCACCGCCTTGGCGAGGATTTCGCGGCGGCGTGCCGGCTGCTGCTGGCCTGCGCGGGCCGCATCGTGGTCACCGGCATGGGCAAGTCGGGTCACGTCGGCAACAAGATCGCCGCGACCCTGGCCAGCACGGGCAGCCCGTCATTTTTCCTGCACCCGGCCGAGGCGATCCACGGCGACATCGGCATGATCATCGCCGGCGACGTGGTCCTGGCGATCTCCAATTCCGGCGAGACGGACGAGCTGCTCACGATCCTGCCGGTCATCAAGCGGCTCGGCGTGCCGATGATCGCGCTCACCGGCAACCACGGCTCGACGCTGTCGCGCTATGCGACGGTCACGCTGGACATCAGCGTGCCTGAGGAGGCGTGCCCGCTGAACCTCGCCCCGACGGCCAGCACGACTGCGACGCTCGCCATGGGCGACGCGCTCGCAATCGCCGTGCTCGAGGCGCGCGGCTTCACCGAAGAGGATTTCGCACGCTCCCATCCGGGCGGGACCCTGGGTCGGCGCCTGCTGCTGCACGTCGAGGACGTGATGCGCAAGGGTGACGACCTGCCGATGGTCGGCCCGGCGACGCCGCTCAGCGCGGGCCTGCTGGAGATGAGTCGCAAGGGGCTCGGCATGACCACGGTCGTCGACGAATCAGGCCGCGTTCTCGGCATTTTCACCGACGGCGACCTGCGGCGGACGCTCGACCGCCAGCTCGACGTGCACACGACGAAAATGAGCGCAGTCATGACGGCCAACTGCAGAGTTGCGCAGGCGCGCATGCTCGCCGCAGAGGCGGTGCACCTCATGGAGACGCATCGCATCACGTCGCTGCCGGTCGTGGATGACGCGCACCGCCTCATCGGCGCCCTGAACGTGCACGACCTGCTGCGCGCACGGGTCATGTGACGCATGAGCGATCCGGTGCTCGAACTCGCCCGCGGCATTCGTCTCCTCGTGCTGGACGTGGATGGCGTGCTGACCGACGGGCGGCTCTATCTCTCAGCGAATGGCGAGGAGTTCAAGGCGTTTCACGTGCGCGACGGCTCCGGGCTGGTGGCCGTGCAGAAAGCCGGCATCGTGGTCGCGATCATTTCGGGCCGGGATTCGGCCGCCGTGCGCCGGCGCGCTGAGGAACTGGGAATCCGCCACGTACGACAGGGTGTGGGCGACAAGGCAGCCGCGCTCGATGAACTCATGCGGGAAGCCGGGGCGCGCGCCGAGGAAGTGGCTTGCGTCGGTGACGACTCCCCCGACGTCCCGATGCTGCGCAAGGCACGACTCGCGGTGGCAGTGGCCGACGCGCACGCATCGGCCGTGGCCGCAGCGCACTGGGTCACCACGGCAAAGGGCGGCCGCGGAGCCGTACGAGAAGTATGCGACCTGCTGTTAAAAGCCCGGACGCCCTGAAGCAGCGGCTGATCGCGGCGGCTGCGTCCGTCGCCGCGTTCGCGCTGCTCTACGGCCTGTTGAGCGGGCGGGACGCCAGTGACTTCGAGTCCGGTCCCGCGGAGGAAGCGCGCGGCTATTACCTGACCGACGCGACGCTCACGGAAATGGGGCAGGACGGCAGGCCGCGAGTGATCGTGCACGCGCGATCCATCGAACAGCAGCTCTCCGACCAGAGCGTGCAGCTCGCGGACGTGCAGCTGGATTACACGGCCCAGCAGACCGGCCAGTGGAAAGTCACCGCCGAGCGGGGGCGCATGCCGCCGGATCACAGCGCCATGCTGCTCGCCGGCGACGTGCGGGTGACCGGCACCGAGGAGCGCGGCTCGGCCGTGATCACGACCGACGAACTCGAGTACGACACGCGCGCGAACTTCGTCCAGACCGCGCAACCCGTGACGGTGCGCTTCGGGTCGCACGAACTGCGAGGCCGCGGCATGCGCGCGGATTTGAACGCCGGCACCCTGCAGCTAGAATCGAGCGTCAATGGCCGCTTCACTCCATAACGCGGGTCGCACCGCGATCGCCTGCGCAGCCCTGTTGGTGTGCGCCGCCGCACCGGCAGCGCCGCAGCCGTCGAGCCCGCCTGCGCGCGCAGCGCAGCAACCGATCGACCTGCAGGCGGCCTCCTCCGACTTCGACTACAAGAACAACACGCTGCTGTTCCGCCGCGTGAAAATCACGCAAGGGCAGATGCAGGTCATGGCGCAGGAGGCGAGCGCGACCGGCCTCAACTTCGAGAACTCCGAGTGGCTGTTTCAGGGTCAGGTACAGATCCTCGTGCCCGATGGCAAGCTCGAGTCGTCGACCGCGCAGGTGACATTCCGCAACAACGACATCGTCCGCGCCGTCATCAAGGGCGCGCCGGCATCCTTCGAACAGAAGCTGAAGGAGACGGACCAGCTGGCGCGCGGCAAGGCCGACACGATCGAGTACAACGTGCAGGCCAGCACCGTGCACCTGACGGGCGAGGCCTGGCTGACCGACGGCCGGAACGAAATCCGCGGCAATACGCTCATCTACGACATCGGCAAGCAGCGCGTGGTCGCCAATCCCAACGAGCAGGACCCGGGCGGCGTGCACATCACGATCAATCCGCAGAAACCGCCGCCGGCGCCGGCCGAGCCCAGCAAGGAACCGGCCCCATGAGCCGGCTGCGAGCCGAGTCGCTCGGCAAGCGCTACCGTTCCCGACAGGTCGTCGCCGACCTGTCCCTCGAAGTCAGCTCCGGCGAGGTCGTGGGGCTGCTCGGGCCGAACGGCGCCGGCAAGACGACCGCCTTTTACATGATCGTCGGGCTCGCGGCCTGCGACGAGGGCCGCATCTTCCTCGACGAGCGGGAGCTCACGCGGCTGCCGATGTACAAGCGCGCGCGCCTCGGCGTGGGTTACCTGCCGCAGGAGGCCTCGGTTTTCCGCAAGCTGTCGGTCGAGGACAACATCCTCGCCATCCTCGAGACGCGCGACGACCTCGACACCTCCGCGGCACGCGATGCGGCGCTCGGGTCACTGCTCGAGGAACTGCACATCGGCCACATTCGCGGCAGCGGCGGCATGAGCCTGTCGGGAGGTGAGCGGCGGCGCGTCGAGATCGCCCGGGCGCTCGCGGCCGAACCCCGCTTCATGCTGCTCGACGAGCCTTTCGCGGGCGTCGATCCGATCTCCGTCATCGACATCCAGCGCATCATCCGGCACCTGAGTGCGCGCAACATCGGGGTACTGATCACCGACCACAATGTGCGTGAAACACTCGGCATTTGCAGCCGTGCGTATATCGTCAATGCCGGAAGTGTGATCGCGTCCGGATCGGCGGACGAGATTCTTGCCAATCCTCAGGTGCGTGAGGTCTACTTGGGTCAGGATTTCCGCCTCTGATTGACCCCGCCGGGCGCCACGGCTCCCGCGCGCTGAGGAGCCATGCTCAAGCCGGCCCTGCAACTCAAGCTCGGTCAGCAGCTGACGATGACGCCGCAACTGCAGCAGGCGATCAAGCTGCTGCAGATGCCCGTGCTCGAGCTCCAGGCACAGGTACTCGAGGCGCTCGAGACGAACGTCATGCTCGAGTCCGAGGAAGAGGAGCAGATCGACCTCACCTCGCTCGACCAGCAGCCGCCTGCATCCCAGGAGCAAGACGTCGACGGCGAGACGGCGGCACCGGCCGACGATGAAGTCATGGTCGAGATGCAGGACCCCTGGGCCGAGACCTCGACCCCGTCCGGCGACGGCCAGCGCTCCGACGAGGATGAAGACCGGCCGCTCGAATTCACGGACGAGCGCAGCCGCGACCTGCACCAGCACCTGATCTGGCAGCTCGAGACCAGCCGGCTCGATCCCCGCCAGATCTGGATCGGCGAAGCGATCATCGATGCGCTGAGCGACGACGGTTACCTCATCGACCCGCTCGAGGAAATCGCCCGCAGCCTGAGCACCGACCTGCCCGTCGCCATCGAGGACGTGGAGCAGGTGCTCGCATTCGTGCAGACGCTCGACCCGCCGGGCATTGGCGCCAGGAACGTGGCCGAATGCATCTGCCTGCAACTCGAGCAGCTCGAATCCGGCACGCGGGGCCGCGACCTGGCCATGGCCATCGCGCGGGACCACCTGCAGGTCGTCGCGGCGCGGGATGTCGCGGCGCTGCACCACCTGCTGAATGCCGACGAGGAATCCGTGCAGGTCGCGCTCGCCCTGATCCGGGGCTGCCACCCACGCCCAGGTGCTGCGTTCGCGGCGTCGCCGCCCGAGTACATCGTCCCCGATGTCTTCGTGCGCCGCACGGACCAGGGCTGGACCGTCGAGATCAACTCCGCTTCCGTGCCGCGCCTGAGGGTCAACCAGAGTTACGCGGGCCTGGTGGCGCGCTCCGCCGATTATGCGACGTTGCGCGCGCAGCTGCAGGAGGCCCGCTGGCTGATCCGCAGCCTCGAGATCCGCAACGAAACCCTGCTGAAAGTCGCGCGCACGATCGTACAACGCCAGGCCGCCTTCCTCGCCAGGGGCGACGAGGCGATGCAACCGATGATCCTGCGCGACGTCGCCGAGGCCGTGAGCATGCACGAGTCCACCATCTCCCGCGTGACCACCGGCAAGTACATGCACACGCCACGCGGGATTTTCGAGTTCCGGTATTTCTTCTCGAGCCACGTCTCGGGGACGGCCGGCGAGGACGTCTCCTCTGTCGCAATCCGCGCGCGCATCCGCAAGCTGATCGGCGACGAAGTTCCGGACAAGCCGCTGAGCGACGCGCAGCTGGCTGGGATCCTCGCCCGCGAGGGTGTCAAGGTTGCGCGCCGCACCGTCGCCAAGTACCGGGAAGCCCTTGGCCTCGCCGCGTCGAGCGAACGCCGGCAGCGGGTCGCGGGTCGCGCGCAGGCCTGACCGGGAACTCGCCGGCGGTGACGGAATCGATTCCAGAGTGAGCAGCGGGCACAATCACGTCAACTGGCAGATCATCGGGCAACACGTCAGGAGGAGATCAAGATGCGAGTGCACCTCAGTGGACATCACGTCGACGTCACGCCGTCCCTCAGAACCTACGTCGAGAAGAAACTCGGCCGCGTGCTGCGGCGATTCCACCGCTTGATCGACGTCCACTGCATCCTGACCGTGGAGAAGTTGCGGCACAAGGCGGAATCGACGCTGCACCTCGGCGGCTCGACGATTCACGCCGCCGCCGTCGACGCAGACATGTACGCCGCGATCGATGCGCTCGCCGACAAGCTCGAGGAGCAGGCCCGCCGCCACAAGGAGCGCGTGCGCGACCACCGCGCCAGCGAGGCGCACAAGCACGTGACGGCGGCGACGCAGTGAGCCCGTTGCGCCATTCAGCCGGCTGCGGCCGCGGTGGCGCATGCGGCTGATCATCGTCAGCGGCCTGTCCGGATCCGGCAAGAGCGTCGCGCTCGACATGCTGGAGGATCTCGACTACTACTGTGTCGACAACATTCCGGCGGGCCTGCTGCCGGGCTTCATCGAATACACGGTCCGCACCAGCGAAACGCCCTACCTGCGCACGGCGGTCGGCGTCGACGTGCGCAACCGGCCCGAGGATCTCGCCGAGGTTCCCGGGCTCGTCCATTCGTTGCGCAACAGCGGCGTCGGCTGCGAGTTGCTCTTTCTGCGGGCCGACAATGAAACGCTGCTCAAGCGGTTCAGCGAGACGCGCCGGCGTCATCCGCTGAGCCGCGACGGCATCGGCCTGCAGGAGGCGCTCGAGCAGGAGCAGCGGTTGCTCGCGCCGCTCGCCAACGCGGCGGACCTCACGGTCGACACGTCGCGATTGTCGGTGCACGAGCTGCGCGAGCTGATCCGCGAGCGCGTGGTCGAGCGCAAGGACGCCGGCCCTGCCCTGCTGTTTCAGTCCTTCGCCTATCGCCACGGCGTGCCGGACGACGCCGACTTCGTGTTCGACGCGCGGGCGCTGCCGAATCCGTACTGGGACCGTGCGTTGCGCGACCTGACGGGTCGCGACGAGGCTGTGGCCAACTTCCTCGACGGCCAGGACGAAGTGGCGCACTTCTTCGGGGACATCCGCGATTTCATCGAGCGGTGGCTGCCTTCGCTGGTGCGCTCCAACCGCAGCTACCTGACGATTGCCGTCGGATGCACGGGTGGCCAGCACCGGTCCGTCTACCTCGCGGAGAAGCTCGCGGCGCATTTCAGCGGCCGCCACGGCCAGGCGCTCATCCGCCATCGCGATCTCACCAGCCGGCGGCACGAGTAAGGCGGCACGCAGCGGTCTCGGTTCGGGAGCCGCGGCTTCTTTACTCGCCCCCGCCGCGTCGCCGTCGTAAAGTGCGCGTCGCATGAACGCCGAGCTGCACCCGACCAGTAAGCCGAGCCGCCTCGAGGCGCTCACGCGCGCGCTCGACCAGGGCACGATGCGCCAGGTGCACCGCCTGGTGAACTCGATGCACCCGGCCGAGGTCGCCTCGCTGCTCGAGTCGTTGCCGCCGACCCAGCGCGAGGTCGTCTGGGACCTCGTGGACCCGGAACTCGAGGGCGACGTCCTCGTCGAGCTCAACGATGAGGTCCGCGCCGGCCTCATCAGCGAGATGGATGCGGAGGAACTGGTCGCGGCTGCCGAAGGCCTCGAAGTCGACGACCTCGCCGACCTGCTGAGCGACCTGCCCGAGACGGTAAACCAGCAGGTCCTGCGCTCGATGGACTCGCAGGACCGCGAACGCCTGAACGCCGTGCTCGGGTTCGCGGAGGACACGGCCGGCGGCCTCATGAACACGGATACCGTGAGTGTCCGGCCGGACGTCACGCTGGAGACCGTGCTGCGCTACCTGCGCATGCGCGGTGACATTCCCGACAAGACCGACGCGCTCTTCGTCGTCAATCGCCACGATCGCTACCTCGGCGTACTGAGCGTCACCCGCCTGCTCACCGAGGACCCGGAGCGCACCGTCGGCGAGGTCATGGATACGGCGGTCGAGGGAATCCCTCCCGACCTGCCGGCGAATCGCGTGACCAGCCTCTTCCAGGACCGCGACCTGGTGTCTGCCGCGGTCGTGGCGCCCGACACGCGGCGGCTGCTTGGCCGCATCACGATCGACGACGTCGTGGACGTGATCCGCGAGGAAGCCGACCACTCCGTGATGAGCATGGCCGGCCTCGACGAGGACGCCGACATGTTCGCCGCGGTCGTGCCGAGCGCGCGGCGACGCGGTGTCTGGCTGGGCATCAATCTCGCGACGGCGTTCCTGGCGGCATGGGTGGTTGGCCTGTTCGAGACCACGATCCAGAACATCGTCGCGCTTGCGGTCCTGATGCCGATCGTGGCCAGCATGGGTGGGGTGGCCGCCACGCAGACGCTCACGTTGATCGTGCGCGGACTCGCGCTCGGTCAGATCGAGCGAGCAAATGCGCGCTGGCTGCTGACCAAGGAAATCGCAGTGGCGATGCTGAACGGCCTCGCCTGGGCAAGCGTCGTGGCACTCGTCTCGTTCGCGTGGTACCGGCAATGGAAGATCTCCGCGGTGATCTTCGCCGCGATGGTCGTCAACCTGCTGGCTGCGGCGCTGGCGGGAGTCGTGGTGCCGCTGTCGCTCAAGCGCTTCGGCGTGGATCCCGCGGTGGCGGGAGGCGTCATCGTCACGACGGTCACGGACGTCGTTGGCTTTGCGTCGCTGCTGGGCCTCGGGACGCTGATTTTGCGTTGAACCACGGCAGCAGAAACGACTCGATCTCGCTGCGGTGGACGAGCGCGTCGGCATAGCCGAGTGCCATCAGCTCCCGCGTGTACACCGATTCGAACAACAGGTAACTCACGAGCAGTCCGCCGCGGGCTTCGAGCGCGCCCATCGTCCGCAACAGGGTCCGCAAGCTGCGCGGCAGCGCGCGCACGTGCTTGCGCGCGATGGCCGTCGGGTCCTCGCTCGGCTGGATCACGCAGGCCTCGATCGGACGGCGGCCGTCGTCATGACCGGGCGCTCCCGCTGCGATGAGGGCGTTGATCTGGCGCAGGCGCTCGAGGTCGATCGACAGCCCGTCGGTGAACAGCGAGTCGAGCACGAACCCCAGCAGGTGTCCCGGACTCGGCGACTCCGGGGCCGGGCCGCGGGCCGGGGGCACGGTGGCGGGCGCCGGTTCGCCGCGAGTACCGATCACCAGGACGCGATTGGCCCCGAGGTGCACGGCCGGGCTGAGGGGCGCGAGCTGGCGCATCGCGCCGTCGCCGTAGAACTGCCCATCCACCGCAGCTGCGGGGAAAATGAACGGGATCGCCGCGCTCGCCATCAGCACGTCGAGGTCGATCGGCCGACGGACACCCGCGCGGCGGACGCGATGCCACTCGTGAACGGACGGGATGGCCTCGAAGAAAGCAACCGCCTGGCCCGTGGCGTAGCTGGTCGTGGCCACGGCGAGCGCATGGATGGGCCCCGTGGCGACCGACTGCGGAATCCTCTCGAGGGGAATGGTGCGGGCCAGCAGCTCGCGCAGGGGCGAGGTTTCGAGGAGAAACCGGGGCGGCGCCAGCAGCAAGCCGCCGGAAATCAGCGACAGCATCCAGTGGATCCCGTTGCGCAGCATCGTGGCCGGATCAACCCGCACGACCTGATCCACCGAGAAGTTCGCCCACACCTGCTCGAGGACGGCGACCGCATCGCGGAAGCAGTTTGCGCGGGCTGCCAGCGCGGCTGCGTTGAGCGCCCCTGCCGACGTGCCGACCAGCACCTCGAACGGGCAGGGGGCGCTGGCCGGCAGCCATTCGGCAATGGCCTTGAGCACGCCGACCTGGTAGGCGCCGCGCGCCCCTCCTCCCGACAAAACCAGAGCCTCGCGGTCTGCGAAGAACAGGTAGTTGGTCTCAGTGTCCAAATGCGTCACTTCCGACCCTCGCTGACAGTGCCGCAGGCCGGGTTTAGTATGGCACGCCCGGACGAATCGCCCGTCAACCCCATCGGAGAGCTCCATGCTGACCGCTATCTCGCGTCGCTTCACCGCCGCCACCGCCGCATTGCTGCTGGCCGTCGCCGGCCTTGCGGTCGCGGACGCCCCACCCGTCGGCGGCGTGGCGCCCAGCTTCAAACTGCAGGACCAGGCCGGCAAGTGGCACAGCCTGTCGGAGTATCGCGGCAAGTGGGTCGCGCTTTATTTCTACCCGAAGGACGACACGCCCGGGTGCACGACCCAGGCCTGCGGCTTCCGCGACAACGTGTTTGCCTTCAACAAGGAAGGCGCCGTGATTCTCGGCATCAGCGTGGACGACGTCGCTTCGCACAAGGCGTTCGCCGAAAAGCACGGGCTGCCGTTCACGATCCTCGCGGATTCCGACAAGGCCGTGACTCGGCAGTACGGAGTGCTCAAGACCTACATGGGCGTGATGGAAATGGCCCGCCGCGACACGTTCATCATCGATCCGCAGGGCCGCATCGCGAAGCACTACGAGTCCGTAGACCCGGACGGTCACTCGCAGGCCGTGCTCGGCGACATCAAGGCGCTCAAGGCCGCCGCCGGCAAGACCTGACGCCCGGGACCCTGCCGTCACGGGCGCGGCACGCCGGCCAGCGGCCGCGCTCAGCTCTTCAGCGCCCGGATGCCCTGGTCGAGCCCGGCCAGCGTCAGCGGGAACATCCTGAGGCCGAGCAGCTGGCGCGTGATGCTGATCGACTGCGTGTAGTCCCAGCGATCTTCCGGCTCGGGGTTGAGCCAGGCATGACGCTGGAAGCGGTTGGTCAGACGCTGCAGCCACACTGCGCCCGCCTCGTCGTTCCAGTGCTCGATACTGCCGCCGGGCTGCACGATTTCGTACGGGCTCATGCTGGCGTCGCCGACGAAGATCACGCGGTAGTCGGGCGGGTACGTGCGCATGATCTCGAGCAGCGGCGTGCGCTCCGCATGGCGGCGTCGACCGTCCTTCCACACCGATTCGTAGATGAAGTTGTGGAAGTAGAAATACTCGAGGTGCTTGAACTCGCTGCGCGCCGCCGAGAACAGCTCCTCGCAGACGCGCACGTGGCTGTCCATCGAGCCGCCGACGTCGAGGAACAACAGCACCTTGATCGCGTTGTGACGCTCTGGCCTGAACTTGAGGTCCAGCAGCCCCGCGTTGCGCGCGGTCGCGTCGATCGTGCCGTCGATGTCGAACTGATCCTCGGCGCCCTCGCGCGCGAACCTGCGGAGCCGGCGCAACGCGATCTTGATGTTGCGGGTGCCGAGTTCGACGCCGTCGTCGAGGTTACGGAACTCGCGTTTCTCCCACACCTTGACGGCCTTGCGGTTGCCGCCCGGGCCGCCGATGCGAATGCCCTCGGGGTTGTAACCGCCGTGGCCGAACGGCGACGTGCCGCCCGTCCCGATCCACTTGTTGCCGCCTTCGTGCCGGCCTTTCTGCTCCTTGAGCCGCTCGGCGAGCGTCTCCATGAGCTTGTCCCAGCCGCCGAGCGCCTCGATCTGCGCTTTCTCCTCCTCGCTGAAGTGGCGCTCGGCGAGTTTGCGCAGCCAGTCGGCCGGCAGTTCGGCCTGCAACGCGGCGAACACCTGCTCGATGCCCTTGAAGTGGTGCGCGAACGCCTTGTCGAAGCGGTCGTAGTGCTTCTCGTCCTTGACGAGGGCGGCGCGCGCGAGGAAGTAGAAGTCGTCCACGCTGAAGCTGGCAACGCGCTCGTCGAGTGCCTCGAGCAGCGTGAGGTACTCGGTCACCGAGACGGGGATGCCCGCTTGGCGCAGCGTGTAGAAGAAGCGCGTCAACATTTCGCTGTCGCTGCGTTTTGGCCTGCAGCCGCGGATCGAATCGGACTCGCGTCCGCCGGGGCGCGCCGTGTTGCGTCCGCCGGGGCGCGTCTCCAGCTGGTGTCTCCTGGCCGGGACGCCGTAAACCCGTCCCTGGGGGCTCCGGGCTCGGCGTCCAGGCCTCGCACGGCCCGGCCAGGAGACACCAGCCGGAGCCGGCCCAACGGCGGACGTCCAGATTCGTGCAGCGTCACGTTCAGTCGCGAACCAGGCAAAGCGCGATCGCAGCGAACGGCGATGGCGCCGTAGCAAGCGAAGGCGAAAGCGTCATCGCCCGCGGCGGCGGCGCTCCGGGTGGGTTCGACGGGCCGTGCGAGGCATGGACGCCGAGCCCGGAGCCTACAGGGACGTACTTGCGGCGTCCCGGCGAACCCACCCGGAGTGGCGCCAGCCAGGGCGACAGCCAACGCTACCGCTCCCGCGAACACGACTACGAGGACCGCGACTGCCGCCGCTGCAGGAACAGAAGCTGCTCGAACAAGTGGACGTCCTGCTCGTTCTTGAGCAGCGCGCCGTAGAGCGGCGGCAGACTCTTGCGCGGATCGTCGCTGCGCAACGCCTCCGGCGGGATGTCCTCGGCGAGCAGCAGCTTCAGCCAGTCGAGCAACTCCGACGTCGAGGGCTTCTTCTTCAGCCCCGGCACTTCGCGCAGCTTGTAGAAGGCGTTCAGCGCCTCCGACAGCAGCTCGCGTTTCAGGTCCGGGAAGTGCACGGCCACGATGCGCATCATCGTCTCCGGCTCCGGGAAGCGGATGAAGTGGAAGAAGCAGCGGCGCAGGAACGCGTCCGGCAGTTCCTTCTCGTTGTTGCTGGTGATGATCACGACCGGGCGCTTCGCGGCCTTCACGGTCGAGCGTGTCTCGTGGACGTAGAACTCCATGCGGTCGAGTTCGAGCAGCAGATCGTTCGGGAACTCGATGTCCGCCTTGTCGATCTCGTCGATGAGCAGCACCGCCTGCTGCTCGTTCTCGAAGGCCTCCCACAACCGGCCCTTGATGATGTAGTTGCCGATGTCGTGGACCTTGGCCTCGCCGAGCTGCGAGTCGCGCAGGCGCGAGACGGCGTCGTACTCGTAGAGGCCGTGCTGCGCCTTGGTCGTCGACTTGATGTGCCAGCGGTACAGCGGCTTGTCGAGCGCGAGGGCGATCTCTTCCGCGAGCTGTGTCTTGCCGGTGCCCGGCTCGCCCTTGACGAGCAGCGGGCGGGCGAGCGTCACCGCCGCATTGACGGCCATCATCAGGTCTTCGGTCGCGACGTAGCGTTCCGTTCCCTCGAACTTTCTCTGGGTCATGCGCCTACTCCGCGACCGCGAGCAGCTTCATCGTGTTGGTACCGCCGGAGACACCCGACAGCTCGCCGAGCGTCAGGATGATCTCGTCGCCCGGCTTCACGTAGCCACGGTCGATGAGTTCCTTCGAGATGGCCCGGTAGAGCAGCGCCGGGTCCGTGTGCGTGATGTCGAACGGGATCGGATACACGCCGCGGTACAGCGCAACGCGGCGGCGCGTGCGCTCGTGACGGGTGAACGCGAAAATCGGGATGTCCGAGCGGATGCGCGACATCCACAGCGGCGTAGAGCCGTTCTCGGTCAGGGCGACGATCGCCTCGACGTCCATGTGATTTGCCGTATACATGACCGCATGCGCGATGGCCTGGTCGAAGGCTTCCACCTTGCCTTCGAACCGGTCACGCCCGCGATAGCGCGCCAGCTGATATTTCTCGGCGCCTGCGATCACCTCGGCCATCGCCTCGACTGCGCGCGCCGGGTACTTGCCGACGGCCGACTCGCCCGAGAGCATCACGGCGTCGCTGCCGTCGAGCACCGCATTGGCCACGTCCGAAACCTCGGCGCGGGTCGGCACCGGGTTCTGGATCATCGACTCCATCATCTGAGTTGCGGTGATCGTGACGCAATCGTTGGCGCGTGCGACCTGCAGGATGCGCTTCTGCAGACCGGTCAGTTCCGCGTACCCCACCTCGATGCCGAGGTCGCCGCGCGCGACCATGACGGCGTCGCTCGCCAGGACGATTTCCTCGAGGCGAGGAATGGCTTCACTGCGTTCGATCTTGGCGACGATGCGGGCGTCGCTGCCCGCCGCGCGCAACAGGGACCGCGCCTCCTCGACATCGGCCGCCTGCCGGACGAAGGACACGGCGAGGTAATCAACGTCCAGGTGCGCCGCCAGCTTCACATCCTCGAGATCCTTTGCGGTCAGCGCCTTGGCCGAGAGGCCGCCGCCGCGGCGGTTGATGCCCTTGTGATCGGACACCTCGCCGCCGGTGGTGACGCGGCATTCGACCCTGGCGCCGCGCACCGCCGTGACGACGAGCTCGATCTGGCCGTCGCCGAGGATCAGTTCATCGCCGGGACTGACGTCCTTCGCGAGATCGACGTAGGTCATGCCGACGCCGCGGTCCGTGCCGTCGTGCGGATCGAGATCCGGATCGAGAACGAAGGGCTCGCCCTCGGTCAGCACCGTGCGTCCGCCGGCGAAACGGTCGATGCGGATCTTGGGACCCTGCAGGTCGCCCAGGATGGCCACGTGCTTGCCCACCGCCGCTGCCGCCTTGCGCGCGCTGGCCACGCGTTGCGCGTGATCGTCCGGCTCGCCATGGGAGAAATTGACCCGGACGACGTCCGCTCCGCGGCGAATGACGTCCTCGAGGACGCTCTCCGCGTCGGTGGCAGGGCCGAGAGTTGCGACGATCTTGGTGCGGCGGAGCATAGTGGTCGGACGTTATCAGCCCGCGGCCCGCTGTTCGAGCATTTCCACGGCCGGCAGCTTCTTGCCTTCGAGGAACTCGAGGAAAGCTCCGCCCGCCGTCGAGATGTAGGAAATATCCTCGCCGACGCCGTACTTCTCGATGGCCGCGATGGTGTCGCCGCCGCCCGCAATCGAAAACGCGGGGCTGCGCGCCAAGGCTTGCGCGATGACGCGCGTGCCCTCACCAAACTGGTCGAACTCGAACACCCCGACCGGTCCGTTCCAGACGACGGTGCCCGCGCCCTTCAAGGCGCCGGCAAAGCGCTCGGCCGTGTCCGGTCCGATGTCGAGGATCATTTCGTCGGCGGCCACTTGCCCGGCCGGCTTCACGTCGGCTTCGGCAGTTGCGGAAAATTCCTTCGCCACGACGACGTCGGTCGGCAGCGGGATCTCGACTCCGGACGTGCGTGACCGCTCGATCAGGCTGCGCGCGATGTCCACCATGTTGGCCTCATGGAGCGACTTGCCGATCGGCAGGCCGGCGGCAGCGAGAAAAGTGTTCGCGATGCCGCCGCCGACGATGAGCTTGTCCACCTTGCCGATCAGGTGCTCGAGCACAGTCAGCTTGGTCGATACCTTCGAACCGCCCACGATCGCGACGAGCGGCCGCTTCGGGCTGCCGAGCGCCTTCTCCAGGGCCTCGAGTTCGTTGACCAGCAGGATGCCCGCACAGGCGACCGGCGCGAACCGGCCCACGCCGTGCGTGCTGGCTTCGGCGCGGTGCGCCGTCGCAAAGGCATCCATGACATAGACGTCGCACAGTGCCGCCATCTGCCGCGCGAGTTCATCCTTGTTCTTCTTCTCGCCCTTGTTGAAACGGACGTTCTCGACCACCACGATTTCGCCCGGCTCGCAGCTCACGCCGTTCAGCCAGTCGCGCTCGAACCGCACGCGGATACCCAGCAGCTCGGCGAGCCGCGCCGCCACCGGCTCGAGCGAGAACTCCGCCGCCGGCACGCCCTCCTCCGGGCGGCCGAGATGCGACATCACGATCACTCTTGCTCCGGCCGCGTGGGCCGCCTGGATGGTGGGCAATGACGCGCGGATGCGCGCGTCGCTGGTGACCTTGCCGTCGCGTATCGGCACGTTAAGGTCCTCGCGGATCAGCACGCGCTTGCCCTTGAGGTCGAGGTCGGTCATGCGCAGGACGCGAACCATGGTGAATTCCCTTTGCTTGGGCGGTTGTTTACTTTGAGATGACGCGCGCCATCTCCAGGACCTTGCACGAATAGCCCCATTCGTTGTCGTACCAGGCGACGACCTTGACGAACGTGCTGTCGAGCGCGATGCCGGCGTCGGCGTCGAAGACGGAGGTGCAGCTCTCGCCACGGAAGTCCGTGGCGACGACCTTGTCCTTCGTGTAGCCGAGCACGCCCTTCATCGGGCCCTCGGACGCCGACTTCATGGCCGCGCAGATCTGCTCGTAAGTCGCTTCCTTGTTGAGTTCAACCGTCAGGTCGACCACCGACACGTCGGAGGTGGGCACGCGAAACGCCATGCCGGTCAACTTCTTGTTGAGCTCCGGGATGACCTTGCCGACAGCCTTCGCGGCGCCCGTCGACGACGGGATGATGTTCTCGAGGATGCCGCGGCCGCCGCGCCAGTCCTTGTTGGACGGCCCGTCCACCGTCTTCTGCGTGGCGGTGGCGGCGTGCACCGTCGTCATCAGGCCGCGCTTGATGCCCCAGTTGTCGTGCAGGACCTTGGCGACCGGCGCCAGGCAGTTCGTCGTGCAGGACGCGTTCGAAATGATCGCCTCCCCTGCGTACTTCGTGTGGTTCACGCCGAACACGAACATCGGCGTCTCGTCCTTGGACGGCGCGGACAGGATGACCTTCTTCGCGCCCGCCTTGAGGTGCTTCTCGGCCGTCTCCTTGGTGAGGAAGAGCCCCGTGGACTCGACCACCACGTCGGCGCCGATCTCGCCCCACTTCAACTCGGCAGGATCCTTCACGGCGGTGAGGCGGATCTTGCGGCCGTTCACGACCAGCGTGTTGCCTTCGACGGCGATCGTGCCCTTGAAGCGGCCGTGCACCGAGTCGTACTGCAGCATGTAAGCCAGGTACTCCGGCTCGAGGAGGTCGTTGATGCCCACGATCTCGATGTCAGCGAAATCCCGCGCTGCCGCGCGGAACACCATGCGGCCGATGCGCCCGAATCCGTTGATGCCGACCTTGATAGCCATGAATGATCTCCCGGAAAAATGTCGAAGGACTACAGCAGCCCTTCCACGGTTCGAATTACGTTGTCGCGCGTGAAGCCGAAGTGCTCGAAGAGCAGCTTGGCGGGCGCCGACGCACCGAAGCTGGTCATGCCGATCACGGCACCCGCACCGCCGACGTAGCGCCACCAGCCGTCGCCCACGCCGGCCTCGATGGCCACGCGCGGCACGCCCGGCGGCAGCACGGTCTCCCGATACTGCGGGGACTGCGCATCGAAGAGGTCGGTGCACGGCATCGACACCACGCGGATGCGGCGGCCCTTTTCGGCCAGCGCCTTGGCTGCGTCTGCGGCAAGCGCGACTTCGGAGCCCGTCGCGATCAGCACACACTCGGGGACGCCGCCGGCATCGGCGAGCACATAGCCGCCTTTGGCGACGTCAGCCCGCTGCACATCCGTTCGCGTCATGGCCGGCAGTGCCTGCCGGCTCAGGATGAGACTCGTCGGCCCGTCGCGACGCGCCACGGCATCCGCCCAGGCGACTGCGGTTTCCACCGTATCGCACGGCCGCCACAGCCGCATATTCGGGATGATGCGCAGACTGGCCACATGCTCCACCGGTTGATGCGTAGGACCGTCCTCGCCGAGGCCGATCGAATCGTGCGTGTAGACCAGGATGACCCGCTGCTTCATCAGCGCGGCCATGCGCACGGCGTTGCGGGCGTAGTCGGAGAACACCAGGAACGTGCCGCCGAACGGGACGAAGCCGCCGTGCAGCGCAATGCCGTTCATGATCGCGGTCATGCCGAACTCGCGCACTCCGTAGTGCAGGTAGTCGCCGCCAATGTCTTCGGCGGTGATCGGCCGGCAGCCCTTGTGGTTGGTGTTGTTCGACCCGGTCAGGTCGGCCGACCCGCCGAGCATCTCCGGCACCGCGGCACACAGGACGTTCAACACCTGCTGGGACGATGAACGCGTCGCCACGGCAGCCGGCTTGTCGACCGCCGTCTGGATGAAATCCGCAACCGCGCGTTGCCACCCGGCCGGCAGCTCGCCCCTGAGGCGGCGCTCGAGCTCGGCTGCGTGGTCCGGATACGCCCTGGCATAGGACGCCATGCGGTCCTGCCAGGCCTTCTCCGCACGCGCCCCGGCCGCCTTCGCGTCCCAGCCCTGGCGGATCTCGTCCGGCACGACGAACGGCTCGTACGGCCAGTCGAGTTGCTTGCGGGCCGCCGCGACCTCGGCATCGCCGAGCGCCGCACCGTGCGTGGCCTCGGTGCCCTGCTTGTTGGGCGCACCCCAGCCGATGATCGTCTTGCAGCAGATGAGCGTCGGGCGGTCCGCCTCAGCCTTGGCCGCCTCGATCGCGCGCCGGATGGACTCGGCATCGTGGCCATCCACGCCGCGGATCACCTGCCAGCCATACGCCTCGAAGCGCCTGGGCGTGTCGTCCGTGAACCAGCCATGCACCTCGCCGTCGATCGAGATGCCGTTGTCATCGTAGAAGCAGACCAGCTTGCCCAACTTGAGCGTGCCGGCGAGCGAGCAGGCCTCGTGCGAGACGCCCTCCATGAGACAGCCGTCGCCGAGGAACACCCAGGTGCGGTGGTCGATGATCTCGTGCGCTGGGCGATTGAACGTGGCCGCGAGGATGCGCTCCGCGAGCGCCATGCCCACACCATTGGCGAGACCCTGGCCGAGCGGACCGGTGGTCGTCTCGATGCCGAGGTGGTGATCGACTTCCGGGTGGCCGGCAGTATGCGAGCCGAATTGCCGGAAGTTGCGCAGGTCGTCGCTGCTGAGCGGGTAGCCCGTCAGGTGCAGCACCGAATACAGCAGCATCGAACCGTGCCCATTCGACAGCACGAAGCGGTCGCGGTCGGCCCACTGGGGGTTGCCGGGGTTGTGCTTGAGGTAATCGGCCCACAGCACCTGGGCGATGTCGGCCATGCCCATCGGCATGCCCGGATGTCCGGAATTGGCCTTCTGGACCGCATCCATGCTCAACGCCCTGATTGCGTTGGCCAGTTGCCGGCGGGTGGGCATCGGAATCCCTCGTGGAAAGCCCGGTATTTTAGCGAGCCGCGGCCGCCGGAATCACCCTATTTGCCCGTCTTGCGTCCGACCGGGCATGAGGTTAGGGCAAAACGTCGCAGTCGGGCCGGGCTGGGATCGCTATACTTCGCGGCTCGCATGCAGTACGGAATGCCATAGATGTCAACCAGTTACCTGTTTACGTCCGAGTCGGTGTCCGAGGGCCATCCGGACAAGGTCGCCGACCAGATTTCCGACGCCGTCCTCGACGCGATGCTCGCCCAGGACAAGCGCTCGCGGGTGGCCTGCGAAACGCTGGTCAAGACGGGCGTTGCCATCGTCGCGGGCGAGGTGACCACGGAAGCATGGGTCGATCTCGAGGAGATCGTCCGCAACGTGATCGTCGACATCGGCTACACCTCATCGCACGTCGGGTTCGACGGGCGCACCTGCGGCGTGCTCAACATCATCGGCAAGCAGTCGCCGGATATCGCCATGGGCGTGGACCGCGAGAAGCCCGAGGAACAGGGCGCCGGCGACCAGGGGCTCATGTTCGGCTACGCGAGCAACGAGACCGAAGCACTTATGCCGGCACCGATCTGCTATGCGCACCGGCTCGTCGAACGGCAGTCGGAAGTCCGCAAGAGCGGCCTCCTGCCCTGGCTGCGGCCGGACGCGAAATCGCAGGTCACCTGCCGCTACGAGAACGGCAAGGTCACCGGCCTCGATGCCGTGGTGCTCTCGACCCAGCACGATCCGGACGTCAAGCAGCCGGACCTGCGCGAGGCGGTGATGGAACTCGTCATCAAGCACGTCCTGCCGAAGGAGTGGTTGAAGAAGGACACCAAGTTCCACATCAACCCGACCGGCAATTTCGTGATCGGCGGCCCGGTGGGCGACTGCGGCCTGACCGGCCGCAAGATCATCGTCGACAGCTACGGCGGCATGGCGCGTCACGGTGGCGGCGCGTTCTCCGGCAAGGATCCGTCGAAAGTCGATCGCTCGGCCGCCTATGCGGCGCGTTATGTCGCCAAGAACATCGTGGCCGCAGGCCTCGCCGCGCGCTGCGAGATCCAGGTGTCCTACGCCATCGGCGTGGCCGAGCCGACCTCGATCACCGTCGACACGTTCGGCACCGGCAAGTTGAGCCAGGAGCGCCTCGAGGAACTGGTGCGCGCGCACTTCGACCTGCGCCCGTACGGCATCGTCAAGATGCTCGACCTGGTGCACCCGATGTACCGCGCGACCGCCGCCTACGGGCACTTCGGCCGTGAACCTGCCCACATGACGTACAAGTGGAAGGAGTACATCGGCGGCAAGAAAGTCGAGAAAAGCGAGGCCTTCACCGCTTTCACCTGGGAAAAGACCGACAAGGCCGAAGCGCTCCGCAAGGACGCCGGAATCTGACAGGTGCCGGGTTTAAACGTTTGAACGTATGCCCGGCATTCTGGTGCCGGGAAAGCGGGGACAGCCACCGATCCCGGTTGTCCGAAAACGGTGAATGCCCCCGATTTCCGCTGCCGCCTGTAGCCTGTCGCCTCAACTTGCGGCACAATCCGCGCCTCGCCTGAGGAGCGCTGCAACGGACTTTCTGTCCGCCAGGCTCAGGCCATTGGGTAACCCCAACCGCGCTCGCTGACCTCCGTGCAGGTCGGGCGAGCGAATCCAGATTCGATTCCCGTACCGAACCGTCACGGTCAACGAGAGGACCGCCTGATGAACGCCGTAGCTACGCCCGCGAAGAGCCAGGATTTTGCCGTTGCCGACCTCGCGCTTGCCGACTGGGGCCGCAAGGAAATGGTCATCGCCGAGACCGAGATGCCAGGCCTGATGGCCATCCGCAAGGAATTCGAGAAGGAGCAGCCGCTCAAGGGCGCCCGCATCGCCGGCTCGCTGCACATGACCATCCAGACCGCGATGCTGATCGACACTCTGAAAGCCCTCGGCGCCGACGTGCGCTGGGCCTCGTGCAACATCTACTCGACGCAGGATCACGCTGCAGCCGCGGTCGCTGCGGGCGGGACGCCAGTCTTCGCCTACAAGGGCGAATCGCTCGACGACTACTGGGAATACTCCCACCGTATCTTCGAATGGCCGAACGGCCAGCTCGCCAACATGATCCTCGACGACGGCGGCGATGCGACGCTGCTGCTCATGCTCGGCACGCGCGCCGAGCAGGACCCCGCGGTCCTCGCCAGGCCGACGAACGAAGAAGAGACCGCCCTCTACGCCTCGATCCGCAAGCGCCTCGAGACGCAGCCGGGCTGGTACGCGAAGCGCCTCGCGCAGATCAAGGGCGTCACCGAGGAGACCACCACGGGCGTGAAGCGCCTCTACCAGGTGGCGAAGGAAGGCCAGCTGCCCTTCCCGGCCATCAACGTGAACGACTCCGTGACCAAGTCGAAGTTCGACAACCTCTACGGCTGCCGCGAGTCGCTGGTGGACGCGATCAAGCGCGCCACCGACGTGATGATCGCCGGCAAGGTCGCGGTGGTCGCGGGCTATGGCGACGTCGGCAAGGGTTCGGCGGAATCGCTCCGCGCGCTCTCTGCCCAGGTGTGGATCACCGAGATCGACCCCATCTGCGCGCTGCAAGCCGCGATGGAAGGCTTCCGGGTCGTGACGATGGAAGAAGCCTGCGACAAGGCCGACATCTTCGTGACGGCGACGGGCAACGTGAACGTGATCAACCACGAGCACATGCGCCGCATGAAACACCAGGCGATCGTCTGCAACATCGGCCACTTCGACAGCGAGATCGAGATCGCGGCGTTGCGCCAGTACCCGTGGGAGAACATCAAGCCGCAGGTCGATCACGTGATCTTCCCGGACGGCAAGCGCCTGATCATCCTCGCCGAGGGGCGGCTGGTGAACCTCGGTTGCGCCACCGGACATCCGTCGTTCGTGATGTCGAGCTCTTTCACCAACCAGGTGCTGGCGCAGATCGAACTCTTCAAGTATGGCGCGAAGTACGACAAGCAGGTGTACGTACTGCCGAAGCACCTCGACGAGAAGGTGGCACAGCTCCACCTCGAGCGCATCGGCGTGAAGCTCACGACGCTGACGCCCGAGCAGGCGGCGTATATCGGCGTGTCGGCGCAGGGCCCGTTCAAGCCGGACCACTACAAGTACTGACGAACGGACCAGCGGTGCCGGGTCTAAACCCGGCACCTCTTGCGGGCGAGCGTGAGTCCGTCGCCGATCGGCAGGAGGCTCATGTCCACCCGCTGGTCGGCGTGCACCGTCTCGTTGAAATGCCGGATCGCGACGGTGTCCGCATCGGACACCTCGGGATCGACCACCCGGCCGTCCCACAGCGTGTTGTCCACCATGATCAGCCCGCCAGGCCGCAGCAGCGCCAGCGCCCGCTCGTAGTAGTCGAGGTAGCTGGCCTTGTCGGCGTCGATGAACGCGAGGTCGAAGGTCCCGCTTTCCCCTTGAGCGATGAGCTCGTCCAGCGTCGCCACCGCCGGTGCAAGTCGCAGGTCGATCTTGTGGTCGACGCCTGCCGCCCGCCAGTAATTGCGTGCGATCGCCGTCCACTTTTCGCTCACGTCGCAAGCCACGATCCGTCCGTCCTCCGGCAGGGCGAGCGCCACGACCAGCGACGAGTATCCGGTGAATACCCCGACTTCCAGACACCGCCGGGCGCCCATCAGGCGAACCAGCAGCGCCATGAACTGTCCCTGTTCCGGCGAGATCTGCATGCCGGCAGCCGGTAACGCGGCGGTTTCCTCGCGCAGGTCGAGCAGTAGCTGGGGTTCGCGCAGCGAGACCGACAGCAGGTACCCGTAGAGCGAATCCGTGAGCGAAATCGAGCGATTGGACATCGTGCTACCTCGGCAGGCAACCAATCTGACATGATCGCTGCCCGATGAATAGCGTACGCCTCGTGCAGTTCACCGACACCCACCTGCTGGCCGACCCGCAGGGGACGCTGCGCGGCGCGGCGACGCTGCCGAGGCTGCAGGCCTGCCTGGCCCACGCGCAGCGGCACTTCTTCCCGGCGGACGTGATTGCGATCACCGGCGACCTCGTGCAGGACGAGCCCGCGGCCTACGGCACGCTCGAACTTCTGTTCGACGGTGGCACGACTCCCGTGCTGCTGATCGCGGGGAATCACGACGTGCCCGACGAGATGCGGCGCCGGATCACTCGCCCACCTTTCCAGATCGGCGGGACGCATCGCGCCGGGGCCTGGACCCTCGTGCTGCTCGAGTCCTGGTACGCGGAGGCCGGCGACGGTGAAGGGATGCTCGGGGCCGTAAAGATGCACGAACTGGACGCGACGCTCGACCGCCACCGCGCGGGCCCGGTCTTCGTGCTGCTGCATCACCCGCCCATCCGCATGGAGTCGGCCGGCCTCGACTCGCTGCGCCTGCTCGACGGCGAGGACCTGTTGCGCCTCATCGCTCGCCATCCGCAGGTCCGCGGCCTGGCCTGGGGACACGCGCACCAGTCGCTCGACGTGTTCCATCCGGGCAACCTGCGGCTGATGTGCACGCCGGCCACCTGCATGCAGTTCAAGCCGCGCAACGGTTTCATCACAGACGACCGCCCGCCGGGTTACCGGGTGATCGACCTGCAAGCGGATGGCGGCGTCGCCACGGAGGTCGTTTGGCTCGAGAATTACCGGGATTGAAGCGGCATCGCCTGCCAGCGGCGCCGCTGGTGACCGCAGCCGCGGCTTTACTCGTCGCGTGGGCGCCGGCCGTCTGCAGCGCCAGGGATCGACACGTTCTCTGGACGGTGGCAGGAGAGCACAACACCGTCTATCTGCTCGGCTCGATTCACGTATTGCGCGCGGAGGACGGCGGCCTGCCCCAGGTGGCGGAGGACGCCTATCGGGACGCCGAGCGACTGGTGATGGAAATCGACCTGGACGATGAACTGGCCGGCGATCCGGCCGCGCTGGCCGCAACGATGCAGCGCATGGCGATGCTGCCCACCGGCCAGAGCCTGCACACCGTGCTCGGCCCCGACTACGCGGCCGTCAAGGAACACGCGCAGAAGGCGGGCCTTGACCTCGCGATCCTCGACCCCTTTGCGCCCTGGTTCGTGGCGACCGTCCTGCTGCAGGTCGAACTCGCGAAACGCGGCTTCGCGCCGGAACTCGGCGTCGAGCAGACGATCGCCACCCGTGCCGCTGCGGACGGCAAGCCGATTCAGGGCCTCGAGACGGCAGAGCAGCAATTCGCGATGCTGGCCGGGCTGCCGATGCCGCAGCAGAAGCGGTTCCTGTTGATGACGCTCGAGGAATCGGACGACCTGGACGCGGAGATCCGCGAGTTGCTCAGCGCCTGGCGGTCCGGCGATACGGCGAGGCTCGCCAAGGTGCTGGGCGACGACTTCGACGAATTTCCCGAGCTGTACCGGCCGCTCACCGAGGATCGCAATCGCGCGTGGGTCCACGAGATCGTCGACCTGCTCGACGACCAGGACGACTACCTGGTCGTAGTCGGCGCGCTGCATCTCGTGGGGCGCAACAGCGTCGTCGATCTGCTGCAACAGCGCGGCTACCGCGTCACGCAGCAATAGCGCGCCAAAGCCAAGCTGGTGTTCGCTCAACCGCGGCATGCCGGGTTCCGGGGTTCCTGCCCCGGGACGCCGCAAGTACATCCCTGTAGGCTCCGCGCGCGACGTCCATGTCGCGCGACGGCCCGGGGCACGAACCCCAGACCCGGCGCACGCGGCCACGCATACACGTTAGCTGGCGCGCGCTTTCGCGTTAGCGGATGCGTCAGCCGCGCACATCGCGTTGCATCCCCGGATTCGGTGAGCACCCGCCGGGACGCCGTAAACCCATCCAT
>Ga0315290_10000396_pt1 | contig 27906 bp, 29 predicted proteins | sample YL17G12_0_MG_FD_203627 | JGI IMG/M metagenome (GOLD analysis project Ga0315290, IMG submission 203627) | Sediment microbial communities from Yellowstone Lake, YNP, Wyoming, USA - YL17G12_0 | ecosystem: Environmental > Aquatic > Freshwater > Lake > Sediment | place: USA: Wyoming | collected... | reverse complement strand
CAGCATTACCAGATGAGCCAAACTTTGATTGGTATGCACCGGTGGAGTTGAATTTTTGTATTCGGTTATTGCCACTGTCTGCAACATAGATGTTACCAGATGAGTCTAGTGCTATGCCATGTGGACTGCTAAATTGACCATCAGCAGAACCAAATGAGCCAAACTTTGATTGGTATGCACCGGTGGAGTTGAATTTTTGTATTCTATGATGACCAGTGTCTGCAACATAGATGTTACCAGATGAGTCTAGTGCTATGCCATGTGGACTGCTAAATTGACCATCAGCATTACCAGATGAGCCAAACTTTGATTGGTATGCACCGGTGGAGTTGAATTTTTGTATTCTATGATTATTAGTGTCTGCAACATAGATGTTACCAGATGAGTCTAGTGCTATGCCTTGAGGATAACTAAATTGACCATCAGCAGAACCAAATGAGCCAAATTCTAAAAGCAATTTGCCGTCCGAAGTAAGTTTTTTAACGTTATGATTTACTACTGCATAGATATTTCCAGATGCATCCTCTGTGACATCTTCCGCATTTGTGAGTGCAATTCCAGTTGGAATTTGAGATAGAAATGAATCAGCATTAACAAGTTCTTCGGTGAAGATATTAATGCATGTTGAAATTAATATTATAAATAAAACTAGCAACGTAATACGTTCAATATTATTCAAGTCAAATTATTAATTACTTACTCATATTTAGAATTGATCCTAGTACACATCACTAAATTTTGTAAATGTTTTGAAAAAAATATTAAAGTGAAGATATGGATGTGATAAATGATCTTTAAGATTATGAAAAAATAACTTATTTGAAAAGCATTGTAGTGTCATTTTAACTGGAGCAAGTCAACTAGTAATTTTTATTTCAGAAATTGAAAGAAAATCGACAGATATGCATGCCTTTAAGAAAAATGGTTATTCAAATACTGTCAAAATTATTCTGTAATAGCAGAATGTGTAATAATTCTGACAAACACTTTACCGTCTGTGCACATACACGTGATTATTAGCGACCAGCTTCACAAAATGACATATACACAAATCTTTCTGGATGACAACACATTACTTCATACGGCATTACATACGCAAATCCAAAAGGCCTTCTTTTCTTTTTATTTTCTAAACTCTAAACAAAGTTATTCTTTCACTACTTTCTAATCCGAAGGCATTTGGTTCTACACATCAATTTTAGTGATAATCCACCATTAGAAGGGATATTCTAGTCACAATTTACGTATTGACGGGTAGACATGCCTTGATTAATGTATTTTTGCGTAATATGTTGAGAATGGTAGTAAATGATGTTAGGCATAAAAAATGCAACTTACGTCAATATGGGAATAAAGTAATGATAGTTAGTGTAAGTATTCTATTTCCTTTTTAAAGAAAAAATGCGTTTAAAGTATATGCTTTAGTAAACATTTCTATACGAAAGCATAAAATCACTTAAATTAGAAATTATTTTGAATATCTTGGTTTTAGAATATATTGAAAAAAAGTATGTGCAAAAAAATTCGATTGAAAAAAGAGATTATCAAGTAAATCTTGCAAATCAGGCAATGCAAGAAAATTGCATTGTTGTATTGCCAACAGGTTTGGGAAAAACTGCCATTGCATTACAAGTAATTGCAGAATACCTATCAAAAGGTACTGGAGGTGTCTTGTTTTTAGCACCAACTAGAGTTTTAGTTAATCAACACTATGAATTCTTAAAACAAAATCTTACTCTTGATGATATTTCATTGATTACTGGAGAGGATACAATTCAGAAGAGAGCCAAGCTTTGGAACAGTAGTGTAATATGTGCAACCCCTGAAATAACAAAAAATGATTTAGATCGACAAATTATTTCATCTGATCAATTCAGTTTGGTGGTATTTGATGAGGTCCACAGAACTGTTGGTGACTATGCGTACTCTGGAATTGCAGAGAGGTTCACACATTCAACGGCAAGAATTCTTGGAATGACTGCAACACTGCCAAGTGAAAAAGACAAAGCAACAGAACTCATAAGCAAACTACGAATTACAAGCGTTGCTGAAAGAACAGAAGATAGTCCAGATGTAAAACCATACACCCAAGAAACAAACACCGAATGGATCTATGTTGAACTTCCTCCCGAAATGAAAGCAATCCAAACATTGTTAAAATTATCTTTAGATGAGCGATATGACACTCTAAGAAAAAATGGAATTAAACTGGCCGAACAGCAATCATTATCTGCGCTACTGCGAATTAGACAGTTTGTACTGACTCAAAACAGACGTTCTGCAAAACCATTATTCACTGCAATTAGAATTCATTATGCTTTGAATATTTTAGAGGCTCACGGAATCACATCTTTTTTAAAATTTTGTGAACGGGCACAATTAAAAAAAGGAGTAGGAATAAAAGATCTTTTTGAGGTTGATCCTAATTTTACAAGAGCGATACATCTTGCTAAAGATGCTCAATCAAAAGGAATAGAACACTCTAAAATTGCAAAGTTAAAAGAAATTGTGGAGTCTGTTCCAGGTAAAGCTCTAATATTTACAAGCTATCGTGATTCAGTAAATGTGATTTTTAACAAATTAACTGAGATGGGAATTTCTGCCGGGATATTAATTGGAAAAGCTGGGGAGACGGGTCAAAAACAAAAAAAACAAATCGACACGGTGCAGAACTTTCGTGATGGACTTTTTCGTGTGTTAGTAGCTACACGCGTGGGAGAAGAGGGATTGGATATTTCGGAAGTCAATCAAGTCATTTTCTATGATAATGTTCCAAGCTCAATTCGTTTTATTCAAAGAAGAGGTAGAACGGGTAGAAAAGACACTGGAAAGTTGGTTGTGCTAATTGCAAAAAACACTATTGATGAGACATATTATTGGATTGGAAAAAGAAAGATGACATCTGCCAAATCAATGGGTGAAAAGATGACCAAGGTACTGCAAAAAAATCAAGAAGATGAGTTACAGAAAACTGGATTGGACGTATTTCTTTAATCCTGAAATAATGGAGCAATCTCTTCAAATATCTTTTGTTTTCTTTGGATTATTCTATTTTTTATTCCGGATTCTAAATAGTGAATGTCGATATCTTGAGATTTCAGTAGGTTTTGTAATCTAATGTCATATTGATTTAGTAGAAAAAAATTTACCTCGTTAGACTCTATTTGAAATTCTGAGCTCTCCAATGCCCCTTTGGCTAGTTCAGATATAGAATAGTCAAGTTTGTCAAGTATGCTGTTTATTGTTTTATCTATTGATAATCTCATGCGATATCCCAACAGAGTTATAACAAAAACTTTGTGTCTTTATTTTGATGATTTAAGCACAGAAATTTGTTCAAAATCACTAAAACACTATTTGTTGGATGAATTGATGTTGGATCCAAAAAATACTGATTCCTTAAAATTAAAAGAAATGCAAGAATTGCTTGAAAAAGAGAAAAATTTACACCGAAAAATACGTCGTGATTACAAAAAAATAAGTGATAAAATTAATAATGATTTCGATCAGATTAAAAAATCAAAATCTAGCGATTGAATTCTAAATTAGTTCAATTATTTTACGCAAATCTCTTGATTATGTGATACCCAAATTCGGATTTAATTGGGTCTGAGATTTCAGCTATTTGTAGCTTGAATGCAGCTTCCTCAAATGGCTTTACCATCATTCCTTTTGTAAAATATCCCAAATTTCCGTCCTTTTTAGCACTGCCTGAATCAATCGATAGATCTTTTGCCAACTTTCCAAATTTTTCTCCATTCTTGAGACGCTCATGAATTGCTATTGCCTCACTTTGCTTTTGTACCAAAATATGTGAGCATTTTATCTTACTTGGCATATTTATGCAATTTTTTTTATCTTTATATTATTTGTTATCCATTCTACTTTGAAATTTGTGAAATAATTAAATGGTATGAGTATAATTATAGCATATGAATAAAAAAGACGGGGCTAATCAGATTAACTCCCAAAACCATATCTCTTTTTGTGATCTTATGAAAAACGATACATCAGAAGTGGTGAGAAAATTTGAATCTCAAATTCCATCTTTTGCACAAAATTACTCTGATTTGTATGCTGCTTACTTACACATGTTTGACAATTTCTTTGGGACCTGTTATATATCTGAAAAAGAATTCTTTGACAAACTAAATATGGACCAGAAGATACTCCTTGAAATAAAGAAAAATTCTGAATTAGTAAAGAAAAATTATTTTGAAGGTATTGATAGTTCCACAAAGATTTTTGATTTCTTTATCAAAACAAGGGTATCTGCAATTATCTCTGTGGATAATTACATTCATGAAATGATGGAGTTATATGCAAAATTTCTCTCTCAATTTAACAAATATAATAATCTTGGAAAATAATTTTTAGATTTTCACAACTAGAAATTTATCTAAAGAATCGAAATAAATTCTTGCTTCTTAAAATCATAGTTTTACCATTTTTTTCCTAATTCCGATGTGAGTAGTTTTATCACTTTTTATTTGAACTCCTTAAAGAGTGATAAACTCACACTTGGATTTTATAACTCAATTCTTTGATTGAATATTTAGGTGAAACTTTCCTTTGACAAAAATTGATATTAATCATGTACAATGAGACATGCAAACGTCACAAGGTTATTGTTCAGACACACGCCCATATTTTTATTAATTTTCAGACAAATTACGAATGTGACTTGTTTGATTCTTAAATGCCAATTCCAATGCTCTCTCTATTTGATCTAAATTCTTTTTTGTAGATTTTTGATTCTTTTTAACAATTGTACATTCTTGAATGATTGGCAACTCACAAAAATTTCTATATTGCTGATATGACACTGTGCAGATATTGATTTTTGGATCATCTTTGAATGTATATTGAATTTTAAACGGCATTTTGTTTCACACAGCAGTTAAAAATATTCTTTGTCCTTAATTTCCATCTTACAGCACCATATCAGTATTTTTAAGCGATTTCATCATATTTACCAATTTTTCAATGGGATATGGTTTTGACAAGATTTTAGTAGCATTTAACTCAGTTAATTTTTCCGTAATTGATTTCTCACTATTTCCAGTAAGTATGATGACTTTTGCATCAGGATTGATTTTTTTAATATGTTCTAGTCCATAAATTCCATCATAGTTTGGCATTGAAATATCCATCAACACAAAATCGGGCGTGTGTTCTTTATACAAATTTACTGCCTTTAATCCATCATTAGCAACTCCTACTACATCAAAGTCTGCTAATAAAAGATATTCAGACAATAATTCTAAAATATCTTCTTCATCATCAATTATGATGACAGTTCCATTCATGGTAATTACTTTTTTTACGTTGCTATTATAATCTGTTTGTTCAAAAAGAACAAACAACATATTATCATAAAATAATATTTATCCAATATGTCTCTTTAAAATCGGATATAATTTGAAAGAATAGATGAAATCTTAATACGACTTAGTTTGTTCAAATGCACATACTTTATTTTATGACCACCTATGTTTTTCCTATATTATGAAAATACTTCACATCGAAGACAGTCCCGAAATCAGGACAATTTATTCAGATATTCTAACCGTCGCAAATCATGATTTTGAAAGTTCATCTGATGGAAAAAGTGGACTGGATCTGGTTTTGAAAAATAACTATGATCTTATTTTACTTGATATGTGTATGCCTAATTATAGTGGGCTTGATTTTCTTTTAGATTTAAAAACTAAAAAACCCTCTGAAATTAGAAAAGTAATAATCATAACATCTCTTAATCTAGATGAATATCAAACCAGATTTCTGACGGATCTTGGTGTGTGTTCTATCCAAAATAAACCTACATCTGTTCAAAATCTTTTATCACAAATAGCACAAACCCCAATATTCTAGGTTTCTCTTAACTGAAATTATGTTGATCATCATTCCAACCCCCAGCTTATCCTGTTGTTTACGGTAATCTTGAGAATTGGTGCTTCGTTTTCTTTCCAAGGTTCATTTCGGACCCATGCAAATTTTTTAGTAAATATTTTATATGCATCTAAAAACTCCTTACCCTGTTCAAGAATCTCAGCCGTTCCTTGGATGCAAACAGCCCGGTGTTTTCCAGGAACATAAACATCGATTGCTAAACTTACTTTGGGATTTATTTTTATATTTTTGAACGTCCTAGTTTCATAGTCAGTTGCGATAAAAAAAATATTATCATGATAAATATACGATACCGGTTTTACATGTGGAATGTCTGCATGTAACGTTGCGATTCTAGCCTCTTCTAGGGATTGAAGAAATTTTTCTTCGATTTTGCTAAACTTGTTCAATTAAATATCTGTTCTCGGATTTCTGGAATATACTTGTAGATAATATCCCTTATCTTCGTTTGTTCGTCAACTGTTGGAATATCTTCTTGAGTACTTAGAACCGCTCCACTCATACCTAATGCCATTCCCATTATCATCCCATATACAAATTCTTTAGAATTTTCAACTTTGAGGGTTTCTCGGTTTTGGTTTATGTCTTCTAAATAAGATGGAATTGTAGCAACTGCCCCATTAATTGTCTGAATAATTAACATCTCCATTTGTTCTTCATTCATAATTTGACTCCAAAATTATTATTAATAAATTTACACCTAAGTTTATTCAATCTGTTATAACTCTCCGATACTTATTAACCAAAAATTACATTACATCAACAACATAGAATACCTAAACAATAAGATGGTAAGAATTGAATTCATCAAGACTGTGCCTCTTAGAACACAGTAAAATGCTTAGTTTGAATCTCTTTGATTTTTTTTGTAAAGAAACATATCAAAAAAATGGCGATGAGGTAATTCTAGATATTGAGAATATCATAAAGCAAGACGCAAATTATGCCCGATTATTCAGATTATGCAACTCATTTATTTTGTGGCTTCAAGAGGATCAGTCTGACTGCATAGTCAAGAAACATCTCTTTTCAATTTCAATAAAGAAACACAACCCATCAAGTAATAAGAGAATAATTACTATTTTGAGGCAATATCTTGAGGAGTTTAGGTATCTAGAGTTTTTAGAAAGAAAGTTTCGAAGAATGGTGAGATTACCAAAAGAGATTGAAGAAGAGTCAGAATCATTTAAGAAAGAAGAGACTCGAGCTTTTGTGGACATATTAATTCACATTGATGCCATACAAAAACAACTATTGAAAATAACAGTGAACCAAAAAGATCAAAAAGAAAAAGCAAAACTATTGAACAAATAAAAGATAATGACGTAAGGAAAGTCATACTCTTTAAAACTTCAGAAGCATATTTGACTGGAAATTATTTTAAACAGAAAGACAATTCAAAAAGGTCACTTAAGTGAACGACTCATTTACTCTTTGATCTCCTTAAGTAATTTGATTAATTTTATCAAGTATGCAACATGAAACACGTATCCCTTATGATATTATATATCATAAATTATTCTAGATATATAAAATCTCAAATTTCATCTAGCATGACAACAAGTAAAAAGCAGAAATACTAGAAATGTTTAATGAAAGCAGTTATTGTGAAATAGACTCTTATTCCAATTCTGTTTTTCTAAATCTATTTTTATTAAACTCATAGTTTAAAAATTATCCAGAAGTAATCAAAATCATTTTTGAAATATTATGGAATAATCACGTATTGTTTAATAAACCATTTATAGATAACAGAAGAGTATTTTGGGTTTATAGAAATAAGATTTCATAATTTTGACTACAAAAAATATTGTTTTAAAAAATTTAATTAAAAATAATTATAGTCTGATTCATCATTGTTTTTGTTGGAATTACCACACTCTCATTTTTTTCATTGGTTATAATTACATGAAGCAGATGTGATGCAGTGATAGTACCAGTAACATCTCCAATTTTGACTTTTTGTCCAACTTTAAGAATAGAACGCTGATTTGAGGCACCCATGATTGAAGCTGGAATGATGTCTTTTAATGCAAATCCCAATCCTATGGCAATTGATACACCTATGGCAATTGCTATGCTCCATGAAAATGCAGACACTAGAATTGGAATTATAGTTTCACCAACACCAAGTTGTGTGAAGCCTATTGCAAAGATGATGCTGTAAATAACGGCCTTTATCACAGATAGTATAATTTTATGGCCACCTATGCGATGATGTAATAGTTGACTCTCTAACCATCTTGCAACAAAATTGACAACAATTGAACCAATTACAACAATTAATACAAACGCAAGAAGATTAGGAACCCAAAACCAAAGACTTGTCAGTGCTGTTGTAAGTTGCTCAAACTGTAATGCATTAACTGCTGCAACTATGAAAAACAGATAGACGAACCAACGAATTGTTGATGAAATTAGCTTTACAGAATCAAATTTACTGTTAATCTCCTCACCAATCTTTAGGGCTTCATTTTTCTGACCCGTTTTTTGAAGAATATTTGTTACAGCTTTGGCAGTCACCCTGCTTACAATTTTTCCAGCAATAAGACCAATTACAAGCAAAATTATGGCGGCAATTATTTTTGGAGTACTATCTGCAACACTAACAGCAAATTCTTTTAGTGCATCAGTGGTTGGATTGTAAATACCTTCAAAGAAATTTTCTTGTGCAAATACAGAGTTAAAATTAACTAGAACTAACGAGAGCGCAATAATAATTAGTAAATAATTTTTTGAGCCTTGCATTACTCTGTAAAATGAATTATTTGATTTATTATATCTTACTATGTAAACATTAGGGGACCAGATCAGAAAGAAATTAAAAAATAATTTAATTTGGTTTCAGATTTGGTAAAAATACGTAGATATGATTTAAGCAATGTAGAACATTGTATTTTTACACTCTTACTTTTTTGTTTATCCGATCTTCTGCAATTGAATTTAGGATGCCATAAAATACAGTTGATTGCCATGTTTGAGATCTCTTCAGAATTTTATCTTTGCTTTTCTTGTTTTTGTAAAAAACCTTTGAATTTGAAAAAAGACATACAGCGATTTGAAAATATTAGTTGAGTCATACACAGATATATCAAGCAATAAAAAAAATTTAATCTACAAAAGTTGAATTTTCAGAGGTATTTGAGCCCAGATATCTTGAAAAGTGAATTACACTGATCATTGATATGAATGAATCCTACGCGGTCATTATATTCGAAAGATATGGCCTATTTAATATGAAATCATGGAAATGTTATAGATGTGACCTCACATTCAAGCAAGAGATATATGCCAACATACACCAGGATATCACAGATCATCCCTTCAATAAGATTGGAGATTAGACCCCAGTATTCTCTATCCACTTTGTATTGAGAAGGTAGTTGCTACTACAACAATTAATCAAGATCAGGATTTAGAAGATGTAGAAAAGAAGTTTCAAGATCGACTCGCCGGCAAATTGATCCAAATACCGCGATGTCGCTTTTTGTATCAGGTAAAATGATTTGTACAGCTAGAAAGCCCTCAACATATACATTTCATGTTATTCATCAAATCCACTCAGAACGAAGAAGAAAAATTAATTTTATACATCTAGTAAATTTTTTATTGTAAGTTGTTTCTTTTTTACAGAGATCAGAATTGGATAATAGATATACACAGGAGAATTCATATACAGATAATTTATCATTAAAATATGCTAAAGATTGCAATACTAGCATTAGTAGCATTATCAATTCCGATATCTGCCTTTGCAGAACCCATGATAGAGTTAAGCACCGCTCAGACTAACATAAAATCTTTTGATTCAGTATTAGTCTTTGGCAAAATTTCAGATGTCGCCATATTTAAGCCAGTTAAACTGACAGTTATTGCTCCAGATGGAGAAATTGTTTATGCCCCAGAATTACCCATTGGTAGCGATGGTGAGTTTAAACGATTGATTCACCCAACACTCCCAAGTTTCAAGGAAGGAACATACACCGTAATTGCAAGTCATGAAGATACAGAAAAAACAGCACAGATAAAATTCAAAGTGGTTGGCGAATTAAAATCCCCTACAGGTACTTCATCAGGATTGCCTAAACCAGAAATAGGCAAAGAGGGAGAAAGTGCAATTAGTCTTTCGGCGGAAACTGTATTTGGGGATAATAAAATCAAAGTGGTTGGAAATACAGCTACAACTCAAACAGACATTACATTTACGGTGAATGCACCTAGCGGAAACTTGGTGTCAATTGCGCAAATAACACCTAAAGCAAATGGAGAGTTTTCACTTGAAATGACAACTGGTGGACCATTATGGAAAGAAGACGGAATGTATACAATTACTGCCAATCAAGGAATATTCTCAGAACATAAAAATTCTATTAAAGTTGAGATAAGCCAGGGCGTAGTTGTGCCAGAGTTTGGAACAATTGCAGTCATGATTTTAACAGTAGCAATTATATCAATAATTGCAATTTCTGCAAAGTCGAGAGTTAGTATTTTTCCAAGATATTAAATTAATTTTTCAAAAATACAGAATTTCATCAAATATCTTTGTACGAATTTGTTTTCATTGGGGGAAGAAAACAGTTAGGTGATTATTTTAAATGATTCTGTGGGATAATCTGTTTTTTAAATAAAGTCTAAACATAATTAATGAAAATAAAATAACACCTATGGCTATAGTAAATGATGCCAGATAACTCACAGTGTTTGAAACAAACCCGGCAGTTAACGCCCCAGAGAATATCCCTAAACCCATCATGAAGCTATTAACACCAAGATACGTTCCTTCAAATCCCTTTGGGATGGATTTGAAAATAATCATGGAGTTGGAAACACTGAAAATGGAAAATGCTGTAACCATCAAACATGATGAAATAATTGCAACTAAAAGGGAATCACCCCCAGTCACAATAGGAATTATAGATGCTGCCGTAATAATTCCCAAAACTCGTGGCAAATAAGATAACTGTGTTGCGCGCTCCTCACTTATTATGGAAATTAAACGTGGGATAAAAAAGAAAATTATCAGTAACACTGCTGTTTGAACCATATAAACCAAAAAAACTTCAGAATTAGTAAAATCAAATTTTTTTAGAAATGGGATAAATGCAGTCAAGTAGACATTACTTCCAAAGTAAAAGAAAAAGTTCGTCAAAAATAACAGTCCTATTTCATGAGACATTTTTCTTTGAAAAATCGAGATAATTGGCTTAAAATCATGAAGATGTGGAATTTTAGTAAATATCATCTGAAAATTTAGTCGATTCTGATTGAAAATATGCATTATCCCGTGTATCGATTGTACTATCGTGTGTCTTTCTATGATGCTTTTACTTCCTACTCTAATACTGAGTACTGTTGCAATTGCACTGGTGGTGGCACAAAAAAGAAAGTACGGACTGAGATCAAAAAACGTGTCCCACACTGAACCCACTAAAAATGCAGTGAGACTTCCAAAACTACTAAGAATTGAAATTTGTGTAAATAATTTACTCCATTGATTGTTTGACACAGATTCCATCACCAAAACTTGTGTAACCGGATTTTTCCCAATGATGAAAAATCCTGCAATTGAAGAAATTATAAAGACAAAATTCAAAGCAGTAGTAAAAAATAACAGTATGCTACAAATCGTAATTGCTGAAAAGCAGATAAAAAGTATAGCCTTCTTTACATGGTATTTGTCAATAATTTTACCCCAAAAAACTGACCCAAATGACGATAATGCATAATGTAATCCTATGACAATCCCTACATCTACCACGGTACCGCCGAGAAAAAGGACATACAATGGAATAACAATATGGAGTCCTTCTGCAGCTATGCTAGATGGCAATATGAAAAACATCCATTTTCTATTAGGTTTCAACATTGATCACACATCATTCAACTCATACGATGAACACATTATTTGGAATCACTATCTCAATGTACAGAAAAGTCTTAAAAAAGACATAATGGTTGATTTCTTTGATTTAGATTATCATTAACATTTTATCTTGTCTGTAAACTAGATTGTAAATTTAGACTATTATTAACAGGAACAACAATTCAAGGTACAAAAGAATGAAACAAACACAAAATCAGGTTATTTTTTTTTTATTAATAGGGTATTTTGAACTTCATTAAAACTATTGATGAATTTTTGTTTGGCTTCAAATTCATCTTTTACAGCTATTGTGATTTCAGTTGGAGATAGCATTACATCTTTCACAACTAGTGGTGAGCTACGACCTAGTATTTCACAAAGTATTTCAAAAAGATTTTTGAATTTAGCCCCACCTCGATACTTGTAAATTGTCTTTCCATCTATTATAACAGGGTGTTCTTCAAGAGGAATAATTAGGTGTGGCGAGCTTACCTCAGAGATAAAAGTATCAGTGTCTTTACTAATGGAGGTTTTTAAGTCAGCCATAGTTCTTTCAAGTTGTTCTTTTGCTTTTTCAAGTTCTGCAATCTTATCGTTGTATCCAATACCAATCATTTTTGCAAATGTAGATTCAGTTGTTCGTTTCAAAGGAATTTCGTGTAGTTGCACATTCACACCAGACAAGGAATCTTCTACGTCATACAATTTTGTTCTATTTTCTTTAATTTCGATTGCAAGAGATTCAAGAAATTCAAAATTTGCCATATCTTTAGCTAAACTGATGGACCACGTCCATTAGGCCTTCTTTAAATTCTTCAGTGGTAAGTCCCCATCTGCCATATTCATCTTTGTAACCATCCCATGCCTCTTCTGCCTCTTTGGCAATTTCTAAGATTTTTGGTCCAATCGCCTTTGTATTTACAAGGGCAGCTATACTTGCTTGTTCTCCATCCATTATTGGTATTTTTACAAATATCATTCTAGTTTCTTCAATGTTAAATTTATCTTTGATGACTCTTTTAATTGCCTCCCGCTCTTTGATGTCAAATTCTCCCTTTACTTTCACCAACACGCAGCACGAGTCTCTAGAACCGCCATTGTTTCGAATGTCATTTTCATCAATGTCAAAGAGGAGTGCATCTTCTTTCTTACCCATTTTACTTAGAATATCCTCCATTGTGTTATTTTTTGTTGATGAAAGCATATCTTTTCCCCATTGACTTTCAGATGGGCTGACAGGCATAATCCAGGGTATTGCAAATTTTGGTTTTTTTGTTGCAAGCCACGTACGATAATTAGACATATCCCATTCGGTTTCCCTTGCAAATGATGAGATGAACATCGAGATAGTATTTGCAGCTATCAAATTCATTCCTTTGTAATCTTTCCAACCTACCTCATGTTCTTTTGGAAGGTCATCAATAATTGAAGGGACTTTTTGTAATTTTTTATCATGATGATGTGCGAGTTGTCTCAGCGATTTATTAGAAACAAGAATAGAACAATCACTGTACTTTATTTGATATTCCAAATTCATCACTATATTAATTGCAGCGGCTTCAAAAATAACTGGATCCCAACCAAATTCAGGAAGCAAACCAAAGGTTGCTATTGTAGCATGTTCTTTTGATTCTGTTTTAATATACTCTATAAATGCACTTGAAAATGAGCTTCCTGTTCCTCCACCCATTGCAAATGGAACAACAAATCCTCTAACGGGTTCAGGAGAAATCACAGATAGTTGTTTTTTAATATTTATTTTAGTTTTCATTTCTTCTGCAAATCTTGTTTTTCCTTCTGCCCAGTTTCTTGCCGCCCCACCCGCACCATGGATTACATGTTGATCACGCAGTGCAAAAAGGTCTGGATATGATTGTAAAATCAGATTTGCAGCTCTTGGATCTAAATCCACAAGTAATGCCCGCGGAATAAGTGGTATTTCACCATCACCATAAGAAGGAGGCATCCTCAGAATGGTGCTTCCGTATCTTTTTAGAACCCTTGATTCATCTTTTGAGTTTTTCAGTGTTGGCTTTAGTGGATCAGCCCCTACATCGAGCAACAATCGTCTATATGATTCAGCACCAAGACCAATACCACAATGACCAAAACAGATCATCAGAATAGGAGCTGGGGGAAGAGGAGCTAGTTTTGACATAATTATAATTTAACCTGTTGAGATTAATATAATCTTCTCATTAATAAGAGAATAGAAGAAATCATACCAATTTTATCTCTTGTCGATATTTTTAATTGTTAATAGAACAATTAAAAAATTATGCTAGACTGCAAAAAAATGTTAGAAGCATCTAATGTGGGGTTGATTCAACTGCCAAATATTTTGAACCCACCGATAATTTTTAGATTATGTTTTGTTTTTAGATTATTCCAATCCAACTGAATTTGATGAAGAGATTCCAGATGGGGTTGAAGGGAATTTGTCACCAATACGATTTCCAGCTACTGCCGCTGCTTCTTTGAGAATGTTTTCAGTTTCCTCATTTGAGACACCATCCATATCAAAGCTTCCTTCAAATGAACCAGAGATGGATTCATTTAGAATTCCAAACAAGGACTCAAATTCACGGCTAACTTCAGGCATTATTCTGCCTAAGGCAGGTTTTAATGCATTCATTGTAGCTAGAACAGGTCTTAGTGAGACCATTGCGTCACCCAAATCTTGAACTGTGGATAGCCTAAGATTGACTTGCTCCAGAGATAATTTCAAAGTGGTCAATATTTTTTTATTTTTTCTTAATTCTACTAATTCGTTTGCAATGATTTTACATGTTGTTGAATCGTGATTCTTTTTTGCAGATACGATTCTATTGAATAATTTAGCATCTTTGTCATCAAGGCTTTTTACTTTATAATCAAGAGAAGATATTGTTTTTGTTAATTGTGTAAGAGAGTGTTGGATTCGGGGTTTTAATGGTGCTTCCTTTTTTAATCCCTGAAAATGTTCTGTTAGCCCTTTTGATTGTGGATTATTCCAGTTCTGTTGCATGTTAATGTGATTTCAGATTACAAACCAGGATCATAGTTTAATGAGTTTAAAATAGTATACAAAGAAGATAAATCTGAGATCAATTTTAAACATATTGTGCCTGTTTAGATTTAAGATGGGTGTTAACTCTCGATTCTATTACTTGCGGTTAATTATATAACCACTGCATAGATTGAAGGTCAATTATCACTAGAAAAAATTTCGGAGTCCCAATAATTCATTAAAATTAGATCAACTGATTTAAAAAATGCAGAATCAGACTATTTTCTAAAATACTAGGATTAGATGCAATTAAGATGCTTCATGAATCAATATATTGAACAAAAAGGCAATTAGTTGTGTGAGTGTATCTTTTGAGAGGCCGGGTTGGGATGAATATTTTATGCTTCAAGCAGAGTTGGCCAAGCTTCGCTCAAATTGTATGACTAGACAGGTAGGGGCAGTTATTGTACGAAAAAATAGACAATTAGCAACAGGATACAATGGAACACCACCAGGAATCAAAAATTGCTTTGAAGGAGGATGTAAACGATGTCAGTTAAGAATGGAGGGGAAGATTGAATCAGGGGCATCTTTAGATAGATGTCTTTGCAATCACGCAGAAGCAAACGCAATAATGCATTGTGCAATTTTAGGAATCGAGGCTGGAATTCAAGGAGCAATACTGTATACTACATTTGTTCCGTGTTTAGAATGCACAAAGATGGCAATCACCATAGGAATTAGAAAATTCGTCTGTCTGGATTCTTATCCAGAAACAGATTTTGAATTATTAAAAGAGGCAGGAGTAGAAGTAATTCACCTTGACAAAAGAAGAATTGCAAGATGGGCAAAAGAATTAGTTAGCAAATATGAAAATTCCCTCTAAGTGATCACATGCAAATTAACATGAAAGAAACAAAAAAAAATAGTTCAATGCCGCCATCAATGTTAGTATCAGCAGCATATGATAACATAACAAGGACACCCGTCTTGAAATTCTACGAACCAGAATCACAGAAATTAATTTTATGGCATGATGAAACAGGACACAAACCATATTGTTATTCCAGATTATCTCCGGATGAATTAGATTTTCTTCAAGAAAGAGATGATGTTTTAGAAATTAAAACCGTGAAACGATACGATATGATGAAAGATGAAGAAATTAACATGTCAAAAATAACAGTTGCGGATCCCCTTACAATTGGAGGTACAACTGGAGACAAAAGTATTAGAAATATTATTGAAACGTGGGAATCGGACATAAAATATTATGAAAATTATCTTTATGACAGAGCACTAATTGTAGGAAAATATTATGAGATAGTAGAGGGTAAAATAAAACCACATGATTTGGAAATAGCAAGTGAAGTTAAACTTGCGTTGAAAAGTTTGTTGTGGGATAAAGTAGATAGTGAAAATATGGTAGACCCAAAGGAGTTTAAAGAATTAATTTCTGAATGGGCAGATTTACTCAATCAGCCAATACCCAGAATTAAAAGATTAAGTGTAGATATTGAAGTAGAGGCAGAAATTGGAAGAATTCCAGATCCAAAAATTGCAGAAAAAAAAGTTACAGCCATAGGACTAAAGGGAACCAATGGATTTGATCAGATTTTTGTGTTAAGAACAGAGGGAACAGATGAAGGGACAAACGATCTTGGTCAAAACATCAGTGTGACATTTTATGATCAGAGCAAAGAAAAAGACATGATTCAAGATGCTTTTAAAATAATCGAAGATTTTCCTTTTGTTGTAACATATAACGGAGACGAGTTTGATCTACCGTATTTGTATAACAGAGCAGAGAGGCTTGGAATCAAAAATGAAAATAACCCACTTTACATGATGAAAGATTCGGCCACACTAAAACGCGGGGTACATCTTGATTTGTATAGAACTCTATCAAATCGTTCATTTCAAATTTATGCGTTTAGCCAAAAATATACAGATTTTTCTTTAAACAGTGTGTCAAAGGCACTTTTAAACAAAGAAAAGATAGATTACGGATTAGCGTTTGATCAACTCAGTCTTTACCAAACCGCAAACTATTGTTACAATGATGCACTGCTAACATACGAACTTACAAGTTTCAATAATGATCTCTTAATGGATTTGCTGGTAATCATTGCCAGAATTGGAAGAATGCCAATTGACGACATTGCAAGAATGGGAGTATCACAGTGGATTAGGAGTTTATTCTACTACGAGCACAGGCAGAGAAATGCATTAATTCCAAAAAGAGAAGAGCTAGAGCGAAGATCAGAAGGCGTGTTATCAAACGCAGTAATCAAAGATAAAAAGTACAGAGGAGGACTAGTAATAGACCCAAAAGAAGGAATTCATTTTGATGTGGTTGTAATGGATTTTGCTAGTCTGTATCCAAGTATAATAAAGGTGAGGAACATTTCATATGAAACAGTAAGATGTTCTCATGAAGAATGCAAGAAAAATACAATACCGCAGACAAATCATTGGACATGTACAAAAAGAAATGGACTTACCGCAATAATTATTGGCTCATTGAGGGATTTGAGAGTAAATTACTACAAGAGTCTCTCAAAAAAAGAGACGCTCACGGATGAGCAAAGGCAGCAATACACGGTAGTAAGTCAAGCACTCAAAGTAATTCTAAATGCAAGTTATGGAGTAATGGGTGCAGAGATTTTTCCATTGTATTTTCTTCCTGCAGCAGAGGCAACAACTGCAATTGGCAGATACACGATTTTGGAGACCATAAAAAAATGTGAGGCAATAGGAATTGAAGTTATTTATGGGGATACAGATTCGTTATTTCTTAAAAAACCTACAGATGATCAAATTCACATTGTAATAGAGCAGGCAAAAAAAGAGCATGGGGTAGACTTGGAAATTGACAAAATATACAGATATTGCGTCCTAAGTAATAGAAAGAAAAACTATCTGGGTGTAACTAAATCAGGAAGCGTAGACGTAAAAGGATTAACAGGGAAAAAATCACATACACCACCATTTATCAGAAAATTGTTTTATGAGTTACTTGATGTGTTATCACGTGTAGAAACAGTGGAAGACTTTGAGCGAGCAAAAAAACAAATCACAGAAAAAATTGCAACCTGTGCAAAAAAAGTAGAATCTAAAGAAATACCGTTGGAAGATCTCACATTCAATGTGATGATTAGCAAAGCTCCATCAGAATACATCAAAACCGTACCCCAGCACATACAGGCTGCGAGACTACTTGAATCAATTAGAGAGGTAAAAAAAGGAGATAAAATATCGTATGTTAAAATCTTAAACAAGCCTGGAGTAAAACCAGTAGAGATGGCAAAAAAAGAAGAGATAGATTCAAAGAAATACATGGAGTTTATGGAATCAACATTGGATCAAATTACATCTTCGATGGATTTGGATTTTGCAACAATGTTAGGAAAACCAAAGCAAACTGGCCTGGACGAGTTTTTTTGGAATTAAAGATATGACTGTGCAAATTGATGGAACTTTATTAAACATATTGGGAATAGCTGCAGGAGTTTTGATTTTATCTGGGTGGGTTGAGCAAATTATCAAGGGATATAAAACAAAGAGTCTCAAAGATGTTTCAAAATATCTCATGATATTTATTTCTGGAGGATCCATCTTGTGGTTAATTTATGGGGTTATAGTTGGGGATGTGTTTATCATAGGCACGAATATTTCAGCAATCTTTCTTATGATGACGGTATTTTTTATGAAGAAAAGATACGATAAGATATCAAAGATGAATCAGTGAAAAATCCAATCAAGGATTAAATATAATGCAGAAATTTTCAAATAGTGTTCATAATTAATTGTAAAAACTATGAAGAGATTTCAGGAGATAAAATAGTTAAATTTCTAAAAACTGTTGAAGAGGCTTCAAAAAAATACAAGATAAAAATTGCAATTGCGCCACCGCAACATCTAATTGGATTAGTAGCGAACAGTTCAATTCCGATTTTAGCCCAACATGTAGATAATGCAAAAGTTGGGAGCACCACGGGATTTGTGATTCCAGAATTGCTAAAAAAATCCAAAGTTAGCGGTTCTTTGATTAATCATAGCGAACATAGAATTTCAAGTGAGGCCATAACTCAGCTTGTTTTAAAATTGCGTGAATTAAAAATGATTTCAGTTGTTTGTGTTAAAGATGTTACAGAAGCTAAAAAATATGTAAAACTAAATCCAGATTACATTGCAATAGAGCCACCAGAATTAATTGGTTCAGGGAAAGCAGTCTCAAGTGAAAGACCAGAGTTGATTGCAAAAGCAGCGGATGTAATAAAAAGTGAGAAAAACAAAACAAAATTACTTTGCGGGGCAGGAATTGTATCAGGAAATGATGTTACAAGGGCATTAGAGTTAGGATCTAAAGGGATATTGGTTGCAAGTGGAATCATAAAGGCAAAAAACTGGTCCAAAATAATTGCCGAGTTTTCAAAGGCTATGCAATAACAGTTGTCGTTATTCTTCTGAATTTTTCTATTTGAAATTATAATTTTAATAATTTAGATGAATTTCAAGAATACTAAAGATAGATAAGATTAGAGGCATGGTTTGATTATTTCACAAGCATTAACATGATGATTAATTCACCATGATAATCATTTGATTATTCCATCATTTTTAGAGTGTCTGAAGCAGTTATGATTCCAATAATTTTTGATTTTTTTGAAACTAGGATGCACTTTGAATATCTAATTAACGGCACAAGAACATTTGCTGGTGTATCATAATCAACGATGGGTGGTACTGATTCCATAGTGTCTGATAATTTTGCATTTTTTAATTCAGATTCACCTACATCTGCAAGATGCTTGACAATTCCATCTTCAGATATTACTCCGACAAGTTCTTGTCCATTAAAGACAGGAATTTGACTAATTGATAGTTCATGCATTTTTTTTATTGCATCAAGCAGGGTGTTACTAGGTTTTAGCTTTACAATATCTTTACTGCAAAAATCGCCTGCCTTGTGAAAGGATGATTTTCCTTCTAAACTTGCAAGATTATCAAAAATCTTTTTGGCGGTATGATAGCTTGGTTGACTTCTACCTGATTCTATTTGATTAATCATTGAAGTACTAACTCCGGTCATAGACGCAAGTTTTTTTTGAGTAATCCCAATTTTTAATCTCATTTGTTTTATAGAATCAATTCGAGGTAGCAATTTGAATTGATGTATATCTAGCTGTTTTTAAAATGTAGTATCAACTCATCCAAAAACTAGGCTAATGCCAAGACAAACGAGTTTATTTTTGAACCTGTAAAACACACGTACTAAATATTAATTACACTTCAATTCGGTGAACTCTTGTGATTTGTTCAATCTCAAACATGTTTGATTGGCAGGATCAAATGTGGTCCACACTGTTCTCATTGACATAACACTGCATTATGTCTAGAAATTTCATATGTTAGACATTGGATCGATATATTGTTGAATAATTCATGTAATTTCAGTGAATTGTCTTCGATTAGATGCCCAACTGAAAATAATTGATATGCATTAGATCAATTTTAAATACAATTCATCTGTATTATCTTCTGTTAGTTGATCTTTTAGTTGATCTTTTAGTTGATCTTTTAGTTGATCTTTTAGTTGATCTTTTAGTTGATCTTTTAGTTGATCTTTTAGTTGATCTTTTAGTTGATCTTTTAGTTGATCTTTTAGTTGATCTTTTAGTTGATCTTTTATTCATTGTTTTTGATTGCTCAATTGAGGCCTGGGCAGCAGATATTATTGCAATAGGTATTCTGTGAGGAGATGCACTAACATAGCTTAATTTTTCACCATGACAGAATTTAATAGAGTTTGGATCTCCACCATGCTCCCCACAAATACCAATTTCCATATGTGGTTTTATGCTGCGTCCTCCTGCAATTCCAATCTTCATGAGGCTTCCAACTCCATTGATATCAATAGATTGGAATGGATTTCTCTCAAGAATTTCCTTTTCCATATACTCGGGAAGGAATTTGCCTTCTACGTCTTCACGGCTAAAACTAAAAGTTCCCTGAGTAAGATCGTTTGTACCAAAACTAAAGAATTCGGCAGTATTTGCAAGTTCATTTGCAGTAAGAGCTGCCCTGACAACTTCAATCATGGTTCCAAAATTAATTTTTAATTTCATCATATGTTTTAATTCAGATTCTTTTTTGATTTTATCATAAATTTTTTTAATATGATTTAATTCAGCAACACTACTTATCTGCGGAATCATAATTTGTGGATGTGCGTCCACTTTATTTTTTGCCAGTTCGGCCGCGGCTTCAAATACTGCTCTGATTTGCATTTCATAAATTTCCGGATATGTTATTCCAACTCGGACTCCCCTGTGCCCCATCATTGGATTAATTTCAGCCAGTTCTCTTGCTCTCTTTAGCAAAATTTTTACTTTTCCTAGTTCTTCTTTTGAATTTTGTAATTCTAATTTACGAATCTTCTCAGTCAATTCTTCAGGATTTGGTAAGAATTCATGCAATGGTGGATCCAAGAGCCTTATAGTTACAGGGTAACCTTCCATTGTTTTTAGGATTTCAATGAAATCACTTTTTTGTAATTCTCCTAGTTTTTGCAGAACTATTTTTCTCGTTTCCGTACTTTCTGCCATAATCATATCTACAAACAATCCAATTCTGTCACTGCCATTAAACATCCTCTCGGTTCTACACAGTCCAATTCCTTGTCCTCCAAATTCTCTTGCCAGTCTTGCAGCTTCTGGAGTATCGGCATTTGCCCTAACTCCAATTTGCTTGATTTTTTGTGCCCATTCTAAAATTGTTTTGAAATCTTCGGTGATTTTTGGTTTTATTGTTGGAATTTCACCGAGATAGACTGAACCGGTACTACCATCAATTGTGATTGCATCTCCCTCGTGTACTATTTTTTCATCTACACTGCATTGTTTGTTTTCATAATCAATTCTCAAATCAGAGCACCCTACAATACACGGTTTTCCCATACCCCTCGCAACAACTGCCGCATGTGATGTCTTTCCACCTCTACTGGTAAGAATGCCTACTGATTCGAAAAACGCTGGAACGTCTTCCGGTTTTGTCTCTTCTCGTATTAGAATAACTTTGACTCCATTTTCCCCCATTATTGTCGCCCTCTTTACATCTAGTACCGCTATTCCACTTGCTGCACCAGGAGACGCTGGAATTCCTTTTATCAGATGTGTGTAATTTTTTATAGATTTTGAATCAATTGTTTTATGCAATAATTGTTCTAGTTGTTCTGCTTGCAGTCTTGTTAGTGCCCTGTTTTTATCAATTAATTTTTCATTAACCATGTCTACTGAAGTTTTTACCATCGCAACTGCATTCATTTTTGCATTTCTTGTCTGCAGCAAATAAAATACTCCTTGTTCAATTGTAAATTCTATATCTTGTGCTTCTTTGTAGTGTTTTTCTAATCTGTCACAGGTCTCTGCTAGTTGTTTGTAAGATGTTGGCATCTCTATTTTCATTTCATCTACGGGCTTACCTGTTCTGACTCCTGCTACAACATCTTCACCTTGTGCATTTACTAGATATTCACCAAAGATCTGCCTTGTTCCATCTCCTGGATTTCTAGTAAATACTACACCTGTGGCACTATCATTTCCCATATTCCCAAATGCCATTGAAACAATGTTTACCGCAGTTCCATCTGCAATATCTCTAGTAATATTATTTTTCTCTCTGTACACAATTGCTCTTTCTCCCATCCAACTTCCAAATACAGCTTTGATTGCCAATTCCAGTTGCTCAAATGGATCAGAGGGGAATTTCACGCCTGTGTGTTTTTCACAAATCTTTTTGTATTCTAGAACAACTGTTTTGAGTGATTTTTCATTTAATGCACTATCTGCTTGCACGGCTTGGTTTTTCTTTGCATTTTCTAAAACCTCATCGAATTTTTTGTCATCAACACCAAATACAACTTTGCCAAATAATTGAATAAATCGCCTGTATGAATCCCATGCAAATCGTGCATTATTACTTTTTTTTGCCAACCCTTCAACTGTTTCATCATTTAGTCCTAAATTCAATATGGTGTCCATCATGCCAGGCATTGATATTGAAGCACCTGATCTTACCGAGACCAAAAGTGGATTATCTTTAGAATTCCATTTCTTCCCAGTTCTTTTTTCAATTTTTGTAATATTTTTTTTTACTTCTGGGATTAGTGTATGGGGTAATTTCTTGTTGTTTGCATAGTAATTTTTGCATACGTCTGTAGTAATTGTAAATCCTGGAGGTACTGGTAGTTTAAGTTGGGTCATCTCGCATAGACCTGCTCCTTTTCCTCCTAGGAGTTTCTTGTTTTTCCCATCCCCTTCATCAAAAAAGTAAACTTGTTTCATTTTTATCTAGATTATCAAATCAAAATTAGGGGGTTTTAAAGTATTGCTTAGTAGAAATGAGAGAGAGTCAATTTTCCCGATCCTGAAAAAATATAGTTTAATTTATCAAAATTACTCTATCTGATCGCTAAATAACACTACGTCGTTTTTTTATTACTACGGTGTCAATTGATCAATTTTAAAATCCTGTTTCAAATAGAGAATTCAAATTTTTCTATTTTTCATAAAATTTTTATTCTATTTGTCATGTGCTCGATAAAACGGGGTTCATAAAATTAAATGTATGACATAGGTAAAAAAACAAATTGTGTAGGTAATCACACCAAAGATGGTTTTGCGTCTAAAAAATTAGAATAATTGTTCGGCAATATGTAATCGATAATATAACAGATAAACATAGATTTTAGCATTTAATTAGCAGCAAATTGAATTAGTAAGGTTGAAAGTCTGTAAAATAGATTTAAAACAAGATTACACGTGATTATTCTGAATCTGTTTAGTCAAATTGGACATGTTTCAAAAACTGTTTTTTATTGTGCGTTGTCTACACATGATAGATTTTTGTATGTGATTTGGCAAGAGAATAGGGTTTGGGAAATTGGTTTTTACAGTTATTTTAAGAAGGAAAATCACATAAAGACTTTAAAATAATGGATGATGTTCAAATAACATGAAACAGACGACAGATTCAAGACGAGTTAAAATTCTAGTTGCAAAATTAGGTTTGGATGGTCACGATAGAGGAGCACTAGTATTGTGTAGAGCATTCAGAGATGCAGGAATGGAAGTAATATACTCTGGTCTTTTTGCCACCCCAGATAGAATTGCCCAAATAGCTGAAGATGAGGATGTAGATGCAATTGCAATGAGTTTACTTAACGGTGCACACGGCACGCTATTTCCCAGAGTCGTAAAAGCACTAAACAAAAAAGGAATCAAAGATGTCCTTGTTGTTGGCGGCGGAGTAATTCCTGAAGAAGATAGGAAAGAACTCAAAAAAGTGGGAATTGATGAAGTATTTGGTCCAGGTACACCTCTAAATGATATAATTAATCACATTACAAATGGTGTTTCAAAATTAAGAAAGATTTAAGAAAACTATTCAGTTGAATCAGGCCACATCATTTTACGCATCTGCTTGCCAACTTTTTCAATTTGGTGTGCATCAGTTTCTTTCATGTATTTATCAAATGCGTCTTTACCATTTTTCTGATATTCACTTATCCATTCTTTGTTAAAAGTTCCATCTTGAATCATTTTGAGAACTTTTTTCATGTTGTCTTTGGTCTCACTGGTCATTACCATTGGACCCCGAGTTAAACCACCATATCTTGCAGTTTCACTAACACGTCTCCACATTCCATTGATTCCATATCTTTGAATCATATCTACAATCAGCTTTAATTCATGAAGAACCTCAAAGTATGCAATTTCTGGTTGATAGCCAGCTTCGACAAGTGTTTCAAATGCAGCTTTCACCATAGATGCAGAACCCCCACAAAGATCTGCCTGTTCTCCAAACCAATCAGTCTCTACTTCTTCTTGAAATGTTGTTTGAATTAATCCAGCTCTTGCACTACCTATTGCTTTTGCAATTCCCAGTGTTCTATTCCAAGCTTTTCCTGTATAGTCTTGATGGACAGCTACAATTGCGGGAGTTCCAAAGTTTTCCAGATATGTCTCTCTGACTTTGGAGCCAGGTCCTTTTGGTGCAACCATAATAATATCAACATTGTTTGGAGCTTCAATCCATTTCCAATGAATTGCAGCCGCGTGTGAAAATGACAATGCTTTGCCTGCAGAAAGATTTGGTCCAATTTCATCTTTGTAAACTTGTGACTGGATCATATCAGGGATTAACACGTGAATAATATCACCCTGTTTGCAAGCATCAGATACTGACATTACTTTGTGACCGTCAGATTTGGCTTTTTCCCAACTGTTTCCACCTTCTTTAAGACCAACAATTACCTTAAGACCAGAATCCTTCATGTTGTTTGCTTGTGCGTCACCTTGAATTCCATATCCAATTACTGCAATAGTTTGATCTTTTAATGGTTCTAAACTGATGTCTTTGTCTTTCCATGTTTTTGCCATGATATTAGTAAAAATCTTGCAAATATTAACTATGTAATGATTCATTGAAGTCGGTAATGAATTAATCATCTTTCCATCATTGAACCTTCAACCCATTGTCACTTTCTGTCTACATTGATTCATCATTCTCTATTTTCTTGAATTTCTCGATTCAAGTAATTGAATCAGTCAAAATAGATAATTTAGATCAAAGATACATCAAAACATACAGAGAATTACTTAATAGGATATTTTTTCTATTTGAAATATGGAGTCAAGAGATGGATCTGAGAAAATTTATCCATCAGGGTATGAACCAAAAGAGACCAATAACATAGACGCTAATGTTAGAAATCAACTACTCGATCAAATATTAAAATCATCTCCAACTGAATTTATCAATACAGATTTATTCACAGTGATGGCAAAACGACGTTCAACTAGAAAATTTACAGATAAAATAGTAGAGACAGTAAAAATAGATAAAATCATAGCTGCTGCTGACACCGCACCTACTGCAGGAAATTTTCAGGGTTTTGAGATTTTTTATGTAAAAAGTTCTGAAAAAAAACAGCAGTTAGTTGAGGCATGCAATAATCAACCATATGTAAACGCGCCAGTCGTACTGGTTTATTGCAAAAATCCATCTAGGGTAAAACTAGATTTCTCAGAAGAGATACTTAAAAAATTCGCTATACAAGATGCTACATTAGCTGCGTCATATTCCCAGCTTGCAGCTCAGGCTTTGGGATTAAGTTCAATATGGATTGGTATGTTTGATGAACAAAAAGTAATGAAGGTAATTAATACGGACTTGATTCCTTCGTCAGTATTATGCATAGGATATCCCAAGCAAGATAAATTCCCCAAACCTAGAAGAAACCTCCAAGAATTAGTACATGTAGTATGGTAGTAAATTTTCATCCAAGTGAAATACTAGATGGTAATTATCTTGTTACAAGAACGACATTTCACAGTAACATCATTCCCCGGCAATCTGTGGAATCTCTTTGAGCCACAGTTTGGACAAATGGGACATGCGTGTACGGGTGTCATCAGTATTCTGTAGGCTTTGTGTCAGATTTTGATACAATGTTTAATCGGTGGTTAGCATTAATTTTCTTTAAAAAATCAGCCACAGCTTTTGGTACAAATTTCTCCCAGTTATCTCCAGATATTATCATTGAACGAATTTTTGTTGCGTTGTATAGAGATCGAGTTAAAAATTTTGGTGTTACCACTTTGATTCCAGAGTCGGTCAATAACATTGCAACATAATCGTTCCCACTATACACTTTATCAAATTCAGGTAAAGTCGCTTTAAGATAAGATGCCCATGTTGCAATATTAAATTGGTTTTCTATTGGCATGATAAAACATCTAGACATGTCAATACCAGATTCTCCAAGTGAGTTATGTATCATTTCAGTTCTCTCTCCTGCTGTGAAGGGATCTTTTTCCAAATAATTGAATTGGGCGCTTGTAATTGCAATGATTACTTCATCACACTCGACTAGGATCTGTTTAACTAAATCTAAATGTCCTAAATGAAAAGGCTGAAATCTACCCATCATTAGTCCGCGCATAAAATATGATAAATTTTGATTTAATTAAATCAGTCTATTTTAGGCCAAAATCTTTAGAGCGATATTCTTATCTAAAAACGCATTTCTAATTGCTCGTAATCATTGATCTAAATTTAAAATAAAGAGACGCAGTAATGTTTTCAAATCGAGTGCATCTCGAAGGTATTTTTTCTAACTTATATTCAGCTTAGATAGGATGCCAATTCTTTATGGAATCAAAATATGGATCCATCTCAAAGTGTTTAGATTTATTTTCTTTACGTGTTTTCATTTCAATTTCCATACTTGTTTTTCGTATTCTGTAATTCATTATTTCTTCATCAGTTAAAACACTCTCAACTCTATCTTTGGCATCTCTTCTTACCATATGTTGGATTTTTTTCTAGAAATATGAGTACCAGTATGTTATCTATAAAACAAACAATGTTTGAGAAAGAGTTCTCAAAATAGCAAAAAATTATGTGCCCAGTAATGTATACAAAAAACCATCACAAGACAACATACTGTGTTTGGAATTAGATAATTAGGAATTGACATTATAGACAAATCAGTTATTTTGACACTTGTTGTATGTGAAAACAACTCATATTATTGCCATTATAATTTATCCACAGAATTTGTTTTTATTGCGTTCTTACCTACGTGCATACAAACAATTACAGTTGTTTAATTAGCTGGAAATGCTTTGAGTACACTAAAGTCTACCCAATATACTGCACCAATGTTTGCGTTTGGTCTTGCCGTAATTACAGGATTAATCATGGAGGATGCAGGATCTGTCAATTTACTCCACCATGACATATCAGATGGGTATCCTATTTGAAAGCCCACCTGAGAGGTTCCGAAATGATCAACCCACGCAGTGTATTCACTTATTGCGGCCGATAGTGAACCTATCTGTTCACTATCTGTCAAGAACAACACGTTGGTAGGCCTGGCGTTTGAAAGGTATGATGCATTCCAATGCTTTACCATTAAATTATAATTTGGATTGTAATTAGATACTTTCATTGCCCAGGTGGTCACTTCATTGTCTGTCAATGGTCTTCCGTCAGGGTATTGTTTTTGATGGTACCATTCAACATCCACGCCAAAGCCAATTACAGATGGGTGCTGTTTGTATCGATTCAT
>Ga0315290_10000395_pt1 | contig 27970 bp, 29 predicted proteins | sample YL17G12_0_MG_FD_203627 | JGI IMG/M metagenome (GOLD analysis project Ga0315290, IMG submission 203627) | Sediment microbial communities from Yellowstone Lake, YNP, Wyoming, USA - YL17G12_0 | ecosystem: Environmental > Aquatic > Freshwater > Lake > Sediment | place: USA: Wyoming | collected... | reverse complement strand
CGATTCGTAAGTTTAAAGCCCTCTCCTCTAGGGCAAGCATTATTATTTTTTTGCTGATGACATAGCTCACATATTATTTTTCGATTAGGAATTTTAGTGGACCCTTGGAAAGTAAATAAATTAACAATGGCTTGTTGGCAAGGGGTAATATCATTTAATAATACTAAACTATTATCATTACTCATATTATTAATCATCGGTTTAGCATTAATGTCTTCCAGAGACCCAGCCTGTTCATCATTATAATAAATTAAACCTAATGGCGGCGCTGGGTTATTAATTGACATACTATATAAAGGATAATACTCTTGAAAATAAGAAAATATAAGCGAACTATGTTTTGATGTAATGTGTTTTATTATTCCATTGCTAAATTTATCTTGACAATAAGGGCACTTATTTAGAGCGGTAATATTATACCCTTGTTCACGCAACATATTCTCAATTAATTCAGGGTGCTCTTTCAGAACATGTGTATTTAAAGGGGCACTGGCCTTATTACAAATTGGGCATTGTAATTTAGGATTCCTTTTACTGCAGGTGGCTTGAACAATTTTATTAATGAAGTGATTATTAACAGTGGAGAAAAAATAACTCTGAAAATTACTTGTCATTTTTTCCTGATTCTTACCATACTCATTACATGCTTTAACGAAACAGAATAAATATTCAGCATCAAAATCTGAATATTCGTCACACAAAAAGGCATATTTGCTTTTCAAAAAATGTGGATTTGGTGGTAATAAATCACAGATTAAAGCAAAGTCTTCTTCAGAATGTGTTTCTTGATACATCTTAACGGCAATATCAATCGCCAGATTTATTATTTTCTTTTTTTGTTTCATGGATAAATTATTATATTTTTCTAAAATTAACTGTCTTAACATTAATTATCTCCTATTAATTATTCCAGCATTGCGAAGAATAATCGCACCATCCACAGGGAAATTTCTTGCGCTCGGAACCAGTGGGCCGATTAGGTTTCTCTTTATTTACAATTTTATCCCACATTTTTAATGAATTACTCTTGATTTTTTCGATTAACCTTTCGTCTCTCTCCACAGCAAAATCAATTACCAATTGATTATTTTTATCTTCATACCATAATAAACCATCATTTAAATTCAAAGTCATCATATATACATGCAACTGTATTTTATATTTCAAATTTAACTCCACTTTATCAAGATGATTATCAATCAAATGCTTTGTTAATTCCTTGGCTTTCTTCATATTTTTATTACAAATAAAACAACTAGAATTAAAAGAATCTGGATTTCGCTGGGCATATTGAGCAGGGTTATTCCTATCAAAAAATTCATATGCCATGCCATAATCATTAATCCCCTTATAATCAATGATGGTTTCCTTGCCCTCATTCAAAATGATGGCATCGCAATGCCCTCCAAAATGATGGATGGGATCAACTAGAGGGACTTCCACCAGCCACCACTCTTCTCCTTCTTTCAAATGGTCAATGGTATCCCAATAGGGGGCTAAATCAGTACCAACGTAAATGGCGAAATCAGTCTTACTCTTTTTCTTTTCTACTCGCCAGATTATTTCTCCTGCAGAATAATGATACACACGTCCACTTTCTCCAGTGACGGCTATTTTTGATTTTGGTTCTGAACCAATGGTGATGGTAACGTTTTCTTTGGAAACAACTTTATCCTTGGCTAAAACCCCAGCCTCTTTGGCATTCACTTGGTTCCTGAGGTGAAGAAAATGTCCATTGTCAAATAAGCGAATTTTATTCGCCCCAAGAGGTACCAAAGGCTTCTCGCCAGTCATCTTCAGCCATATTGCAACCGGGCATCCCCCGAATTCACTGGGATGCAAATATGAATAATCTCTATCATCATCGCTTTTCGTAACTAAATATCTATCAATCGTCGCACCAAACTCTGTTAGCAAAATATAAGCTCCTTTATTAACTAAATATCATTTGCGTCATTGGGTCGGATAAATCTATGTAAGTTTTATCATCTCTTCTTTTTCCAGCCTCTTCCAAAGCATTAGTAAACATTGTTCTAAACCCTGGGTCCAGGATGACTTCATCTGGGTCTAAACTCTTTTCCCCCTTTTTGGGCAGCAAGACTTTGTAGTGAGACATGTCAATGTCGGGCATAGAGATTGCCCGGGTGGCAGTTTCTGTGGCCCTTTGACCACTGGCATCATCATCCAAACAATAGACCAAATGCTTGGTGTACCGCCTCAATAAGGCGATGTGCATATCAGACATTTTAACTCCACATAAAGCAACTGTATTGGGGAAGCCAAAAGCAGCTAAAATGATGGCATCCATATATCCCTCCACCACAATGGCATATTCTCTTTGGAATATATGGTATTTAGCTTGATTTAAGTTAAATAAGTAGTCATTCTTTCGATATATCTCATTAATCCACTTACTGCCACTCCAATCATTCATCAACTTGTGGATTTTGTCAGTGTCTCCTTTATAATATTGAAATAATGGACCATTGGCCTTGCTCATGAAATCATTCAATAGTATATCTCTATTATGCTCAATTATGCGACCGGCGAAACTTAAAATTCTGCCATATTGGTCTCTAATGGGCACAACCAAGCGGCCACGCATCTGCCACATATGCTTGTCCACATATAAACTATTACGGCTGGGGTAATCAAAAGTCGGAGGGCAATAACCTATTTCCACAGACGAAAGAATACTTAAATCCTTAATTCCCCTGTCCAGAAGAAACTGCCTTGCTACTTCACCTTCATCACTCCACAACAAAGTTTTGAAATCATTCATGAACTCTTCTAGTTGCTCTTGGGTAATAATCATAATTATTTCTCGATATTCATCGTCAATCTAACTGTTTTCATATTCTTAAGATATTGCATGGCAATTGATAGGTCAAAAATAACAAGCCGATGATACAGGGGAAGTAACAATTGATTCCCCTGCATCATGGCGTTTGGTATGGGCAGCGGTCTTCCATCAATATAAATAGCGTGACCATTCTTAACTGCCTCTAATAGTTTACTACAATCACCATCAAATTCAAAGTCCAAAATGAAATTAGTAGGCATCTTCTTCATCATCAGACTCATCAGAATCTTCATCCATAATCATGTTGGCCAGTTGTGCTTCTAAAGCCTGGAAAATCGGAATCATTTTATCATCACTGTAATTGAGTTGTTTTTGTAGATAAGTAAGCCCGTTTTCCATTAATTGTTCTTTCCATTCCAGTTCGTCCTTGGTTTTAATGATAGAACCATCTTTTGGCAAACAGTAAGCCTTCCTGGTATAATCCCAAAGTTCCACTTTCTGACAATCTGATATGAATTCTGAAAAGGCATCTATTTCTTGCTTAACAAAAGGAATAACGAAATCATAATCCGTTTTAGGAGCAGTATAGCGAGATTTTTCAATCACGACCTTGCTTCTCCACCCGGCAACATCTTTACCATCCTCAGTTCTCACTTCGCCCTTACTTTTAGAGATCATCGGCACAACATATAAGACAGTCCCTGCAGCATGTTTAAAAGCATAGCCTCCTGGTCGTTCAATGGTTGTTCCCATAAAACTACCAATGTTGCCCACACGCACTTGATTAACGATGGCGACAGTTGGGCCGGGATTGAAATGAACTACTGGGAGTCCCTTAAGGCATTGTTGTCCATATAGATAACCCTTTATCATCGTCTCAAACTCTTTAACTACATCTGGCGTAGGTGGTAGGATTGGTTTGCCTGCCAATAAATCATCCATGATATTATCTAACTTCTGGAATGTCTTAATGGCGTTCTTATGGTTTAGTAATTCATCCTTTATCTCGTGATAATTCTTTTCTTTCTTATTTAAGATAATAGTTGAAAGTCTATTGGCCAGATCTTCATCCGTCAATTCAGTCAGTTCTTTGATGTAAGAATCGAATCTGTCTCTTCTGTCTTGAGCATAATAAACATATTTATGCAAATTACTAAGTTGCTCTGGCTTTTTCATGTCGATCAGAGATTGTCTGGTCTTAAGCACTGCATCTATGTCATTCATTAATGCTTCTGAAATTTGATTATCTTCTGGTAAGAATGAATATAATGAGTTATCTGGCAGAAAAGATCCTGGCATGGTTTCATTCCATAGTCCATAACAAAAATGCATTGCTCTAATAAGTTTCACAGAATATTGAGCAATCATTGTGGCATTTGTTGCTACTCTGGCTTTGGGGCCTGCTTTTTCAGCATTACCAATCACTTCGCCAACCAAATCTGCTTCCAAGGCATTTTTCGACCCTAAGGCGGCGATGGAATCTAGAACGATCAAATCTGCCCATTTTGGTTGTAATTGGCCATTGTGTTTTTTGCCATAATCAGGATCATATAATTGATCACAAATAGCTCCTAAAACTTGTTCTCCTGTTTCATATCGTTTATTCACTACAACTCGATGCGTGGCCACACCAAGATCCTCGGCCCGTTCTTGATTGAACGCATTTTCGATATCATAAATCATCACGTTCCCATAATTCCGAGTGACAGAACTTGATGCTAGGTAGCACACTAAATGACTTTTCCCGCCACCAGGAGGCCCATATATTTCAACTACCGTTTGTCTTGGTAATCCCCCATTCAATCCTTTATCTAACTCAGCAATATTTAACGGAATATATTGTCTATCCTCTTCGATGTTAGCTAAATGTGTAAAGGAATTACCGGGGAGTTTATTAGATTTAATGATATTATTCATTGAATCATTAACAGCATCACTCAAATACTTACTTTCAAAACTTTGATTTTCTTCGCTCATGATTTTTTCTTTTTTCACAGCCATAATTTTAACTCCTCCGATGAAGGGGCTGAGAAATTTCAGCCCCTTCATCGTGTTCTTATATTTTAGAATGTCCAGTCGTCTTCCTCCGCCTCAGGTTTTTCTTCGGTCTTCTCTTCGGCCTTGGCCTTAACTGCTGGTTTTGCGGCAGGGGTTTCATCTAATGAGCCCCATTCATCTTCGGTATTGACAGAATCCTGCTCCACAACCTCTGGTTCCTCAGCAACAGCCTCGGCAACAGCATCATCTACTTCGTCTTCAAAACCCTCAACGGCTGCTGTTTTGCTCTGTTGATTTCTCTCATATGGTGAAAGCTCTAAGATTTCGCCCGACTTCAAACCTAACTTCGAGGCTAATTTCTCTTGCCATTCTTTAGACATATAATCCTTACGATACCATGTTTCCAAGTCATGCCCTCGCAAATAGTCCTCTTCATTCTTAGCATCTGGATTGATCTTCTTCAGGATTTCAATGTCCTCATCAGTTAATGATAATAAACTATCGGCAATTGTAGCCTCTGCATCTTCCATGTTGATCACTGGTTCTACAGTCCACTGATTCTTCAAATCGTTGATTTTGAAAGTAAGATCAAAAACTCGACCTTTAATATCATTCAAACCTTTAGGCATAAGTTTCAAATATTTCTCTCGCAATTCCCATAATTTGGCAAAAGCAGTAGGGGGTAATTCTAACACACGACAAGTATCATCCCCACGGTTAATGATGTTAATGGCATATCTGATGCTCCCATGATAACCTTGGAACTTCAAGCGACACCAAGGGCACTTGGTTGTGGACAAATAAGCATTAAGATCCTTCGCTCTGACATCAGCGGGGGTATCATCAGTACAAATGCGAGTTGGTTTGTAATTGCGGTCCTTGGCGTCTGGGAATGCTACATTGGCCCAAACAATCTTTCCCTTCTCGTCTCTCTCACCTTTATCCAATCGAGGCCAATGGGCGATGAATTCCATATATGGTCCCATCATTCTTCCCTGAATAGGTACGTTTGGCTGAGGACGAATAAATACATCTTCTGACTTCATGTTATTTCTTTTTTGATTACGACGACCTTCGTTGATTTCGGGCTTGGCCCAATCATTTGACATTTTAGGCATTTTATATCTCTCCTTTAAATAAGTTTTAGAAATTATTCATCTTCATCTACATCATTAGTCCTGTCTACACTAGCGGTCTCCCATTCATCATCATCTCCTGTCTTTTCATTAGTCCAATCTTTTACTTCAGCAGTAGATAATGAAAATGTTCGGTGACCCATTTCTACAGCCTTTAATTGGCGATTTAACTGAGCAATTGCTGAATCAACATTGTTCAACACATTATCAGATAACTTTTGCAGAGTGGTTGCTTGATCTACAACAATCTTGAGTTTCATCAATTCTTTTTCAGAATCAGCCTCTTTGAGCTTGTCAGTCTTCGCATCGGATATGCCAGGAAGTATTTTCTGCATCGTTTTGTATGCCGCACTTTTCATGAGTGAATGTTCATCCGTTGTCATTTTGATACGGACAATATCATTCCGAAGGTTTTGGAGGTGGGCAAGGATCCTAATATAACCCTCTGCTGTCAAAGGTTCATCAGGTAGTTGAAACCAAAACTTGGAATCGTTGAGTTGTTCTCGAATCACCTCATATCCAAAAGGTTTCTGGAGGTCCTTAAGCTTTTCCTGCCAAGGTTGTTTGATTGCTTCTACAGCCTGCGTATCATTCATAATAGCACCGTTTCTACTCTACAAGTTGTTTCTCAGTTATTCTACTTGGAAATCATAGAAAATGCAAACGAAAAATTCACACGACAGGGCTAATTAGAAATGCTACTTACCAACTTCACGAATAAATCAGGTGAGATATTTACGAGGGGTAATAATTGTGGTTCTCTCTCCATTTTAATCACCTAACTGTAGCATTGGCCTCTGGATTTAATAATCCAACCAATTGTGCTAATAAGCTCTACTTTGTCATTAGACTTGAGAATAATTTCTCATATCTATTATACCCTATCTGGCGATTTTTAAACATCTTTTCTTAATTATTTTTCAAACCATCCACTCCCAATGTCTACTTCGGTAGATTTTTTCCCCACATCAATAAGACCAGGACCTAAAACCTGAATGCTGTTCTCTCCCTCAAACCCCTCAAATAATATCTGGCGAATGTCATTGTTGATAGGAACCTTTGTTTTTCTCTGTCTGGCCGTCTTAACCTTTTTCTCTTCAGCCTTGACCTGTAAATAATAAGTAATCTCAGCATTTATTTTTTCAGTGTCTGTGCCAAAATCATCCTCAAAAGCACCATTTTCTACCAATCTCCTCAATAATGATTCGGATAATCCAGAATATTCCACTATTTCCTTAATAGTTTCATATTTACCATTAGGCAACAGTTTTTTATTCTCAACAAGAGAACTGACATTATCACCAAGCTGTCCAATGACTGCAAATGGCAAATAAATAACATCATGACCCTCTCTTCTTTCAATGACAGCATTGCGATGATGACTCTTATTGATATTTGGTGACCAAACAGCACATTTCTTATAAGTTCCATTAAAGCCACCGGCTGAAGCTCCATCAATATACCATTCTAATTTAGTATTATAATTTCTCTTATAATGTCCACGATAATCCTTACTCCTAACCATTACTGGTTGAAGCATGTCTTTTTTACTAGCTCCTGAAAATTCAGTCGTAAATACAGCAGTATACCATTCGGCAGGATAATATGTTCTTAACCACATGTTCCAAAAACCAATTGTAGCATAAGCGGCACTATGAGCTTTATTAAAGGAATAACTATCAAATTCCTGAAGCAATGCCCATACAGAAAATATAACACTATCAGGAATATCATTTGTTTTGCAACCTTTGATGAAGTTTTGACGGCACTTTTCAAACAAATCACCCTTTTTCTTACCAATGGCCTTCCTCAATTTATCAGCTTCTGTTAATGATGCCCCTGATAATGTTTGAACAATACGCAATGCCTGTTCTTGATAAATTGGAATCCCATGGGTTTCTTGCAAAATCGAGAACAATGAAGGATGTGGGGCTCGAATTTTAGTAGGATCTTTCTTATTACTAGCATAAGTTCCAATCGGACTGTCAATAGGATCTGCGGGACCCTTATCATCAGCCTCCTTCTTACGATATCTCTCATAATAATAATCAGAAATGAATTTCTTCGCTCCAGGTCTTCCGATGGCTACTATGACTACAATGTCGTCAAAACTACTAATAGGGATTTGATTAGTTAAAATATCTTGGAACGAAGGAGTTTCATATTGGAAAATAGTATCAACATCTCCAGCAGCAAATCTATCAATACATTTCTTATCATTTAGATCAATATCTTTTACCAGGTCTATTTTCTTATCATGTCTTTTCTCAATTAACTTTAGACAATGAGCAATAGTAGTTATATTCGCTAATCCAAGTAAATCAAACTTTACTAATCCCATCGCTTCAATATCATCTTTATCTACTGCCGTAACTTCTCCCTTAGGAGTAGCTATCATTGGAACAATTTTATAAATTGGTTCTGGACCAATAACAATACCAGCAGCATGCATCCCAACATTACTATATGCTCCAATAACCCCCTCGATTAATTCTCGATCTTCTGGATATTGTCGAAGATAAATAGCCAATTCTGAACTTGCTGCCGTAGCTATATCTAATTGTTGAGCCACTGTTAATTTATCACTATCTTTAATAAATGGGACATTTTTAGAGATCTCGGTGGCAGCAGAAGGGTCTTGACCTCTAGATGTCATTTTATCTTTTAATATATTTTGAATAGATGATTTTAATCTATATTGCCCATAAGTTCCTATATTACTAACATTTTCTGATCCAAACCATTCTTTAATTAACTCTACTACCTCGTCTCGACGATCTTTGTCAAAATCACTATCAATGTCAGCCAAACCAGGAATGCCCATAATCTCCATTTCACCAGTTGGTTCATCATCACATATCTCTAAAATGTACGCTATCCAACTATTTATGGTATTTTTATATTTATTTTTAGATTCATATAATTCTAAATATTGGTCACATAATTCCTGATTTTCCAAAGAGAATAATTCCACTCTCACCTTAGGCCAAAGATCTAATTTATTTTGTTTTTTTAATTTGTTAAATACTATTTCTCTGAGTGTCATTTCTAATCGTTAGCCTTTATATTTAAACTATGGTTATATTGAGCCCCTCTGCCCGGATTTAAAAATCTTTCAAAAATTAACCCAAATTTCAATGGGTCTAATTTAGTTATCCCCAAAGAATATAAGGCCAAACTACTGGCCCCTGACCCTCTTGCAGGCCCTAGTGTGATTTCTCTTTTGGCACATTCATCACAAATCCACCACTGAGTAATAAAATATTCCTCATATCCTAAATCAAAAATAACATTTAATTCATATTTTAATCTATCTCTATATTCTTGTTTATCAGACAATCCCAAATCTTTTAAGCCCTGCATCGCCTTCTTCATCAAAAATGCTTGTTTATCAGATAATTCAGGATAATATTTATTTTTCCATAAGATTAGATTCTCATCAACTAATATACCACATTGAGGCCAAATAATAGGATGATTCAATGGGTATTGGAATTCACATTTTTCTACAATCTCCATGGTATTTAATAAAGAATGGGGTTTGTCTCTAAATGATTTATTCATTTGCCCTTCAGACTTCATGAAAAACTCAGGTTTTTTATAAGCCGAAGTGAGATTTCTTACATCACTACTACCACCCTTACTTTCATCTCGTTTGAATTTCATCGCTACAACCTGTTCATGGATCTGAGAATCTGTTTGTTTAATATAATGTACATCATTAGTAGCAATCATGGCAATATTTAATTCATCAGACATTTCCATTATCTTACTATATGCCTTGCGTTCATCATCGCTGTCGTGGGACTGGATCTCCAAATAGAAATCATCACCAAATGTTTGTCTGTATTTATCAACTAAATCATAAATATATTTCTCATTTTTGTCTTTGAGAATGGATGAAGCAATTTCTCCACCCAAACAAGCACTACTACAAATTAAACCATCTTTATATTTTTCTAACATGTTCCAATCAATACGAGGCTCATAATAAAAACCATCCACTGCCGAAATGTGGCTCATTTCCTTCAAATTATCATAGCCCTGTTCATTTTTGGCTAATAAAATAATATGATAGTGTTTAGGACGACGGCTTCGCTTCCCCACCCCATCTGCTACCGTTATATGTTCTTTGGTATAAATATCTTCACATAAATAGGCTTCAACGCCAAAAATTGCCTTAATGGGCTCTACTGTTATCCCATCTTCAGTTTCAGTGGCCGCACAAGTGGTAGCAAATTGATAATGTGATCCCATGTTCCCATGGTCAGTCATGGCTAAGGCATTAAATCCTAATTTTTTGGCAGAATCTACCAAGGCCGATGGGCTAGGCAATGCATCCCTAACACTAAACTTAGAATGCACATGTAAATGTGCGAAATCATTTCTAGGCTTGACATTCTCTACCTCTTCCCATTCCCCCACTTCTAAATTAGACATTCTCTACCTCTTCCTATACTTCTAAACTAGCTGTCGTGACATTCCACGGGGAAGCCCTTCTCCATTCGGTCGAACTTTTCTCAAGCTTTAGAAAAGAGTGGTTTTCTGGTTATCATATATAACTACTCCCTCTCCTTACATATAATCTGGCGTTCACCGTTCCACTCTCTTCGATTTGGCCCTCATGAATGCTGAACAGCCCGATGGCTTCATACCCATCAGTTATTGTACTACCGTTTTCATAATACCGTTTCTCTTTTGTGGCATCAGGAATGAAACCAAGCTGTTTTTTGATTTTTTTGTTGCGAAGCTTGGCAGGAGCCTTACCCAGCAAACTAATGTGAATGTTCGGCATCTGTTTCAACAAAACATAATTACTGTCATCTTGTAATACTCTTAAACTTTTAATGTTGATACCATGCTTTTCCGATACTTTACGCTTAATGATTTCTATTTCCTTTTTAGTAGATTTAGTAGCAATTTTTTCATAAGTCTCTATGTTTTTCAGGAGACCATATTGTTCCGCCTGTTTTAGATAATTTATGATTGTCCGTTCACAAACACTACATCTCTCGGCTAAATTAATATTGGAAATGGGGTGAGATGTCTTGCTACTTATTACTACCACCAATAACATGCCTGCATTTTGGATATGATCCAAAACAGTTTGCAAATTATATAAAACATCTGGAGTATATAATGTTTTAACACCAAAATGAATACATATTGTCTTCAAGCTGTTTAAATATAATATGTCCTTTGACTTCCCCGACCTCCAGAAAATATCCATCCCTTCTCTCATATAGCGGGCAATGGTGGGCCTTGACAATTGTGTAAGCCCAACTAAAGTGTCAATTGCTTTTAGTTTATTAATTCTACCACTACTTTTACCTATGTATTTATCAATTAACTGCAAAACGTTCCATAACAAATAATGTCGGCTAAATTTATGTAGCATCATTGCCTCGGCAACTTCTGGTTGCACGGCAAGGTATTCCTGATTAGCCTGTAGTTTCATCTACACTCTCCCGATTAGGCTTACCATCATACTCCGCTTTCCGCTTGCAACCCAAACAATAAAATGCATGAGTTGTGGGATGCCATACCCCAAGATCAGTACAGAATGGGCAAGAAACCGTGAAATATCCTAGTGCCCAATAATCATCCATTGTTTTAGGCTCTGTCATTTCGGTTCTGGCAACTTTCTTTTCAGCATCAGTCAAGGTCATTTTTAATTCATCAGCCAATGGCTCCAAATTTCCCATTGCATAAATTTTCTGTCGGAAGACCTTAAATTTTTCAAATTCTTGGCCCAGGCCATTGTAAAAGAGGTAATTAATCAGTTCCTCCTCAGTAAAATCTGTACTAGCCTTAACAAAAGTTTTAATGATTTCGAAAATTAATGCCTGCTCTTCATCTAGTTCTATATCTACCCTAATGACTTTCGCACCTGGCTGTTCTTCGACTATCTCTTCTAATTCTTTGATGGCATCATATATTTTGTCTCTTGCATTTGTTTCCATTTATTTTACTAGCTCCTTTAATTTATTAGGGATAGTGGCAATGTGTGCTCTCAATAATGCCTCTTTACCCTTACTATCTAATTTCATGACAGCGTTAGTTGAATTGGGGTCCCCACCTCTTAAGCAAAAGCTAGGGTGCAAAGTGGGCATATACCATACTTGATAATCTCCTTCTAAGGTATATAGTTGCCAATTACCACATGCTTTGGTGATTCCTTCGGCACTGCCTCTAAAATGTCTATGAGCCTGCCCTCCAACTGCAACAATAATTTTGGGTTTTACAAGTTGAATTTGGGCATCTATCCATGGACGGCAAGCCAATATCGGCTCATTATCATCAGGGAAAACATTATTAAGAGGTCTGCAGCAAATTATATTCGTCACAAAAATCTGATCAAATGTCAAGCCAGACATCCTGATTGCCGTCTGCAACATTTTACCACTGCGACCAACGAACGGCTTCCCCTTTTCGACTTCATCAGCCCCTGGAGCCTCTCCAATAAACATTACCTCAGGGTTGTCTCCACAAATGAAAGGGACTGGTTTGTCATAATGTTTTCTGAGATAACAGGCATGACAAGTCGTAATCTTCGCTTTCAATTCATCTAAACTATTCATTTTTTAACATCCCTTTTAATTCTTGGTCTAAGTTTTTACACATGTCATACATCCTATCATAATTCTTAAATCTATAATTGTCATCTAATGTTTGATATAATTTTTCCATTTTATTGAAGAAATCAAGGTCTTCTTTGCGGGCCAAAGTGTATTCATAACATGTTTCAGCAATATATAACATGTCTCCTACCAAGCTTCCAGTGAAAAACTCACTGCTGTCTTCATTTTGTTTGGCATCCATATTTTTATCAATGGAATGGCGAATTAATGCTGATTCATCATGTATCCAGTTAGATGACTCCCCAATCTGCATCCCAGCCTTCCGCAGAATATTTAACGCTGCCTCTTTAAAGGAAACATTGTTAATCTTCATTATGAAGGTAATGGCGTCTCCCGAAGCCCCACAGCCAAAACAATGGAAAAATTTCTTTTCATCATCCACAGAAAGAGAAGGGGTGTCTCTATCATTATGGAAAGGGCATAACCCCTTCCATTTGTTCTTAGAAGCAGCCATTAAGGTCACATAAGGAGAAATAACATCTACTAAATCCACTTTCTCCAAAGCAGTTTTAATTAATGCTCTGGGAATGCGAGAATGAAATGGTTCCTTCTTCTTATAGTAGTATTGCTTTTCCTCTTTGTCGGGAAAAATCTGTCCCATTTAGAAATCATCTCCGAAATCTTCAACCAAATCTCCATCCGCATCGGTTCCCAATTGGTGAGCAGCATTCGTTCGTGCTGCCATCGGACTCAGTAGGAATGAGGTATTGTCAGCAATAGGATCTATAATCCTACAAATGTTAGGATAATAAGAAGCTACAAACGGTTCAAACCAAAAGTCTCGGCCTTTAACTAGATGAAAGTGAACCCTGTGGTTGAGTTTATCTGGGGCAAAACCAATGATAGAATCTGCATCATGTGCTGCTTGTTGGCTTCCAGAAAGGTCTTCCTGATTAGCCTCATAGTCAGCAGGATTTTCCTTATAAGATTTGCGACCTTTTTCCAATCCAGAGCGGTTAATTTGTTGGGCTGTAAAAACAGCGATGTTATATTTAGCACCAATGTCATATCTTAGACCATTAGCACACCGGCCTGGGTGTTCCCAGGTTTTACCACCACTGCGGAGAACCTCTCTGTCAGTCATGTTATTCAAATAGTCTACAAAAATAGCATCAATAGGACCATATTTCTTCATGTGCATTTTTATTTGCTCGGCCACGAAATCAACTGGCGGGCGGTTATAATTAGTAATGACTCCAAACAAATTATCTTGTTTGCCAATGGACGCCGTATTAGTGTCAATTTGAGGATGGAAATCCTTTTTCCACTCTCGGACACGCTCTTCCTCATCTTCCGTCAAGAGACCATTATATAATCTATTATAATCTACACAAGTTTCTCTAGAAATATATCTGGACATGACTTGCTGGAGGGGCATTTCAAACGAAAAGAAGAGAGTGTTATAACCTCTTTTATAGACCTCTGCGGCCCAGTTCAAAAGAATGGTAGATTTTCCAGAACCAGAAGCCCCTACCACTATGTTAAGAGTGGATTTTTTAAACCCATTGGTAATGTTATCGATTGGTGATAAACCAATATATATGCCTTTGTATTTATCGGGATTTTTCTTTTTATCTTGATAAACATCCCAGGTTTTATCAACCTGTTCTGGTACGGAAACAATATCATACCCCACCAATTTTTTATTAATGATCGTCTCGGCAGTCATAACTGTATCTCGAATTTTTTCCAAAGTTTCTTCGGGCTGATCGTTTTTTACCGAATCATCAATCGTATGCATGACCTCTTGGATGGCAGCCAACCGTTTATTATTCCGCATTTCTTCAATTAACACGGGGAAAGCGTTATGATCAATTTCCATTAACAGGCACTGTGTAAATATCGACAACATTTTATTGGTTGAAGCAGTGTTGTCCCTCTGCTTTAATTTTTGCTCCAAGGCTTCCTTGGATAATAACCTGCCATATTTTTGATAATAATTTTTTGCAGCCATGAATAGATTCTTTAATAATCCATTCTCGTTGTACAGAAAGAAATCCTCATTGATGCCCTCTGCTGATAACATTTGCATGTCATCATCAAAGGTGCATATATGAGCAATTACCTTCATCTCTAAATCTTTTTGTGTCATTTTCTCTCCTTATATAACAATTTCAATTTTCCAATAACCATTAATATCCTTACATATTTCATAATCAGCATCATGAAACGCAATAGTATCTTCCATAATTTCTTCTAATCTATCTTCATCACAACTAGAAGGAACGCCATTAATAGAAATCCTATGACCATAGATTATTACTTCTACACTATCCCCCACATAGTCTTTTAATTCTGTTAAATCTGCAACCAAATCAAATAAATTAACATTAATCATTTTAATTCACCTTTTTCAATTCAATTGGATTTTTACTTCTCCCCAGCGTAGGAAGCTCAATCTTGATGGCGTCATCCAAAATGTTTGCCAAAACTGGACCATATTTGCCTCCCACTTCAACTTCGTTTTGGTCAGTGGTGAAAACAGTTGGTATCGCTGATTTGGCCCGTCCACTAAACATCGCGTCTAGCTTCCTTCTGACACTAGGGGTCAACTTGTCCTCGTCCGCGACATTACTCTTCTCATAGGACTTATCCAAATTATCCAGAATTATAATCCTGGAACTCGTTAAAATGTTAAGAATATCCTCATACTTCAAAGTGCTGGTGATATTCTCTACTCCTGCATCAATGTTATAATCAAAACAAGCATTGATGATTTCTGACCACTCCAAATAATACGGTAAATGCCCTTGTTTGACACAGCCTTTGGCGATACAAGCTGCCAACATGGATTTACCACTCTGTTTCTGTCCCATTAATACCAAACTATAACTCCTTAAGGTGTGCTTCTGATTATTTCTATCTTCAAAATCATAGGTGAAAGGATTCCCGTTCAACATGTTTGGAACACTCTTAATAAATTGCACGACTACATCTTTAGCAATGATTTTTTGTCTTTCCGCCACAGGGGAAAGATCTGCCCCATAAGCGTCTTGTTTAATGGAATACTGCTCTAACTTTACATCTCTAAAACGCAACGGTAGTCCAATTTCTTTATATAATAAAATCAGTCTTTGTTGCTTTACACATTCGCAAGGTTGTACATTCCCGTTATTAATACGGAATCCATCATCCTTGCATATCAAACAATTATATGCCATATTTAATCTCCTTCAACCGGGCCGGTACCAAAGTCGGGTTCTGTTTTCTCATTATACCCATCTGTATCCATTTCTAACGATGATAACTCCTTATTTTTTAACTTTTTTGATTTCAGCTTCTTTTTGAGTTCAACAGTCTGACTATTTTGTGGAGACGCCCATCTGGCTTTTTCTGTAGCCCATTCTCTTAATGCTAAAATATCTTCTTCCATGGTAACAGCCAGTGGGATTAATGGTTCAGCCTCATTAATGATATCCTCAGTGGTTAATTTTCTTAAATTATCTGAGAAGGCAGCATACATGCTTTCTTTAATGACATGTTCGATTTCAGCACCAGTAAAATTTTCTGTATTCTCTATTAATGCAGGGATGTCAAACTCTTTAATATCAAATCCTCTCTTTTTTAAATGAATCTTAATAATTTCTTCTCTTTCTTCTTCATTAGGTAAATCAACATAAAAGATTTCATCAAATCTACCTTTTCTAATCAATTCTGCAGGTAATTGGTCTATTCTATTAGCAGTAGCCACCACAAAAACTGCAGCTTTTTTATCTGATAACCATTGTATGAATGTGCCAAAGACTCTAGCGGCTGTGCCTGCATCTGATCTATCTGAACTTCCAATACCAGCGAAAGCCTTTTCAATTTCATCTAAAAACAATATGCAAGGTGCAGCAGCCTCGGCTGTTTGTAATGCGGTTCTAATATTTGCCTCTGAACTACCTACTCTAGAACTATAAACTGTTCCAACATCCCATCTCAAAGATAAAACGTTCCATTCGTTAGCAATTGCTTTGGCAACTAATGATTTGCCATTGCCAGGAATACCAACGAGCAATACTCCTTTGGGGTTCTCCAATCCATATTCTTTAGCCTCTTCAGAATAAGCATTTGCTCTTTTGGCCAACCAACGTTTTAATTCTGACAGCCCACCAACACTAGTTTTAATATTTTCTGTAGACTGCAAAAATTCTAAGCCAGAACGAGACTTTTTAATCAAATCCTTTTTGGCATTAATGTTATATTTTATGAAAGCCTCTAAGGTTGGGTTATCTTTATTACTAACCGCTGATTGTCTAAAAACATTATAAATTTCATCAATGGTTAATCCAGCTAGTGATATGGCAATTTCTTTGAGTTCATGTTCTGAAAACGTTTTCTTTTGTCCAACCGTTTTATAATGCTCTTCGATTTCTTTTACTAACTTTTGTAATTCTAAAACAATGACTTCTTGGCTAGGCAAAGGCCAATCTACCACTGGGACTATCTTTTTAATGTCTTCAGGCAAGAATGCTTCCCGGCCCATTAAAATGACTGTTTTTCTATCGCTTTCATCTAACATAGAATGAATATCTTTTAATTTACGAGTAATTTGCCTTTCTTCTGCATTCATGTTCCCGCCGCCCTGTGTTGATGGGAAAAAATTACCAATGTCTAGTAATACATAATGCACTCCTCCTCCAACTAAAGCAGTGTCACCATCCTTATTGACAACCTTCCGCTGTGGAGGAGGGATGTCATCATGTTGCATGACAAAATCTAAAAAGGCCAAAGGATTCGTGATTGAACGAGAATCACCAAAATCTTTATTTCCCACTTTCATCTGATAAGGCTGTCGCTCTCCATTATCACCGATGGTGAATGGGCCACTGGCACAGGTCCAAAAGATGATGTTCCGGCCACGCAATTTGGCTAACTTATGCAAGTTATTAATGACCCTTTTTTCTTCCATCGTGACTATCTGAATGATCAAGTTCCGGCTTCGCACTACTGTGTCTAATTCTTTAAATATGTCCTGATCAGGCCCTGTTCTAATCTCTTTTTCAATTGCCGTTCTGGCGTCATTTTCCATCGCTACTAAATCCATTTTTATTCTCCGTTTTCCATGAACTCATTATATTCTGCCGCTGACTTTCCGCCATAGTCATTGTTTCTCCACCATCGCTGTTTCGAGACTGATGCCCACACGTCTTTGTATCGTTCTCGCCAATCAATGAAAGCAAAAGCCTGAGGGTATGGTGAATAATCAATGCTTCTCTTCGCCACGTCCTCTAGCTTCATTATATCATTGTCCAAGAAGTAATTCAAGCGGTTGTTGATGCCATTATTGATATTCTCGACTTCGTTTCCTGTTTTAATATAAAATTGACCAGTAATAGGGATTCCATAATGAATCAATAATTCTGTCATGGCCTTTTCCTTATTTTTTACAATGTCTATAATATCTTGATAAATGTTAGTAAGCATTCGTTCAACAGGATTGATGTCATCACTACTAACCAATTCTTGTTGAATGAAATCATTCAAAAACCTTCCTATGGTTGGCAAATCAAATCTTTCATTATTCTGTTTTATGTAAGAATAGTTATCAATCCCCCATCCTAAAAAATTCTTGATGGTGAATTGTTCATTATAACCTATTAGTAATAATTGATCTTTAATTTTTTTAATAGCCGCACAGTCTCGACTATATTCGATGACATAAGGAAGATTCAGTTTGGAATGTAAATTAGATACAAACCAATGCACGAAGTCTTTACTACTCCATTCCTCAACATCCTCTGAGATGGAATGTTTTTGAACCACATCCTCCCAGTTTTTCAGTCCATGCGTTTTACTTTTAGGTTCTTCTTCTTGTTTGGTGACCATTTGCTGGAAGTGGATTTCCCCTTCAGTCGCCACAATGCAAACCAAATCATGTGCCAGAGCCTCTAATTCAGCGGGTAATTCAATATTTTCTGTTTTAGGCTTCCTCATGCGCCTCTAATTCCTTAACGATGACGCTCTTATTTGGGCCAGACTCAAACATGAACACTTTATCAGCATATTGGAATATTTCTGCATCGTGGCTGATTAAAACGACCTGTCTTCCAGTTCGTGCTGACATTTCCTTCAAAAACTCTCCCAACGAACGAACAGATTCATCTTTGGCCATGTAGCGAGAACTTTCATCTAAAAAGATAGGCCCTTCTTGTGGTGGAGCATATAAATGTATCATGGCAAATCTTAAAGCCAAGGCCACCACATCTTCCATGGCCCCACCCTCTCCATCTACAATGTCAGTTTCAATCTCTTCATCACCAATATAAGGTTGCACAACACTAATATTAATGGAAGGATTTTTCTTTTTCCCTTTATCGAAAGAGAACTGTAATTTTAGATTCTCTCCAAATATTTTTGTCAAAGCCGCAGTCCCAATGTTACTAAACATCTCCTCAATATGCACCTGAGATTTATCTAAAAACACCCCACAAGTTAAAGCTGCTTCTTCAAATAATACCTTATCAGCAACCGCCTGTTCCTTAGCTGAAATCTCATTGTGTAATTGTTTGTTAATTTCAGATAGTTGTCCCTTGGCAAGATTAACCCTAGCGGTTTCAACCTCTATTATTTGACTCATACTATTAAATTGAGCTTTCAATAATCTAATATCTTCATTCATAGTTTACCCTAATTCTACAACTTTAAGTTTTTCACAGATTTTCTTGTTGGCTTCAATCTCTTGTTGTATCTTTTCGGCCCGACTGGTAATTTCAGTCTTCAGATCTTTCACTTCTACCTTTAATTCCTTGGCCTGGGCAGCATATTCCTGCCGCTCACGCTCATAAACCGTTTTATTAGCTCGTCTTTCAGTCAACTCCTGTAAATAAGTTGATCGTTCTTTTTGTAATTCCTTAAAACTATTTACTAATTTTTCGTATTCTTCTTTTAACTTACTCATCTACATCTCCTTTATTATCTTGGGCTAATATTAATCTTTTGATGATCTCATCCATGACTTCTTTCTTTATCTGATTATCAGCCCCAAATTTTTTCATCTGATCAAGAATATTGTCGTCTTGGTCCAGAATTACGCTGGCTTCATTAATGCTATTCATAAAATCACTAATATCTGTCTTGGCTTGTTTTCTAGCCTTCATTTGTGCAATGTTAAAAACACTCTCCATTGGCAAAGCACTTTGTAAAGGAATATATTCCATTTTAACTATTTCATTATTTACTAATTCTAATAGTAGAACTTTGATTTGATGTGAGGCACCGTCTGTTGAAACCCGTCCCACTGATCCTGGGTTCGCAAAGATTACTCCATCTTTACGATAAACAGTATCATAACCAGGATGATAATGTCCAGAAATGACAATTTTATTTTCTGGGTTTGTATGGAAATCTTCGATTAATACAGACCCCCAAAATGGATTGGGCAAAATATTAGTGTGCATGGCCAAAATGGGCAAGTCAGTGTCAACTATTTCTTTTTCTCCGTTGTCCTTATAATGACCAAAGTATATTCCATATTTTTCAGATTTCTCGCATATCTGTATTAATTCAACCGCATGTAATGTTTTGATAGCAGTTCTATTCATGGTGTTAATAGTATGGGAAAAGATATCATGATTACCAACAACAAGGAAAATCTCAAACGGCCATTCTCGACCATTATTTCCCTTTAATAAAATATCTACTACTCGATTACGAACAATCCCAGGTGGATCTCCGTCCTCAAATAAATCACCCAAAAGCACAACATATTGCACCTCATTGTCTCTGGCAATGCACAACGCCTCTGTGAATTTCTTAGAGATAGCTTCAAGGAAATTATCTCTGCGACTAGAAATATTTTTTACTCTAAAATGTAGGTCGGAAATATACAACCCTTTACTATTTATCATCATTAAATTCCTTAATAATATGTTCAAGAAAATCTTCGTCAATTTGTGTGCCACATAATGGGCAGGTGGGACCTTCTCCCTTGCCATTAAATATCTTATCTTTTAGGGTTTGTAATTGACCATCTACCTTTTTAATATTGGCACCTAAACTCTTAATTCGAGCATCATCTTCTTGAATCTTTTTATCATAAGATGTTAGATGATCATAAATGTCAATCATCTGGTTAAGTTCTTGTAGTTTTTCATTACATTTATTTTCATCAAAATCTTCGATTTCCTTGATAATATTCAGGCTTTTGTCTAATTTTTCAATTTCTTTTTCATTATTTTCAAATGCCACCAATAAATCCATTAACATTTTAACTTCTGCTAATTGCATCTCGTGGGCATCGATAGCCTCGTCAGATAATTCCTCTAATACAGGTTCTAATTGTTTGAGGCGATTGAGGTTAGGCACGGCCTTGGCTTTTAGTTCAGTAATTGAATCATAAATAGACGATAATTGAACTAACTCATAGATGTCTTTATCTATGTTTTGAGAGTTTTGATGAACTAGTTTTAATTGTTTTTCATGCTGAGGCAAATTATCATACTTCTCAATCTTACCTTGTAAAATGATGATCCGCTCGTCGTGGTCTTTAATACTTTCTCCTCGCCTTCGAATATCAAGATTCAAATCATCAATAGCATATCGCACGGAGTCCAAATGCGTCAAGGAAAGAATCCATCGGGCAATATTGGGGCCACTTTCGGCCAACATGAAAGATGCCTCATTTTGGGCAGAAATATTCAATTCAATCTTTTGGCCTTTGGATAAATCAGCTAATCCCATCCCTAAAATACGAGAAACTTCTGGAGGAACATCAATCCCAAAATTGTTAAGTTCTAATGGTCCTCCCAGTTCCTTGGCAATGATGTCGTCATATACTATATACCGACTAACATCTTTACCTTTCTCGTGGATGACCCAACTACCATCGTTCATAATTGCTTTAACAACAAGAGATCCCTTCCCTTTTCTCAACAGACATTTACGACCTTTCTCAATGCCCGTCAAAGGATGATTGTAAGCTAAAAACCTTACACCTCGATAGACAGCACTCTTCCCCACACCATTTTCTCCAGAAAATACATTAAATCCAGGAGAAAGATTCATGACAGTGTTCTCATGACTTTGAACATTTTTAATTGTTAATTCTTTAATAGACTTCAATATACATCACTCCATTGCAGGAAAACCGAGCCGCTTTTCCTAATATACTCTATAAAAGGAGTTAAATCAAGTGCCAGGACCAAATATTAGTATCCATCAACAAACGCTCATAGATTATGTCTATCGGATTCTATCTTGCATTGATCCTCTTGTTCATAGCCAACAGGATCTTGAAATTGCTCGACAACTACTGATGGAAATGAACAATCTCATTATACACGCTCAGATAGAACAAAACAAGCAAAATAGTTTGCCTCGGGTTAGTTCCTCTCGTTTTTAATATTGTATAATAAAAATATTAGAAAAGGAGCCTCATCATGATCCCCGACAACGTACAAATTTCCACTTTATCAAATGGTTTAACTTTAATTAATGTTCGACAACCTTGGCATAGCGGCATCCATTGTAATGCCATTGTAAAAGTAGGCTCGTGCGATGAACAACTAGAAAGAGACAAAGGTATTTGTCATTTCATAGAGCACATGATGTTCAGAGGTTCGGAAGATTATACAGAAGAAAACATCACCAAAATGATCAATGGCAAGGGTGGATTTTACAACGCCGCCACGTCCTATATTTATACTAATTATTACATCTGGACACAACAAAAATATTTTGGAGAGAGCATCGCCATTCTGGACAATTTGATTTTTCGGCCCTTAATAGATCAAAACAAAATGAATTTAGAAAGAAAAATCATTTTAGAAGAATTGGCAGAACAAAAATCAGACCAGTATCATGAGGCCTCAAGACATAATCGAGAACTATTATTCCCAGATCATAATTATAAATATTCCATCATCGGAAATGAAGATAGCCTGACACATATTACGCCGACTCGTATGAAAGAATATCTCCGAGGTTTCTACCGTCCGCAAACGATAGTCTTAATTCTTTGTGGCCAATTGCCAGAACAAAATGAATTGGAAGACATCCTCTATGATAAATCCCATGGTTTCATTAGAAAGACCAGGGCGTCGAATACTCAAGTCTTAGACCGCAAATTCGGCTCTCCCGGATTCTTAAATGGGCAATTCAACGGCTCAGAAGAATGGGACAACATTCAATCATCAATTACTACTACTTCGTATCCATTTTACATGCCAGATGTCAATAAACAAGAAAGAATAGCATTGAGCATTTTAATAGAATTATTGGGTAGGAATAGCAATTCATTAATGTTCACCCAAATTCGTCGGGATGGAGCCCTGTGTTATCAATGTGGGGCTAATTATACGATGATTCCCGATGGTGTTGGACAATGTAATTTTGCCATTTTCAGTCGCAAGGATAATGTAGAACTTGCTAATAAAAAATTAGATAGCATTCTATCATCAGTTAAAAAAGGTAAAATTACTGAAGAATTATTAACTGAAACTAAAAATTGCATGTTGGGCAGGATGCTTCGTTATCTGGAAAGTGGAGATAATTTTGCATCAATGATTGGAGACGCTTTTGTTTGCGATAATGATAATTACAGAATTTTCCCTTGGGAATTTGAAGGCTTGGTAAATAAGGTGACGAAAAAGCAAGTCGTAGCGGTCGCTAACCAAATGTTTGGGGATACACACTCCAGATATACTATTTTTAATAAATAAAGGAGACCATATCATGAAAGTTGATTTAGTAAAGTATCAAATACCACAGGTATCACCAGAGTTTTTTAGTCCCGGTGGCGTGGGGCAAACCCCCTGGCAAATTCCGACCAATCGGATTGAACTCTACCGCTGGAGTAGATATTTAATTGAGAATAATGCTTATGCACATCAGATGATTGACACCCTATCGGAAACCGCAATTTATGGATTCCATTTGCAGGGGTATAATGCCGAATGGTTTACCCGAGAATTGAATGGTCTCCAAATAGAAAATAAAATGGTAGATATTCTCAAAGAATATTTCGGGGTGGGAGACTGCTTTACTCTATTAAACATAGACTGCCCACTCTGCTCTAGTGATTCTAATGAATGTTCACATCAAGGGGCACATTTTAGTGCCATTAATATTCTGGCCCCGCAAAATATAGAGGTTGTATGCCCAGATACAACACACCAGATGATATTCATGCGGACAACCAATGAACTTAGAAAGATGTTAATGACTGAGCCTAAAGAAACATATGAGCAAATGCCCGAAGAAATAAGAAATTGTGTTAGACAAAACAAACCTTTCCAATTAAATCCAAGGTATGTTCATCATTTTAAATATGGCGTGAGTGAATTCCAGTCCTATGGACAATCCATTTTGCGTCCATATATAGAAGATTTAATATATCATAAATCAAAAAATATAGTCATTAATTTAGAAAAAGAAATACAACAAATCCGCATGGAATGGGCGAGAGTTAAATTAACTACATGGTTAGTAAAAATTATTGATAGTTTAGCTGTTTTTAATAACATATCAGAAACACCTAATATTTGGTGGGGAGACTTGAGAAAAAATGATTAATGAAAATTTTAACATAGCCGAAAATGTCAAAAATGAAGTCGGAGGCCAAATTTTAAAATGCAAAGAAATCATTAATAAAGATTTTGTCGTAGTTGGTGTTGGCGGATTAGAATCCTGGTTTACCTTATTATCAGCCATTGATACCATAGGTAGAGACAAGGTTTTGGCCGTCAATATCTACTCGGTATTTTCAGATTCAACATTGCCTGCTAAAATCCAAAGTTTTTGTCAAGGGGCTGCAGCCCAATATTGTGACGTTGACATGACTAAAACCATTGAAGAAACACTATCTACTAGAATTGGACTAATGAGGGTGGAAAAAGAAGCCCTCCATTATTCCATGACTCATATGCATAAGGCAGAACTCATTGCTGGATTGAGACAAATCATTTTGAGGGGCATAGCAGACCGACACAATGCCATTTTATTGAATGGAATTAGTTTGTCTAAAATTATAACTGGCTGGGTTAGTCCTTCTTATAGCATATATGACTGGAATCCATTGTATAATTGCACCCGTTATCAAGTTGCGATGGCAATCTCTGCTTTAGATTTCGGAAATGAGTTGATTCATCAGGCTTCGGGACTAGATGTTCAACCAGACGGAGGGCTATTCCCTGCTGATTTTGACTTAGAATTAATGAATGACGAATTTCTGACTGGTTTTTCGTCGGAAGCGAGTATAATTCCAATAGATAAGCTACCTAACCTGGGATTGGGGATTTATCAAGAGAAAAATGAATAAACCAATGGTAATCTCAAATCAAATGTTTGATCAGGCCGAAATGAAAGACAAGGGAATAGAAAAAATTCCTCGATTCTTAGATCAAGAATTGGGGCTGGATGTTAAATGTCCAAAATGTAAGAATGATGTCAATTTTCAAATATTCTGCGAAATGGATTTAATGTCATTCAATTCCATCATTGACCATTTAAACCAAATCTGGAGAATTGAGGCCCCCAACTTTGGTCCAATAAAAATCAAGGAATTAAAATGTTTGTCCTGTGGCACCAGAGATAATTTAGACAAATTTAAAGGAAATATAAAATGACAACTGAAAAATTAAAAGAATTATACGGCCAGTATCAAAAACTTCAAAAACAAATCAATGAATCTGATGACATCATCATAATTTTAAAATCGATGAACAATACCAATGTTGTGTTAGCACAAATCATATTTGATTTGAGCACCGACAATAGCAAGTTAAATAACAACATAATTAATCTACAAAAAGAACAAAATCAACTATTTTTGACAATAAAACAGATGATGGGGGAAACCATCAGCGTTTTCCAAAACGGAGATGATGGAAATGAACAAGGCGAACAATGACTTTCTGGGACTAAATTATAATACTTTTCGTCGTTTACCTATTAAAGTAGAGTTAATCCCATCAACATTAAACAATGACATTAACATTTTCGCATATGAAATTGAACAGGAATTAAAAAATAAAACAACTATTCTTGACAAATGCTTATCTTTGTCTTCCTTAACGTGGGACGATGAATCTTATAATGTATTCATCCCCAGCGAGGCAGACATCGCCGTGGCAGTTCTACATGATGAACTAACAATGAAACTGTTTCCTCCAAAGTATATTGAATTTACTCATGGTGAATTAACCCTCCCAATATTTGAAGTAGATTACTATATAGACGTTCCAGTTGGAATGTCGGCTCAAAACGTGGCCCAAAGTATTCTTAAAACCCAAATGAAATATGAGGGAGATTTTTTGTTTGAATTATTGAATAAGGCCCTAAGATCTCAAAGAAATAAAATAGATAAATCGATTTCTAGCGAATCCATTAGTGAGGCGATGGAGTTAATTGAAAGAACAAATGAAACCCCAACCACTATGGTAGCGAATACCAAATCATTTGCTCTTATTAGGAACCAAATGCAAAACGGCCAATTATTGAACATGGATGTGTTAAACTTCAGTCCTTCGGGGAGGGCTCATAAAAATAGAACTTATGTTCTTGGTCCATCAACATTACTAGGGAAATTGGTCAAGACAACTGATTATCGAATTAACACCCAACGAGAAGAAGACATAATTCATGTATCATGTCTTCTTCGGATGGGTGCTGTCATTTTAAATAGGTCTTTGATTTCTGCAATTGAAAGCTAGATATTGTTAATCTCAGGTTCTTCATCGATGACCAGAACAGATTTTTTAGAATCAGATTTTAAGTAAGTAATTAGAAAATCTCTATCGCATCTATTGCAATAACCCTCAGTCGTAGAAACTCTCAAAATATCAGTAGAAGCACAGAAAATGCACTTCACATCCGTGCCTTCACATGCCAAGTCATGAATCCTGTCCATCTTATCCCCAATATCTATGAATTCGACCCCTTCAATGTCATTGACCTCTTGCTCCTCATTCTCATTGGTTAAAACAAAACTTAAATCTCCCAAAGTAATGTCGGTTTCTTTTAGTTCTGTCTCATTTTGAGCATCAATCTGTTTGAAGTCCTTTACAATCTCATGCAGTCTATCTTCTTCATTTTTTGTCGTGTCTATAGACATAGTGGGAACACACGGAGTCAGTGATCCTTCTATAGATTGTATGAAATTGTTTAATGTCTCTTCATCATTGTCAGTAATTAACGATTTGAATCTATCCTCATTGCGGAAAATCATCATCATGACACGTTTTAATGTGATGCTATTCAGTGTATCAGATGACCTGAGTTTTGTTCCATAATGATCAATGATTTCATATAGAACAGTCTTGGTTTCTGTCTCATACGAACTATTACTGACCATTTCGGTTAAATCGATGACAAAATCATTAACTTGTTTTCCTTTATCTGCTTTAAAACTAACTCTTTTTACTTGTTCTGGCATTTTTATCACCTTCCTAATTTTTATTATACAAAAAGCAGGTTAAAATCTTGTTGGTGGATAATAATTAAAACAAAAGGAGTAAAATTATGCATTTAGGTATATCTATTTCTGCGGAACTTAAAGACTATGCTAATTCTCTCATAGAAATATTTGAAAGAGCCGGATTAACAGATCATTCCAATGCTTTGAAATATGCACTGTTTGAATCCGAAGAAAATTTGGCGAAAGAGGCCAAATATGGCTCCAGAACCATTCAGGATTGTTTTGATAACATTGAAGAATTACAAGCGAAAGTGTCAGCAGTTCTGCAAAAAGACAAAATATTAAATAGGGAAGTTGTAAAATTATTCATTGATAACGAAGAGAAATTTGAAAAGGTAGCTGATACTCAACATCTGCCAACTTATGTTTATGAACAGACACATCCAATGATTGTTCTATCTGCCCAGTTGTTAAATGGCCTGCGAGATAAGGACGATGATGAAGGAATTGATGTAAAAGATTTAGAGTTATTGATTTTATTAAATAAGTCAATGGAGTCATAATGAAACAAAGGAGTCATAATGAAACAAAAAGAAATCCTAAAATTGGCATCTAAATATTTGCGATTATCTAATGATTTAGATAGAGATGGGTTCGACAAAGAAGCTGCTTTGATTGACCTGGAAGTCAGTTATGTTTTAGAGAACGATTTCATGAAGAAAAAGGCTTCGAATGAAAAGAATGTTAAGGTGGCCATTAGAGGGCAGTCAACACTAGAGGATTATGGAAAGTCAGCAACGCAAGGTGCGATTGGCGGTGGAATTGGTGGGGGCATCATGACAGGTGGCATATTTGCCCCTCTAGGTGCGGCAATAGGTGCGGGCATGGGAGTGGCTAGTACAGCAGGCGATGATTATTGGTACAATAATGTGATGGGCCGCTGGAGCAAGGCAAATGCATTAGTTGAAGATTTTACATCAACTGCTAAAAGATTATCTCAATTAGTTAGAGATATAGATCCTAGTTTGGCTCAAGAATTAATGATTTATTCTGA